>Ga0114949_10001507_pt1 | contig 14186 bp, 14 predicted proteins | sample N074metaG_FD_83505 | JGI IMG/M metagenome (GOLD analysis project Ga0114949, IMG submission 83505) | Deep subsurface microbial communities from Kermadec Trench to uncover new lineages of life (NeLLi) - N074 metaG | ecosystem: Environmental > Aquatic > Marine > Ocean trench > Sediment | place... | reverse complement strand
CGGCCTGGCCGCAAAGTATGCGGCACTCCCCTAAGGCGCGCTGTGGACATGCACCTGTTGCAGCAAAAAAATGGTCTCACCGGCCAGGGCCACATTCAGTGACATGCTTAGCAGTCCGGCTCTTTGCGCCGTTCCAGGCGTCAAGACAAACGCACAGGCAGTCACGTTGTCTGACATGAGTGCCGCCACGCCTCCGGCGGCGAGCAGTTCGACGCCGGTGTCGCGGTCCGACTGGCTAGTCGCGATCGTGTATCCGGAGTAACGGGTCAGCTCTCCGGTCGCGGTATCGCACAGGAAAGACACCGGCGTATCGACCAGGTAGATACGTTGTCGCGGCGAGGGGTATGCGAACTGAAACGACGGGCTCAGCGTCACGTTGTCTTCGCCGGCTTCGGCCGCGGCGTCGATATCGATTTGCGTGCCGGCCGGGGTGATGACATTGCTGAGTTCGTAGGCGTTCGCACCCGCGACGCCGACATTGTAGACCGACAGGTAGTGCGTCGTTGAGGAGAACGGTTTGGTTATCGCACCAAAAAGTCCGATACTGTTAAAAGCCGCATCGGCCGCGCTAAAAGTCAAGCGTGCATCCGCGTCACCCGGAGGCGGGCTTGTCCGGTAACGAACCCCTTCAACGACACTCAGAATCTCGAGTGCCGTAATCGATCCGCTGCTCGTAGTGCGTATGCTGTTGGGGAGTGCGCGGCGAATATCGCGGCCCATCCGCCGCAGCGAGGATTCGGCCGAATCTACCAGTTCTGCCCGTCGCACCTGGTCGGTGAAGCCGAGAACGGGACCGCTAAAGAAAGAAGCGGCGAACGCGGCAACGATGACGGTAATCGTCATGGTGATGACCAGTTCGACCAATGTGAAGCCGGCTGCACGCGCTTTCATGGCATTCAATAGTTGGCGCGGTATGCGCTGACGGTGAAGTTGATATCCGCCGCGTGCGTTATCGTTACGCTGATTAGAAAAAGGTCTGTTGATGCGATACTGGGCAACGCGCTGGATGCCGTGACGGCGACGGTCACCGTGTAATCACCCAGGCCCGCCAGTGCAGCATTGAACTGATCGCGCGCTCCCACATCGACGAGTCCGTTATAGTCATCGACATCGTCGTACAAGGTGCGGTTGGCCTCGCCGTCGACGCCGTCGGGGTCGTCAAAGGCTTTCAAAGAAATCTCTTCCAGATACGCTTCCGCAATGGCTATGGCCTGGTGCCTTACCATTGGATCGGCGCTGGATCCGACCGTCATAGTTATCGCCATAAGCACGGCCGAGACGGCAATGCTGACAATGACGATGGAAATCACCAGCTCGATCAAGGTGGTACCGGCTTGTCTGCGCATGCTCTTTCCGTGACCGTTACGGCGTCAGGACGTAGCCGCTCTGAGCCTGCACAATCAAACTCCAGGCGCCTACGCTGACGGTCAGGTCGGCTCCCAGGTCGGTTTGCCCGAGTCCGTCGAACTGGTAAGTGACAACGGGTCCGAGGGTGACACCGGTGGGTGTCGTGCCTGCAGCGGCCAGTCCGTCCGGAAGCAAAACGGGGACCGCCCAGCTGACATCGGCAGGATCGCAGCGATTAGCGAGGACGGTCTGCTGTGCCAGGGCGTAGCCGCTGGCATCGATGCTTATCTGCACGGGACATCCGCTGCCAACGGCAATTTTCTGTCCGTAACGAAGTGCTGCGACGACTTCTTCGTAAAAGCCACGTTCCTCGAAGACGTCCTGATCGAAAAACCGCGGTACAGCGAACGCAGAGAGGATGCCGAGGATCACGACGACAGTGACCAGCTCTACCAGCGTGTAGCCGCGGCTGGCGCCGGCCGTCAGGATCCGTGCGCGATGATGCCTTGTCGTGGGGTGACGCTGCATGGTTCAAAGCCGAATGTTAGGAAAAAAAAAGGCACCCGCGAAGGATGCCTTTTTCAGCAAAAGCCGAAACGGCCTGCCTGATCAGCAACCGGTGGTCACCATGGTGATCGCTGGCGAATTGCCTGCAGCCGCCTCGGTATAGGTGACAGTGCAGAAAGTGGCCGTGCCGCCGGCTGTTTCGAATGTGGCCATGGTTACCGAATTAGTGTAGGCAAAGCCGGTGATATCCTGCAGGGTATCGTCTATGCCCTCGGCGTCGGGATAGTGCTCGACCATGGTGACGGTCGTGCCTTCCATATCGACCGAGTCTCCGGCGGCGTTGCCCTGGGCTAGCGTCAGACCGTGCGCCATCGAGGAAGAAGCGCGAACACTACCGTGCAGAGCTTCCGTCGCGGATATCCGCGCCTCTTTTTCCAAGGATGCGAAACGTGGAAACGCGAATGCCGCCAGTATCCCTAGAATCGTAATCACGACCACCAGTTCGATGAGCGTAAAGCCTCTTTGTGCCTTGTTCATGTCGCAATCTCCTGTACATTGTTGCTGGTCTGAGCCCGCAAACAAATTCGATCAACAAAAAACTCGATAAATACGAGGAGTTACGCATGGCACGCGGTAACCTCGCAACCGTAGCTAATTGTCCACGAGGTTGCGGTTTGGGTCTGTGATGATTTCCACAATATTCGGGTCGGGACTGTGACGGTAGTCACAGTTATGTCAACTTCGCGCTCACCGCTACACTAAGCTGACCATGTCCCACATCGGCAGGAAGATGCCGAGTGCGAGCACCAGCACTATGCCGCCCACCGCAATCATTAGTATAGGCTCCAGCGCGGCACTGAGATTCTCGAGGTCGTAGTCCACTTCGCTTTTGTAATAATCCGCGACCTCGTTCAGGAGCTCCGGCAGGGCACCGGTTTCCTCGCCCAGGCTGATCATCTGCAATGCCAATGGCGTGAACAGGTTGATTGAATGCGCCGTCCTGAAGAGAGATTCTCCGCGCTCGATACCGGCGCCGAGCTGGGCCATCTTCTCTGCCATATAGGCATTGCCGATGGACGAGGAAACCGTATGCAGCGTTTCGTTCATCGGCAGGCCGGCCTCCAGCGAAATCGTGAGAGATCGTGTGATTCGCGACAAGGCAGCGTTGCGGACGATCAGTCCCGTGATCGGGACCCGAAGTTTCAACAAGTCCCAGCGGAAACGGCCCCGCTCGGTCTTCACATAGGAGGAGATTACTAGCGCGGCAACGCCACAAAGACACAGTACCAGCAGCCAGTGATTCAGCGCGAAATCGGATACGCCAAGGATGATCTTGGTCGGCAGCGGTACGTTGTCTCCCAGTTTCACGAATAGCGGTGCGAAGCTCGGTATGACGAATACGGTGATGACCCCTAACGCTAAACCGATTGCTGCTATGACGATCATAGGATAGCGGGTGGCCGAGGTGACCCGGTCGCGAATCTCCTGATCCATCTTCAAGTATTCGTACATTCTGAGGAATGCCACATCCAGGGTCCCGGTGGTTTCGCCCATTTGGACGATGCTGATGAACAGGCGGGGAAAAATGTCCGCATGTTGTTTCAGCGATTGCGCGAGGCCACGGCCCGACTCGAGACTGGCAATTACATCCAGTAACGCTGCCTTGAGGACCGCGTTGTGTGTGGTCTCAGCCAGACCGGCGATACCCTTCAACAGCGGCAGACCCGATTTGGTGATGACATTCATCTGCCGGCAAAACAGGAGCAGATCCTTGGTTGTCGGACGACCGCCGCCCATGCGTATCCAGAGCTCGTCCACGGTCATCGCGGAGCCCCTGATGGCAGTGATCTCAACGGGAATCACGCCGATGCTCTGCAGCCGGTCTGCTACCTCCTCGGACGATGTGCCGGTAAGGCGGCCGTTGATGGGGTCGCCGGTGGCAGATCTTGCTTTGTAGAGAAACTCAGCCATCGCAAGCATCAGTCTCAGGAGCGGACCCGGCAGCAGCGGACTGCTCAGACACGGTGGAGTCATCGTCGTCTTCCAGGCCACCCAATAATCGCATAACCTCGTCAAGTGACGTTACTCCGGCTATCGCGTATTGCAGTGCACGGCGGCCCAGCGGCACGTAGCTCTTTTTTTCGCCGGCTACCTTGCTGAATTCGCCAAGGTCCTCGCGCCGGATGGCAGCGATAAGCTGAGCGTCCATTTCCAGCAGTTCGTAAACGCCGATGCGGCCACGATAGCCTGTGAAGAGGCAATGGTTACAGCCGCGACCGCGCGCTAATTTATCCAGCTTATGGTGCTCGCTACCGATCTGGGCATTCAGCCAGGCGCGCTGTCCGGGACTCAGTTCGACACTCTCCTTACAGCTTTCGCAGATTCGTCTGACTAGGCGTTGTGCGATTATCCCGTTCAGTGCAGCAGCCAGAAGATAACCCGGTGCACCCATCTCCCGAAGACGACTGACTGTCGCGACCGCACTGACGGTATGGAGGGTGGAGAAAACCAGATGTCCGGTCATGGCGGCGCGCAGTCCGATATCCACGGTTTCCTTGTCGCGCATCTCACCGACCAGAATGATATCCGGGTCATGGCGCAGGGCTGTGCGCAGAACTAAGCCAAAATCCAGGCCAATGACCTGATTGATCTGCACCTGGTTGATACGCTCCAGGCGATACTCCACCGGATCTTCGACCGTGATGATCTTTGTTTCCGGTTTATTTACGCGGTTCAGCGCCGAATAAAGGGTCGTAGTTTTGCCACTGCCGGTAGGTCCGGTCACCAGCACCATGCCAGAGGGCTGGTCGATCAGCTTCTCGAAGCGCTTCCGGATGTCCGGCATCATGCCGAGCTTCTCGAGGCTCAGAAGATTCGCCGTATGATCGAGCAGCCGGAGCACCACCGATTCGCCATGCTGAACCGGCAGGGTGGAGACGCGAACATCAAGGATCGACGCATTCACACGCATCGAAAACCGGCCATCCTGCGGCAGGCGTTTCTCTGCAATGTCCAGACCACTCATCAGTTTCAGCCTGGTGACCAGAGCGCTCGAGACTTGCCGGCCGTCAATGATATGTTCCTGCAGCGCGCCGTCCACGCGCAGGCGGATACGCAACTTGCTTTCCTCGGGTTCAATATGGATATCCGAGGCATTGACCTGGACCGCATCCTTGAACATGGACTGGATGAGTTTAATGATCGGTGCTTCTGTCGCGTCCGCGCCCGCCGAGAGTCCATCGATGTCGATCTCGCCTTCGCCGAGTTCCTCTTTTACTTCTGCCGCCAGCGCGTCGATCTCATCCTTGCGGCGGTATATGCTGTCGATCGTGTGCAACAGATCGGCCTCACTAACGAGCGCGAGGCGCAGCGGTCGTTTAAGCAGACGGCACAGCTCATCGTAGGCGTGTATGTCGGTGGGATCGACCATGCCGACCAGCAGGCCTCCCTCGTCCGACTGCAGCACCAGCGCCCGATGTCGGCGCGCATGGATCTTTCTAAGCAGAAAGATCGTGTCCGTTTCCAGATTCGCCTGACTGAGATCGACATAATCGACGCCCAGATGCTTGGCCATAAACCGATGTAACTCACTCTCTGAAATTGCGCCAATATCCGTCAGTGCCCGGCCGATTTTGCCGCCCTTCTTTTTCTGTATTGCGAGCGCCTGCTGCAGCTGTTCTTCAGAAATAACGCCGCCTTGAACGAGTCTCTCCCCGAAGCGGATTTTTTTTGGCCGCTTCAGCTTCAAGGCCATGAACCTCATGGTCTCGTCGAGTTTTTGCGCGCCCGTGTCGTCAGTCATGTGCCTGCAGCTCCGCGATACGGCGCCGGGCATACCGGGTGAGGGGTATCTTCAGTGACTGCGTGCGCAGAGCGCGCTGAAATGCCGACAGCGCCTCCGGGCGGTTGCCGAGGCTCTCATCAGACATCGCCAGACCAATCCACCAGGACCCCGTGCTTGGCTCAACTGTGAGCAGTTTCCGGTAGATGTCCCGGGCTTCGGTGTATTGCCCCAGCTGATGCAGCAGCGCTGCGAGAAAGGCATCGTATACAATGTCTGTGGCGGGCAGCGGCCGGTGGGTCCGGAGCATGCTGACAGCGGCGTCTTTCTCCCCACGATCCAGCAGCATCCGCGCATAGAGTTTCGCCAGCGGAGCGGGCTGCTTGGCTGAGATCAGACCCCGCCGTAATGCCTGCTCGGCAGCCCCCGGCTTCGACGCCCTGACCAGTACGCTGTACAGATAGCTCCAGACGGCGCCATCGCCGGGGTCGATCGTGAGGGCCTCGCGGAACAAGCGCTCTGCGGTCGGCAGATCATTGCCGCGCATCGCTGTCAGCCCCCTTGTGACAGATCTGGCGGCAGCTGTTGCTGCATCGACGGTCTCGCGGCGCAAAATGGTCGCTGTTGCCGGCGCTACCGCCGATACGGGCGATACCGCCGATTCGGCCGATGACGACGGCGAATCCGCCGCCGTGTTCGCGACGTCATCGTCGAGCGGAGCCGGGCTTGATTGGCTGGTCCTGTCAACAGGAAAGGCACCGCTCGAATGGTCGCCGGTAGCAGCAAGGTCTGGCTCAGCCTGCGGCGGGGCTGCGTTCGCGGGATCCGCGAACGCGCCTAACTGAACCACGTATCGATCAGCGAAATCTGCTGGCGGCGAATCCGCCGCCGTGTCCACGACGTCATCGTCGAGCGGAGCCGGGCTTGATTCGCTGGTCCTGTCAACAGGAACGGCACCGCTCGACTGGTCGCCGCTGGCAGTAACGTCTGGCTCAGCCTGCGGCGATGTCTTGGGAGCGGTTTGAAATCCGGGTTGGGGCTGCGCATCCGCATCGACCATGATGCTCGCAATTGACGGCAGCCATCGCCCGTCGGCCGCGGGTCGCCACAGCACTGTCGCTGATGCTATCGAGAGTGCGGCCAGCCCCGACAGTAGCAGCGCGGGCCAGCGGTGCTGCGTCGGTGCCTCGGCCACCGGCTCCAGTCCGGTCAATGGCTCCACGCCAAACGCCCCGCGCGTCTGCAGGTCGCGTAACACGTTGTTCAGCAGACTCATTACCTGACTCTGTGCAGTGCGTTGAGGTCCGCGCCGTTACGAGGGCCCGCAAATAACATGGCTCGCATCATCGCGATCGGACTGCGCCATGACGATGGCTGAAGGACGGTTTCCGTATCCGCGATCGCAAGCCCGACATGCGCCCGTGTGATGCTCTGTTCGCCGCGCCCGTAGGCGACCATCAGCGCCTTGTGGCAGAGAACGTTGATTAGTCGCGGTATACCCTGGCTGGCCTTGCAGACCCGCCGCACCGCGGATTCTTCGAAACGCAGGCCGGAACGGCAACCGGCGACGCGTATGCGATGAAGTATGTAGCGGCCGGTCGCGTCGACCGACATAGGCGACAGCGTGCAGGAGAAACTGATGCGCTGTTTCAGTTGGCGCATCGTTTGCTGCGCGAGCCGGCGATCGAGTTCAGGCTGGCCCACGATGACGACCTGCAGGAGTTTGAACTTTTCGGTTTCGAGGTTTGTCAGGAGTCGCAAGGCTTCGAGCGTCACATCGGGCAGCTGATGCGCTTCGTCGATAATGAGTACGACCCGTGTCTGGTGTTTTGCAAGGCTCAGGAGCCGATTCCTGATAAGCGTCGTCAGCTCGTCGCGAGCGTATCTGTTCGACGTCCCGGCGCGGATCTCGTCCGCCAGGGCGGTTCTTAGTCCGTGAGGCGAGAGCTGCGGGTCCGGTATGTAGGCGGTTACGAATTGCCCATACAGTTCTTTAAGTAACTGGCGGCACAACAGTGTCTTGCCCAGTCCGATTTCCGCGGTGACTTTGATGAAACCCTCGCCCGCCCGTAGCATCGCGCACAGCACATTCAACGCATCGCGATGGGCCGCTGCGTCGAACCAGAAGTCCGTGTCGGGCGTCAACGAAAACGGATATTCACGGAGTTTGAAATATTCGCGATACACGCGATGTCCTACTGCTGCGCCAGTCTGCGTATGCTCTGCAATGATTCGCCGGTCATCGTTGTCCACACATCGTCGTTGTCCACGACGATCGGTTTCAGCAGGATGACCAGCTCCGACTTCGTTTCAACCTCGCGCGTGCTCTGAAACAACCTACCGATGCCGGGGATATGACGGAGAACCGGCGTGCCAAAAACTTCGGTTCGCATCGATGTCTTCATCAGTCCACCGATGACAATGATCTGGCCGCTCTTCGCCCTGACGATGCTATCGGATTCGCGAATTTCGCTGAAAGCCAATGGAAGGGTGTCCGTTTCACCCGAAACGGTGATAACCTTTTGCTGATCCGTCACTTCACTGACGGTCGGGTGGATGTGCATTATGATCTCGCCATTTGCGCTGATCTGCGGTGTTACATCGAGCGATATACCGGAGAAGAACGGCGTGAGCGTGATATCGCGGCTGGTCGCCGCGGTCACGCCCGTAACGGTGTCGCTGGAGACGTCTGTGACAAAGTACTCGTCGCTCCCGACTTTAATCACTGCCTTTTGATTGTTCAGGGTCGAGACTCGCGGGCTGGACAACACGCGCGTCTCGCCTTGCAGCTCGAGCAACTCGATAAACGAATTGAAATCGCCGATATCGAATGCCATTGCGAATGCGCCGCCGACCGTGGCGCTCACGAATCCGGTCGTTACTTCTCCAGGCTCGATTACGATCGGCCTACCGCCGAGATCGTCAGAGTCGCCCCCGAATCCGAAGGGGGGCGTTCGCTGTCCGAAGGTGTAAGTGTCGCCGCTGCTGTTCTGCGCGACGGCGGCCCAGTTAATGCCGGCCTGGAAAGCGTCGCTAAGCTGGACTTCGATGATCTTCGCTTCGATGACTACCTGTCGCTGCGCGATAGACTGGACGATCTCGAGGTATTCTTCGACATGGCGCAGTTGCCCGGGCATAGCGCGGACGACAATGACCCCGGACTGCGCGTTGACCACGACCTGGTGGTCCTCGTGATCGCCGACGATCTGTTCCAACGTCTCCCGCAATTCCGTCCAGAAGTCGGCTTCATAAATGGTCTCGATACCTGCCCCGGCGAATCGCTGAACCTGATTCTGTGGCGCCCTTGAACCCTCCTGGCCGGACCCTGAAGCGCTACCGCCACCGCCATCTGTACTGGCCTGTCCGAAACTCACCCGCGTGCTGGATGTGCCCGAGCGGCGCACGTTGAGGTAGTCAAGCTGAAAAATGCGACTCTGTACGGTGGCGGGCAGCACAGTAAAGCTGGTGTCGGTCTCTCTGACTGCATAGCCGTAAACGTCGCTGACGACGTCGAGGACCTCAGGCACTGTCACGCTTGTCATCGACAGAGAAATCCTTCCGGAAACATCCGGATGCACCACCATGTTGTAGGGCGTGCCTCTCACGAGCGCCATAAAGAATGTCCTGGCAGGTGTCTGGTCGGTGTCCACATCGAAGCGCTCATTGTTTGCCGCCGGATCCGGTAAATCCACGCCGACCTCCGGCAAAAGAGCTGCCTCGACTTCGGCCGGTATTACAGGCGGGAAGGCGGCGTCGAACAGAGCCGCCTCAATGCCGGAGCGTGTCGCCTCCCCACGTGGTATCGGTGTCGCACATCCCGTCAGGAATGCAGCCGCCGTTAACCCAGTAATCAGTTTCTTGAACATTGATCTGTTTTTGTCACTTTCGCAATGCGTCAGGCAGAAGGCGGGTCGTAAACTCCGTACCGCGAAGATTCAGTCGTAAGCTATGCGCTAGAATTTCGACGACGGTTGCGCCATCGACCCGATCGCCCTCGCTGACGTGCTGCCCGTTTACGATGGCCACACGGCGTTCCTCAGACACAAAGATCGCCGTAACGCTGAACGTTGCAGCTGTGGCCGGCCTGACCACCGGCGTCGGCGTGCGGGAATAGGGCCGAGTCGGGTCGCGAAGAAGCTCGGCACCGTCTGTCGGCAATGGGCCGAATAGCAATACTCCCGACACGATTAACATTGAATAACGGCTACGCACCGATCCACTCCACATCCGGACTGAGCGTGCTGACTTCGAGTCGAATCCGGTTGCGCGGATATTCCAGGACCTCGATATCAAGGAGCTGCCAGTAAAAGCGCCACGGCAGGTCCTCGATCTCCTCCAAATACTCGAGGCAGGCCAAGTAGCTTCCTTCGAAATCGATCTCGAGCCTATGTCTATAGAATGTCGTATTGAGGCCGTCGGCTGAGGCTGACAATGCTTCGGGGCTGAGATTACGTACGCGTATCAGCCGCAATGTCGATTGCTCTTTGAGTAGGTCTTGCAGAACGCGCGACATCTGTGCCGGGTCGATCATTTCGGCGACGTATCCGCCCAGTCGTTCGTTTATCTCATCAAGGCGCCCTTGAATCCGCGCCAAGTTTTCCCGATCCCCGGTGCCGGCACTGGAGATTTGCAGCACCTCGACTTCGAGATTTTGATTGTACATTTCAATTCGCTCCCGCAGCGATTTGATTTCAGAGCGGTTTCTTGTGGTCTGCTGATCTAGTGGTTGCATCAGGCCTAAATACCAAGCCGATCCCAGTAACATCAGTACTGTCACAAAGACGAGCAGTCGCTCTTTTAGGCTCAGATTGTCTACAGTCGCCTGCAGCGGCTTGAGCTTTGTCAACAGCTGCGATACCTGTGTCACTGCGAATCCCCCGCTTCTGCCAACAGTTTTGTGTCGCTTGTCATCGAAAATGTCACGGTGCGCCCGTTCGGTTCCTCCGCGCCGTCGATCTGGAATTGATGAAATCGCTGCTCGGCGAACGGTGGTTCTTCGGCGAGGCTTTGCAAATAGGCCGGGACCAGTTCGGCCCGCAGCGCCTGTCCCTGCAGCTGGGTATTGTCCCCTCGCGCAGAAAGGCTGATATGAGTCAGCCAAAGGCCGTCAGTGTCCACGCGGGCCAGTGATCTTAAGTGACGGGAGAAGCCCCGTGCATCGCCCAGCGTCGAACCTCGTACCAGGCTGAGCACAAGTTCCTTTTCCCGAAGCAAGTGTGTCGCGTCTTCCAGTCGCTCCGACAAATTCTTCTCGGTGCTGACAGCGGCAATGGCCGGTCGAAGATTCTCAAGTCGTTCGACGGCCGCTTTTTCCTGATCGTTCACGACCTGCAGCTGGCTGCTAACGCTGCTCTGCTTGTACAGCGCAAACACATAAGTCGCGAGCATCGCCAGCATGATCACGCCGCAGCCGATAAGCAGCGTTTTGGCACCGAAAATTTGTTGCGCGAAGCGGAATCCGTCTTGGTAAAAGTTGATCTGTTGCTGCATCGTGCTCGATCCTATGCGGCCAGTGACTCTGACCTGAGCGCGGCACCGACAGCCAGCAGGCAAGCGCCTTGTTCCACCAGCGACAGTGCAGACTGAATCTCAAACAGCTTGTTGAGATCGAGATTGCTCACCGTCAAGCCGAGTTGTTTATTCAGCGATTTGGCCAAACCGCCAATATCTGAATCAGGGGAGAGTACGAGTTCGGTCGGTGGTCCACCGTCAAAGTGACTTTCGTAGTAGTCCAGTGACCTCTGGATTTCCAGCACAATGGCGGATACCAGTTCCGTTCGTGTGGAATCGGCGGTCAAGCCAGAATAACCGTCATAATCGTCCGGTGATCTCCGGATTTCCAGCACAGCGCTCGATTCCAGATCCGTTGACGTGATATCGACTGTGGAGGCAGACTTCATTGCACGACGTCCTATGTCGATCCGCCGAATGAGATAGAGCACACCCTGTCGCGTCACGGTCAGAATTCCGTGTGTCTCCGTGAAATGAAAAAAGGCGACGCCGTCGGCATCCTGAGGAAGCAGTGTCGCTATGTTACGCGTGCACAGCTCCGGTATGTCGATGACATCCAACGAAAAACCGGCACCGTGTAGCAGCTCGGTATGCTCTTGAATGCTGCTTCGCCGCGTTGCCACGGCATACGCCATGGGCTTAGCGTCGCTAGTTGACTGCTTAGGCATTTTGAACAATTCGACGACTGTATCGTCGACGGGAAAATCGAGCAGATCCTTTATCTGCCAACGGGCCGCAGATTTGATTTCATCGGCCGGTACGTTGGGGACTTCTACAAGCAGTAACTGATAGCTGCCGTGCGGCAGCACTGACGTAACCCGCGACGGCGCGGGGTCGATGCTTCTCATCCGGGCCGCTATCTGATGAGTCCACTCTTCATTGTTCGCGTCCTGGTCAACTGTTAAGGCGGCGAGTCGTAGCACACCACCGTCTACCCGCTGCACGCGAGCGAACGCGACGCGCGAATCGTCGATGGACAGCCCGGATCTACTATCGTTCGCGACACTCTTTTTTTTTAAAGATTGCCACATGTCCTTAGTTCCTGCGATGCATTTAACAGAATGCGACAAGTCTATGGGCAGACAGGCCGGTGCGGCGTGAGGAGAATCACACTTTCACGTTTCAATGACATTGAGTCAACGCTACCTTTGTCCCGTTTATCTTAGGCATACACTATCGATTTGTCCGGCAACACACTAACTGTTCCTGAACCCACCACCCTCAGCCTATTGGGCTTCGGCCTTGCGGGTATCGCTTGGGTTAGACGACGTAAGCTCGCGTAACAGGACTTATCCACTATTGGATAGAGAAACCGACCTTGCGCCGGTTTTTCTTTGTGAGCTATTTCCTGGTGGATCGAGGTCGTTAATAGTTCAATTGCTCTCACACAACGACAGGGATTGTCACTGGCAAGATGAGCGATAGAGGAAGGCCGGACGGGACCACGAGAGCGCCGAGTTCTGCCACGCCCAACGATCCTGGTATCAGCGAGAAACAGGGCTGGGAGGCTTATCGGAAGTGGTTGTCTCGGGATAGTGCTCAGCCGGCCCAGCGCTCACCGCTAGACGCCTCGATCTATAGCTGGCGAGGCTACAACAACTGGACCAAGAAGGTCCGTCAGACGTGGAAAGCAGACGAGCCAGTCGATTCCTAGAGAACTAGTCGGTCTCTCGTCTGGCCGAACAGAACAGTGGTGCCACCGAGCACCCGCTCATGACCTCATTGTCCTGGGGGAGTAGGAGAAATGAAAAGCGAGCGCCCAGTGACGAGACCTAGTTTACCGCGTTGTGTGCCCATCCCAAACGCAATCCTCTTCGGGGTACTTCTCGAAGAACAACCTTTGCGCGCGCCGGTCCTCGCGCTCATGGATCAGGCGTAGGGCTAGGCGCTGCTCGGCCAGGGAGAGGCGTGACAGGTCAGTCGCTTCCATGCGGGGAGCTTCAATGTTTAGTCGGCTTGGGCTCTTCCCCGCGAGCCTTGGCCCACAGCCGCTCCAGCTCCGTGTCGATCTGCTCGTCCGTCATATCGTGGACGGCCTCGATCTTGATCGGGCCTTGATTCTTGCCGGTGAACTCGCGCCGGTTCGTGTGGACGTTGCCCATTTCCTTCGCAATTCGCTCAAGCATGGCGGCCATGGCCACATAGTTGCCGCGGCTCTCAAAGGCGTCGGACGCCCTGGCCAGCTTCTTGATACGCACAGCTTTGTGCGCGTGGGGAACAGCTTTCTCGACGTGGTCGAGGAAGGCGGTGCGAGTATGCTCAAACAGCTCGCGCCACTTCTGCGCCAAATTCTGACCCGCCCGCTTGTTCGGGTCGTAGCACTCGATGTTCTGCGGAGCGAGCTGCACCGCGCACTCTTCCATGAGAGCCTCTGAGACTTCTTTCGGGCTGCCAAAGCAAGCAAGCTCTTGAACAACGAAGGCTTTCTCGACGTCAGTCAGCCGCTTTTTTTGCCGTTTCGTCATGGACTATCACTCAGGGCGCAGCCCGCATCCTTTCCCGATCGTCGCTTTCTGCGACCGTTTGCCCTCATCAAAACTATCCTCCAAGGGGAAAAGCGTCGCACTGTGCGACCTTTCCCAAGTCTGTAGCTATTCTCAGGAAATGAATGTCGCAGAATGTGACGGTAACATCGGGTCACCTTAGATGAACGCGACCTAGTCGTTGACACGCCGTTGACACACCCGCTGTCTCCACACGCAATTACGCGCACTTACTGACGGAGGCTTGTGCTCTAAGTGCGCGTAATTGCTACTCATCGCTTCTTCGAGCCGGTTTAGTAATGCGACGCTCGTATGCGCGTAACCTATTGTTAATTGGGCTTTCTCGGCGCTGTAAGTTATTGATTGTCGGTGCGTCGCATTACCGTTGCGAAGGTCGCGACCCTAAAAACCCAAAAACTTGCGCGAATTCTTCTCCCTCAGATATGCAGGAGTGACGTGCCCGCATAAACTGGTCCAGGTTGAAAGTTAGTTTACGCAGCTTTTGATCGGTTGAGAAATTCCTCGATTGGGGTGAGTGTTTCCGGGGCAGGCGGGCG
>Ga0114949_10001498_pt1 | contig 14219 bp, 15 predicted proteins | sample N074metaG_FD_83505 | JGI IMG/M metagenome (GOLD analysis project Ga0114949, IMG submission 83505) | Deep subsurface microbial communities from Kermadec Trench to uncover new lineages of life (NeLLi) - N074 metaG | ecosystem: Environmental > Aquatic > Marine > Ocean trench > Sediment | place... | reverse complement strand
GCCGGTCTCGGCGATCTCGAGGGTCCTCGGCGTCACCCGCCCGGCGCCGCCAAGCTCGGCCGCGACGACGATCTTGCCGCGGATTTCGGCGTTCCATTCGAGCAGTCCGTCCGGTTCCTGATCGACCGAGAACAGGGCCACCGGCGCGCCGAACGCCTTCATGCACGCGAGGCTCTTGGCATTGCGCGCGGCATCGTCGGTCCGGTGCATCATGGTCAGCGGCAGGTATTCCAGGCTGGCGCCGCCGGCGTGCAGGTCGCTGACGTAATCGACCCGGGGGAAGATGCCGCGCACGACGAAATCGGCAAGCGCCTCGCTGAAATTGCCGAGCCGGTTGCCCGGAAAGACCCGGTTGAGGTTGCTGCCGTCGATCGGCGAGAGGCGGCTGGCGGACACCACGGCCTGGAGATTGAGGCAAGGGATGATGACGATCAGGCCGCTGACGGCATCCAGGTCGAGTTCCCGCGCGATCTTCATGAGTGCGATCGGCCCCTCGTACTCATCGCCATGGACACCGCCGGTCAACAGGTATCCCGGGCCGTCGCCATTGCGCAGCACGACCATGGGAATCATCTCGGCGCCGTAGGCCGAGCGCTGGGTAGAGTTCGGCGCAATCAAATAGCCAAATCGCCTGCCGTTTCCATCGAACGACACCGTCGACTGAACGCGCGAGTCTTGGAGCATGGCCTTATACCAATGAGCGTTGATAATGACCCATAGAGATCGTCTGGGCGATCCGCCGGGCAGGAGGGGGGCCGCAGGCGATGCGGGGCCCCCGAGTCCCAGATGGCGGCAAGGGCCGCCGACGCACTCCGGCGGTTCGCCCAGACGACCGGAACGGCGGCTTCCCCCAATCTTGTGGCCGGGGGCTTGTGGACCGGGGGCTTTCGGGCAGCGTCATGCTTGTGGACGGGGCCCGCGGCTCGTGGTGCCCCGCACCGCCACGCCACGCGCTCCTTGCCGAAAACCTTTGGCCAAAAAACTGGGGGAAGCCGTCTCTATGAGTCATTATCAGCGCTCATTGGTATCAGACCTCGATAACGGACGCGATCGCGACACTGCATGCGAAGCTGGCCGAAAGCAAACCTTGGCGGAATCGCTGCGGCGCCGATCGAGATTCCACGCTGGCACCTGGAGTCTCAATGAAAAGCGGCGATACCACTTAAGCATCACCGCTTAATTCATTGATTTAATTGGTCGGGGAGACAGGATTTGAACCTGCGACCCCTGCGCCCCCAGCACAGTGCTCTACCAGGCTGAGCTACACCCCGCCAATACCAGGGACCCAACAACCCGCCTTAGACGACGGCCGCCGGCCCCTCTCCGGCCCTTATATAGCGCCGCACAACCAGCCAAGCAATCGAGCTTACGGCTATCGCCGCACAATCAGCCAAGCAATCCAGCTTACGGCGGATTTCCCACACTAATTTTTTTTGACGTTGCGCAGCAGGTTCCTGATCTCGACCAGATCGGTGAGGACATTTTCCAAGGTCGCCCGATCGCCGGCCGGGGCGGCTTGGGCGGCTTGGGCGGCTGGGGCGGCTGGGGCGTTAGAGGGTGCCGCCTCCAGAACCAGCTTGCCGTGGCCTTCGCGCAGCAGCCGCTGCACGCCCTTGATGGTGTAACCGTCGGTGTAGAGCAGTTTGCGGATCCGGCGCAGCAGATCGACGTCCTCGGGCCGGTAGTAGCGTCGCCCGCCGCCGCGCTTGAGCGGCCGCACCGGGGTGAACTTGGACTCCCAGAAACGCAACACGTGCTGCGGCACTTCCAGATCGGTCGAAACCTCGCTGATGGTGCGGAAAGCCGCCGCCGATTTTACTCGCTGCCGTGCCGCTGGCATGACGTCTCGCTAGCTCCCGATCCGCGGTCCCAGTCCGGCGCTCAACCGTTCGAGCGGGACAAGGCCGAGTTGATCCGATTCTTCAAAACATGCGAGGCGCGAAACACCAGCACGCGCCGCGGCAATATGGGGACCTCTTCGCCGGTCTTCGGGTTACGCCCGACGCGCTCGCCTTTCTGGCGAACCGCGAAACTGCCGAAGGATGACAGCTTGACCATCTCGCCGCGCACCAAGGCATCGGAAACCTCGTTCAGCACAGTTTCGACGAGATCCGCCGATTCGTTGCGCGAGAGACCGACTTCCTGATACACAGCCTCGCTTAGGTCCGCACGGGTCACCGTACGAGCGGCCATAAAGCTCTCCCTGTTTTCTTTTTCTCTTGAGACGTTACCTCAAGCCCGGCGAAGGGTCAATTCGTCAACAACCCTCGGGACCTGCGCCGCAAATCTGATATGAAATCGAGGCAGGTTAACGCGCGAAGCGCCATCACCAGCGGACCAGCGCCGAGCCCCAGGTGAAGCCGCCGCCCATGGCCTCCATGAGAATCAGGTCGCCGGAGCGGATGCGCTGGTCCCCAACCGCCTCGCAGAGCGCAAGCGGAATCGATGCCGCGGAGGTATTGGCGTGGCGATCGACCGTCACCACCACCCGGTCCTCGGGCAGGTTCAGGCGCCGGGCCATGGCTTCGATAATGCGCAAGTTCGCCTGGTGCGGCACCAGCCAATCGATGTCGCCGGGGTTCAGGCCGTTGGCGGTGAGCGCGGCGTCGATGGCCTCGGCCATGCGCACCACCGCATGCCGGAACACTTCCCGGCCCTCCATGCGCACCTTGCCCACTGTGCCGGTCGAGGACGGGCCGCCATCGACGTAGAGCGCGTCGTGATGGCGGCCGTCGGAATAAATATGGGTGGAGAGCACGCCGCTTTCGATCGCGCCATTGCCTTCCGCCGCCTGCAACACCACCGCGCCGGCGCCATCGCCAAACAGGACACAGGTCGAACGGTCGTCATAGTCGAGAATTCGCGAAAAGGTCTCCGCGCCGATCACCAACGCAGATCGTGCCTGGCCGAGCCGAACGAAGTTATCGGCGACCGCCAGGGCGTAGATGAAACCCGCGCAGACCGCTTGAACGTCGAAAGCCGCGCCCTGGCGCATGCCGAGCCGTTCCTGGATCCGGGTCGCGGTCGCCGGGAAGGTCTCGTCGGGGGTGGCCGTGGCGCAGACGATCAAGTCCAGATCCGCGCCCGACAGCCGCGCCATGGCGAGCGCTTCCTCCGCGGCATTGCCGCCTAGATCGGAGGTCAGTTCGCCGTCCGCCGCCCTGCGCCGTTCGCGGATGCCGGTGCGCTGGCGAATCCACTCGTCGGTGGTATCGACCCGCTCCGCCAGTTCCGCATTCGTCACCACCCGGGACGGCAGATAGGACCCGCAGCCCGTGACTTTTGAATAAAGAGCCATTACCCGATCGCCGCCCTTAGGTCCGGTGCGCCCGCGGTGAGCGCGGCAAAGTCTGCCTTGGTCTTATCGATTATGTCGTGTTCGTTCATATCCACCGCAACGCCGATCGCATTGGCAAAGCCGAAGGCGTCGGTACCGCCGTGGCTCTTGACCGTGATGCCGTTCAAACCGAGGAAAATCGCGCCGTTGTAGCGGCGCGGGTCGAGCCGCTTGCGCAGTTTGTTCAGGGACGAGCGCGCCAAAAGATAGCCCAGGCCTGCCAACAGCGAAGATTTGAACGTGACCCTCAGGTATTCACCGACCAGTTTGGCGGTGCCCTCGGCGGACTTGAGCGCGACATTGCCGGTGAAGCCGTCGGTCACCACCACATCGACCGTGCCCTGCGCGATGTCGTCACCTTCGATGAAGCCGACGAATTTACCGGGCAGATCGGCCTGGCGCAGGGTTGCCGAGGCCTCTTTTAGCGCCTCGTGTCCCTTGAGTTCCTCCGAACCGACGTTCAACAACCCGCAGGTCGGCTGCATGACGCCCAGCACGCAGCGCGCGAAGGCATTTCCCATGACCGCGAAGTCGACCAGATTGCGCGCGCTGCAAACCACGTTCGCGCCGAGATCGAGCATCAAGGACTCGCCGTGCAGGGTCGGAAAGAATCCGGCGATCGCCGGCCGATCGACCCCGGGCAGCGTCTTGAGCGCGAACTTGGCCATGGCCATGAGCGCACCGGTATTTCCGGCTGAAACCACGCCCGCGGCGCTGCCGTCCCGCACCGCGTTGATAGCCAGACGCATGCTCGAATTCCGTCCGCTGCGCAAGGCAATCGAGGGCTTGTCGTCGGAGCCGACCACATCGTCGGTATGAACGAAGGTGCTGACCGCCTGGAGCCGCTTCATGCGGCTGAGCAAGGGGCCAACCTCGGCCTCGCGGCCGAAGATCAGAAAATCGATCTGGGGATAGCGCCGGCGCGCGATGTTGGCACCGGAAATCACCATTCTCGGCGCGGCATCGCCGCCCATCGCATCGAGCGCTATGGTCAGTCGATCGCTCACCTCGTTCTCATCCATTCTGCCGTGGCCATTCGGCCGCTGCGCGCGTGGTCGGAGCGGTGAGGATCACACTCCTTCAAGCTCGACGACCTCGCGGCCATCGTAGTGTCCGCAAGCGGCACAGAGATGATGCGGGCGCTTCAGTTCGCCGCAGTTCGGGCACTCACGGTAAGTGTTGGCCGGCAAGGCGTCATGCGCCCGGCGCTGGTTGCGCCGCGACTTGGTAACCTTTTTCTTGGGAACCGCCATGGGTCTGGTTTTCCGAATCCTATGAATTAAGCCAATTGACGCGCTTCTTAGCCAATAAAGTTCCCTGCGGCAAGGTTAGTGGCAGCGGCCCGGCAAGGGAAGCGCAGAACGCGTCACTCACCGCGCCTCAGGGCCTCCAGGACAGCGAAGGCCCCCTGGGGACCTTCTGCGGACCCAGGGGCCTCCAGCACCGCTCCGGGCGCGCGCGGATAGGGATCCAACGCGACGGCCAGTTGCTGGGCCACCGCCTCACCCAGGTCGAGACCGGCGGGCCCCAGGGGCTCGGGCGGCTCTTCCGCCTCGGGATCGACCACCACCTCCGAAACATCCTCCGAAGCCGGCGCCGGACCGGGCGCCAAACTGTAAAGCAGGGTGTATTCCACCTCGATCCGGCTCTTCACCGGCTCTAGGGTCACCACGCAGGCTTGACTGACCTCGGCACTGAGGTGGCCGCTGAGCCGCAACAGACCTGCCCCCGCCTTGCGCTCCGGGCCGTCCGCGGGCTCGATTTTTGCCGTTGCGTGAAGCAGATCGATTCCGAGCAGCCGGAAGCGCCGGGCCAGCGCCGCCCGCTCCTGCGGCGTCGCCGAGATCTCCTCGATAAAATCCTGGCCGCCGAGCCGCTCGCGCGGGATCGGCCGCGAGAACTCCGGCAAGGAGCCCACTTTCTGGGACATAACGGCTCTCCGGGGGTGAAGGGCGCGGACTGTATGCAAAGCCAGGCTCCGGGTCAACCGGCCCCCTCAGGGCCATTCGGCCCCGCTGGCGGTGGGCCGAAATCCGGGCCCGCGGCGCCCATATTGGCAGGTTCCCAAGGGGTCAGGGAATCGACCGCAGCGCGCAGATAGACGGCCATCGCACCGACCCGTTCCGGCTCGGGGGTCACGGTGCCAAAGAGATTGCGCCGCAGCGCCGCCTCAAGCTCTGCCGACGGACCGAGCAATCCGGCCTCGTAGGCGGTGATCCGGCCATATAGCCCCTGGGCCATGCGCTTGACCCTGACCCCGACGCCCAGGTCGCCGGCGCCGAGCTCGCGCAGGTTCTGATCCATGTCCTGGAACATAATGTCGAAAAGCGCCTGGCCCAGTTCCTCGGTATCCTCCGGCCCGGCTTTAAGCCGGTGCAGCACCAGGAAGGCGTGGAGTGCAATCATTTCGAAACGGCCGTCCACGGTGTCGGGCACGCCGCAATGGCGGTAGAAGCCGGGTTGGCGAGCCTGGGCCACGATTCGATCGTAGATCGCCCGGGCCCGATCTTTTTGAGGATTGCGCTTGAAGAAACGATTTAGGACCATTCTCTCCTCATCTTAGTACCTAATACCAAAGCGAAACGATTTCGGGGTTGAATTAAGCGTCGCGAACTGTTTAATCAACGGCAATTGGGGTATCATAATAATAACGATGGTTAACGGTCTCTATGAAATCACTTTCGAATAGCTTTGGCCGGCCCACTCTTCGGGTTTCGTTACTTGTCGGAATACTGGCTCTTGGGCTCGGCGCCTGTGCGAAAGACATTCGGGTCCGGGGCAACATTCCCGATTCCGAGGTGGTGTCCAAGATAAATCCGGGCATCCATTCGCGCATCGACATCCAAAGCCTGCTCGGATCGCCCTCCACAGTGTCCACCTTCCAGGACAGCAAGTGGTACTATATTGGGCAGAAGTCCACCCAGTTCGCCTTCTTCGAGCAGGAAGTGCTGGAGCGCACGGTGCTGGTGGTGTCTTTCGACGCGGCCGGCCTGGTGGTGACGACCCAGACCTACGCCTTGAAAGATGGCCAGCCGATCGACCCGGTGGACCGGATTACCCCAACCGAAGGCCGCGATCTGTCGATCCTGCAACAGTTGCTCGGTAACATCGGCAAATACTCCAATCAATAACCGAACCGGCTACGGTGGCCTGGCGATAAAACAGCCCCGAAAGGCAGGTGCCTTCCGGGGCTTTTGGCGATCGACCGTGGTGCGGATTACGACGCGAGCGCCGCGAGCAGCAAGAGCGCCACGATGTTGGTGATCTTGATCATCGGGTTGATCGCCGGGCCCGCGGTGTCCTTGTAGGGATCGCCCACGGTGTCGCCGGTCACGGCCGCCTTGTGGGCCTCCGAGCCCTTGCCGCCGTGATGGCCGTCCTCGATGTACTTCTTGGCATTGTCCCAGGCACCGCCGCCGGCGGTCATGGAGATCGCCACGAACAGGCCATTGACGATGACGCCGAGCAACATGGCGCCAAGCGCCGCGAGCGCCGCCGCCTGATCGGCGATCGCCAAAATCACGAAATAAAGGGCGATCGGCGAGAGCACCGGTAACAGCGAGGGCACAATCATCTCCTTGATTGCGGCCTTTGTCAGCAGATCGACACAGCGGCCGTATTCCGGCTTCGCCGTCCCCTCCATGATCCCGGGAATCTCTTTGAACTGGCGCCGCACCTCGATCACCACCGCGCCCGCCGCGCGGCCGACCGCGGTCATGCCCATGGCGCCGAAGAGATACGGCAGCATGCCGCCCATCAGCAGCCCGACCACCACGTAGGGGTTGGAGAGGGCGAAGTCGACGCCGTCGCCGACATCGAGCAGGCCCTGCGCGGCGAAGTGCTCGATGTCCAAGGTGTAGGCCGCGAACAGGACCAGCGCGCCGAGGCCCGCCGAGCCGATGGCGTAGCCTTTGGTGACCGCCTTGGTGGTGTTGCCGACCGCATCCAAGGCATCGGTGATCTTGCGCACCTCGGGTTCCAGGTTGGCCATCTCGGCGATGCCGCCGGCGTTGTCGGTGACCGGCCCGTAGGCGTCGAGCGCCACCACCAAGCCGACCAGCGCCAGCATCGTGGTGACCGCGATCGCCATCCCGAACAGCCCGGCCAGCAGGTAGGAAGAGATGATCCCGGCAACGATGATAAGCGCCGGAACCGCGGTCGCCTCCATGGAGATCGCCAAGCCTTGTATCACGTTGGTCCCGTGGCCGGTGGTCGAGGCCTGGGCGATGCTGCGCACCGGGCGGTACTCGGTGCTGGTGTAGTACTCGGTCACCCAGATCAGCGCGCCGGTGATGGCCAGGCCGACCAGCCCGCAATAATAGAGGTAGCGCGCCGGAAAACTGTTGCCGTCGATGGTGAGCACGGTATCGGTCCCGAGCACCCAGTCGGTGACGAACCACAGCAGGACCGCGGAGATCACGGCGGAGACGATGAAGCCCTTATAGAGCGCGCCCATGATGCTCTGGCTGGCGCCCAGGCGCACGAAGAAGGTGCCGATCACCGAGGCGATGATACAGGCGCCGCCGATCACCAGCGGGTAGAGCATCATCTGATCGACGATCTCGTTACCGGCAAAAAAGATCGAAGACAGCAGCATGGTGGCGACCACGGTGACCGCGTAGGTCTCGAACAGGTCGGCCGCCATGCCGGCGCAGTCGCCGACGTTGTCGCCAACGGCGTCGGCGATGACCGCGGCGTTGCGCGGGTCGTCCTCGGGGATGCCGGCTTCGATCTTACCGACCAGGTCGCCGCCAACATCGGCGCCCTTGGTGAAGATGCCGCCGCCCAGGCGCGCGAAGATCGAGATCAGCGAGGCGCCGAAACCGAGCCCGATCAGGGGTTCGATGAGCTCCCGGCCCTGAAAATCCAGGGCCAGCAGGACCGCGTAGTAGCCGGCCACCGCCAGCAGCGCCAGGCCGGCGACCAGCATGCCGGTCACCGCGCCGGCGCGAAAGGCGATCGCCAGCCCCTCGGCCAGGCCCTTGCGGGCCGCCTGGGTGGTGCGCACGTTGGCGCGCACCGACACGTTCATCCCGATAAAGCCGGTCAGGCCGGAAAGGGTGGCGCCGATCAGGAACCCGATCCCGACTGTAATGTCGAGAGCGAAGGACACGATCAGGAAGACCACGACCCCGACCATGGCGATGGCCCGGTACTGACGCTTGAGGTAGGCCTGCGCGCCTTCCTGGATGGCGGCGGCAATCTCCTGCATGCGCGCCGAACCGGCGTCCGCAGCCAAGACCGAGCGCGAGGCCCAGTATCCGTAAACCAGCGCCAGCACGCCACAGGCGAGCACAAACAGCATCTCCGTCGACATTTGGATATCCCCTTCTCAGTAAGCCAGGGCCACAGCGCGCCCGACTCCGGTCCCCCGTTGTGCGGGTGCGGAAAGCGCGCGGAAAATGCCAGAAGCGTTGCGGGATGGCAACCGGTAGTGAATCAAGTTGGCCCGCGGCTTGATTTCACGGCTCAGCCCAAGGGCGGCACCCGCTTGGTAATGTCCTGAAGCCGGACCAGCCGGACCGTGCCCGCACCCAGAACCAACTCGGCAGCCACGCTCAGGCGCCGTCTGACGGTGGGAAGGTCGTAACCGCGATCTTGTACGTAGCGCAACGAATAGATGCCGTACAGCGTGCTCAACAGGGTGTCGCGAAGCGGCTCGGAGAGGGCGCGCAACACCTCTCCGCGCCAGGCCTCATTAAGTTCGATCACCACCACAGTGGAGATATGAAGCGTCACCTGGTCCTCTCGGAGCACAGGCAGAATGATCGGGTCGAGCCTGAGGACCCAAATCATATCGATCAGCGAGGTGTCTACGGACTTGGCGATTTCCTCTGGTTCCCCTTCCGGTTGTTCGCGCAGTAAGAACCACCAGCCGGCGCCGGCGGCACCGCCGAGGACGAGCAACAATACGAGAACAATCACCAGTTTCTTCATGGCCGGACACCATAATTCGCGCCCGAAAGGGGCGCTTCCCATTACGGTCATAACGGGTCGCCGGTGAAGAAGAGGTTAAACCTTTGTCAACAAAATGGACTTCCGAGTATCAGAAGTGCCGCCACCCAGCTCCTTTTAAGGGCACGTCGCACCCCTCGGAATCGCGCACCCGCAGGCCCTGGCCCGCCGCCATGCGGCCGATTGCGGTCAGCGGCAGATCCAGCGTCGCTGCGAGCGCGGCCACCTCTTCGGCCCGCCCGGCTGCGACCGTGAACAGCAGTTCGTAGTCGTCGCCGCCGCCCAGCAAGTCGGGCAGGCGTTCCGGCGCCAATTCGATCAGCGCGCGGGCGGCCGGCGAGAGCGGCACCGCAGCAGCCTCGATCTCCGCCGCCAAACCGGATTCCTCCGTAATATGGCTAAGATCGGCGGCCAGCCCGTCGGAAACATCGAGCGCGGCGCTTGCCAAGCCATCTTCGGCCAGGCGCAGGCCCAGTTCCACGCGCGGCTCCGGCAGGCGATAGCGCGTTGCCAGATAGGCCCGCTGGCCGTCGGACAGCTCGGACAGGCCGCCGCGCAGCACCTCGAGGCCGAGCATCCCGTCGCCGATGGTGCCCGAGACATAGACCAGGTCCCCGGCCCCTGCCGTGGCCCGGGACAGCGCCCGGTCTCTGGGTGCTTCGCCAAAAGCAGTCAGCGAGAGCGTCAGGGGGCCGGGCGTCGAGACGGTATCGCCGCCGTAAAGCGCGACACCGAAGATCGCCTGATCCTGGGCCAGACCCGCGGCGAAGGCCGCAATCCAGGCCTCGTCGATGTCCTTGGGAAAAGCGGTCGCCAGCAAATAACCACGGGGCCGCGCGCCCATCGCCGCCAGGTCCGAAAGGTTCACCCGCAGCAGCTTGCGGCCAATCGTCTCCGGCGGGTCTTCGGGCAGGAAGTGGACGCCTGCGACCATGGCATCGACGGTCAGGACCAGACTGTGGTTGCCGGTCGGGCCGGTCGGATCGAAAAGTGCGGCGTCGTTGCGCAGGCCCTGGGCGCCCGGCGCGGCCTCGGCGAGCGGCGCGAAATACCGCGCGATCAGTTCGAATTCGCCCCGCATTCCGGCTCCTCGCCCATGGTCGAATCCGGGGGCGCATCCGGGGGCGCATCCGGGGGCGCATCCGGGGGTGCATCCGGGGGTGCATCCAGAAGCGCATCCGGGGCTTCGAAAGCCTCGGGCCGCAGCGCCCGCGCCAGGCGGTCGAGCACGCCGTTGACCAGGCCCGGCTCCTTGCCACCGAAGAACGCACCGGCCAGATCGACGTATTCGGAAACCACGACGCGGACCGGCGTCTCCGGCCGCCGGGTCAGCTCCAGCGCGCCGACCCGCAACAGTATCTGCAACAGAGTCTCCAAACGCTCGACCGGCCAATCCTCGTCGAGCACCGCGGCGAGCATGTCGTCGAGTTCGTCGCGCTCCTTGCCGGCGCCGCGCACCAGCAAATCCAAAAGCCCCCGATCGGCGGCCGCCAGGGACACGCCGTCGACCTCCTCGTTCAGCCGGTGCACGAGGAATTCGGCGAGCACCGTCTCGACGGAAGCGCCGGTCAGCTCGGCCTGATAGAGCGCCTGGACCGCCGCCAGCCGCGCCGCGCTCTGCTTGGCGCCGCCCTTGCCCGTCTTAGCCGCGCGGGCGTGGCCCATCGTACCTGTTCCGGTCATCGCGGCCTCACTCAACGTGGATAGAGGTGAAACTGGCGCTTGATGTCGAGCATGGAAAGGCAAGCGCGCGCCGTCTCGCCACCCTTGTTCCGGCCGTCGATCCGGGCGCGCTCCCAGGCCTGTTCCTTGGTCTCGCAGGTCAGGATGCCGTAACCGAGCGCCAGCGCATATTGGCAAGCCAGGTCCTGAAGCTTACGGGCGCTCTCGCCGCAGATATGGTCGTAGTGACTGGTCTCGCCACGGATCACGCAGCCGAGCGCGATATAGCCGTCGAAGCGCCGGCGCGCGGCGTAGAACTCCATCGACCGGACGCCCATCTGGATCGCCGCGGGGATCTCGAAAGCGCCAGGCACGGAAACCTTCTCGAAGCTGGCGCCGGCCGCATCCAGCGCCGCGCCGGCGCCCTTCAGCAGCTCGTCCGCGACATCCTCGTAGAACCGGGATTCGACGATCAAAACGTGGGGCGCATCCGGATTGGCCAATGTATTAATCTCCTGCCCCGCTGTCACCGTCGAGCGGGATCGGGCGCTGCTCGATCAGCTTCAGGCCGTAGCCATCGAGGCCGACCAGATTGCGCTGCGTATTGGACAGCACAATCATGTTGGCGACCCCCAAATCCAGCAAAATCTGCGCTCCGACGCCGTATTCGCGCAGCTCGCTGAAGTTTTTTTCGGCCGCGCTTTGGCGCGCCTTGATGCCGTCCGACAGGCTGGTGGGCGAGGGCTCGCGGATGACCACCAGAACGCCCCGCCCCGCCGCGTCGATCATGCGCATGACCTGCTCCAGCTCCCCGGCCTTGCCGCTGGTGCGCTCGCCGAGCGCGTCGTCGAGCACGTCGAGCACGTGGACTCGAACCAGCACCGGCGCCGGGTCGGAAAGCTCGCCTTTCCACAGCGCGATATGCTCCACGCCGGTGGTCTTGTCGATGTAAACCGCGCTGTTGAAGGTGCCGCCATGGCGCGATTCCAGGGTGCCGGTGAGGATACGTTCCACGACTCGGTCGTAGCGCCGGCGGTAGGCGATGAGATCGGCGATGGTCGCGATCTTGAGGCCGTGGAGCTGGGCGAAGGCGATCAGGTCGTCGCGCCGGGCCATGGTGCCGTCTTCGTTCATGATTTCGCAGATCACGCCCGCGGGATTGAGTCCGGCCAGGCGCGCGAGATCGACCGCCGCCTCGGTGTGGCCCGTGCGCACCAGCACGCCGCCGTCGCGGGCGACCAGCGGGAACACGTGGCCGGGGCAGACGATATCGCCCTCGACGGTGGTCGGGTCGATGGCGACCGCGACTGTGCGCGCCCGGTCCGGCGCCGAAATACCGGTGGTCACGCCTTCCCGGGCCTCGATCGAGACCGTGAAGGCGGTTTCGTGCCGAGTCTCGTTTTTCTGGGCCATCAGCGGCAGGCCGAGCGCCCCGATCCGTTCCCGGGTCATGGCCAGGCACACCAATCCGCGCCCATGCTTGACCATGAAGTTGATGGCGTCCGGGGTGGCCATCTGGGCGGGGATCACCAGGTCGCCCTCGTTCTCGCGGCCCTCGTCGTCGACCAGGATGAACATCCGCCCGTTGCGCGCTTCCTCGATGATCGCCTCGACCGGCGAGACGATCTCGCTGAAGGTCGCGCGCCAAGCTTCGTCGGCCGCGCCAGACATTACGGATTCTCCCTTGCCACCAAGCGCTGAACATAGCGCGCCAGCAGGTCTATTTCCAGGTTCACGCGGGTGCCCGGACGCCAGGCGCCGAGCGTCGTCACCGCCGCGGTGTGCGGAATGATATTGACTTCGAAACGGCCACTGCCCACTGCGTCTTCTACGCCGTTGACGGTCAGCGAGACTCCGTCCAGGGTCACCGAACCTTTGGCGGCGATGAACGGCATGAGTGCCGCCAGGGCAGTGAAGGCGAAGCGCAGAGAATCGCCCTCCTCGACACGCTCGCTGACCTCGGCGATGCCATCGACATGGCCCGAGACCAGATGCCCGCCAAGTTCGTCACCGAGCCGGAGTGCGCGCTCCAGATTTACCGCCGTGCCCGGCACCCATTCGCCAAGCGTGGTCTTGGAGAGCGTTTCCGCCGAGACGTCGGCGCCGAACCAATTCGGGCCTGACTCCACGACCGTCAGGCAGGCGCCGGAGCAGGCAATCGAGGCGCCCAAGTCGATGGTCGCGGTGTCGGCGCCGGTCTCGATGGTTAGGCGCGTGTCGCCCCGCGCTTCCACCGCGCGGACCCGGCCCATGTTGGTAACGATTCCGGTGAACATGCCCTGTTACCTAGTTAAGGCGGGCGTAGCTTTCCACCAGATCCTCGCCGATCCGGTGGGAATTTTTAAGCTTGAAGCCCGGCGCTCCGGCCAGGTCCTCGAGGCCGAAGCCCGCCACCGCGGGGACGCCGTCGCCACCGATCACCTTGGGCGCGTGGAACCACACCAGGCGATCGACCAGGCCAGCGCGCAGGAAGGCGGCCGCAACGTGGCCGCCGCCCTCGACCAGCAGCCGGGTCACGCCGCGCTCGGCCAGGGCCGCGAGCGCGGCCGGAATCGACAGATTGCCGCCTTCATCCGCCGCGATCGGGAATACCTCGACCCCGGCCGCCCGGTAGGCCGCGATCCGGTCGCGCGGACCATCGGGGTGCGTCATCAGCCAGCTCGGTTGCGCCTTGGCCCGGATCACCATGTCATGGGTCAGCGGCAGGCGCAGGCGGCCGTCGAGCACGACGCGCAAGGGCGCCGCCGCCTCGAGCCCGTCCAGGCGCACGTCGAGGCGCGGATTGTCGGCGACCGCGGTGCCGCTGCCGATCAGCACCGCATCGGCGCGAACCCGAAGCAGGTGCGCCCGGGCCCGCGCCGCGGAACCGGTGATCCAGCGGCTGTCGCCGCGCTTGGTCGCAATCCGCCCGTCCAGCGTGGTCGCCAACTTAAGTGTAACCAAGGGCCGGCCCTGACTACGATTCAGCAAATAGCCGGCGTTGAGGTCCGCGGCCGCCTCTCCGCCCAATCCGACGGAAACTTCGACTTCGGCCTCGCGCAATCGCGCCAGCCCCCTCCCAGCGACCCGCGGATCCGGGTCTTCGAGGGCGACTACGCAGCGCACGATGCCGGCCGCGACCAAGGCCTCGGCGCAAGGCGGTGTCTGGCCGTGATGGGCGCAGGGCTCCAAGGTCACGTAGGCGCAGGCGCCGCGTGCCGCCGGGCCGGCCCGGTTCAGCGCCTCGGTCTCGGCATGGGGGCGGCCGCCGGGCTGGGTCCAGCCG
>Ga0114949_10001497_pt1 | contig 14223 bp, 8 predicted proteins | sample N074metaG_FD_83505 | JGI IMG/M metagenome (GOLD analysis project Ga0114949, IMG submission 83505) | Deep subsurface microbial communities from Kermadec Trench to uncover new lineages of life (NeLLi) - N074 metaG | ecosystem: Environmental > Aquatic > Marine > Ocean trench > Sediment | place... | reverse complement strand
TCGGCACAGATCTTCGTCAACGCCGCCGTCAACGTCGTCTTACCATGATCAACGTGACCAATCGTGCCTACGTTCACATGCGGCTTTGTTCTTTCAAATTTCTCTTTTGACATGATTAACCTCTGCTCTTCAAAACCCGCTTATCAAGCGGTTTTTTTGATAATTTCCTCGGCCACGCTGTTTGGTGCTTCAGCGTAGTGGTCGAATTCCATGGTAAAGGTTGCACGACCCTGGGTCTGCGACCTCAGGTCGGTGGCATAACCAAACATCTCAGAAAGCGGTATGTGGCCATTGATAATTTTTCCGCCAGGACTATCTTCCATGCCCTGCAGCTGACCGCGCCTGCGACTGATATCACCCATCACATCGCCCATGTAATCTTCAGGCGTCACCACCTCGACCTTCATCATCGGTTCAAGCAATACCGGGCGTGCAGCAAGTGCGGCATTCTTAAATGCCATGGAACCGGCGACTTTAAACGCCATCTCGTTGGAATCCACATCATGGTAGGACCCGTCATAAAGCTCTACCCTGAAATCAACCATTGGATATCCGGCTAACACACCATTTTGCATGGCTTCGCGGATGCCCTTGTCAACTGATCCGATGTATTCCTTTGGAATTGAGCCGCCGGTAATCTGGTTATCAAACTGATAACCTTCACCCTGCTTGGTTGGCATCATCCTGATCTTGGCGTGTCCGTACTGGCCACGGCCACCGGACTGTTTAACAAATTTGCCTTCCGCCTCAACTGATGCACGAATCGTTTCACGGTAAGCAACCTGTGGACGACCGACATTAGCCTCGACCTTAAATTCACGCCGCATACGATCAACCAGAATGTCCAGGTGCAATTCACCCATTCCGGAAATAATGGTCTGGCCTGATTCTTCGTCGGTATGTACGCGGAAAGACGGGTCTTCCTGCGCCAGTTTTTGCAGAGCTATACCCATTTTTTCCTGGTCAGCCTTGGTCTTGGGTTCTACCGCAACCGAGATAACAGGTTCCGGAAACTCCATACGCTCCAGCGTAATGACCGACCGCAAATCACATAACGTATCTCCGGTTGTCACTGCTTTGAGGCCTACTGCTGCGGCAATATCGCCAGCCCGGACTTCTTTAATATCTTCACGTGTATTGGCATGCATCTGAAGAATACGGCCGATGCGTTCTTTCCTGCCCTTAACCGGGTTATAAACCGTATCGCCGGACTGCAATACACCGGAATAAACGCGGAAAAACGTCAATGTCCCCACAAATGGATCAGTAGCAATCTTGAATGCCAGTGCGGCAAACGGCTCTTCATCACTGCTGAGACGCTCACCTTGTTCTTCGTTTTCCAGAATGCCCGTAATCGCAGGCACATCCTTCGGTGACGGCATTAAATTTATGACCGCATCCAGTAAAGCCTGAACACCTTTGTTCTTGAATGCTGAACCACAAAGGCATGGCACGATGTCGTTATGCAAAGTTCCCAGGCGCAGGCCTTCGATAATCTGAGCATTACTCAATTCGCTGGTTTCGAGATAAACCTCCATCAACTCTTCTGATGCCTCGGCGGCCATCTCTACCATGTACTCGCGAGCAGCTTCTGCCTCGGCCAGCATCTCTGCAGGAATTTCACGGGCCTCGTGCTCAGAACCCATGTTTTCATTGCTCCAGTAAATTGCCTTCATCTCGACCAGGTCAATGACGCCTGCAAAGTTCTCTTCGCAACCGATTGGCAATTGGATGGGCACGGGTCGCGCACCGAGCCGTTCCTTTATCTGGCGTACGACACGGGTGAAATCAGCACCGGTACGGTCCATCTTATTGACGAAACAGATGCGTGGCACGTCGTAACGGGTTGCCTGGCGCCAAACGGTTTCAGACTGGGGCTGAACACCACCCACCGCGCAGAACACGGCTACCGTTCCGTCGAGTACCCGTAACGAGCGTTCTACTTCAATGGTGAAATCAACATGTCCTGGTGTATCAATGATATTGATACGATGTTCCAGGAACTGCTCATTCATGCCGCTCCAGAAACAGGTAGTAGCCGCTGAGGTAATGGTAATTCCACGTTCCTGTTCCTGCTCCATCCAATCCATGGTGGCATTGCCGTCATGAACTTCACCGATTTTGTGTGAAACCCCGGTGTAGAACAGGATACGTTCGGTGGTTGTGGTTTTACCGGCATCAATATGGGCCATAATGCCAATATTGCGATACCGCTCAATGGGTGTATTACGGGACACTTTCTTTTCCTCAAAATCCGACTACCAGCGGTAGTGGGAAAACGCCTTGTTTGCTTCTGCCATACGGTGCACATCTTCGCGCTTCTTGACCGCGGAGCCCCGTTGTTCAACGGCTTCCAGTAATTCACCGGCCAGTCGTAGTGGCATGGTTTTTTCACCACGCTTACGCGCAGCATCAATAATCCAACGCATGGCCAGGGTCAGGCGGCGCTTGGGTCGTACTTCAATCGGCACCTGGTAAGTTGCACCACCCACACGGCGGGACTTAACCTCTACCATGGGGCTGACGTTTTCCAGCGCCTTTTCAATCAATTCAACCGGACTAGCACTTTTATTCTTGTTTTCGATCGTTTCAATCGCACCATAAACAATGCGCTCTGCGACTGATTTCTTGCCGCTGTGCATCACCATGTTGACAAAACGGGTGATCATTTCGCTGCCAAACTTGGGGTCCGGCAGAATGTCACGGGTGAAATTTGAATGTTTTCTGGACATTAATTTTCCATTTTTCTCTGTTTAAGTCGCGTTCAGTTTTTGGGCCGCTTGGTGCCATACTTGGACCGGCCCTGGCGACGATCACTTACACCCGCCGTATCAAGGCTGCCGCGTATCGTGTGATAACGAACACCCGGAAGATCCTTCACACGACCACCCCGAATTAATACAACACTATGTTCCTGGAGGTTATGACCTTCACCACCGATATAACTGGTAACTTCAAAACCATTGGTCAGGCGAACACGTGCAACTTTGCGCAGTGCAGAGTTGGGTTTCTTGGGCGTAGTGGTATAAACACGGGTACAAACCCCGCGTTTTTGCGGGCAACCTTCCAGCGCCGGAACATTGCTCTTATAAAGCTTCGGTTTACGCGCTCCACGAACCAATTGATTAACTGTCGACATAAAAAATACCTTGTTCAATAAAACAACAGGCGGGACTCTCGTCCTGCCTGTCGAAGGGCGCGAATATTACTCAGCCCTTCTAGCAATGTCAAACGCCCAACCCTGGTCTTCTTAAACCTGGATTGGACGCCATGATTCCGGCCCACGCGCCGGCGACATCGGCTCTTCGAAACAGACCCAGCCCAAGACATCATCTCAGTCTCTGATCTGCCCGACCCTCGCTTTGGAGGGATTGCTATCACTTAGCCGGTCGATTATGACAGGGGATAGTGATTTTGGCAATATCTTTAACGAGAAAACACGTTTTATTCAGGTCTTTTTTGATCCGCCGAAACGAAGGCCCGCAAAACGGGCCTTCACATCCTCAAAACTGACGATTTACGATGAAGTTTCGGTTGAATCCTCAAGGTTTTCGATGTCTGCAGCGGCAACTGCAGCGGCCAACGCAGCCAGATCAATCTCGGGCAACTCTTCCTCTGGCCGTTTACGCGTCTTGTGATAAGCCATACCGGTACCCGCAGGTATTAACCGGCCCACGATCACGTTTTCTTTCAACCCGCGTAAATGATCGACCGTACCCCGCACTGCTGCTTCGGTCAGTACACGCGTTGTCTCCTGGAATGAAGCAGCCGAGATGAAGGATTCGGTAGCCAGCGATGCCTTGGTAATTCCCAGCAATATACGCTGGTAAGTCGCCGCCCTTCCACCGTCTTTCTTGGCTTCGGTATTTGCTTCCACGATACGCACCAGGTCAAGCTGATCGCCGCGCAACAAACGTGTATCACCGGGACGCTTCACCTCTGCCTTGCGCAGCATCTGGCGAATGATGACTTCGATATGCTTGTCATTGATCTTTACCCCCTGGAGACGATAAACATCCTGAATTTCCTTGACCAGGTAATCGGCCAACGCTTCCACACCCAGCAGTCGCAAAATGTCATGCGGATTCGGCTCACCATCGACAACAGTTTCGCCCTTCTCCACGCGTTCACCTTCGAACACGATCATATGACGCCACTTGGGAATCAGTTCTTCGTAAGTCTCATTGTCGTCCTGGGTAATCACCAGGCGCTGCTTACCTTTTGTATCCTTGCCAAAACTAACAATTCCGGATACTTCAGCCAGGATTGATGGCTCTTTTGGTTTCCGCGCTTCGAACAGATCAGCAACGCGGGGCAAGCCACCGGTAATATCACGGGTCTTCGAAGACTCTTGAGGTATACGGGCAATAACATCGCCCACCTGAACGGTCTGACCATCCTGAATACCGACAATAGAGCCGGATTGCAGGAAGTAATGCGCAGGAATTTCGGTTCCTGCCAGGAACAATTCCTTGCCTTTCTTATCCTGCAGGCTCACCATCGGGCGAAGATCCTTGCCAGCCGACCCACGTTGCTTGGGGTCGGTGATGACCAGGCTGGTCAAACCGGTAAAATCATCCACATTCTCGTTGATGGTTACACCATCAATAAAGTCATGGAATTTCACCGTTCCTGCAACCTCGGTCACGATCGGATGGGTATGCGGGTCCCAATTGGCAACCACGGCACCAGCATCACATGCCTGTCCATCACGATAGGAAAGGATTGCACCATAAGGAACTTTATAGCGTTCCTTCTCACGGTTATGTTCATCAAGTACCGATAACTCACCGGAGCGTGATACTGCAACCAGTTTTTTAGCTGCATTTTCAACCGATTTGAGGTTATGCAATCGAATCGTACCGGCCGACTTGGTCTGAATATGGTCAACCGACGCAGCACGCGATGCTGCACCACCGATATGGAAGGTACGCATGGTCAGCTGTGTACCCGGCTCACCGATGGACTGCGCTGCGATAACACCAACAGCCTCACCATGGTTAACAAGATGACCCCGGGCCAGGTCTCGTCCATAACAGGTTGCACAAACGCCGTACCTGGTTTTACAGGTAATCGTTGAACGCACCAGGAGCTGGTCGATACCGGCTTCTTCCAGATCTTCCACACCCTGCTCATCGAGCAAAGTATTGCGTTTGAATACCAATTCCTCGGTACCCGGCTTATAGGTATCCTCGGCTACAACACGGCCAAGCACCCGCTCGCTTAATGTTTCAACAACATCACCGCCTTCAACAATCGGCTGGAGCATGACACCTTCTTCAGTGCCACAGTCATGGTCATTGATAACAAGGTCCTGCGCCACATCAACCAGGCGGCGGGTCAGGTATCCTGAATTGGCAGTTTTCAAAGCGGTATCGGCAAGACCCTTTCGCGCACCATGGGTTGAGATAAAGTACTGCAGTACGTCCAGGCCTTCACGGAAGTTAGCGGTAATGGGCGTTTCAATGATTGAACCATCCGGCTTTGCCATGAGTCCACGCATTCCGGCCAACTGCCTGATCTGTGCTGCTGAACCACGCGCCCCGGAATCGGCCATGATGTAGATAGAGTTCATGGAATCCTGCTCTACATCGTTGCCGTCACGATCCTTAACAATGGTTTTACCCATGCGAACCATCATCGCTTTCGCGACCAGTTCATTGGTTCGTGACCAGATATCCACTACCTTGTTATAGCGTTCGCCGGCTGTTACCAGCCCCGAAACGTACTGGCTCTGAATTTCCATGACTTCCTTTTCGGCTGTCTCAAGAATTTCTTTCTTCTCATCAGGAACCTGCAAATCATCAATACAGATAGAAACACCCGCCACTGTGGCGTAATGGAATCCGGTGTACATCAAACGATCCGCGAATACGACCGTTTTCTTGAGCCCCAGCCTCCGGTAACAGGAATCAATCAACGAAGATATCTGCTTTTTCTTCAATGCCCGGTTGAGCAGGTGAAATGGCATACCGATCGGGCGGATTTCCGCCAACAGCGCCCTGCCAACCGTAGTCTCCACCAGGTTGGTTTCATGCCGTTCTTCGCCATGCTCGGAAATGATGGTTTCATCAATCCGGACCTTGACCCGCGCATGCAGTTCAACCACCTTGTTCTCATAGGCACGATGAACTTCCTCGATGTCCGAGAAATACATGCCTTCGCCAGGCACATTGACCAACTCGCGGGTCATGTAGTACAAGCCAAGGACCACGTCCTGGGTAGGCACAATAATTGGCTCACCATTGGCGGGTGACAAAATATTGTTGGTTGACATCATCAGGGTGCGGGCTTCGAGCTGCGCTTCAACAGAAAGCGGTATATGCACTGCCATCTGGTCACCGTCAAAATCAGCGTTAAAAGCAGTACATACCAATGGGTGTAATTGAATAGCCTTGCCTTCAATCAGCAGCGGTTCGAAAGCCTGGATACCCAGCCTGTGAAGCGTAGGTGCACGGTTCAAAAGCACCGGGTGCTCACGAATCACTTCCGATAGAATATCCCAGACCTCGGGGTGTTCTGCTTCGACCAGTTTCTTTGCTGCTTTGATGGTTGCAGCCATACCGCGTCTTTGCAATTTGCTGAAGATAAACGGCTTAAACAGTTCAAGCGCCATTTTCTTGGGCAGTCCGCACTGGTGCAGTTTCAGGGTAGGACCCACCACGATCACCGAACGGCCGGAGTAATCGACTCGCTTACCCAGCAGGTTCTGACGAAAACGACCCTGTTTACCCTTGATCATATCGGCAAGAGATTTCAGCGGACGACGGTTGGTGCCGGTGATGGCACGCCCACGTCTGCCGTTATCCAGCAATGCATCGACAGATTCCTGCAACATGCGTTTTTCGTTACGCACAATAATGTCGGGCGCATTGAGTTCAAGTAATCGCTTAAGGCGATTGTTCCGGTTAATCACCCGGCGGTACAAATCATTCAAATCCGAAGTCGCGAAACGTCCACCATCAAGCGGTACCAATGGCCTGAGATCGGGTGGCAGTACCGGCAATACGGTCATGATCATATATTCCGGACGGTTTCCGGATTCGATAAACGCCTCAACCAGCTTAACGCGCTTGGAAAGCCGTTTCAGCTTGGTAACAGAACGCGTTGCAGAGATGTCTTCACGAAGCTGTAATACCTCTTCATTAAGTACAATGCTGCGGAGCAGATCATAAATTGCCTCGGCTCCCATCTTGGCATCGAACTCATCACCGTATTCTTCAACTGAATCCAGGTACTGTTCGTCGGTCAGCAACTGACCTCTTTCAAGTTCAGTTAGGCCCGGCTCGAGCACCACGTAAGATTCAAAATACAGGATGCGTTCAATATCCCGCAGGGTCATATCCAGGATCAGGCCGATACGCGAAGGCAAAGACTTTAAAAACCAGATATGTGCAACCGGGCTGGCCAACTCGATGTGCGCCATGCGTTCCCGGCGGACCTTGGTCAAGGTCACTTCGGTTCCGCATTTTTCACACACCACACCACGGTGCTTCATGCGTTTGTATTTTCCGCACAGGCATTCGTAGTCTTTGATCGGTCCGAAAATAGAGGCACAAAAAAGACCGTCACGTTCTGGCTTGAAAGTCCGGTAGTTAATGGTTTCTGGCTTTTTAACCTCACCGAATGACCACGAGCGAATCAGGTCTGGAGGCGCAAGGCCAATACGGATAGCGTCAAATTCCAGCGGCTGGCGCTGGCGATTGTACAGATTAAGCAGATCTCTCACCGTTAATCTCCTATGGGGTCTCTTCAAGTTCGATGTTGATACCAAGCGAGCGGATTTCTTTCACTAAAACGTTGAAAGATTCAGGCATTCCTGGCGACATTTCATGGTTACCATCGACAATGTTTTTGTACATGTGGTTTCGGCCGCCAACGTCGTCCGATTTCACCGTGAGCATTTCCTGCAATGTATATGCCGCACCGTAAGCTTCCAGTGCCCACACTTCCATTTCTCCGAAGCGCTGGCCACCGAACTGGGCTTTCCCGCCCAACGGCTGCTGGGTTACCAGGCTGTAAGGCCCGGTTGAACGGGCATGCATCTTGTCATCCACAAGGTGGTTGAGTTTGAGCATATACATGTAGCCAACGGTCACCGGACGATCAAACGCATCACCTGTCCTGCCGTTGTAAAGGGTAGTCTGGCCACTGACCGGAAGATGCGCCATTTTCAGTAATCGTTTGATCTCAACTTCCGGTGCACCATCAAATACCGGCGTTGCCATAGGCACGCCATCGACAAGATTGTTTGCCATGGTTTTGACTTCAGCAGCCGTGAAGCTGTTCATGTTCACCCTGCCTTCCTGATCGCTGTTATAAATCTCTCCCAGGAATTTGCGGATATCGTCGGTCTTGGCTTTCGCGTCGATCATTGCCTTGATTCGATGACCCAAGCCCTTTGCGGCCCAGCCAAGATGCGTTTCCAGCACCTGCCCGATATTCATTCGGGAAGGAACACCCAATGGATTCAAGACAATATCAACCGGCGTTCCGTCTACCATGAATGGCATGTCTTCTTCAGGCACAATCATGGAGATCACACCCTTGTTTCCATGCCGTCCGGCCATTTTGTCACCCGGTTGAATACGACGCTTTACGGCCATGTAAACCTTGACCATCTTCAGGACGCCCGGCGCGAGGTCATCACCACGGGTAATCTTGCCTTTCTTTTCTTCAAATCTTTCGTCGAATACTTTGCGTTGTTCACGCAACTGATCAGCCATGTGCTCCAGCAACTCATTGGCAGCATTATTATTGGTTCTAAGTTTGAACCAGTCATCACGATCAAGTGTGGCCAGGGATTCCGAATCGATTTTCGAGCCTTTCTTAAGTCCTTGTGGCCCCTTTTCAACGGTTTTTCCAACTAGAGCGTTCTCAATACGCTGATAAATAGCGTTTTCTACGATTCGCAACTGGTCGTCCAGATCTTTCCTGACGTGGCGCAGTTGGTCTTTTTCAATGGATCTCGCGCGTTCATCCTTGTCTACGCCGTCTCGGGTAAAAACTTGAACATCGATAACGGTGCCGTCCATACCGGACGGTACACGTAGCGAAGTATCTTTAATGTCAGACGCTTTTTCACCAAAAATTGCGCGCAGCAGCTTCTCTTCCGGGGTCAGCTGTGTTTCGCCCTTGGGCGTCACTTTTCCGACCATGATGTCTCCGGCACCCACTTCGGCACCGATATAGACAATGCCTGACTGGTCCAGCTTATTCAGATTGTGCTCACCAACATTGGGGATATCAGAAGTGATTTCCTCAGAGCCCAGCTTGGTATCACGGGCCACACAGGTCATTTCTTCAATGTGAATGGTCGTAAAGCGGTCTTCTTTTAATATGCGCTCAGAAATAAGGATGGAATCCTCGAAGTTGTACCCATTCCACGGCATGAAAGCCACCAGAATATTCTGTCCAAGGGCAAGTTCACCCAGGTCAGTTGAGGGGCCGTCTGCCAGCACATCACGCGCTTCAACCCGATCACCTACCCGCACCAGTGGGCGCTGATTCATACAGGTATTCTGGTTTGAGCGCTGATACTTGGTCAGGTTGTAGATATCCACGCCAGGATCGCCGGCGGGAACTTCCTCTTCATTAACCCTTACTACGATACGTCCGGCATCTACCTGGTCAACCAGACCACCACGCTTTGCCACTGCGGTAACACCCGAATCAGTGGCAACAACCCGTTCCATACCGGTGCCCACCAAGGGCTTTTCGGCTATCAGCGTAGGTACTGCCTGGCGCTGCATATTGGAACCCATCAATGCGCGGTTGGCATCATCATGCTCAAGGAAAGGCACCAAAGATGCCGCCACTGACACGATCTGCTTAGGTGAAACATCCATATAGTTCACTTCAGCCGGATCGGTCATGGTAAAATCACCCTGGTGACGGCAAGGGATAAAGTCTTCGGTAAACCTGCCCTTGTTATCCAGTTCCGCATTGGCCTGGGCAATCACAAAATCACCCTCTTCAATGGCTGACAGGTAATCAACCGTGCTGGTTACCCTGCCGTTAGTGACCTTTCTATACGGGGTTTCAAGGAAGCCGTAATCATTGGTTCGTGCATATACGGCCAGTGAATTAATCAGACCGATGTTCGGCCCTTCGGGCGTTTCAATCGGGCATAGCCGGCCATAATGCGTTGGGTGCACATCGCGCACTTCAAACCCTGCACGTTCACGTGTCAGCCCACCAGGTCCCAAAGCTGAAACGCGACGTTTATGCGTCACTTCAGACAATGGGTTGTTCTGATCCATGAACTGGCTCAATTGGCTGGAGCCGAAAAACTCTTTTACGGCCGCAGCAACCGGCTTGGCGTTGATCAGCTCCTGGGGTGACAGGTCTTCACTTTCAGCCACAGACAAGCGTTCACGTACCGCCCGCTCTACACGCACTACGCCCACTCTGAATACATTTTCCGCCATCTCACCAACACTGCGCACGCGCCGGTTACCGAGGTGATCAATATCATCAACGGTGCCCTTACCATTGCGGATCTCAATCAGTATTTTCAATACGGCAAGGATGTCTTCGCGATTCAGTACACCCGAGCCTTCAATTTCTTTACGTCCGACGCGACGGTTGAATTTCATGCGCCCAACACCGGACAGATCGTAGCGGTCTTCGGTAAAAAACAGGTTTTTAAACAGGTTTTGAGCCGCATCCTTGGTGGGTGGCTCACCCGGCCTCATCATGCGATAGATTTCAACCAGTGCTTCAAGTTGCGTGGTCGACGGGTCAATCTTCAGGGTGTTGGAAATATACGGGCCCTGGTCCAGGTCGTTGACGTAGAGAATTTTAAATTTCTTGATACCGGCCCCACGCAGGGCTTCAAGTAACTCTTCGGTAATTTCCGCGTTGGCGTCGGCCAGGACTTCGCCTGAGTCCTTGTCAATAATATCGTGTGAAATGATCTTGCCAAGCAGGTACTCATCCGGTACTTCCATTGCTTTCACGCCGGCTTCGGAAATCAGTTTCACATGACGCGCGGTAATACGTTTGCCGGTCTCAACGATGACCTTGCCTTTCTTGTCCTTGATATCAAATATTGCTGATTCACCGCGAAGACGCGAGGGAATGACTTCAAGTTTTACGCCTTCTTTAAGCAGTCCTATCTTGCTGGTCTCAAAAAACGTATTGAGAATTTCTTCGTTGTCCATGCCAAGGGCACGCAACAGGATGGTCACCGGCAGTTTTCTGCGGCGATCAATACGCGTAAAAATTGCATCCTTGGGATCGAACTCGAAATCAAGCCAGGAACCACGGTAAGGAATCACGCGAGCAGAAAATAACAGCTTTCCGCTTGAATGGGTCTTGCCTTTGTCGTGATCAAAGAACACGCCCGGAGAGCGGTGTAACTGCGACACGATGACACGTTCGGTGCCATTGATAATGAAGGTACCGGTTTCGGTCATCAGCGGCAGGTCGCCCATGTAGACTTCCTGTTCTTTCACATACTTGACCGGTTTTACCTTGGCCGAACTTTCCTTGTCATAAATGACGAGGCGAACTTTTACCCGAAGAGGGGCACCATAGGTCATGCCGCGTAGCTTGCACTCACGTACATCGAATGCAGATTTACCCAGCAAATAACTGACGTACTCGAGCGCTGCATTGCCGGAATAGGAAACAATCGGAAATACGGATTTCAGAGCGCAATGCAAACCACGATCGCGCCGATTGTCAGCCGGAACATCCTGCTGCAGAAACTCCGCATACGACCTGATTTGCGTTTCCAGCAGGTACGGAACCTCAAGCGCTGACTGCCGTTTTCCAAAATCCTTGCGGATACGCTTTTTTTCTGTAAATGAATACTTCATGCTCGGAATGCCTCTTTGTAACTTTGCCCGGGTGGCCTTATTTCATTGCCAAACCGGCCATGCGGCAAGATATTCACCGCGAAACCAACAGGAATAGGCCGGAGACCTGAGTCTCCAGCCATATCCATCGTATTTCCTGCGCGCAGGAAAACGACTTACTTAACCTCGACAGAAGCGCCGGCTTCTTCGAGTTTCTTTTGTATCTCTTCAGCTTCGTCCTTTGAAACACCTTCTTTAACGTTTACTGGAGCACTTTCAACCAGATCTTTGGCTTCTTTAAGGCCCAGTCCGGTGATCTCACGGACAACCTTGATCACGGGCACTTTCTGACCACCAAATGAGGTCATGTGAACGTCAAATTCGGTTTGTTCCACCGCTTCAGCGATTTCGCCACCAGCAGCAGGCGCTGCTGCAGCTGCTACAGGAGCAGCAGCTGAAACACCAAATTTCTCTTCCATGGCTTCGATCAGGTCAACTACATCCATCACGCTCATGTCAGAAATGGTTTGTAAAATATCTTCTTTTGAAACGGCCATTGTCGTCTCTCCATTATGTCGGGGTGGCCTTACGGCTCACCGGTTAATCATTAATATCTTTTGCGTTCAGGCAGCCTGCTTGGCGTCCTGCACAGCAGCTAAAGTACGTACAAGTTTTGTGTGCGGCTCCGCGAGGGTTCTGACGAACTTCTCGACCGGTGCCTTCATTACACCCATCAGGATTGCAACGGCCTGATCGTATGTAGGCAGTGAGGCCAGACGGTCAAGTTCAGACGCGTCATAGGCCTTTCCGCCAATAGCGACAAGCTTTGCAACCAGGTGCTTATGGGACTTTGAATAGTCCTTGACGAGACGTGCAGCAGCACCCGGATCTTCCATACTGAATGCCAACAGCAGCGGCCCGGTCAGGGCGTCCTGAATACATTCAAACTTGGTACCTTCAACAGCTCTGCGGACAAGGGTATTTTTGGCCACCCTGAGAAATACACCATCTTCACGAGCTTTAGCGCGTAATTCGGTCATTTCCTCAACAGTCAGGCCGCGATACTCCGCCGCGACAGCAGCAAGTGCAGTGTTAGCCACTTCGGCTACCTCTGCAACAACCGCCTTTTTTTGCTCAATAGTGAGCGCCATCGGTTACCTCCTTGAGTCTTGTGGCCGAAAATCGGCCTGTCTCGTTGACTCATGACGAACACAATGTCCGTCACAGAATCCCAGGGTTTTTCACCAGGGTTCCTCAGTGGTTACCCCGCTACTGAATTGTGCTGTCTCAACCCAATTCAGTAGCGGGGGCTCCACCATCTGCGCAGGCCGCACCCGGTTCCCCGAATCACCCTTAAACCAGACACCTGTCATTGGTGTCCCGGTACCTGCGGTCTTTGACGGCTTCTTACTGCCGGTTTCCCGGCAACAAACAGCCCGCCTTTTCGCCGGCACAAGACCGGCAAAACCTGAAAACTATTAATAATCTATTTGCGTGTGATCAATAACCAATCCAGGGCCCATGGTGGTCGACAACGCTACCTTCCGAAGGTACTGACCTTTTGCAGAAGCCGGTTTCAGCCTCATCAACTCGCTCATCAATGTAGCCAGGTTGGCCTTGAGTGCATCGGTCTCAAAATCCGCCTTACCAATGGTGCTATGAATAATGCCTGCCTTGTCGGTACGAAACCGTACCTGCCCGGCCTTTGCATTCTTCACCGCTGTTTCCACATCAGGCGTAACCGTTCCAACCTTTGGATTAGGCATCAGCCCGCGAGGACCGAGAATCTGGCCGAGTTTACCCACCACGCGCATGGCATCGGGAGAGGCAATGACGACATCAAAATTCATATCGCCACCTTTGATCTGATCATGCAGGTCATCCATGCCAACCACATCAGCGCCGGCCGCCTTGGCCTTTTCAACATTGTCACCCTGGGTGAAAACTGCAACCCGGACAGTCTTGCCCGTTCCATTGGGCAATACGCTGGAACCACGAACATTCTGATCAGATTTCTTGGGATCAACACCAAGCCTGATAGCAACATCAACCGATTCAACAAATTTCAATTTACTGCTTTTCTTGAGAAGTTCCAGGGCTTCATCCAGATCATAAACCTTGCCAGCCTCTACCTGCTCGCGGATGCTCTTCAATCTTTTTCCGATCCTGGCCATTAGTTCACACCCTCTGTTTCAATACCCATGCTACGGGCAGAGCCTGCAATTGTGCGTACAGCCGCATCCATATCAGCCGCTGTTAAGTCGGGCTCTTTGGTTTTGGCAATTTCTTCCAACTGGGCGCGGTTAACTTTGCCTACCTTCTCCAGGTTCGGCACACCGCTGCCTTTGGAAATACCCGCGGCTTTGCATAAAAGCACGGCAGCCGGTGGTGTCTTGGTGATAAACGTATAGGTGCGGTC
>Ga0114949_10001495_pt1 | contig 14238 bp, 13 predicted proteins | sample N074metaG_FD_83505 | JGI IMG/M metagenome (GOLD analysis project Ga0114949, IMG submission 83505) | Deep subsurface microbial communities from Kermadec Trench to uncover new lineages of life (NeLLi) - N074 metaG | ecosystem: Environmental > Aquatic > Marine > Ocean trench > Sediment | place... | reverse complement strand
GGCTGAATAATCCAAGCCGAGTTGATCCTGGAACGACATCATATTTACTCTGTATAGTTATTGCCCGTAGTTTTTCCTGTTCTCCAACAGGTATGCGATCTCTTCGCTGCTGGACGCTCTACCCAGCGTTTCATTGCGATGGGGAAACCGGCCGAACCTGCGAATTATTTCACAATGGCTTTTCGCAAAATCCACAAAACCTTTAAGTGGAGTTTGCCAATCGGCAGTGGCTCCATTATAGAGTTCTTCAAACAAATCTTTTCCTTTGTCTTGAGCGGAAATTGACTCGGCGTGGTGGTAGGGGTGATAGAGAAATACACGCCCGAAATAGGACAGGCGCAGGTAATCTTTGCTATCCACGCACATTTGGGCAGTTGCCAGCGCGAGACCATCATTTTTCCAGGCATGCTCGCTGCCCCGGTTAAGGTTACGGGTAAATTGATCCAGGAGGATGACGCTCGCCAGTTGTCCCGTCGGTGATTCCAGCCAGGATGGCAACTTATTCTCTTCGGCAAGTTTCAGTACTTCCCCGAATGTTTCATCAATTTCGTGATCAACTGCCGCAACCGAACTGTACCATATTCTGGATTTTTCACGTACGGCGCAAGGGTCGTGCTCTGTGTCACCCAGCCAGTAGGCAACGACTGCCTGGGGGTCAATCATAAGTGTTGAGCTCTTCGTCGGTGAACTCCAGATATTTCTTAAGGTAATGCACGCCAGCATAGAAAGGCAGCGTATCCGCAAGCGCTGCACAGAGCTTGAATATATAGTTACTGGCCATTAACACCAGCATGGCGCCTCCGCTCATCGCACCAGCAAGAAACTGGGCACCAAAAGTTACCGTAATCACCATAAAAGAATCGACCCCCTGGCTGATGAGTGTGCTGCCGTTATTTCGCAACCACAGGTGTTTGCCCCTGGTTAGCCGCTTCCAGAAGTGAAACATGAATACATCGCAATACTGGGCAGCGATATAAGCAAACATCGAAGCCACGACGGCTCCGGTGGTGGTTGCGTAGAGCAGGGTGAACAATTCAACTGAATTCGATACGGTATCACCGTTAGGCAGGGCAATATCCTCTGCCAGCTGAATCAACTGCCAGGGGGGTTGGTTTTCAGGTCCGACAGAGGGGATCATGTTGGCAACCCACATTGTGCCGATAATGAATCCGTTTAGCATCAAGCCGACAGTGACGAGAAAATTCGCCCGGGAGCGACCATATAGTTCACTGACAAGGTCCGTACACAGAAAGGTGAGCGGGTAAGGCAGAACGCCAACGGCAAGGGCAAGCGGGCCGATCTGGACAAAACGCGTGATACCAATAATATTGAGCATGGTCATCGCGCACAGGAAAAAACCCGCCAGCACAAGAAAGACTCTTTCCCGGCGCTCTCTTATTTCATCTGTTAGATGCATTTGCAATTCCTTTTGAGGTCAGGATTCAACCTGCCCTAAGTTTGCGTGAATGACCGCCCCATTGATGACCGGGTTTTCCGCGGCAAAAAAGATGGTATCGGCAATTTCCTCAGGCCTGATCAATCGATGGAATGTAGACAATCCGCTGAGACTGTCCAAAATCTCCTGGTTGTTTCCCACATGTTCACGCAGCATTTCAGTATCTGTAAACCCGGGGCAGACGCAGGCAGTGTGAATACCCGTTCCCGCCAGATCCTGGCAGGTTGCTCTCATCATGCCGACAACTGCATGTTTACTCGTAATATAGCTAAATGAGTTGGCCACTGCTTTTTCTGACAGGGTTGAACCAATGTAGATAATGGCAGAGCCGGGTTGCATCATCCTGAGGATTGCCTGATTGACCATGTGCGGGGCAATGACATTTAAGTTTATAGTTCGAGATAAAACACCGCTATCCGCATTCATGGCTGAATCGTTTATCAGGCTGGCAGCACTGTGAACGACAATGATTTCACCGTTTTCAAGAATGCCGTCGAGTAAATCAGCGAGTTTTGCTTCTGCGTCGCCCGCGTTCAGATCGACGCTATGATTTTCGATTCGGTCATCCGGTGCAGCGCTTCGTGAGAGATTAATCACGCGGTAACCGGCATCACAAAACTTTTTAGCGCAGGCGAAACCGATACCCTTACTCGCTCCTGTAATGACCAGTGTTTTCAAGATAAGACCCAGGTACTGCATCCGGTCTGTCCCGGGCTGGAAGAAACCTTGACTGTCAGTTTCACGATCCCACGATCCTTAAATTCCGGGTGATCCAGCATTCTGTGCAAGAGGTAATTGGAAAACTCTTCCACCGTGGTGTTGGCGATGGGCAGGATGGTGACGTCCCGTGCCAGGAAAGGCAGCCGTTCACCATTAAAGACAGCGATGGAGTAACCATCTTCTTCGAGTATCTCCAGATAGGGAGAGCGATCCGGGAGGATAACCTGTTCATCCAGTTCATCGCACAGGCTACGTATGACTCGCTTGATGATGCCATAGTCGAAGGTCAGGCCATCATTACTCACCGGGCCTGTGAGGTCGCAGGCGACCTGGAAGTTGTGCCCATGAAGATTCTCACGCTCGGTTTTACTAAAGATGGTGAAGTGGGCAACAGAGAAATTCAGTGCATGTTTGGCGATCTCTATACGGCAATATCGCGGTGCGGCTGTATCACTCAATTTTTCTATTCCCCTTCTTGTAAACAAGAGTCGTAAACAAGAGTCGTAAAAAGCGTTGTAAAAGCCAATATTATCGTAGGAGGCTGCCCGAGAGTAGACTGATTTTGGATTGCACAAAATTCTGTTGCCTGTCGGGGTGAGTGACGTCATTATATTACCTGCGAATTAACAGGAGCTCACATGCCGCTTTCGAAACTCAGCCGTTCTATTAAAGGTGAAATCGCTATTATAACCGGGGCTGCCAGCGGCATGGGCCGTGCCACCGCACACCTGTTCGGTGATGAGGGGGCCAGGGTAGCGTTGGTCGATATCAATGAGCAGCCGCTTCAGGTGGTGGTCAAGGAGATGACGGATGAAGGATACGATGCAAAAGGATGGGTATTGGATCTTTCCGATGCGGGTGCAATCGGATCGGTTTTCGTGGAGATTGCTGAATATTTTGGCGGGATAGATATTCTCGTTAATAATGCTGGCATTTCAATTCCAGCAGCCATCGATAGTGAAGACTACCCTGCGGCCTGGAGTAAGGTGCTGTCTGTGTTGTTGACTGCACATACACTGACAATTCGCGCTGCACTACCCTCGTTGCGAAAATCTCCCCATGGAAGAATCGTTAACATTGCTTCTACTGAAGGACTGGGCGCCACTAAATACGGCAGCCCCTATACGGCAGCGAAGACTGGCGTTATCGGCTTAACTCGTTCTCTTGCAGTGGAGCTGGGTCCCGAAGGCATCACCGTTAATTGCATATGCCCAGGGCCTGTTAATACGGGTATGACGTCCGGGATTTCTGATGAACACAAGGAGATCTTTGCTCGACGCAGGGTGGCGCTAAAACGGTATGCAGAACCAGAGGAAGTGGCCCATGGCACCCTCAGCCTCGTGCTGCCAGCCTCGCAATATATAACCGGTGTCACCTTGCCGGTAGATGGCGGCCTGACGATCAAAAATGCATGATTATTTCCAGCTTTTCATCCAATGGCTCGTTTCTTTAGTACGAGACTGCCGATGGAATATCCGGCGCCAAATGAGCAGATCACACCCATGTCACCTTCCTGAAGATCCTTGTGATGCAGGTTGAAGGCGATGAGTGATCCGGCGGAAGCAGTATTTGCATATTCATCCAGCACGATGGGTGCTTCCTCTGCGCTTGCCTGCCTTCCCAGTATGCGTTTACTAATCAATAGATTCATACTCAGATTAGCCTGATGCAGCCACCAGCGGGTTACATCATTCGGTGTCAGGTTTAATTCGCCCAGCTGGTCAAGAATATGTTTCGCGGCCATGGGGCAAACTTCTTTGAAGACGCTGCGGCCTTCCTGGTGGAAGAACTTGTCATCACCGTAGGGATCTGCATCGGTCGAATTGGTGATAAAGCCAAAATTGGAGCGGATATTATTGGAGAATAAAGTAACGGCCCTGGTACCGAGAATTTCATAGCTGTGTTTTGAATTGCAGGTTTCATCGGATTCGACGATGGTTGCTGTTGAAACATCACCAAAAATAAAGTGGCTGTCCCTGTCCCGGTAGTTAACCTGGGGAGAAGTTAACTCCGGGTTGATCACCAGAACACATTTAGCGGTGCCGGAAGTGACCATCTCGTAGGCTCGCTGCAGTGCAAAAGTTGCGGCAGAGCAGGCGACCAGCATATCAAAACCGAACCCCTCTATACCTAACTCGCTCTGAACTTCGATGGCGATAGCAGGGTAGTATCGCTCGGTATAGGCGCAGGCAACGATGACCACGTCGATCTCCGAGGCCTGCTTGTTGGCTTCTTTAAGTGCCACGCGTGCAGCGTTGAGGGCGATTTCCGCCTGATGCGAGAGTTCATCCTCTCTTCTTTCAGGAATCCTGGGTCGCATGCGGTTTATATCTAAAATACCATCCTTGATATAGGCGTAACGTGCCTTGATGCCGGAAGCTTTTTCAATGAACTCAACCGAGGAGAATTCCTTCGCTTCTACCGTGCCTTGCTCAATGTCGCTGGCATTTCGTGCATTAAACTGCTCGGCATAACCGTTGTAAGCATGGACCAACTCTTCATTCGTGATGACATGAGGCGGCTTCCACAAACCGGAACCGCTTATGATAATTTTTTTTGTCACTTGCATCCTCGAAATCGTTTTGTGTTGGCATGCTGTAGTTTAAGAATAATACCTTAGGGCAAAGCATTACCAGTCATTGAATCAGTTATTCCGGGTTGCGTACATATTCGATTCATGAAAAGTACACTATACGGATATAATGTGCACCAATGGACATTCACCAGGTCAGAACTCGCTACTCCAATACCTACGTCATCGATGAAGCCGGGGCTTTGCTGGTCATTGACGTTGCCATGCGGTGTGATGGATTTGTGCTGAAATACATCAAGGAAGAGCTGGGTCGATCCATCTTTGAAGTAAGCCTGGTTGCCTGTACCCACGATGACCCGGACCATATCGGTGGGGTTGCCGCGCTCGCTAAATCGTGTCATGCAATTTCGGCCATTCCTCACGCTTCAAAACGGCCGCATATCAAACTCTTAAGAAATCCGTTTGGACCCGTGGTGAAATTTGCGACATCGATTCGTGAGGCCGCAAGAGAAAGATCAAGGGCCATGTATATGAATAAGGATCGGGATGCGCGTTATCAACATGTGATTAACCACCATCTGCATGAACCGGCCGCAGAGCGCTTTGTCATGCCCAGGCAAAGGCTCGGCAATGGTAAGCGGCTTGACGGGTTTGAAAACTGGGAGGTGATCCACACTCCAGGGCATAGCTGGGACAGCATTTGTTTTTTCCATGGTCCCAGTAGAAGTTTGTTAACAGGCGATACATTACTCGGTAGCGGCAGTCTCGGGCGTTTGGTGCACCCTGCTATCTATGATAATCCCGCTGATATGCGAAGGACCTTAAGGAAGCTAAAACGGCTAAATCCTAAAACTGTCTACCCGGGTCATGGCACCATCTTCAGCGGTGATCAAATACTCGATCATCTTTAGTGACAATGGGTAATTTCAGAACGAAAAAATTTGGCCCGGGACTTCTCGTTACAGCGGCGTTTATCGGCCCCGGTACCATCACCACGGCGAGTATCGCAGGGGCAAATTTTGGTTTTGCCCTCTTCTGGGCGTTGCTTTTCTCCATCGTTACTACCATCATATTTCAGGAGATGGCTGCCCGGCTTGGCATCGTCAGCCGGCAGGGTTTAGCGGAGGCTCTGCGCAATACCATCACCAGACCCTGGGTCAAGTGGCCAATCCTGATCCTGATCATTTGTGCCATCGGTTTTGGTAATGCCGCTTATCAAACGGGTAACATCCTCGGTGCTGCTATCGGGGGATCAGCCATCACCGGCATCCCGGCGCAGGGACTTGCCATTGCCATCGCCCTTATTGCCGCCGGTTTGCTGGCCAGTGGCACTTACAAAATAATCGAGCGAGTATTGATTAGTCTCGTGTTTGTAATGGGCCTGGTGTTCGTGGTTGCCATGTTCATTCAACCACCCGACTTCAAGTTATTGGCGAGCCAGGTAATACCGACAGGTATTCCAGACGGTTCAATGCTCACAATCATTGCCCTTATCGGTACCACCGTCGTACCCTATAATCTGTTTCTGCATGCGAATGCTGTTCAGCAGAAGTGGCGGGTCACGGAAGATCCCAATGTTTCCCTGCAGGAAGCGCGCGTGGATCTGGTCTTGTCAATTGGGCTCGGTGGTTTTGTAACCTTTGCCATTATGGCGACTGCTGCAACCGCTTTTTACGGATCTGGAATCGAAGTGAGTGCCGTGTCCATCGCGACTCAACTGGAACCCATTTTGGGTAAATCCGCGAGATACTTCGTGGCAACTGGACTATTTGCAGCTGGCCTCACCAGCGCCATCACTGCTCCACTTGCCGCCAGCTACGCGGTCTGTGGTGCGCTTGGTTGGCCGCTTGACCTGAAAGATTTTAGGTTTCGACTAATCTGGCTTCTCGTCATTTTTTTTGGCGCCGTGTTCGCAGTGGCCCAGACAAAACCGTTAACCGCTATTCTCATCGCCCAGGCCGCCAATGGCATGTTGCTACCCATCATTGCAATATCCTTGTTATGGGTGATGAATCAATCGAGGTTACTGGGCCAATTCAGGAATTCAGCATTAAACAATTTCTTCGCCATGGCTGTGATCCTGGTGACCATGGGTCTGGGCGCACAGAAACTACTTGGGCTCCTTTGGTAGGCACCTTTAATGGTGTGGCGTATGTCAGCTGGCCAGTTCATCAATGAGCACCTGGGGCGCCTGGATTGTCTTTGCCCGCAGATATTCACACAATGTTTTAGCCTGGCCGTCAATCCGGTTGTTTGATGACACGCCATCTTTGAGTATGTCGTGGATGTAGAAATTCAGTGCTTTCAGATTGGCTATTTCATACCTCTCGATGTCGTATTGTGCCAGGTCAGGTAGTAATTTCTTTAACTGATCGACCGTTAGATACTCATGGAGAAAACTGTAGGAAGCCTCTGTTCTCGCCCAGACTCCACAGTTAGCGCAGCCGCCCTTGTCACCGGAGCGAGCACCGAACAACCTGCCGAATGGGATAGAAACTTCATTTCCAGCAGGCGCCTTGTCCAGTGTTACTGGTACTTCCTGGTAGTATATTTCGTCTAGCCCTAATCGCTGGGTAGGTAATATCTCGGTGACGGTACCACCGATATGTAGACGTTCCATGACATGCTTGCTGTCGATGAGTGCTGGCCAGTAGACGATGGTAGGCTGGCCGCCACCCATACTGTTGCCGCGACCCGTATTACCCGGGATAGTGGCAAGACTGAGTTCCGTAATTTTGGCAGAAAATAGCCGGTCGACTTTACTGGCATCGCTGGATGTCACTGTGATGCGTAGTGCGGCATGGGCAACCTCGTTAGATTCAGGGTTTTCCTGGTCGCTCCTGATGAGCTGAATTTCAACTTCATCGAACTGTTCTTTGCCGCCAAGGTTGTGAAATATCTGCTCGGTATACAATTCGGCCTTTTTCTCGATATCGAGCCCGGTAAGCAACACCTCGATACCATTTCGATAATTACCGATGGTGTTGATACAAACCTTGTGGGTGGGCGGTGGGCTGCTGCCTCTACAACCGCTGACGTAAACACGGTTTTCACCGGTTTGCTCAACCTTTATGGTATCAAAGTGGGCAATTACGTCAGGATTGTAATAGGCAGGAGTGGAAATTTCGTACAGCAGTTGAGCAGTAACGGTGCCGACCGAGACGAGGCCGCCAGTATCCGGATGTTTGGTTATGGTGAAGCTGCCATCGGCTTCCATCTCGGCAATGGGGTAGCCGACATTGAAGAAACTGGGTACTTCTTCAAAAAAGGAATAGTTGCCGCCGCAACACTGGGCGCCACATTCAATGATATGTCCGGCGGCGAGTGCGCCTGCCAGGGCGTCGTAATCGTTTCGTTGCCAGTTGAATTTCCATGCGGCAGGCCCGATTACCACAGCCGCATCAGTGACCCTGGGGCAAACGACAATATCAGCGCCCTGGTCCAGGGCTTCTTTAATCGCCCAGGCACCGAGGTAGGTGTTAGCGGTGACAATCTTGTTAGAAGTTTCGGCCAGTGGCATGCCCTTATCAATATTGATGAAAGGCTCGCCTTCTGCTTTGAGTTCCTCAATATCCGGCATGAGATCGTCGCCATCAATATAGGCGACTTTTGCGCTTAGGCCTTGTTCGGCGAGTATCTTCTCTATTTCCTCGGCCATACCTTTTGGGTTCAGGCCGCCGGCATTGGAAACGATCTTGATATTTTTTCCCAGGCAGGGTCCGATGACATCTTTGACCTGTTTCAAAAAGGTGCCAACATAACCCATGTGCTGGCCACGAGTTTGTTGCTGGTTGTAAAGAATCGCCATGGTTAGTTCGGCGAGGTAGTCGCCAGTTAACACATCAATTGGACCGCCATCGACCATTTCCTTTGCTGCAGCCAGTCGATCACCATAATAACCACTGCAATTTGCAATTCTCAATATTTCACTCATATTCAGCTCCGCTCTAGTTGTCCTGTGCCCAGGAAGGTTTTCTCTTCTCTCGAAATGCAGTGATACCCTCCGTTCCTTCTTCTGACCTGAATAATCGGGCACTCCAGTCCGAGGTTTCTTTGAAGCCTTGCTCGATACTCAATTCCTGCACCCTGCGAACCAGTTTCTTGCACTCGACGACAGCATTCGGACCACCAAGATTAATCATGTCAATCTCTTCCTGGACCGCTTCGATTAACTGCTCCAGGGGGACGGCGCGATGGGCAAACCCCATTTCAACTGCCTGGGTGCCGGTAAACCTTTCGCCCGTCAGGAATAATTTCATACCGTGATGTGTGCCCAGTTTCGGTAAACAAACCACCGAGATAACGGCGGGTATCACACCAATTCTCACTTCACTGAAACTAAACTTCACATCATCGGCGGTGATGACAATATCCGCAGCGCCAACCAGCCCTAAGCCCCCGGCAAAGGCGGCGCCATTAACAGCCGCAATAACCGGCTTGTCACTATCCAGGATGGTTGTGAGTACTTCAGCGTAGGGTACTGCCGGGCCGCCACCTTCAATGGTCTGCCCGGGTGGGCTTTTCAGGTCAGCACCAGCACAGAACGCGGGTCCTGTCCCGGTGATCACGATGCAACGTACCGCTGGGTCATCATTCGCTGCTTTAAGGTGGTCATACAGTTCGCTGACTAAAATAGAGGAAAGCGCGTTGCGGTTTTCTGGTCGATTTAACGTGATCCATGCCGCCCCCTTTCTGACCTCATAAAGTGTGGCCTGGGTTCCGGACATCTTCATTCTCCCTTTGACTAAAAAATTGTATGACTATTTTAGTATCAATCGTTCTCTGAATTTCCATCGTCATCAAGCACAATCAGCAATTCGCTGTTGGCGACCTGGTCCCCTACGACGACCAGCACCTCACTGATAGATCCGTCACGTGGCGCCGTAATCTGGTGTTCCATTTTCATGGCTTCCAGGATGAGCAGCAGTTGACCCTGTTCAACGGAGTCTCCTGGCTTGACGTGCAGCGCCAGCACACTTCCGGGCATGGGAGCGGTCAGTCCACTTTCGATATCGTCTTTGCCTTTTACAGGAAATCTCGGCAGTTCCAGCAGCTCACAATCGCCATCAGGACCATGAATGAACCAGGTATCGCCCGCAGCATCCACCTCCAGGTTCACTCGCGTATTGTTGATCTCCAGGTCAACTGAGCCCTTGCCGGCGTGGAAGATCGACACCCGATATGATCGGTCTTCAATGGTCATGTTCAGTTTACCGTTTCGCAGGACATCGTAGTTGACGACAAATTCGCGGTCCCTGGCTGCAAAACCCGTTGATTCCGGCGGCATGTTTGAATTACGCCAACCACCGGGGATATGACCGAGAACCCCTGTAGCAGCCCTGCGTCTTGCCCGGGATTCAACGACGATCGCAATGGCCGATCTGTCTAACTCCTCTGTACTGTGCGTTCTGGAACGATCGGGGTTAACACGTTCGATAAAATCCGTGGTGGTATCACCGCTCAGGAATTCCGGCGTGCGCAGCGTTGCCACCAGAAAATCGCGATTGGTGGTGAGCCCCTGGACCCTTGTTTTTTCCAGTACGCGTGCCAGACGCGAGGCAGCCTCGCGCCTGGTAGGTGCATGTACAATAACCTTGGCAATCATGGGATCAAATTCAACCCCGATTTCGCTACCTGATTCGATACCCGAATCGAATCGTGCCTGCCCAGAAGTTGCGGGAGCCCAGATATGAATCTTACCGGGTGCCGGCAGGAAATCGTTGTCGGGATCCTCCGCATACAACCTTGCTTCGATGGCATGACCATTAATTTTCAGGTCTTCTTGTGAATATCCCAGTTCCGCGCCTTCGGCAACCCTTAACTGTTCCCGCACAAGATCAAGCCCGGTTATTTCTTCCGTGACGGGATGTTCAACCTGAAGCCTGGTATTGACCTCCAGAAACCAGAATTCGTCACCGGACAAGAGAAACTCAACAGTGCCTGCCGATGAATAGCCAATTTTCTTCGCGGCCGTCACTGCCGCATCGCCCATTCGCGAGCGTAGTTCGTCGCTCACTGCCGGGGAGGGAGCCTCTTCGATAATTTTCTGGTGACGACGTTGAATTGAACACTCACGCTCGAAACAGTGAAGCAGATTACCGTGGTTATCCCCCAGTATCTGGATCTCCACGTGGCGTGCAGAAGTTAGCCAGCGCTCCAGGAACAGGGTGTCGTCTCCAAAGGAGGCGGCGGATTCGCGTTTTGCAGAGGCAATTGCTTCTTCAAGTTCGGCTTCGGATTCGACGATGCGCATGCCACGGCCACCGCCGCCAGCAGAAGCTTTAACGAGAACAGGGTAACCAATTTGCTGCGCGGCTTTCTTTGCGTCTTCACCAGCTTTCAGTTCCGTTGCCTGAAGCGTAGGCACGCCTGCTTCGACCATCAGTGCTTTAGCGGATAATTTGTCTCCCATCTGTTCAATGGCATCGGGTGACGGGCCAACCCAGGTAATGCCAGCTTCCGTTACGGCCCTGGCAAAGGTTGTATTTTCAGAAAGGAAACCATATCCGGGGTGAACGGCGTCTGCACCGCTGCTCTTGCAGGCGTTGAGTACCTGCTCTATGTCCAGGTAGGTTTCTGCTGATGTTCGCCCTTTCAGCGGGATCGCAATATCTGCTTCCGAGACAAATGGCGCGTTTGCGTCACTTTCCGAGTAGATTGCGACAGTGCTGATACCCATGTCCCGGGCGGTGCGCATGATACGTCTTGCAATTTCGCCGCGGTTTGCAATAAGCAGTTTAGTGATCACTTTTATGTTCTCCTTGTCTACATGCGCCATGTGCCGAACTCCTTGGTCCCGACGACGGGGCCGTTGTGGCAGGCTGATAACACGAAGCCGATAATGGTTCTCGTGTCACGGGGATCAATCATGGCGTCATCCGAAACGCGGGAAGTGGCGAACAGTCCTTTCGATCTTTCTTCCGCCCAGTATTCGGCGAATTCAGCTCGCTTGGCATCTGCTTCCTCATCAAACTCGAGTCCGCGCCGCTCGGCTGCCTTGCGCTGCACGATTGTCATGACACCCGCCATTTGTTTTGGGCCCATGACGGCAATTTTCGCGGTTGGCCATATAAAGGCGAACCGGGTGCCGAATGCGCGGCCACTCATGCCATAGTTGCCGGCACCATAAGAGGCGCCAACAATAATGGTGATGTGAGGTACCGTTGAATTGGAAACAGCATTGATCATTTTCGAACCGTTTTTGGTGATGCCTCCCTGCTCGAAATCGGTTCCAACGATGTAACCCGTGATGTTATGAAGAAATACCAGTGGCACATCAATCTGGTTACAAAGCTGGATGAACTGCGCTGCTTTCTCGGATGACTCGGAGAAGAGGGCACCGTTGTTTCCGAGTATGCCGATGGGATATCCGTGGATGGAGGCCCATCCGCAAACCAGGGTGGGCCCGTAGAGCGGTTTAAATTCTTCAAACTTTGAAGCATCAACAATACGTGAAATTACCTCTCGCATATCGAAGGGCGTCTTCAGGTCTTTGGATACGATGCCCAGTAAATCTTCCGGATCGTGGATGGGCTCTTCGTTTTTCAGTGTTGGCCCTGGGCCTTGTTTGCGCCAGTTGAGGTGCGCCACCACTTCGCGGCACATGCGGATACCGTCGAGTTCATCGTCTGCCAGGTAGTCACCAAGGCCGGAGATGCTGGTGTGCATATCTGCGCCGCCGAGACTCTCTTCATCCGCGTCCTCACCGGTCGCCATTTTCACGAGAGGTGGGCCGCCGAGGAATACCTTGGATTGATTTTTGATAAAAATATTGTAGTCGCTCATCCCGGGTTGGTAAGCACCGCCTGCTGTCGATGCACCAAATACCAGCGAGATGGTCGGGATACGCATTTTGGACAATTCTGTAATTTCGTAGAAAAGACGGCCGGATTCTGCGAAATGGCCGCTATCCCGGCGAATGGCCTCCTCCGGATCCCCGCCACCGCCGCCACCGCGGAGGTCGGCACCAGCAGATTCGACAAATTGAACATAGGGAAGGCGATTATCGCGAGCAATTTGCAGGCCGCGCATCAGTTTCTTGGAGTTGAACTGGTTGAAGGCACCAGCACGGACGGATGGGTCATGACCGAGGATGACGCATTCAACGCCCTCAATGACGCCGATTCCAACCACAAAACCCGAACCCACATGGAAGGATGACCGCCATGCCGCCAGCGGGCTTATCTCCAGGAAGGGAGAGTCCTTGTCCAGGACCAGACTGATTCTTTCCCGGATGGGCATTTTATCCCGTGATCGAAGGCGGGCTATCGCTTCTTCACCACCGCCCTCCGCTGCTTCTGCGTAGAGTTCATCGAGTGTTTCAAGCATGTCGATCATATCCAATCGATTTTGCTTAAAATTGTCGGAGCGAGTATCCAACTTGGATTCCAGTATCGGCATTTATCCCCCTAAAAATGACCCCAAAAAATGAGAATGTGAATAGACCCGGCAGGTCGTGCCCTTAAGAATAACAAAAATATTTGCCTCTGCACCGATTTGGCAGGTACAGTCATGCTAATTAATGATTCACCATTCAAGGCGTCCGATTATGGCTTTTAAGCATCCCGAATACCTGATCTCTCCAGAGCAACTTTCCGTGAAGATCTCCGCGAAGTCTGGTAACGAAAATCTGCGAGTTTTCGATGTTGCGGTTCACCTGGTGCCGAATCCGAAGGGTGGTTACATGGCTGATTCCGGAATCGGGACTTATAATGAGGCCCATGTTCCTGGCGCCGCGTTTCTTGATCAAATGACGCAGTTATCAGATACCGAAAGTCCCCTGGGTTTTACCCGGCTGCCGGACGAGCGACTTATCCAGGCTTTTGCTGATGCGGGGGTGAGTGCAGACAGTGATGTTGTGCTCTATTCGAGTGGTCATACCATGTGGGCAACCCGGGCCTGGTGGTTATTACATTATTGCGGCCACCAGCGAGTTGCGATACTCAATGGTGGGCTGCGGGCGTGGCAAAAGGAAGACAGGACCTGTTCCACACAGGCCAGTACATTTGCGCCGGAGGAATGGGCATCATCAACCTTGTCCCATCGTTTTGTCGACCAGGACGCTGTTGTTGCAGCGATAACCGACTTCGATGTGTGCACCGTCAATGCCCTCTCGCCCGAGGTCTATGCGGGTACTGGCGATCGGCACTATGGCCGTCGGGGACACATCCCAAACAGCATTAACGTTTTTTACGATACTTTACTCGAAGAAGGGCGTTTTCGGACGGCAGATGAGGTACAACAATCATTGACGGATGCCGGGCTGCTTGGGGACAATCCGGTCATTGCCTACTGTGGTGGTGGTATATCTGCAACGATCGATGCCTTTGCTTGCCTGCTGCTCGGTAAGCAGGACATTGCCGTTTATGATGGCTCGATGAGTGAGTGGGTAAAGGATGAATCATTACCGCTTGTTGAAGGCAGTGAACCCTAGCTAGTTCCTGTCCGTAAATAGAAAAGCAGTAAAAACACACCACTTAGTTGAATTGTTGGTTATAAAACCCCTTGTTGTTTGTTATAATGTAAGTTG
>Ga0114949_10001491_pt1 | contig 14258 bp, 12 predicted proteins | sample N074metaG_FD_83505 | JGI IMG/M metagenome (GOLD analysis project Ga0114949, IMG submission 83505) | Deep subsurface microbial communities from Kermadec Trench to uncover new lineages of life (NeLLi) - N074 metaG | ecosystem: Environmental > Aquatic > Marine > Ocean trench > Sediment | place... | reverse complement strand
CCCCTGAATGTATTGAGGCGGCGGACTATACCAACATCAGCAACTCTGTGCCGCCCGATTTCCTGTGGGCCGCCATGAAATTTCGTTATAAGGTGGTTGCATGAGATAGTTTCCACATTGCGAATTTATCGAGAGAAGACATGAAGAAACGTGGCCGAATAATTGGCGAATTTCTGTTGATCGTTACGGGTGTACTGGTGGCGTTGGCGGTCGAAACCGCACTTGAGGAGCGGGCGGATGAAAATCTGCGGAATGAGTATATTTCGCGAATAAAGGCGGATGTCGCTGCAGACAAGCGGGCCATTGGGTTTCGTATGGAATTCTTCACAGCGGTTTCGAATTTTAGCAGGGACACACTGGATTGGGCGCAATCTGATTTGCCTGTAGATAAGGACGTGTTGCTTGCTTCGTTTTACGCAGCCGAAGTCTGGCCATTCTTACCAAATGTCAGTACCTACCAGGATTTGAAAAGCACTGGCAACATTCGCTTGCTTGATAATATTGAATTACGGACCAGCCTCGTCAAATATCACACGCAAGCCAGTGCCTCGCGCCCGGGCTGGACTCCGCTGGAAGATTATCGAGAAATTATTCGCGGCATTATCCCGACAAATGTGCAAGACCAGATTCGAAGAAACTGTCCGACGACCGACAACCTGAGTCAGCAATCAGCAGGATTTCCGCCTTGCGAGTTGCACAACGTCGACTACGATCAGTTGACGGCTCTGTTCGAGCCGCTTCGGCATGACGCTAATTTTCGTCAAGTACTTACGTACAGGCATTCGGAGCTAAATGTAGTCGTTCGACTACTGAGCCAGCAGGCGATTATTGCGGGCAATATTATTGCGAAGATTGAAGACAGATAGCCGCGCATTGGCGACGAGCGGACAGCGCCGGATCTACTGGATGTTAAACTGATGCAAACCCTTGTCTACCAGGTAGTCTCGCCCACGACTGTCGAGCACATACGCGTGATAATCCAACGTAAGGAAAGCGACGAGATAGCCTTTTTGCAATAATCGCGACAGGCGGTATTCAGCTCTGGCTAAGCTGATGTCAAGCGCGTCCGATATTTCATGTTCCGACTCAACGTTCTCCCGGGCGATTGTCTGGAGAATCATTGCTTCTTCGTCTGATAGCTGGTTGTCCTGCTGCGCGGCATCAAGGTTGGCAACGTGCATTAACTCGTTGTTCGTGGCAGTGAGTATGTCGATCTTAATCAGCAATTCATCTCGTTCCGCATCGTCAAGCCCGCGTCGACTGAAAGGCAGGCGATTGATTAGTGCATCTGGGATATGCAGTTCCTGAGTTTTGCTGGCTAAGTCGGCTATCCAGCCCATGGTGATGCTCCAGTCTTGATGTTTCGAATTCACAATATAGCGTAATTCAATGTGCTAGTGCCAATGGGAGCCCCCCCGGCTCTGCCGGGGGATACTTACTCCAGCAATCGTATGTTGACGTTGTCGAATTCCGGTTCAAAACCGATCGCCTGGTACATGCCACTGGCATAGAGGTCTGCCTTGTCCGCGAACAGTCCGCAAAATTTATGACCGGCATCGAGCATCAATTGGCTAACAGACGCCACCGCAGTCGAGGCGTATCCGATTCGACGATGATCCCGTGAGGTATATACACCGGATATTCTGATGCTGTTTTGCGTCATCGCAGAGACGGCGACCATTGATCGAGGCTCGTCGTCAATCCATAAATACAGCGATTCTGTTCGAACTCTGCGTTCGTAGAAACTAATTACATTAAACAATGTGTTGGTTTCGCGCGCAAAACGCGGCGCCCACTCTCGAACGAGATCGAGGTCCGACGCGTCGGCCAATCGCAATTGACCTGGTGCGGGATTCTTCGGTGCAATGACCTTATCGAGCGCGTACCAACTCCAGTGGATGGTGGTCATATGCTCACCACGTTGTCTTTGCCAGCGTTTCGAAAATGCACTTGCGTCTATTTGCATGCCGGTCACGCTTGGAAGGCTGTCGTAAACAGTTGCAATATCGGTTGCTAAAAGCGGAATGGCATCGACCGGGACATCTGCGAGAAGCAATGAGTCGGGTGGCGCACGAACGGCACAACCGACAATACCTGTTTCCGTTTCAATGGTTGCAAGGTAGAAAGGAGGTTCGAAAGGGTGATCACCCTCGATCAATATTTTTACGACAGCCAGCATGGTGCTGTTTTTCAGCTCGGATTGAAGCAGCCACTCCCCACATCGATCATGAAATAGTTGAGGATTGGTAAAACGGTGAATCTGCATCATATAGCTGGACGCCAATAGTTTTGGCGCAGACAGTGCTTCGCTCTGGGGAACATCAGGGAACGGTTTCTCAATTGTTGTCTGGGCTAGGTTTGGTCGTTCATGCTGGCGCCACGCGCCAATCGAGCGACATTCGAGATGCCATTATTATAGCCGGACACCGTTTCGAATAGCTGGCTGGTACCGATCACACGGCCGTTTAAAGACACCAGACTAAATTGATGAACGCCACTGTCTGTTGGTTCCCTGACGAAATTGTCCGGGTTCGCCGAATTGACCCTGACGGATTCGATTGCCTTGGTGCAACCCAGTTTTGACTTATATGCGTCGCTGGAGAGCATGATGTCTCCATTCACAGCCACGAGCCGGAAGCGGTATTCGCCGGCACTGACTTTGTAGCATTCAAATATTGCAGACATGCTGTCTCCCTGGATATCCATATACAGAGGATGGCCTAGTATGAACGAATTTATTGACAATTTCGACCCAAATGGGGCCCCCGTAGCATTCTGCTAACCAACGACAATTTCCGGGTCACGCCCTATACTGCCGCCATGAATACCCTTCATAGCACGGCTGTTTTCGCCATCATAGCGCTCTCAGGCTGCGCCGCCAGCGTCCAGCGCAACGATGTCATTCTCGATACCGGTCTGCCGATGACCGACAACATGCGAGCCTACGATGTCGACCGCTATACGTTGCGACACGAAATCCTGATTCCAGAGAAAGCTATCACGGGCTCCGCCACGATTTCATTCGATGTTTTGTAAAGCATGGATATTCTGGAGTTGAATTTTGACGGCTTCTTCAATATTGATCGGGTTGAAAGCCAGGGCAGGGTGCTGAACTACACTCAAACCGAGTCGAAATTGTTTGTCGATCTCGCGCAGACGGCACAACCTGGCGAGTCTGCAAGTGTCACGGTGTTCTATGCAGGAAGACCCATCGAAGCGGAGCACCCGCCCTGGGACGGTGGCTTCACCTGGGAACAGACACCATCTGGCACAAACCCTGGATCGCGACCTCGTTTCAGGGTGAGGGTTGTGACATCTGGTGGCCATGCAAAGATCATCCGAGTGACGAGCCGAGTGGTGTTGACCTCTATATTACTGTCCCCGGCGATCTGACAGTTGCCTCCAACGGTGTGCTGATCGAGGTCATAGATGCGCCAGATGGAAAGAAGACATTTCATTGGCAGACGAATGTTTCGACCAACATTTACGGCATCGCGTTGAACATCGCGCCATATGTCTTGATTGAAAGTGAATATGAATCGGTTAACGGTACGATGATACCGGTCGTGTTTTACGCAATCGAAGATCATGAGGAGATGGCGAGAGAGCTGTTTGACCGCGAGATGCACAAAACCATCGAGTTTTTCGAGCGCGTCGTTGGCCCATATCCCTGGGGGCAGGAAAAAATCGGTATTGCCGAGACACCGCATCTAGGTATGGAACATCAGACCATTAATGCCTACGGCAATGAATTCAAGCGTGATGACTATGGCTTCGACTGGTTACTGCACCACGAATTTGCTCACGAATGGTTTGGTAATCTCGTTTCATCACGAAACTATGCTGACCTGTGGATTCACGAGGGACTCGGCGCCTACATGCAGGTCGTGTACACACAGGAGGTGATGGGCGACGCCGCCGCGCATCACCGGCTATACAACACCTATTTGCGAATCGATCCCTGCCAGCCGGTTGCTCCGAGGGGCGAGTTTTCCGACGATCAGATGTATGCGGAGGGAACCGGACCGGGCCGCAACATTTTCGCAAAAGGTTCTTTCGCACTGCATAGCTTGAAATATGTGCTTGGCGACGATCGTTTCTGGGACGTCATTCGCGTGCTTGCCTACGACACGACTGAGCCAGAAAAACTAAAAGCACCGATTCAGGCAAGGTTCCGAACCACCGACGATTTCGTGAAAATTGTAAGCGACATTGCTGGAACGGATATGGACTGGTTCATCGAAGTATATTTCCGCTCGACCCAGGTCCCGGAGTTGACCAGCAAACAAGACGGTGCCGATGTTGTGTTGAAGTGGATCACAGATGATGCACTACTGTTCGACATGCCGGTGCCGGTCCGCATTCATGGCTCGATTGAACGAATTGAGTTTGTCGACAAGACGGCGCGACTTGAAGACACGCAACTGAGCGATATTCAGATCGACCCTAACCTGCAGATTCTCAGAAAGCTGTCGTCAATGCCGACCTGTGAAGAAAAAAAGGCCGAAGCAGAGTCATCTCAGGCATCAACTTAAGCCACGCATGGAGGTGTCTCAGTCTCACCAATCCTTCAACGGAAATTCCATTATCGATTCAGGCGGCCAGGTCAGACCACTTTCCTCCAGTTTGGCAGCGAAGTTCGGCGTTACATCGATATCCCACGGAGCACCGCAACCGCACCACGCTGTAATTTGTATTAAAGGCACCAAACCGAAGTGGTGCTGATCAATTATCGACACCAGGCGATTTATTGCTTCGCGATCGCCGCCCCAGGCGTAACTCATAGACAACCAGAAAACGAGCTCGCCGTCTCCAGTTTCATATCGTTCCATAAGCTCGTTGAATCGCGACTGATCGCCCTGATGCGCGGCGACCATGATCTTAAATGGAATTGCGATAACAGCATCGCGAATTCGATTGTCTATTTCCCGACTTGCTTCTTCATGAAGGCCGTGTGCGACGAACTTTGGTGTAACAGGGCTTACGGCAGGCAATCGCCGTTATACCGTTACCTTGTCCTCCAACGAGGCAATGCAAGCGATTTTGGATATAGCTCTGTTACCGTATCATACGGACAGATAGAGTTTGATGATTCTGATGCCGACGGCAATAGTCTTGGTATCAACCTGTCAATCGAAGTTGGCGACAGCTTCTTCGTGTTTGGCAGTTATGGCCAGGCAGAAATCGATGACACTTTTATTACTGCTGACATCGATGCTTACAACCTGGGTGTTGGCTTCCATGCCGCTCTCGGACAAAATTGACCTGGTTACCTCGCTCTCGTACGAGTATGCCGACATCTCGGTTCCGGGATTCGGCAGTGCAGATGACAGCGGCTATGGTCTTGGACTTGGTCTTCGCTTCGCGGCGACCGAGAAGTTCGAGATCAATGGCGGTGTCAACTACGTTGACTTTAGTGACGGCGGCGATGACACATCTTTAGGCGCCGGCGTTCTGTATAACTTCACTAACAGCTTTTCATTTGGTGTTGCAGGCAACTGGAACGACAATTCGACCGCGTACAGCGTTGGTGGCCGGTTTTACTTCGGCAGATAACAGCAAACGCAAAAGAAATAAAAAAACCCCGCTTCGGCGGGGTTTTTTTTACCCCAAAAGGGGCTCGAATCGAATTTACGGAATTGCAGCGCGATGCTGTTCAGGGCTTGCGAAACAACATCGTAAACCTGTCTGTGTTGCCGGTGACGGAGCGTCGCCCAACCTCGTACTCAAGCTCGTCGTCTGCGCGGTAGTGCAGGTCGGAATAAGCGACGAATTCGAAACCCTGATTCAGTAATTCCTTGATCACCATTACTGGATCGATGCGCCGCCGATTCTCATCATTTGCGGACTCCATGTGGCGCCTCGTGTGGTCCACAACGCCATAGAGCCCGCCGGATTTTAGCGACTTGAATACCTGTCTGTTCATCCGGGCCCTGGAGTCCGGGTCAAAGTTATGCAGATTGCGGAAGGTCACGACCATGTCCAGGTCGGATACGCCGAATTCGAAATCTTCAACTACGTAAACCCGGCTCAATTCATCGCGATGAATATTTGCCGAGTTTTCGAGTAACTCCACATTCTCAAAGCCGGATTGATTGAGGATTCGTTCTTTCACCGTGTTGGTGCCAAGCGAAACATAGAGTTTGCCATTCTCGGCAAGCACCGGCGCGAGCACCCGGGTGTACCAGCCGCCGCCTGGAAGCAGCTCGAGTACGCGCATGTCGTCTTTCATGCCGAAGAAATTGAGCGTGTCACTCGGACGGCGATTCCTGTCTCGCTCGCGATCTGCTTCCGGGCGCGATTCGGCGGCCAATGCCGCTTCGACTTTTGTATCGATTTCATTGGCGGCTTGCGCAGCAGTGGCCGCGGCCAATAACAAGACGAGAATTGATGCTTTCATGGGAGTATTCCTTCGGTGGTTACGATGGTCAGGCTGTACCTGCACAAGGGCCGCAAGACCCCAACGGAGCCGACAGGGATTGTGTGCCATATCGGCAATACTACTTGTATTATCGAATCGCCGCTCCAAAAGCGGGACTTCACCCGGGATTTGATGCAAAGTTATTCCGTGCCTGACTTTCAGGCATCAAAAGCAAGTAACAAGCGGTGAGTGAGTGCCGCAAACAACGCGTGTAAAGGGAATACTACAGATGCATATCACCAGAGTCGTCCTGGCGTTGGCCTGGGCGTTGTTCCATACGTCTAACGTTCTTGCAGATGAAATCGCGATTTTCCGGTTGCCGCAGAGCATTCAGCCGACCGAACAGGCTATCGAATTGACGCTTGATCCGAACAAGCCGGATTACACCGGCCGAACGGTGTTTCAGCTCGATATCAAGGAAGACGTTGAACGAATCGGTATCTATCAGATTGGCATTGAGATGAGCACAATCACGCTTTCATCCGGTACCAGCAGCAGACCCCTCGAAGCCACGGCCGCGGACTACGACATCAACTGGCTTGCAGACGGAAAAATGATCAAGGCCGGCCAATATGAACTCAGCATAGAATTCAACGCAAAGCTCTCGACTGACTCTCTTGGGATGCATAGCTCGCGGTTCGAAGGCAACAACTACATATTCACTCAGTTCGAGTCGATGTACGCCAGGCGTGCTATCCCGACTTTCGATGAACCTTCATTCAAACTTCCTTATCAATTAACAATCATCGCTCCTGAAGGGCTGACTGTTGTCTCAAATGCGCCGGTCGCGACCGAAAGCACAGCAGGTGGCTGGCAGCGGGTTGAATTCATGCCGACCAAACCGTTGTCGAGTTACCTGATTGCCTATGCAGTTGGACCCCTTGATCGTGCGGAGATCAAGGGAATGTCGGTGCCGGGATACATATATACACCAGTCGGTCATGCTGACGAACTCGGTTTCGTGCTGAGCGAAACCGCGAACATCGTTGGTGCCCTCGAAGACTACTTTGGTTTGGACTATCCATTCCGCAAGCTCGATTTTATCGCCGTTCCAGAGTTCGCCTTCGGTGCCATGGAGAATCCGGGACTCATTACCTACCGTACCGACTTACTGATGCTTGGGGATAAGCCAACCGGCCGGACTGCACGTACGGCGCTCAGCGTTATTGCGCACGAGGTGGCACACATTTGGTACGGTGATCTCGTTACCATGGCATGGTGGGATGATCTATGGCTTAACGAGTCTTTCGCGAGCTGGATGGAGAGCAAAATCACTCACCAGCTTTACCCGCAATACGAGTCCGATTTGTCCTTACCACAGACAAGAGCATTTAGTGGTGACCAACGGACATCGGTTAAACCCATCCGTAAGACTGTGCGCAGCGAAGCGGATATAAACGAGGGCTCGGGACTCGCGTACAGCAAGGGTGAGACGGTGCTCAGAATGCTGGAGCACTATGTTGGAGCCGACGCCTGGCAGCGGGGAACCCGCAGTTACATCAAGAAATATTCGTGGAGTAACGCAACAGAAAAAGATTTGTGGGCCGTAATGTTCGAGGAATCGGGACTCGACGTAGGCATTATCGCACGCGATTATTTAAACCAGCCCGGTTTCGCGATTCTCGATATTGACAAGAGCGGCGGAATAACTCAAAAGCGTTATCTTGCCTATGGACTCGAAGCGCCTGATCTTCAGTGGCATATTCCACTAAATGTAAAGTACAAGAAAGATGGCAAGGTTCACGAAACCTTCTATTTGCTAAGTGACAAGACCGGCACGACTGATTTGCCGGATAACGCGGACTGGATCATGCCGGACAGCGGTGGCAATGGCTATTTCCGTTGGCATACTGACATGGACCAGTTTTACGCACTGCTTGATGATCTTGATGCACTTGAGAATCGAGAAAAAATTGCGTTGCTGGACAACAGTGAGGCATTGCTCGCCGCTCGAGAACTGTCACTCGATGACTATATGCACGTACTAAAGAAGATGCTTCATGACCGGCATCCTTTGGTTACCTTGCGGGCGATTGAGAAAGTGATGCTGATTGGCGCGCGGTTTATTGGCCCGGAAAATGCCGAGGCATTTGCGCGTTTTATTGACGCCGAGTTGAGCGATCGCTTCGCCGAGGTTGGCATGGAAACGAAAGCCGATGACAGCGAAGCGTTAGTGCAAATGCGACCGCGCCTTCTTCGTGTGCTTGGACAGCACGGCTCAGATCCAGAAGCCCGAAAGTCTGCGCGACAGGCAACCGACCGATACCTGGAATCAGCAGATTCCGTGGACGGAAATTTGGCGGTCGAGGCGTTGCGAGTCACCGCGCTGAACGACGATGGCAGGCGCTACAAGAGCTATATTGACGCGTATCTTGCGTCGACCAGCGTGGATCAGCAATCAACGATTCTTGTTACCGTCTATTTCAAGGACGAGAAGTCTGTACTGGCATACCTCGATTTCAGCATATCGGATGCAGTGCCAGCTGGCGACGGGCTGTCGGCCCTGACGTATTACAGTGGCATTCTCAACGATCACACTATTTTGTATGAATGGCTGGAGACAAACCTTGCTGGTTTGGAAGCAAAGATTCCAAGCTATCGGCACGCAGTATTGCCGCAGGTGCTGGCGGACGGTTGCAATGATACGAATCGAGCGTTGATGGTTGGCTTCTTCGAGGATCGTGGTGAAAAATATCAGGTGAGTCTTGGCAAGGCGCTGGAGACATTCGATACATGTATAGCTCGTCGCAAGCGCGATGGCGATGCGTTAATGGCGTTTTTGGCGCAATACGACTAGCAAGAGAAACAGCATGTACCGATTCCGGCGGTCGCTCTTTTCCCTGATTTTGTTGGCTCAGTGCGTGATCAACAGTGTTGGATGGGCAAGTTCAATCTTACGCTACGGGGTTATTGGCCGACGACCGATATGATTAACGGCGACCGGGATCGGCCGCCAGTTGTCAGGCTGCCGTAAACGCGCGCTTCGACTTGCGGCGGTCTTTGTACGACGTTACCTTGCGGGTATTGAGCCATACTATTAAGTCATCTGACGAGACTGGTTTACTCATAAAGAACCCTTGTGCCTGTTCGCAGCCCAGATCGCTCAACTGCCGCAATGTATCTTCGTCTTCGATGCCTTCCGCAACCACGGTCAGTCCCATGTTATGCGCCATCTCGATAGTAGTACGCACGATTGCTTTGTTCTGGTTATCGCTCATCAATGTGGTGATGAACGATTTGTCGATCTTCAGTTCGTACAACGGCATGTTCTTGATCTGGGCCAGCGATGAGTGGCCGGTGCCGAAGTCGTCCATCGATATTCGTGTACCAATGTCTCGGAGACACTCAAGCACTGATATAGCGTGATGAATGTTCGCCATTACGCTGTTTTCCGTAATCTCAAGGGTCAGGCGATCGGGCGCAATATCGTGCTCATTCAGTATTTGCAGTATGTAATAGGGCAGGTATTCATCCTGAAGGTCACGAGCTGACAAGTTTACCGATACGCTCAGTGAATGACCCAGGTCCTGCCATCGCCGGCATTGCTTGACCGCATTGGCGAGAACAAATCTCGTCAAGTGCACGATTGTGCCGGCTTGTTCGGCACCGGGAATGAATTCGTCAGGGCTTAACGGACCGAGCTCGGGGTGCTCCCAGCGTACGAGCGCCTCCACGCCGCAGACCTCGCCATCGGGCAAGGATATTTTGGGCTGAAAATGAAGAAAGACTTCGTTGTTTTGCAAGGCAGAGCGCAGATCATTAACGATTCGAAGCTGGCGAAAATAATGCTCTTCACGGCCAGCCTCATAAACCTTCACGCGTTCTTTCTTGTTTCTGGCCTCGCTTCGAGCGATTGCGGCGTATCGAATCAGATCCGTAGCTTTGTCACCGTGGTTTGGAAATCCTGCAATACCGATCTCGGTTTGCAACGTAATATTCACTCGTCCAAGCGTAACGCCAGTACCAAGAATTCCCTCCACCTTGTCGGCGTAAGCCACTGCATGGTCAAGATCGTTAAATGGCAGAATGAGAATGAATTCGTCGGCTCCGACATGGCCCAGAATATCGCCAGGATCAAGATTCACGCTCAGATGCTTCGCAGCAAGTGCAACAACTTCTTCGCTTGCACTGTGTCCCAAGGTCGACGAAATTTCGCTGATACGTGACAGTTTTATCGACAGAACCGCAACCGGGGTCTTCGTGCTTTGGGCATCCTCAATGGCTACGATTAAGTTTTGCAGAGTCTTCGATCGATTGGGCAGATCCGTTACCGGATCATGAAGTGCCTGATGGGAGATATGTTTTTCGCGATCTGCGATTGCTGTCCGCATTGCATTGAAGCTGGATGCCAACTCGCCAATTTCGTCGCTGGTACTGACGCGGACGTTCATGCCGTATTGACCGGAGCTGATTCGCTTGGCCGCCACCGTTAGAACACGTAATGGTTTGACGATATAAGCCGATAACAATCCAGCAATCGTCATAACGAAGATAATGAGCACGACAGAGAAGAGCAGAAGCTTCGCTCCTGCCGCGTTATAGGGCGCCATGGCGACACTCAGCGAACGCTGTAGTACGACGAGCACTTCGCTGTCAGTCTGAACATAGGGTGTAGCCAGCGTCAGGCTCGCACGACCTTCTGTATCTACCATGTAAATAGAGTCTAACGAGGTATCTGCGCCGATGATTGTCGTTGGCGATCCCTTCGCAGGTGTCGCATAGCCAGAGCTCGAAATGACTCGGGTACTGCCGTTCGACCGTGATACCAAAGACACGTCGAGGCCGGTCAGCTCACGGATGCGTTCCGCTACAATCGCATCAATGCGAAATCCAATTACCACCCAGGCAATGGGGAGCGGCGCTTTAATCGGCACTGTGATCGTATGATAAATCTCTCCGTCAATATTCGCAGTGGATTGCACGATTGATTCATCGCGGGCAATTTTGATAAGTCGAGGAAAATCAGACTGGTCACGCAGAGCCGTGATGCCTGAGCCGGCAATCCCGTTACCGTCCAGATCAAGCAAAACCGCGATATCGGCACCAATGCGCTGCCGGTGATTGCCAAGGGCCGATTGAATCGTTCTTGCGTCTTCTGTGGCTACTGCTTCTTTCAGGCCAAAGTCGGCAGCCAGGACGTTAACGCTTAGCGTTAATTGATCGCCCTGGTTTGCGAGGTACTCATTGACTACCGTTCCACCGAGGGTCAGCGATTCACGGGCGCGTTGCGCGACATCGTCTTCGACCGTGTGCATCACGGCGAAGTGAGTAACGATTTGCGCGGCCGCCAACGGCAAAATTGTCAGCAACAGCAGCTTTCCGCGAAAGGTGGTACGAAACTTCATGCAACGCCAGTCCTCTTGGTATCAGGTCGGCGAATGTTCACTCCCGCCGACTCTGAGCGACGATTTCGAGACGGTAGGGAATCCTTGCACATCGTCACATATCAATTGCTTACAGATATTACTTAGATTTTGTCAAATAGAATGTGAGTTGAGTCACGCTTGGCATTTCCGGCGGCCCTTACACTCTATCTCTGGGCTATTGAGCCTTGGGACCCATATGACGATTTCACGACAAGCGCTAGTCCGGATACGCGATCGGACCGCTCGAACAGCTGGCCAGTTGGCTGGCCTGTTCGTCATGATGTCGTTGGCGATTTCGGCGACAGGGCACGATGTCGATGTGCTCGTTATTGACAGGGACGGTAAGCAGGTCGCGGATGTTGCCGTATACGCTGTAAGGCTGGATGGCAATATGGCTCTGCCGAATCCTCAGTCAAGTGCCGTCATGGATCAGGTCGACAGGCAATTCGTGCCGCATGTTCTCGTCGTACAGGTGGGGACCCCAGTGGAATTCCCGAACAGCGATACCGTCGCTCATCATGTTTATTCGTTCTCGCATCCCAACAAATTCGTGTTGCCAATGTACAAGGGTGAAAAACATTCACCGGTTACGTTTGAGCACAGCGGTGTCGTTTCGCTTGGATGCAATATTCACGATCACATGCTTGGCTACATTCTTGTCGTGGATTCCACTGAATTCACTATGACGGACGGAATCGGTCATGCAACGTTGTCACTGGGTAATCCGGACGACTATGTGATCAATATCTGGAGCCCTCGTATTCGCGACAAACAGGAGAACCTGTCGAAAACGGTGTCTGTATCGGGTGCCTCGAGTGCCTCAGTTACGTTCTCTCTTGAAAAGAAACTCAATCCGCCGCATGGCGGGAAACCCGATAGCGCGTCATGGTCAGACTACTAGCAATAGCGGCAGCAATTGCACTGATAGCCGCGGCGAAAGCGGCGGGGGCCTCAGATGCGCCGAATCGTTACCAGCTCAGTGCAGGTATCGACATTAGTTACACCGATGCAAGCGGCTATCAATCATGGACCGAAGGATTTGTCGGCAAGTTGCGTTACGACGATGATAATGACGGCCTCGGCATCAGCCAGGCGTTTGTCGATGGCCATTTACTGATGTCCGATACGGTCAAGATGCACGCCGTGATCCAGACGTATGACGATGACTTAGGCTCGATAATCGACTTTACGCAGGCCTATGTTGAATGGCGCCCGGTGCCACGGTCTGCAAACCGGTATCGATTGAAAGTGGGTGTGTTCTATCCTCACATGTCTCTGGAAAATGTATCAGCCGGGTGGGACAGCCCCTATACGATGAGTTATTCGGCGATCAATACCTGGATTGCCGAAGAGCTTCGCACCGTTGGAGCAGAATTGTCGGTTTCCCGCAGACCTGCGATATTCGGCGGTGCACACACGTTCAGCCTGCAAGCTGCCGTATTTATGGCGAATGATCCGACCGGCTCGCTTCTGGCGTGGAAAGGGTGGTCTTCGCACAATCGTCAAAGTCGTCTCGGTGACGAATTACCGTTGGCTCCGTTGCCGCAGATTCAGCCAGGCGGGGTTTTTGATCAACAGGATCCATTCGTCGCACCCTTCAGGGAGATCGACGGCAATGCAGGATTCTACGTCGGTGGCGAATGGCGCTTTAATGAACGACTGCTGGTTCGCGCGATGCATTACGACAATCGCGGCGAACCGACGGCATTGGAAGACGGTCAATACGCCTGGGGTACGAAGTTCGAACATATCGCCGCCCAGGTCGCCTTACCGGGCGACTGGGATTTACTGTTTCAATGGATGACAGGCTCAACAGTGATGGGCCCGGCAACTAATGGAATTCACATGGTCGATACGGAGTTCGACAGCAAATACCTGATGTTGACCCGGAAGTTTGACCGCCATCGTGTCTCGCTGCGTTACGACACGTTTGAAATGACGCAAAATGATGACACCGATGAAGATCAGAATCCCGAAGATGGCCATATCTGGACGCTTGCGTATTTTTACGAATTGTCTGATTTGGTGTCGTTCGGCGCAGAGTCTTTAGCAATCAAAACACAGCGCTGTGCTTGGGAGTACTATGATCTTGATGAAACGCGCACGGAAAAGCAGCTGCAGCTAACTGTCCGCCTCCGATTCGGCAGCTAGCCGGCGAAAACAAATCCCGGACAATTCTGTCCAAATCTCATATCCTGTCCAGGCGTAATGCGACCGGAGAAACATCGTGAAGGAAAAAATGCAGATCACCGCCTACGAAGTGGTGGAAGAACCGATGGTTCTTCAGGCAGCCGAACGCAGCAGGGACTGGATGACCGACACAGTCGATCGCTTTGCCTATCGTTGTCTGCCGGTGGCTATCGCCAATCAAGTCGGCTGGGATATCCTGTGCCCGGTTGCCTTTACCGCGAAGTGGAATGGCAAGGATGACCTGGACGCCATTCAAATCAAATTTCATGGTGAGAAGTCGT
>Ga0114949_10001481_pt1 | contig 14314 bp, 9 predicted proteins | sample N074metaG_FD_83505 | JGI IMG/M metagenome (GOLD analysis project Ga0114949, IMG submission 83505) | Deep subsurface microbial communities from Kermadec Trench to uncover new lineages of life (NeLLi) - N074 metaG | ecosystem: Environmental > Aquatic > Marine > Ocean trench > Sediment | place... | reverse complement strand
CGTGACCATGGCTCAGGTCCGCGAGATCGCGGAGGCGAAGATGGTCGACTTGAATGCCAATGATATTGACGCGGCGGCCAAGATCATCGCCGGCTCGGCCCGGTCCATGGGCCTGGAAGTGGTGGAGTAGGGACGATGGCACGAATGGGAAAGAAGTTGACCAAGGCCTACGAAGGCGTCGATCGGGACAACGCCTATGCGATCGAGGAAGCGGTTAAGCTGGTCAAGGAGTTGAGCAGCAGCAAGTTCGATGAGACCGTGGAGGTCGCGATGAATTTGGGCGTCGATCCACGTCACGCCGACCAGAACGTGCGCGGTGTGGTCACCCTGCCCCACGGCACCGGCAAATCGGTCCGGGTCGCGGTTTTCGCCAAAGGCGACAAGGCCGATGAGGCCAGGGCCGCCGGCGCGGACTTGGTTGGGGCCGAGGATTTGGCCGAACAGATCCAGGCCGGCAACATCGATTTCGAGCGCTGCATCGCAACCCCGGACATGATGCCGGTGGTTGGGCGCCTGGGCAGAATCCTGGGCCCGCGCGGCATGATGCCGAACCCCAAGCTGGGCTCGGTCACCAACGACGTGGCCGCGGCGATTCAGGCGACCAAGGGCGGCCAGGTCGAGTATCGTGTCGAGAAGGCCGGTATCGTCCACGCCGGTGTCGGCAAGGCGAGCTTCGACGAAGTGGCCCTGGTCGAGAACGTCAAGGCCTTCGTCGGCGCTATCGGCCGGGCCAAACCGACCGGCGCCAAGGGTACCTACATCAAGCGGGTGGCGCTGTCCTCGACCATGGGGCCGGGTCTGAAGGTCGATATTTCCAGTGTGTTCGGCGCGTCCTGACGGGCAGCGCAAGCACGCGAATGACGAGACACGCGTAAACAAGACGCGCGAGACGAGAGAAGACGAGATTTCGGCACCTTCGGGATCGCCCCGAAGGTGCCGGGAACCGGGACGGCGGAGATGAAGCGCGCATTGCGCTGACGCCGGCCCAACCTGTCCGAGACTGCAGGTGTCCAATGGGCCTCGGCCCCGCGGACCTAAGTCCACCGAAAGGGGCCTGCACAGACGGGAAGTGGAGCATGCTCCGGTCTTGGGGATCGTACCTGGGACCGGTGGGCTTGAACTTCCAGGACAGGCGAACCGGGTTTTCCGGAGCTGTCCGGGGGGCCTTCGTGCAAAACGGCCGACCGCCCGCTCCAATTGCAAGGGCCGGCGGCCAAGAAAGAGCAGGACCGTTCAGTGGACCGAACCGAAAAGGAAGCGGTGGTCGCCGATCTGCGGCAGGTCTTCGACGATGCCACGCTGCTCGTCATCACCCAGCAATCGGGTTTGACGGTAAGCGAGGTGTCTGATCTTCGAAGGCAGATGCGGGCGGCGGGCGCCACCTACAAGGTGACCAAGAATCGGCTCACGAAGCGGGCTCTGGAGGGCACGAAATTTCAGGCGCTGCAGCCGCTATTCACCGGACCGACGGCGATTTCCTATTCGACGGATCCGGTGGCCGCGGCAAAGGTCTGTGTCGCGTTCGCCAAGAAGAACGTGAAGTTGACCGTCGTCGGCGGGGCATTGGACGAGGAGGAGCTCGATATCGAGCGCATCGCGTTCCTCGCGCAGTTGCCGTCGCTCGACGAGGTGCGTGCCAGGCTGATCGCCGTCGTGCAGGCGCCGGCCACCAAGCTGGCCGGTGTCATACAGGCGCCCGCCAGTCAGTTGGCACGCGTGTTTAGCGCCTATGGCTCAAAAGAGAACGCAGTGTAAGCCCTGCGAGAAGATTGAAAAGTTCAAGCCCAGGAGAACGAACGATGGCTGATTTAGACAAGTTGGTGGACGAGCTCTCGAAGCTCACTGTGATCGAGGCTGCGGAGCTTGCGACCAAGCTCGAAGATACTTGGGGCGTCTCCGCAGCGGTGCCGGTGGTGGTGGCCGCGGCCGGCGGCGATGCCGGCGAGGCGGCCGAGGAGAAAGACTCCTTCGACGTCATCCTGACCAGCTACGGCGAAAAGAAGATCAATGTGATCAAGGAAGTCCGGGCCATCACCAGCCTCGGCCTCAAGGAGGCCAAGGATCTGGTCGAGGCCGTGCCGTCTGCGGTCAAGGAGGCCTGCCAGAAGGGCGAGGCCGAAGAGATCAAAGGCAAGCTCGAGGCAGCGGGCGCGACGGTCGAGCTCAAGTAGCTTGTCCCGGCCGATGAAGACGGCGGATGCCAGGGCCTACCCGCTGCGCGAATCGCGCAGCGGGCGGCTCGGTGCGCCCGTTGGTGACTGGGGACCGCGTTCGGGGCGGTCCGGCAGGAAAGTATCCAATTTCGAAGGCGCCCTTAGCGGGCGTCGCAACGGCGCCGTCCAGGGCGCGATCTACGTTGAAGCGAGGACCATCTGACATGGCAAGGTCGTTCACCGGTCGCAAGCGCATCCGCAAGAACTTCGGGAAGATTCCCGAGGTCGCCCGCATGCCGAATCTGATCGAGGTCCAGAAGACCTCCTACGATCAATTTCTGCAGATCGACGTGGCGGCCGATGCGCGCGTCACGGTCGGGCTGCAGGCGGTTTTCAAATCGGTCTATCCGATCAAAGACTTCGCCGATCGCTCCGAGCTCCAGTTCATGCACTACGATCTGGAGGAACCCAAGTACGACGTCGAGGAGTGCCAGCAGCGGGGCATGACCTACGCCGCCCCGCTCAAGGTGACGTTGCGCCTGGTGGTCTGGGACGTCGACGAGGACACCGGCTCGCGTTCGATCCGGGACATCAAGGAGCAGGACGTCTACATGGGCGACATGCCGCTTATGACGCCCAACGGCACCTTCGTGATCAACGGCACCGAGCGGGTTATCGTTAGCCAGATGCACCGCAGTCCGGGTGTGTTCTTCGACCACGACCGCGGCAAGACCCACTCCTCGGGCAAGTATCTCTTCGCCGCCCGGGTCATCCCCTATCGCGGTTCCTGGCTCGATTTCGAGTTCGATGCCAAGGATTTGGTCTACGTACGCATCGATCGCCGCCGCAAGCTGCCGGTGACCACGCTGCTGTTGGCGCTCGATAACGATGAGACCGAGGCTTCGCGGGCGGCGCTGGCCGCCGATGGCAAGGTGCTGCCGCCGCATCAGGCCCAGGGTATGTCGGCCGAGGACATCCTCAATCATTACTACGAACGGGTGGTTTACACTCGGGTCGGCGACGGCTGGCGCACGCCCTTCGATTCCGAACGGCAGCGCGGTGTCAAACTGATGCGCGATTTGATCGACGCCAAGACCCGAAAGGTCGTGGCCGAGACGGGCGCCAAGATGACCCCGCGCCTGGCCAAGAAGTTGATCGAAGGCGGGCTCAAGATGTCGTTCGTCGAGAGTGAGAACCTTCAAGGCCAGTTCGTTGCGACCGACATTATCGACGAAAGCACCGGCGAAGTGATCTGCGAGGCCGGCGACGAACTCACCGAGGAACTGTTTGCTCAGTTCGACGAGACCAACATCAAGGAACTCTCGGTGCTGGCGATCGACCACGTCAATATCGGCGCCTACATGCGCAACACGCTTGCAGGCGACAAGAATACCAACCGCGAAGAAGCCTTGGTCGATATCTACCGGGTCATGCGCCCGGGCGAGCCGCCGACGCTCGAAACCGCCGAACAGATGTTCAACGGCCTGTTCTTCACCAACGAGCGTTACGACCTTTCCGCTGTTGGCCGGGTCAAGATGAACTCGCGTCTGAGCTTCGAGTCCGACGATTCGATCCGCACCCTGCGCAAGAAGGACATCCTGGAGATCCTTCGAATCCTGGTCGAACTCAAAAACGGGCGCGGCGAGATCGACGACATCGACCACCTGGGCAACCGCCGCGTGCGCTCGGTCGGCGAGCTGATGGAGAACCAGTACCGGGTCGGATTGCTGCGCATGGAGCGCGCGATCAAGGAGCGCATGAGCTCCGTCGAGATCGATTCGGTGATGCCCCACGATCTGATCAACGCCAAGCCGGCGGCGGCCGCGGTGCGCGAGTTCTTCGGCTCGTCCCAGCTGTCGCAGTTCATGGACCAGACCAATCCGCTCAGCGAAATCACCCACAAGCGGCGGCTTTCCGCGCTCGGTCCGGGCGGTCTGACCCGCGAGCGCGCGGGCTTCGAGGTGCGCGACGTGCATCCGACCCACTACGGCCGGATCTGCCCGATCGAGACCCCGGAAGGCCCGAATATCGGCTTGATCAATTCGCTGGCGACCTACGCCAAGATCAACAAGTACGGCTTCATCGAGAGTCCCTACCGCAAGGTCGAGAAGGGCAAAGTCAGCGACGAAGTCCACTATCTTTCGGCCATGGACGAGGGCCGCTACACCATCGCCCAGGCCAACGCGGCCCTCGACCGCAACGACCGCTTTGTCGACGACTTGATATCGTGCCGCCACGGCAGCGAATACGTGATGGCCCGGCCCGAGGACATCGGGTACATGGACGTTTCGCCGAAGCAGTTGGTCTCGGTCGCCGCGTCGCTGATCCCGTTCCTGGAGAACGACGACGCCAACCGCGCGCTCATGGGGTCCAACATGCAGCGCCAGGCCGTGCCGCTGCTCCAGTCCGAGGCGCCGCTGGTCGGCACCGGCATGGAGGAGACGGTCGCCCGCGATTCCGGCGTGGCCATCGCGGCGCGCCGCTCCGGCGTGGTCGATCAAGTCGATGCGACCCGCATCGTGATCCGGGTTACGGAGGAAACCTCAAGTGGCGAACAGGGCGTCGATATCTTTAACCTCTTGAAATTCCAACGCTCCAATCAGAATACCTGCATCAACCAGCGGCCGCTGGTCCGGGTCGGCGACGTGGTCGAGCGCGGCGACATCATCGCCGACGGGCCGTCCACCAACCTGGGCGAGCTGGCGCTCGGCCGCAATGTGCTGGTCGCCTTCATGCCGTGGCAGGGGTACAACTTCGAAGACTCGATTCTGATCTCCGAGCGCATCGTGCGCGACGACGTCTTCACCTCGATCCATATCGAGGAGTTCGAAGTCATGGCCCGCGACACCAAGCTGGGCCAGGAGGAGATCACCCGGGACATCCCGAATGTCGGCGAGGACGCGCTGCGCAATCTGGATGAGGCCGGCATCGTCTACATCGGTGCCGAGGTCGGTCCCAGCGACATCCTGATCGGCAAGGTGACGCCCAAGGGTGAATCTCCCATGACTCCGGAGGAGAAGCTGCTGCGCGCGATCTTCGGCGAAAAAGCCTCGGACGTGCGCGATACCTCCCTGCGGGTCCCGCCGGGGGTCACGGGCACCGTGGTCGAGGTGCGGGTATTTGCACGCCGCGGCGTCGAGAAAGACGAACGTGCACTGGCCATCGAGCAAGCCGAAATCGAGCGTCTGGCCAAGGATCGGGATGACGAGAAGGCGATCCTCGAGCGATCTTTCTACGGCCGCCTCAAGGACCTGCTGGTCAACCAGACCGGAACCAGCGGCCCCAAGGGCTTCAAAGCGGACGTCCGGGTCACCGAGAAAGTGCTGTCCGACTATACGCCCGGCCAGTGGCGCCAGATTGCGGTCCACAACGACAAACGTCAGGCCGATATCGAGGCTCTCAACAAGCAGTTCGACGAGACCATCGGCGAGCTGACCAAACGCTTCGATAACAAGGTCGATAAGTTGCAGCGTGGCGACGAATTGCTGCCGGGCGTTATGAAGATGGCCAAAGTCTTTGTCGCCGTGAAACGCAAGCTGCAGCCCGGTGACAAGATGGCCGGCCGCCATGGCAACAAGGGTGTGATCTCCAAGATCATGCCGATCGAGGACATGCCCTACACCCACGATGGCACGCCGGTCGATATCGTGCTCAATCCGCTTGGCGTGCCCAGCCGGATGAACGTGGGTCAGATCCTGGAGACTCACCTGGGCTGGGCCTGCCACGGCCTCGGCCGCCAGATCGGCGACCTGCTGCAAGCCTATCAGGAGGGCGGCAAATTCGAGCCGCTCAAGAAAAAGCTCAAGCAGGTCTACGGCGATAAGATCTACAAGTCGGATATTGCCGAACTCGACCCAGAGCAGTTGATCGAGCTATGCGACAATCTGCGTGACGGCGTTCCGATTGCTTCTCCGGTGTTCGACGGCGCCCGTGAGGAAGACATCAATAAGATGTTGACCCAGGCCGGTCTCGCCGAGACCGGTCAGGCGATACTGGTCGATGGGCGCACCGGGGAAACCTTCGACCGTCAGGTGACGATCGGCTACATCTATATGCTCAAACTGCATCATCTGGTCGATGATAAAATCCACGCCCGTTCGATCGGTCCCTACTCTTTGGTCACCCAACAGCCGCTGGGCGGCAAGGCCCAGTTCGGCGGCCAACGCTTCGGCGAGATGGAGGTCTGGGCGCTCGAGGCCTACGGCGCGGCCTATACACTGCAGGAAATGCTTACGGTCAAGTCGGACGACGTATCCGGCCGGACCAAAGTCTACGAGGCGATCGTCAAGGGCGACGACAATTTCGAGGCCGGCATTCCGGAATCCTTCAACGTGCTGGTCAAGGAGCTACGCTCGCTCGGCCTCAACGTCGAGCTGAAGCAAAGCTAAACAGAACTGTCGATCCTGGCCGCCACCACCGGCGGTCAGGCGGACACGCCGCAGTGAACGGCACCAACGACACGAAATTCGGGAGAAATCGATGAAAGAATTGATGAACATCTTCGGCCAAACGACCGGCACGCAGAGCTTCGATCAGATCCGTATTTCGATCGCGAGCCCCGAGCGCATCCGCTCGTGGTCCTTCGGCGAGATCAAGAAGCCGGAAACCATCAACTATCGAACCTTCAAGCCGGAGCGGGACGGTCTGTTCTGCGCCCGCATCTTCGGGCCGATCAAGGACTACGAATGCCTCTGCGGCAAATACAAGCGGATGAAATACCGCGGCATCATCTGCGAGAAGTGCGGGGTCGAGGTGACTCTCAGCAAGGTCCGGCGCGAGCGCATGGGCCACATCGAGTTGGCCAGTCCGGTCGCTCATATCTGGTTCCTGAAGTCGCTGCCCAGCCGCATCGGCCTGCTGCTCGATATGACGCTCAAGGATCTTGAGCGGATCCTCTATTTCGAGAGTTTCGTGGTTACCGAGCCGGGTCTGACCTCGCTCAAGCTGCATCAGTTGTTGAACGAGGACGACTTGATCGCGGCCCAGGACGAGTTCGGCGACGACAACTTCACCGCCATGATCGGCGCCGAGGCGCTCAAGTCGATGCTGATCGAGCTCGACATGGAGGAGGAGCGCAGTACGCTCCGCGTCGATCTCAAAGAGACCAACTCCGAAGCCAAGCGCAAGAAGTTCGTCAAGCGCCTCAAGCTGGTCGAGGCATTTCTGGAGTCCGGCGCCCGGCCCGAATGGATGATCCTCGACGTGGTGCCGGTCATCCCGCCCGAGCTGCGGCCGCTGGTGCCGCTCGACGGTGGCCGCTTCGCGACCTCGGACCTTAACGATCTCTACCGTCGGGTCATCAACCGCAACAATCGATTGAAGCGCCTGATCGAGCTGCGCGCGCCGGACATCATCGAGCGCAACGAGAAGCGTATGCTTCAGGAATCCGTCGATGCCCTGTTTGACAACGGCCGCCGCGGCCGGGTCATCACCGGCGCCAACAAGCGTCCGCTCAAGTCGATGTCCGACATGCTCAAGGGCAAGCAGGGCCGGTTCCGTCAGAACCTGCTCGGCAAGCGGGTCGATTACTCCGGCCGCTCGGTGGTGGTGGTGGGGCCGGAGCTCAAGCTGCACCAGTGCGGCCTGCCCAAGAAGATGGCGCTCGAGCTGTTCAAGCCGTTCATCTATTCCAAGCTCGAGCTCTACGGCATGGCGTCCACCATCAAGGCCGCCAAGCGCATGGTGGAGAAAGGGCGCCAGGAGGTCTGGGACATTCTCGAGGAGGTGATCCGCGAGCATCCGGTGCTGCTCAACCGCGCACCTACGCTGCACCGCTTGGGCATCCAGGCGTTCGAGCCGATGCTCATCGAGGGCAAGGCAATCCAGTTGCATCCCCTGGTCTGTACCGCCTTCAACGCGGACTTCGACGGCGATCAAATGGCGGTCCACGTGCCGCTGTCGCTGGAAGCTCAGCTCGAGGCCCGCGTGCTGATGATGTCGACCAACAACATCCTGTCGCCGGCCAACGGCAAACCGATCATCGTGCCCTCGCAGGATATCGTGCTCGGACTCTACTACCTGACGATGGAGTCCGGGGGCGAGCCGGGCGAGGGGATGGCTTTTACCGATATGAGCGAGATCGAGCACGCGCTCAACTGCAGCGCCGTCACCCTGCATTCCCGGGTTAAGGCGCGCTATCGTGGCGTCGACGAGGAGGGCAATCCGGTCACCACGGTGGTCGAAACCACCCCGGGCCGAATGATCCTGTCCGAGGTTTTGCCGCGCCACAAGGCGGTGCCGTTCAGCTTGATCAATCGGCTGCTGACCAAAAAGGAGATTACCGAGCTGATCGACGTGGTTTACCGCCACTGCGGCCAGAAAGAGACGGTGATCTTCTGCGACCGGATCATGGCGCTCGGATTCAACCACGCCTGCAAGGCCGGTATCTCCTTCGGCAAGGACGACCTGATCGTGCCGGCGGCCAAGACCAAGTTGATCGAGGCGGCCCAGAAAGAGGTCAAGGAGTTCGAGCGGCAGTATCTGGACGGTCTGATCACCCGCGGTGAGAAATACAACAAGGTGGTCGATGTCTGGTCACAGTGCACCGATCTGGTTGCCGAGGAGATGATCAACGTGATGTCCGGCGAGATCGGACGGAACGTCAACTCGGTGTTCATGATGGCGCACTCCGGCGCGCGCGGCTCACCGGCGCAGATCAAGCAGTTGGCGGGTATGCGCGGCCTCATGGCCAAGCCGTCGGGCGAGATCATCGAAACCCCGATCATCTCGAACTTCAAGGAAGGCCTGACCGTGCTGGAGTACTTCAACTCCACCCACGGCGCGCGTAAAGGCCTGGCCGACACCGCGCTCAAGACCGCCAACTCCGGGTATTTGACCCGGCGTCTGGTCGATGTTGCCCAGGACGCAATTATCACGCTCGAGGATTGCGGCACCGACAAGGGCCTGACTGTGAACGCGGTTCTGGAAGGCGGCGAGGTGATCGCCTCCCTCGGCGAGCGCATTTTGGGGCGCACGGCGCTTCATGACGTGGTCGATCCTTTGAACGAAGAGATCATCGTGCCAAAGGGAAATTTAATCGAGGAAGACACCATCGACCGCATCGAGCGTGCCGGCATCGACAAGATGGAGGTCCGATCGCCGCTGACTTGCGCGGCGAAAGGCGGCGTCTGCGGTACCTGCTACGGCCGCGACCTGGCCCGTGGCACCCGGGTCAACGTCGGCGAGGCGGTCGGGGTCATCGCGGCCCAATCGATCGGCGAGCCGGGCACGCAATTGACCATGCGCACATTCCATATCGGCGGTGCGGCCCAGCGTGGCGCCGAGCAGTCCAGCGTCGAGGCGCCGGTCGAGGCGCGAATCGAGATCAAGAACCGCAACGTCGTCATCAACTCCGAAGGGGTGCCTGTGGTTATGGGCCGCAACCTGGAAATTGTGCTGCTGGATGACGCCGGCCGAGAGCGGGCCCGGCACCGGGTGCCATACGGCGCCAAGTTGCTGGTAGATGAGGGCGCTTCGGTGACCATGGGCCAGAAAATGGCGGATTGGGACCCCTATACCATCCCGATTGTGACCGAGAAGGAAGGCATCGCCAACTACGTGGACCTCATCGAAGGTATCTCCATGAGGGAGATCTTGGATGAGACCACGGGTATCTCCAACCGGGTCGTGGTCGATTGGAAGCAGCAGTCGCGTGGCAACGAACTAAAGCCGCGGATCACCTTGCGCGACGACAAGGGCGAGGTGATTACGCTCGCCAACGGTATGGAGGCCCGCTACTTCATGTCGGTGGACGCCATCCTCTCGATCGATAGTGGCGCCCACGTCAAGGCCGGCGACGTGCTCGCCCGCATCCCGCGGGAAACTTCCAAGACCCGCGACATCACCGGCGGCCTGCCGCGGGTGGCGGAGCTGTTCGAGGCGCGCAAGCCCAAGGACTACGCCATCATCAGCGACATCCAGGGCCGGGTCGAATTCGGCAAGGATTACAAGAACAAGCGCCGGATTGTGGTCCGTCCGGAGGCCGAGGATGCCGAACCTCACGAATTCCTGATCCCCAAGGGCAAGCATATCTCGGTCCAGGAGGGCGATTTCGTCGAGGTTGGCGATGCCCTAATGGACGGAAACCCGGTGCCTCACGACATCCTGGAGGTGTTGGGGGTGGAGGCTTTGGCCGCCTATCTGACTCACGAGATCCAGAGCGTCTATCGCCTGCAAGGGGTCAAGATCAACGACAAGCACATCGAGGTGATCGTCCGCCAGATGCTGCAGAAGATCGAGATCACCGACGCCGGCGATACCACTTACCTGGTCGGCGAGCAGATCGACCGGGAAGAGTTCGCCGAGATCAACGAGAAAACAGCGGCCGAAGGCGGCCAGGTTGCGGTCGGAAAACCTGTGCTTCAGGGCATTACCAAGGCCAGCCTGCAGACCCGCTCGTTCATCTCCGCAGCCTCGTTCCAGGAGACCACCCGGGTGCTGACCGAGGCGGCGACCCACGGCAAGACCGACAACTTGATCGGCCTGAAAGAGAACGTGATTGTGGGCCGCCTGATCCCGGCCGGCACGGGCGCGATGATGAATCGGGTCAAATATCTGGCCGCGGTGCGGGACCAGGAGGTTCTGGAGAAGCAACGGAAACAACAGGCGGCGCTGGCCGCCGAGGCCGAGGCTGCAGCGGCAGCCAATGCAGAAGAGGAGGGCGAGCAGACGTCCGTCGCCTAATTCCGCGTAATTCCGTCTCAGGGAGCCTCAATCGCCTGGAAAACGGCCCGGGAAGAGGCTCCCAGGGCGGTGCCGCAATCCGGCGCCAGGTGCGGGGCCAATGACCGTGGAATTCGGCGAAAAAAGACGGATTCCAAGGCTTGACGAGGATGCGGCGCAGCCATAATATGCGCGCGCCTTTCAGGGGGCTGGTGGTAGACCCATTGCGGTCTAGACGCAGCCCCGGCTGAATACGGGAAAAAATTGCTGACGGCTGTTTCGACGGCCCGTGAACGACCCGCGGGAGCAGAAGAATTGCTCCTGAGCGGGGTTTTATATCTTTAGGCTAAGGGTGAAGAGGCCGAGGTAATGCCGACGATCAACCAACTGATTCGCAAGCCGCGCAAGCCACCGGTGGTCCGGAACAAGGTGCCTGCCCTGGAGGCCTGCCCGCAGAAGCGGGGGGTCTGCACCCGGGTCTATACGACCACGCCGAAGAAGCCGAACTCGGCGTTGCGCAAGGTCGCGCGCGTGCGCCTGACCAACGGCTTCGAGGTCACCAGCTACATTCCCGGTGAGGGTCACAATCTCCAGGAGCACTCGGTGGTGATGATCCGGGGTGGCCGCGTGAAGGATTTGCCGGGCGTTCGCTACCACATCATTCGGGGCACCCTGGACACCCAGGGCGTCACCGATCGCCGCCAGCGCCGCTCCAAGTACGGCGCTAAGCGCCCGAAGTAGGGATCAAGGAGCCCAACATGTCGCGTCGCCATCGCGCCGAAAAACGTGAGATATTGCCGGATCCCAAGTTCGGCGATGTCGTGCTCACCAAGTTTATGAACGTGCTCATGTATGCGGGCATGAAGTCGGTTGCGGAGGGCATCGTTTACGGTGCCCTCGAGCGCGTTCAGCAGCGTTCGAGCCAGGACCCGATCCGCGTATTTCACGATGCGCTTGGCAACGTCAAGCCGGATATCGAAGTCCGCTCGCGCCGGGTCGGCGGCGCCACCTATCAGATTCCGATCGAGGTGCGCCCGGACCGCAGTCAGGCGCTCGCCATCCGTTGGCTGATCCGTGCGTCGCGCGGGCGTTCCGAGTTCACCATGACCGAACGCCTGGCCAACGAGCTTATGGACGCCGCCGCCAACCGCGGCAGCGCGGTCAAGAAACGTGAAGACACCCACCGCATGGCGGAGGCCAACCGGGCCTTTTCGCATTATCGCTGGTAAGCTGGAATTCGAGAGACCTCTACCATGGCCCGTGCCACTCCACTCGACCGCTACCGCAACATCGGTATCATGGCTCATATCGACGCCGGCAAGACCACGACGACCGAGCGCATCCTCTATTATACCGGCCGTTCCTATAAGATTGGCGAGGTGCACGAAGGCACCGCCACCATGGACTGGATGGAGCAGGAGCAGGAACGGGGCATTACCATCACCTCGGCCGCGACCACCTGCGACTGGCGCGACCACCGGATCAATATCATCGATACCCCGGGCCACGTCGATTTCACCATCGAGGTCGAGCGCTCGTTGCGCGTGCTCGACGGCGCGGTCACGGTGTTCGATTCGGTGGCTGGCGTCGAGCCGCAGTCCGAAACGGTGTGGCGCCAGGCCGACAAGTACAATGTCCCGCGCATCTGCTTCGTCAATAAGATGGACCGGATCGGCGCCGACTTCCATCGCTGCGTGCGCATGATCGTCGATCGCCTGGGCGCGATCCCGCTGGTGCTGCAGCTTCCGATCGGCGCCGAGAGCGAATATTCCGGCGTGATCGACTTGGTCCGGATGAAGGCCGTCGTTTGGAAAGACGAGGCCATGGGCGCCGAATTCGAGGTTCTGGACATCCCTGCCGAACTCGCCGATGAGGCCGCGGAATTCCGTGTGAAACTGGTCGAGTTGGCGGTGGAGCAAAACGACGATGCCCTGGAGGCCTACCTCGAGGGTGAGGAACCGGATGAGGCGACTCTCATGGCTTGCATCCGCAGCGGCACGTGCAAACTGAACTTCGTGCCGGTGCTCAACGGTTCGGCCTTCAAGAACAAGGGCGTGCAGCCGCTGCTGGATGCGGTGGTCGATTATCTGCCCTCGCCGACCGATGTGCCCGACGTCAAGGGCGTCAAGCCGGGTTCCGACGAGCCCATTACCCGAAAAAGCTCGGATGACGAGCCGCTCTCGGTGTTGGCGTTCAAGGTTATGACCGATCCCTTCGTCGGCTCTCTGACCTTCGTGCGGATCTACTCGGGCGTCATGAAGACCGGCATCGGCGTGCTCAACACGGTGAAGCAGAACCGGGAGCGGGTCGGGCGCATGTTGCTCATGCATGCCAACCACCGCGAGGACATCAAGGAAGCCCACGCCGGCGATATCATCGCGTTAGCCGGGCTCAAGTCGACGACCACCGGCGAGACCCTGTGCGATCCGCAGCATCCGATAATTCTCGAGCGTATGGATTTCCCCGATCCGGTCATCGAGGTCGCGGTCGAGCCCAAGACCAAGAGCGATCAAGAGAAGATGGGTGTGGCGCTGGGCCGTCTGGCCCAGGAGGACCCCTCGTTCCGCGTCACTTCGGACCCGGAGAGCGGCCAGACCGTGATCAAGGGCATGGGCGAGCTGCATCTGGAAATTCTGGTCGATCGCATGAAGCGTGAGTTCAAGGTCGAAGCCAGTGTCGGCGCGCCCCAGGTCGCCTATCGCGAAACCATCACCCGTTCCGCGGAGATCGACTACACACATAAGAAGCAGACCGGTGGCTCGGGCCAGTTTGCGCGGGTCAAATTGACCTTCGAGCCGCTCGAGCCAGGCGAAGGCTTCGTGTTCGAGAACAAGGTCACCGGCGGCTCGGTGCCGAAGGAGTTCGTGGCCGGTGTCGTGAAGGGCCTGAATTCGTCCCGCGAAACCGGTGTTTTGGCTGGTTTTCCGATGATCGATTTCAAGGCGACTCTGTTCGACGGCGCCAGCCATGACGTCGATTCCAGTGTGCTGGCCTTTGAGATCGCGACCCGGGCGGCGTTCCGTGAGGGCATTCCCCGGGCGGCGCCGGTGCTACTGGAGCCGATGATGCGGGTCGAAGTGGTAACGCCCGAGGAATACATGGGTGACATCATTGGCGATCTGAACAGCCGGCGCGGCCACATCACCGGCATGGATGCCCGCGGCAACGCCCAGGTGATCAACGCCATGGTGCCGCTGGCCAACATGTTCGGCTACATCAACAACCTGCGCTCCATGAGCCAAGGGCGCGCGCAGTACACCATGCACTTCGACCACTACGAGAAGGTACCCCAGGCGGTCGCCGACGAAGTGGTCGCCAAGCTGGCCTAGACCGCCAGTTCGTAATCGAGAGCGTTCAGAGACGGAGAATCAGGACCGATGGCAAAGGCGAAATTCGAGCGGACGAAGCCGCACTGCAACGTAGGGACGATTGGCCACGTTGACCACGGCAAGACGACTTTGACGGCGGCGATTACGAGGGTATTGGCGGAGTCTGGGGGG
>Ga0114949_10001480_pt1 | contig 14318 bp, 15 predicted proteins | sample N074metaG_FD_83505 | JGI IMG/M metagenome (GOLD analysis project Ga0114949, IMG submission 83505) | Deep subsurface microbial communities from Kermadec Trench to uncover new lineages of life (NeLLi) - N074 metaG | ecosystem: Environmental > Aquatic > Marine > Ocean trench > Sediment | place... | reverse complement strand
GAGGTAGCCGCCGTGAGGGTTGAAGATCGGCATTTGGTAGTACGGTCCCTTGCCCTCCGGGATCTCGCCCTTGCGGTCGAGGTAGAAGGGTTGTGCCATGACCCGGACGAGATCGGGCCGGCGTTTCAACATTTCGTTGTAAACGGTCACCGAGCTTGCGATCTTGCTCTGCCCCCCGGATTTGGCGGTGCGCAGGCACAGCAACCCAACGATGTCAGACGAATCGGTGTGGTAGAGGTGGCGTGCCCTGGTGCCGTACAGCCGATGCTCGGGGTTGTTTGGGTCGAGACCGATATCGCGAACGTGTCCCAATACGTGACCCTTGGCGTTCTGCGGTATCGCCCAGCCGAAATAGGCGCCGATGCCGAAGTAGGCGAGCGCCGCCTCTTCGATCGTGTAGGTGTCGACCGGGAGGCCACGGATCAACACAAAGCCGCGGCCGTTGACCACGTCGTCCTGGATGCCGTCGAGCACCGGGCCGAGATTCGGCAGCGGGAAGTTCTCCCGATCTACCTCCAGGATCGGGGTGCCACTCTCGATCAAGGCGGCGACGGCTTCATCGACCTCGGCTACCTCGGCATCGTCGAGGCGATGCAGCCACTCGTTTTGCCGTTTGGCCATGTCCATCCCGTACCACGCCGATGGCCCTTCGATAGGAACAAACACACCGGTGGAGTCGAGCATTGGAAACCTCGCTTTTGCGGCGAACCTCGGCTCGCGACGATACCGTGATTCTCTCGACCTGGGAGCGGAGCATGAATGACGGAGCACTGGACGGGCTGAGGGTGCTCGACCTCACACGGGTCCTCGCCGGGCCGCTGTGCGCCATGGTCCTTGGCGATCTCGGCGCCGACGTGCTGAAGGTGGAGCGCCCAGGGCGCGGTGACGACACCCGGGCCTGGGGACCGCCCTTTGTGGCGGGGGAGTCTGCCTACTACCTCAACATCAACCGGAACAAGCGGAGTCTGACTCTCAACCTGGGGGAGGAGCGCGGGTGGGGAGTCTTGGCGGAGTTGATCGAGGCGTCGGACGTTGTTATCGACAACTTCAAGCTGGGCACGCTGGATCGATGGGGGTTCGGGGACGACTGGTACGCCGAGCATGCACCACACGTGGTGCGGTGCACGATCAGCGGATACGGCAGCAGCGGGCCCCGAGCCGGCGAACTTGGCTACGACTTCATCGCCCAGGCCGAGAGCGGGCTGATGGCTATCACCGGTGAGCAGGAAGGCGAGCCGATGAAGCTTGGCGTCGCCATCGTCGACTTCTGCGTTGGCTTGTTCGCCGCCATCTCGATCCTGGCCGCAGTCGAAGACCGACATCGCACCGGCCTCGGTCAGCAAACCGAGGTGAACCTCCATGACACCGGCTTGCAGATGCTGGCGGCTATCGCCTCGAACTATCTCATCTCTGGTGAGCCGGCCCGCCGCTATGGCAACGGCCACCCCAACATCGTCCCGTATAGCACCTTTACCACAGCCGATGGTGAGCTCGTCGTCGCCGTTGGTAACGATGCCCAGTTCCTCGCTTTGTGCGAGACCCTCGGCCATCCCGAATGGGCCGCCGACACCCGATTTGCTCGCAACGAGGATCGGGTCCGTCATCGCCAGGAGATCGAGTCCCTGATCGCCGACCGCATCGCTACGCGTACCAGGGCGGATTGGATCGAAGCCATGTCCGCTGTCGGGATCCCCAATGGACCGGTCAACTCGGTGGCCGAGGCCCTGTCGAGTCCGCACGCCCTCGCCAGAGAAATGGTGACCGACATCGTCCATCCCACGATCGGCAGCTTCCGTTCGCTCGGTTTGCCGATGCGCATGTCGGAGACTCCGACAACCATCCGAAGGCACCCGCCATTGCTCGGAGAGCACACGGATGAGGTGCTGTTCGAGCTCGGCTACGACGAGGACACGGTTGCGGAGCTGCGTGCGGACGGCATCGTCTGACCGCCACCGACCCCTCGGCGGCGATGGTGTCGATAGTGTGAGCGGACGATGCAGTCCACAGAACGAGAGACGATGGCTACCGACGTTGGCGCCGTCGGGGTGTTCAGTGGCTTGCTGCAACGGAGGCCGACCACCGAGGCGCTCGATCTGGTCAACGAATGGGCAGGCCTCGGCTACGGCAGCGTCTGGATCCCCGAGTCCGCTTCGGCGAAAAACGTGCTCACATTCGCCGCTGTGGTGCTCGGCGGCACCCAGCGGATCGTGGTGGCCAGTGCCATCGCCGTCATCTGGAATCGGGACCCGACGGCCATGATGAACGCGGGCCGCACGCTCGCCGACGCCCATCCGGGACGATTCGTGCTCGGCATGGGTGTCAGCCACCGCAACAGCGCGTCGCGTCGGGGCCACGACTACGACAGGCCATTGCAGGCGATGCGCTCCTACCTCGAGGAGATGGATGTCGCCGCCTACGACGGCCACCCACCGGATCATCCGGCGCCGCGGGTGCTTGCGGCACTCGGGCCCCGCATGACTGCACTGGCCGGGGAGATGACGGATGGCACCCACCCGTTTCTGAGCACACCCGACCACACCGCAACGGTGCGAGAGAGCATCGGCCCCGGGCCCCTGGTAGTAGTCGAGCAAGGCGTCCTGCTCACCGAGGACGCCGCAGCGGCCAGGGAAGCGGCGCGGGAAAACCTCGAGCGATTCCTGCAATGGCCCAACTATCGCCGTCATCTGCTCCGGCTCGGCTTCGACGAGCCCGACCTTGCCTCAGGCGGCACCGATCGATTGGTCGACGCCCTCTACGCATGGGGCGACGAGGCCGCCATCGAGCGCAGGGTGGCGGAGCATCTGGCGGCCGGCGCCGACAATGTGTGTCTGCAGATCGTCCCGGGAGGACCAGTCGACGAGGCGGAGGCGCTCCGCCTGCTGGCTCCGGCGGTGCTCAGCCGGTGAGGTCGGCGGCCACCGCGTTGCCTGCGAGGTACCCGAGGCCGAGTGCGCTCAGCAAGCCGTTCCCTGATACGTAGCCGTAGGCGTTGTCACCCGAAACCCCGACCGCAGCGCCACCGGCGGCGAACAATCCGGGGATGGGTACTCCATTGCGAAGCACCGCTGCCCGCTCGTCGACCTGAAGGCCGCCCTGGGTGTGGAACAAAGCACCGGTGACCTTCACCACCGCAAACGGCGACTCCAAGACATGGGCCCAGTCGTCGCGTCCCAGGGGGTCCTCGTCTCCCTTCGCGAACAGGGAGGCACCGCGCATGGTCTCACCGACCGTCCCGCGGTCACAGTCGATGATGGTGGCGACGGTGGGAACGTCCTCGGCCCAGCGCACCCCTTTCATCTCCAACAGATCCTGATAGTCCTTGAACGGGAGCGCCTTGTCGTGAACTGTTTGGTCGTAAATGGCCCAGGCAACGCCCCCGGGCTGGGCGAGAACGTTGACCGCCGATTCCGAGTAGCCGATCGTCTCGTTCTGGAAGCGGTGTCCGGTGGCGTTGAGCAGAATCCCGCCGTTCATCATTATGGTCCAGGTCAGCAGCACGCCGTGGGGGGTTGCCACCGACCCGTGGCCCTGGTATGCCCCGAGATAGTCGGTATCTGCGCCGAGGCGCTCGCCGATCATCAGGGCGTCACCCGTGCTCCCGTCGCCACCGAAATAGAGGCCGTTGGCGATCTCGGGGATGTAGCGGCGCACCAGCTCCTCGTTGGCACCGAAGCCGTTGGTGGCCAGCACGACGGCGCCGGTGTTGATGGTGTCCTCGGTGCCATCGGGACGGACTGCGGTTGTCTGTAACCCGGCATTTGTCTCTTCGATTGCGGAGAGGCGGCTGGGTACGACCAGGGTGATGTCGTTTCGGGCGGCCGCAGCCCGAAGCAAGTGGGCGTGGAGAACATGGCCCGCCCGCTCCGGCACCGAATGGTGTCGCAGCCGCGAGCTACCCGGGTACCAGACATCCGTCACCAGCTCGAGCGGCACGCCACAGGTGTCGGCGAGCCAGGCAACCAGGTCGGGGGCGACGTCGGCCAGCGCCCTGGCCACCACCGGGTCGGCCTTGCCCTTTGTCTTGGTCATGAGGTCGTCATACAGGCGATCGGGAGAATCGTCTTCAATGCCCGCTTCCGCCTGCCAGCGGCTGCCGCCGGCGGGAATCATCGACGTGCTCATCGCGGTGTTGCTGCCCTCGCGGAAGGTCTCCTTGGATTCGAGCAGCAGCACCGAGGCCCCACCATCGGCGGCGGCGATGGATGCGGTCAGACCGGCAGCGCCGGCGCCGGCAACGATCACGTCAACATCTGGAGAGGGCACGGCCCCACCCTATTCACTAGGGTCGCCCGATGACCGACAGAACGCACAAAGTCCTGGTCCTGGTGCCGTTCCCTATGACCTCAGAGCAGCTCGCCAAACGGTCGGAGCAGCAGGAGGAGGCGAAGTTGCCCCCATCGATCGAGCTGCACTACCGATCGACGCGGGCCGCCCCATCCGGTTATGTCTCTGCCCACGACTACGTGCTGGCCGACATCAGCCTGCTCGAGGCAGGCATGCAAGCCGAAGAGGAGGGGTACGACGCTGTTTGCATCGACACCGTCAGCGACTCGGGCGTTGCCGCTTTGCGCTCGCTGCTCACCATTCCTGTGATCGCACCCGGCAAGACCATGTTCATGACGGCGCTCATGCTCGGGCGACGGTTCGGAGTGCTCTCGATGTGGGAGCGATGGTTCGGGCTTTACGAACGAACCCTGCGCGAGCTCGCCATCGAGGATCGATGTGCCGGTATTCGCTCGATCGACACCCATCCCGACAGCAGGAACTTGTTGGACGGGAAGGAGGACGAGGTACTTCCTCGACTCCACGAGGTGTCTGTCCAGCTCATCGAGGAAGACGGCGCCGACGTCATCTGTCTCGGTTCGACCACGATGCACCAGGCCCACGGATATCTCCAGAAACGGCTCCCGGTGCCGGTCCTCAACCCCGGCCCGGTGTCGTACCTGACCGCCGATGTCATGCTGGGGCTGGGCTTGACCCATAGCCGCAGGGCATACCCCGGGCCTCTGCAACCAAAGCCGGAAATGATCTCGGCAATGCTCACCGCAGCGGCCGATATCGAGGACACGTCTTGAGCCGAGTCCTGGTGCTCGTTCCCTTTGCCCTCGACGAGGCGGGTCTCGCCAGACGAAGCGCCCAGCTCGCAGAAGCGACCGTCCGTCCGGACATGACCTACGACTTCCGGCCCGTCGTCGCCGGCCCGACGAGTTTCCAGAGCCCGCACGACTGGCTGCTGCTCGACGTCGCCATCCTCGAGGCCGGCCTCAGTGCCGAGGCCGACGGTTTCGACGCGGTGGTGATCGACACCGCAAGCGATTCGGGGGTCGACGCCCTCCGCTCCATGCTCGACATCCCCGTGGTCGGTCCCGGACGAGCGTCGCTGCTGTTTGCCCTGACCCTGGGCAGATCGTTTGGCATCCTCGCTCAGTGGGAGCCTGCCCTCGCCCGGCTGGGCAAGTCGCTCGACGAATGGGGCCTTGCTGCGCATTGCGCCGGGGTGGAGCATTTCGATACCGAGCCCGACTTTGCCGGCCTGATCGGTGACAAGCGTGCCGAAGTCCTCCCCAAGATGGAAGCAGCATGTCTGCGTCTCGTCGACGCCGGCGCCGACGTGATCTGTCTCGGATCGACGACGATGCACGAAGCCCACGCCTACCTCGTCGATCGGCTCCCGGTGCCGGTCATCAACCCGGGGCCGCTTTCGTACAAGCTGGTGGAGCTGTTGCTGGCAGCCGGGCTGTCGCAGAGTCGCCGGGCTTACCCCCGACCGCTGGTGCCCAAGGAGGCGATGATCCACGCCATGCTCGGTGCGGGAGCCACCGGATCGTGAGGTCGAGCTCTGCCGACCCGGACCGAACCGCCATCGAGAGCGTCACCAATTATCTGCGTCTCGTCGAGGAGCGACGGATGGACGAAGCATCGGAGTACCTGGCCCCGAGTGTGGAGATCGTCTTTCCGGGAGGGCGTCGTTTTGCGGATCTCAATGAACAGGTAGCGGCGGCGTCGGACCGGTATCGCCATGTGCGGAAGGTGTTCGATGGGTTTGACGTGCTCGAGGACGAGGGGGTGGTCATCGTCTACGTCTTCGGAGAGCTCGAGGGCGAGGATTTGACCGGCCGGCGCTTCGCATCGGTGCGCTTCATCGATCGATTCGAGCTCGTCGATGGGTTGATCGCCAAACACCGGGTATGGAACGACCTCGGCGTCGATGCCGATGTCCGAGGAGGAAGATGACCGCAACAGCAGAGGAATGGGCGGTGGTGGTCGGGGCGAGCGGCGCCATCGGTTCCCGCATCGTGGAACGTCTCGCCGACCGCGGCCTCGGTGTGCTCGCCGTCGGGCGTACCCGCCAGGCGCTCGATGCAGTTGGAGAGGGACTGGATCGCTTCGAGGTCTGTGTCGCCGACATTGCTGATGATGCCAGCGTGCGGCTCATCCGGGACGCTCTGTCGGGACCCTGTCGCGCTGCCATAAACGCTGCTGCAGCCCCCATGGGAGGGCACGTCGATGAGGTGACGGCGGAGGCCGTGCTCGCCGCCGTCGACGTCAAGGTCAACGGCACGCTGCGTTTGGTCCGCGCCGTGGACGACAAGCTCATCGACGACTCCAGGATCATCGTGCTCGGCGGCAACCTGGCCTATGACCCCATCCCGGAAGCAGCGACAGCCGGTGTGGCCAACGCCGCTCTCGTCAACCTGATCCGCCAGCTCAGTCGGTCGCTCGGTGAACGGGGCGTTACCTGCCACGTCGTCGCCCCAGGACCGGTCTGGACCCCTCGGCTCGAGACGCTACTGGCCGACGCTGCGGTGGCGCGGAGTGTCTCGGAAGCCGCGGTGATGGACGAGTTCAGAGCTCGATCCCCGATCGGACATGTCGTCACCGTCGACGAAGTGGCATGGGCGGTGATGACGCTGCTCGATCCCGAGGCCCGGGCGCTGGCCGGCGGGACGTTGCTACTCGATGCCGGCCAGCGCACCGCCATCCCGTGAGGTCGTCCACCGATGGCGGCCGGGAGGCCTCGCTATGCTGGACCGGGACGGCGTTCCGCTCAGCGGAATCGCCAACAGCGTGCCGGCGACCGGGTCCAGCATGGCTCCCGACGAGGCACGAGATAGCTCAACATGGAGGGCACGATGACGGGCAAACACTGGCCGACCCTGGCCGTACTGTTGCTGGCGCTGGCGCTGGTGGCAGCGGCCTGCGGCAGCAGCGACGACACGACCACAACCGCTCAAGCGGCTGCGACTACGACGACCGCCGCAGCAGCGACTACGACGACCGCCGCAGCAGCGACTACGACGACCGCGGAGGTCATGGAGGTGCCGGGTCTTGTCGAGGATGGGAAGTTGATCGTGGTGACGACGGGGAACTTCCCGCCGTTCACGTTGATCAACGAGGAAGGCGTCAACGAGGGTTACACGATCGATCTCGCCGCCGAGGTGGCGACTCGGCTGGGTTTGGAGTTGGAGCTGCCGACGGTGGACTTCGTTGCCGAGTTGGAGGGCTTGGCGTCCGGTTTGTATGACATTGCCGATTCGGGGATCTGGCCGAACGAGGCTCGCCAGGAGGCCGGGTTTGTGTTTTCCCGTCCGATGACGTCGACGGGGATCATCGCCCAGGTCCTCACCGAAAACGAGGGTTCGGCCGGCTTTGACGATGTGGCCGGGTTGAAGATCGGTGGCATCCAGGGCAGCAGCCAGGAGAAGTTCGTTCTCGACAACGAGGCCGACCTTGGCTACGACGAGTATCTGGGCTTCCAGGGTGCCGCCGAGGCGTTGACCGGGTTGCGGCAGGGTCGTGTCGACCTGCTGGTCCAGGACACGTTGGTTGCCGGGTTCGTGTCGGTGCAGAACGACGATCTGAGTGTCGCCGGACCGACGATTCTGGCGCATCCGCTGTCGTTCACCTATCAGACGGGTAATGAGGCCAAGCGCGACGCCATTGACGTGGTCATCAACGAGATGCTCGCCGACGGCACCGTGGCGCGCCTGCAAACCAAGTGGTTCGACCGTTGCATCGCCGTCCCCGACGGCATCAACGCCGCAGAGCCCTACACGACCATGCCCGGTGGCGACTGCTGAGCACCAGGCACGCGACGGGGGGAGGGTCTCTTTGCGGGAGACTCCCCCTCCCCGTCGGGTACGGTGTTACCGAGTGAGGTGCTAGCCGATGGAATGGGATTGGGGCATAGTTGGCCGGACATTCGACCTGCTCCTGCTGGGAACGCGCCTGACGCTGGTCCTGTTCTTCTTCTCGCTGGTGTTGGGGACGGTCCTTGGCCTCGTTTTGGCGTTGATGCGAATGTCGCGCTTTCGCCTGGCGCGCTGGTCTTCCCTGTTCTACATATGGGTATTCCGTGGCATCCCTGTGCTGGTGATCCTGTTCTTCGCTTTCTTTGTCGTTGGCCGTCGGATGGGACTGACCTCGGTTCAAGCCGGCATCCTCGGGCTTGGCTTCAGCGCAGCGGCCTATATCGCTGAGATCATCCGGGCCGGGATCATGTCGGTCGACCCCGGTCAGTCGGAGGCGTCGGAAGCGCTGGCAATGACCAAGCGGCATTACATGCGCCGGGTCATCCTCCCGCAAAGCATCCGGGTGATCATCCCCACCTACATGTCGAACTCGATCCTGGTGCTCAAGGTCACCTCGGTCGCCGTCGCCATCGGCATCATCGAGCTCACCGGCATCACCAGGCAGCTGTCGAATTCGACGACCCGGCCCATCGAGCTGTTCACCGCGGCCGCCGTGCTCTACGTGTTCCTCACCACCGTGATCGTCGTGGTCCAGGAGGTGTTGGAACGACGGTTTGCGCTGAAGACCTGAAAGGAGGTGGACGGTGGATTGGGACGTTGTATGGGAATCGGTGCCCCTGATCTGGAAGGGGGCGGGAGCCACCGTTTCCATGTTCGCCTGGGCACTGGTCATCGGAACCGCGGGGGCGCTCGCTCTGGCGCTGATGCGACTGTCGGCGGCGAAGCCGCTGCAGTGGTTTGCCATCGGGTTCGGTTGGCTGTTCCGCGGGATCCCGCTGCTCATCCTCCTCTTCTTCGCCTTTTTCGCTCTGCCAGAGCTGGGCATCCTGCTGAGTCCGTTCCTCGCCGCCATCCTCGGGTTCAGCTTGTGGACGGCGGCCTATCAGGCCGAGGTCATCCGATCCGGGATCATCGCCGTCGATCCCGGGCAATCTGAGGCCTCAGAGGCCCTTGGGATGACGAAGGCGCATTACATGCGTCGGATCATCTTTCCTCAAGGGCTGCGGATCATGGTTCCTCCCTTCACCGGTAACGCCATCACCTTGCTCAAGCAGACCTCGCTGGCCACGCTGGTGACGGTCCCGGAGATGGCGTTGCTCACCCAGCGGATCTTCAGCAACAACTTCAAGTTCGTCGAGCCGATCTTCGTGCTCGGAATGATCTACCTCGCCATGACCTCCGTGCTCCTGATCGTGTCGGTGGCAGTGGAGCGCGCCGTCAGCCTGAAGGTGTAGCGATGAATGCACTCGTGCAAGTGACTGGGTTGAGGAAGTCCTTCGGCGACAACGAGGTATTGAAGGGGGTCGACTTCGAGGTGGAACGGGGCGAAGTGGTGGCCATCATCGGCCCGTCCGGTTCCGGCAAGACAACGATATTGCGTTGCATCAATCTGCTGGAGCGCCCCACGGGCGGCCGGGTCGAGGTGGACGGCCGAGTCGTGTGCGAAGAGTTGGGCGACGGCACGATGCGGTTTGCCGAGCGGGGTGACGTTCGCGAGATCCGTGAGCAGGTCGGCATGGTGTTCCAACGTTTCAACCTCTTTCCTCACATGACGGCGCTGGACAACATCACCGAGGCACCGAAATCGGTGAGAGGCATGAGCAAGGAAGACGCCAATGCACGTGCCCGCGAGCTGCTCGACTCGGTCGGCCTCGGGCACAAGGCGGACGCCTACCCGCTCCAGCTCTCCGGTGGGCAACAACAACGGGTTGCCATTGCCCGCGCGCTGGCGATGGAGCCCGCGTTGATGCTCTTCGACGAGGTGACGTCTGCGGTGGATCCAGAGCTGGCCGGTGAGATCCTGATGGTGATGAAGCGGCTGGCCCAACAGGGAATGACGATGCTGGTCGTAACCCACGAGATGAGCTTCGCCGCCGACGTTGCCGACCGCGTGTTGTTCATCGACCACGGCGTGATCGTCGAACAGGGTCAGGCTCGTGACGTATTGACCGCCCCCCAGAACCCGCGAACGCGGGCGTTCCTCCACGCCGTGCTCGACCGGGCTCCCATGGCCGAAGACGACGAGTCCACCGCCGGCGCTGGCGAGGAAGCGGGCTTCGGTGGCTCGGACCTCTTTAGCGAACGGGTGGCGACTGACCCTGAAGCCGGGCCGGATGATGGCTGATCCGCGTCAAACGTCCTCCGACGTCACCACGATGTGGAGCGACGTGCTCACCGACCGGGATCGTCGCGTGATCGCCAATGCCGGTTACGGCAAGGCCCGCGGCCTCGGGGAATCGCCGCTCCTGCTGGTGATCGACTGCCAGTACAACTACATCGGAGCCGACGAGCCGGTCGACCAGCAGCAGGACCGCTGGCCCGCCGGGGGAGGCGACGGAGCCTGGGCCGCCATCCGCACCATTGCCAAATTGCTGGATGTCGCAAGGGGGGCAGATGTGCCGGTCCTGTACACACGCAACGTGCAGAAACGGACGATGCGGTTCGATTCCTTTGCCGACAAATCGACCTGGGACAAGAAGGCGACGCTGGACGGGTCGGAAGGCAGCCGCATCGTCGACGAGATCGCACCGTTGGAGGGTGACTTCATCCTCGACAAGAGTTATGCGAGCGCCTTCTACGGGACACCGCTGCTCACCTACCTGGTGGGTCTCGGCGCCGACACCTTGGTGATCACAGGCGTGTCGACGAGCGGTTGTGTTCGCGCCACCGCCGTCGACGCCGTCACGCGGGGATACAAGGTCGCCGTGGTCGCCGATGCCGTTGCCGACCGTATCGGTGCCTCCCACCAGGTGGCGCTGCTCGACCTGTGGATGAAATACACCGACGTGATCGACGCGGCGTCGGCTGCCGACTACCTCACAACCGCGGGATCGTCTAATGGTTGATCTCGCCATCGTCAACGGCACCGTGGTCGTGCCCGGTGAGGAGCCCCGGCTCGCCGAGTTGGCGATCGACGACGAAAAGGTGACCGCCATCTATCCTGCTGGCACCGCGGTGCCGGCCGATGAGCGGATCGACGCCTCGGGTCTCCACGTGTTCCCAGGAGCCATCGACCCGCACATCCACCTCGGCGGATATCAAGATCTGGCCATCGACACCGAGCCCGGTACCGGCCTTGCCGCCCTTGGAGGTGTCACCACGCTGGTCAACTATTTCAAGGACACCGGCTCCTATCTCGACCTCGTACCCACGTACATCGAGACCTACGAGGGCGGCGCCTACATCGACTCGGCGTTCCACCTTCAGCTCCTCACCGAACCGCATCTCGGCGAGCTGGCGGAGACCACGCACCGATTCGGGATCACGTCGTACAAGATCAACCTGGCTTGGAAGGGCAGGGAGAAGGCGGTCTTCGACAGCGATCGCTCTATCGACAACGGCTGGGTGTGGTCGGTGATGTTGGCAATGCGGGACATCGACCCCGAGCACATGGTGCTCAACGTGCATTGCGAGAACCAGGAGCTCAAGAACGAGGCCCGCCTCCGCATCGAGGACGAGATGGATCCTTCGCTGCGGTTCTATGAGCAGTTGGCCCCCGACTTGACCGAGACCGACAGCGTGCTCTCCATGATGCTCCTGGCCAGGATGACCGGCGTCACCACCTATCTCGTGCATCTGAGCGCAGCCCTCACCATGGAGGCGCTGGCGCTCGACTGGGCAGACAACCCGAAACTCATCGGAGAGACGTGCCCGCATTACCTGATGCACACCGTCGACTCCGACGCCGGGCTGAAGGCCACGGTGAGCCCGCCGGTGCGTACGCAACGCGACCAGGACGCGCTGTGGGAAGCGCTCGGCGACGGTCGGCTCGATACCGTTGGCAGCGACTCCAACCCGATCCTGCGCAAAACGAAGATGGGTGACGGCGAGTTCTGGTCAATCAAACCCGGGTTCGACGGGGTGGGATTCATCGTCCCAACCCTGCTCGATGGGGGCTACCACCGTCGCCGGCTCCCCTTGGGCCGGATCGCCCAGATCATGGCGGAGAATCCGGCGAGGATCTTCGGCCTGTACCCGGCAAAGGGCACCATCGCCGAGGGTTCGGACGCCGACCTCGTCATCGTCGACCTCGAAGCCGAGCACACCGTCACCGACGACGCCACCGCAGCACACTCCGATTTTTCGATCTTCGAGGGGATGACGTTTCGTGGTTGGCCTGTGATGACCATTTCTCGGGGCGAGATCATCGCCCAGGACGGCAAGCTGGTCGGGAAGCCTGGCCGGGGCCGGTATCTGCGCCGCCAGGTCGCAGCGTCCAGTGGAGGCTGAAGCCATGGGTCAGACCGTTGCGCAAAAGATCATTGCCAGGGCCGCCCATCGAGACACGGTGGAGCCGGACGAGGTGTTGTGGGTCGACGTGGACATCGCCATGATCCACGACTCCGGCGGCCCTCGCCGCATCTGGCCCATGCTCACCGAACTCGGTGTCAGGGTGCTGGACCCCGATCGCCTGGTCATGGTCTCCGACCATTACGTTCCCGCCCAGGACGTCGGCGCCGCCGAGATCCTGCAAACGACCAGGGCATTTGCCAAGGAATTCGGCGTCACCCGGTTCCACGAGGCACAGGGAATTGCTCACACGCTCATGGTGGAGAAGGCCTATCTGCGGCCGGGCATGCTGTACGTCGGGGGAGACTCACACACCTGCACCGGCGGCGTGCTTGGCTGTCTGGCCCTTGGGATGGGGAGTACCGACCTGTTTGGTGTCGTGGCGACCGGCCGTACCTGGCTGCGGGTTCCTCACACGATCCGTGTCGAGATCGATGGTGCCCTTGCGGTCGGCGTGACTGCAAAGGACCTCATCCTGACCATCATCGGCGATCACGGCATGTCCGGTGGCCTGTACCGCGTCCTTGAGTTCGGCGGGCCGGCCATCGCTGGCATGGGGATACAAGAACGCAGCGTGCTCACCAACATGTGCGCCGAAATCGGTGCCAAGACCGGGATCATCCCCGCCGACGACGTCACCGTCTCCTACCTCGCCGAGCGCGGAGTCGATGTCGAACCAGGGCCAGTCTCCGACCAAGACGCCACCTACGCCGAGACCTGGCGCTACGACGCCACGGCTGTCGAGCCTGTCATTGCCCGACCGCACCGTCACGACGATGTGGTTCCCGCCTCCGAAATCTCCGGCGTTCCGGTGGGCCGCGCCTACATCGGCGCCTGCACCGGTGCCAAACATTCCGACCTGGTCATGGCCGCCGAGGTACTGCGCGGGCGTTCGGTCGCTCCCGGCGTGCTCCTCCAGGTGGCGCCGGCATCACGCGGCGCATGGGAGCAGGCGATAGGCGACGGCACGGCGGCGACGCTCATGGAAGCGGGGGCACACATCTTGTCCACGGGATGTGGGGCATGCCCCGGTATCGGGAGCGGGGTGCTCGGCCCCGGCGAGGTGTGCATCTCGACAACGAGCCGCAACGCTCGCGGCCGGATGGGGAGCCCCGACTCGCAGGTGTATCTCGGCTCCGCCTACTCGGTGGCGGCCGCTGCGGTGGCGGGGGAGATCGTCGATCCTCGCATGCTGATGGCGGTGCCGGCATGACGATCATCGAAGGGAGGGTCTGGAAGTTTGGGGATGACGTCGACACCGACGTCATCGTCCCCGGCCGTTATCTCATTGGAGACGTTCCGGAGATCGCTCGCCACGTAATGGAAGGGATACGCCCGGGGTTCGCCGACCTGGTCGAACCCGGCGACATCATCGTGGCCGGATCCAACTTCGGTACAGGGTCGAGCCGCGATGTGGCGGTCAAGGCCATGCTGGCCACCGGGATCCGGGCGATCGTTGCCGAATCATTCGCTCGCATCTACTTCAGGAACTGCATCAACTCTGGTCTCGCCCCCGTCGAATGTCCCGGTGCAAGTGTCATCGAAGAGGGCCAGCGGGTTCGAATCGATTTGCTCGACGGAAAGGTGACCGTGGTCGACACCGGAGTTGTGCTGGAGGCCGTGCCGCTGCCAAAGGAGATCGCGTCGATCCTGGACGCGGGCGGGCTTGTCGGTTTCATGAGGCGGGAGATCGAGGCGGACCACAGATGAGTGGAACACCGGCTCGGCTGCGCGCACTGCTCAGCGCTGACGCTCCTGTGGTGGCACCGGGTGCAT
>Ga0114949_10001476_pt1 | contig 14336 bp, 10 predicted proteins | sample N074metaG_FD_83505 | JGI IMG/M metagenome (GOLD analysis project Ga0114949, IMG submission 83505) | Deep subsurface microbial communities from Kermadec Trench to uncover new lineages of life (NeLLi) - N074 metaG | ecosystem: Environmental > Aquatic > Marine > Ocean trench > Sediment | place... | reverse complement strand
GTCGAGGGCGGGATCGATGTTTGTTATGGCGTACTCGGTCAGATCCATTCGGTCTGGGCGCCGGTACCCGGTCGCTTCAAGGATTACATCGCGTTGCCCAAACAGAACGGCTATCGCTCGCTCCATACGACGGTGATCGGGGAGTATGGCGAGCGGATGGAGGTTCAGATCCGGACGGCCGAAATGCACCGCGACGCGGAACTCGGAATCGCGGCTCATTGGAGGTACAAGGAGGGGCATCTCGACCCCCAGCGCGACGACTCGAAATTCGATTGGCTGCGCCAGCTCGTCGAATGGCAGAAGGAAATCTCGGATCCGCATGAATTTCTCGACGCCGTCAAACTCGATCTCTTTCCGGATGAGGTTTTTGTGTTCACCCCCACCGGAGAAGTCATCAACCTTTCGACGGGCTCGACGCCGCTCGACTTCGCCTACGCGATCCACAGCGAGGTGGGCGCACATTGTGCAGGGTCGAAAGTGAATGGTCGGCTCGTCCCGATGCGCCATCGACTCAAGGACGGGGACACGGTCGAAATCATCACGAGCCCGAGTCAGGCGCCGAAGAAGGAATGGCTCGAATTTGCCGCCTCGAGCAAAGCCAGAAACCATATTCGACATTCGATTCGCCAGGTGGGCAAGGCGCGCGCGATTGCGTTGGGGCGCGATATTCTCGGTCGCGAATTGAAACGGAACGATCTGACGCTTTCGAAGGTCCAGGAAAACGGCAGTCTTTCGCGCTATGCCGACCGGGAATTCGGGGGTCGAACCGCCGAGGAAATCTTTGCGGCCATCAGCTACGGAAAGATCGCAGCGAGCGTATTGGTTCGAAAGCTGGCGGGCGGCGACGAAACCCAGAAAATTGAGATCTCCGCCGCCGCCAATGTCGTGCCGAAGCGTCTCCGGCGGCTCTTCCAGCGCGAGCGCCGACACTCTCTCTCCGGTGTTCGCGTGTCCGGCACCCCGGATGTCCTGGTTCGCTTCGCGGGCTGTTGTGAACCTCTGCCCGGAGACGAAATCATCGGGTTCGTGACGCGGGGGCGCGGCGTGACTGTTCATGCGAGGGGTTGCGTCAAGGTTTTTGCCCTCGATCCGGAACGGCGAATCGACGTCGAATGGGACTCGGAGGCGTCGGTTCGCCGCGGCATCGCGATTCGGGTGATGTCGCGCGACGAGACCGGCATCCTCGCGAAGATCACGAATACGATCTCGGCCGCCGGGATCAATATCGGTTCGGCCAAGGTCGCAACGAACGAAACGACGGGCAAGGCGGCCGAATTGATCTTCGAACTCTGGGTCGAGAACGTGAAGACCCTGGCCGGCGTCATGCGTGAGATTCGCAAGGTCAAGGGCGTTCGCTCGGTCGAACGCGTCCGCGGATGAGTGTTCCGCTCAGCGTCTGTGTCCTGGCTTGCAACGAGGCGAGCCAGCTCGAACGATGTCTTCGATCCGTCGATTGGGCGGACGAAATCGTCGTGTTGGTCGATGACAAGAGCAGTGATGGGACGGAGAGCGTGGCACGACGCTTGGCTTCGCGCGTCGAGCGTCGGGCCTATGCGGGAGATGTCGAGCAGAAAAGAAGCTGTGCTGAGCTTGCGAAAAATGACTGGGTCCTGATTCTCGATCCCGATGAGGTCGTGACTTCGCAGCTCGCGAAGTCGATTCGAGCCTGTCTCCAATTCGAACTGGATGCCGCTTCGGCTCCGGTTGCGTATCGCGTGAATCGTTCGACCTTTCATCTGGGTCGATGGATTCGCCACGGAGATTTCTATCCGGACTGGAAATTGAGATTGTATCGACGTTCGCGTGCCCAATGGGCCGGACGGGATCCCCATGGCCGCATCGAAGTGGAGGGTCGCGTGGAATCTCTCGACGGCGCGCTTCTCCACTACAGCTATCGCGATCTTGCCGATCAGATCGCCCGAATCCAATTCTTCAGTGACCAGGCGGCGGATGCGCTCGTTCGCGAAGGCGCCGTTTTTCGGCTGAGCCAACTCGTGTTGCGTCCCCCCGCGCGCTTCCTGCGAAGCTATTTCCAGCGCCGTGGATTCCTGGACGGCGTGCCCGGATTCGTGATTGCCGTGGCGAGTGCGTTCTACGTGTTCTTGAAATACGCAAAGCTTTGGGAGCGAACCCGCTTGGACGATCACAGGGACTCCGAGGCTTGAAAATCCTTCAGCTCGTGAGTGATTGGAAGTGGACGGGCCCGGCCGAGCCGATGCTGGTTCTCATGCAAGCGCTTCGTGAACGCGGTCATCGGGTCGATCTCGTCTGCCCCGAGCCTCCGGTGGATTCGAATCGCAGCCTCTGGCGGGAAGCCTCGATTCGCGGCCTCGACCCGATCCATTCCTGCGAGGCGATGCGCGGTGCCCTCGCCATCGGCGATCGGGCTCGCGTTGCGCGATTGCGAGGCTGGCTCGAAACCCGAGATCGGGGAGGCCCCTACGACATCGTGCATTGTTGGCACAGTCGAGACCATGTGCTCGCGGCGCGAGCACTGCGCCTGGGTCCCCATGCGTCCTCGGCTGCTCGATCCACACGGCTGGTGCGAAGTCTCTCGAGCGCCGAACGAATTCCCAACTGGCCCTGGAATCGTTGGCTCTTTGGACCGGCCTGTGACGGATTGATTTGCGTGAGCGATCCGGTGGCGGCGGTGAACCGGACGCTTCGCAGAGGCCGGGCCGTGTCCGCGACGACCGGGGCGATCGATCTCGATGCGCTCGACGTTCGCATCGATCGCCGGCGCATTCGCGAGGAGCTTGGCGTGTCCCAGACCGCCCCGCTGATCGGTGTGGTCGCTCGCATGCAATCCCATCGCCGCTTCGATTTGTTGTTGGGGGCGCTGGCCCGCCTCGTGCGGGACCGCCCGGACATTCGTCTGGTGCTGATCGGTCGAGGAACCCAGACAGACGAGGTCGTGCGGATCCCGGCGCGCCGATTGGGGATCGAGGCGCACGTCGTCTTCGCCGGCTATCGCGTCGAGGACTACGCCGCTGTGCTGGGGACGATGGACCTCTTCACATTTCTGGTTCCGGGTTCCGACGGGACTTGCCGTGCGCTCTTGCAGGCGGCCGCGCTCGGGCTTCCGCTCGTCGGAACGCGACGTGGCGCCATTCCCGAGATCATCTCGAACGGTCGGACGGGCGTGCTGGTGGCCGAAGATCCGGAGGAGCTCGCCTCGGCCTGGGCTGGATTTCTCGAGGATTCCCAGCGCCGCCGAACCTTTGGAGAGGCCGCAAAAAGGGATGCGGCGATTCGATTTCGTCCCGATCGATTCGCGGCGTGGACGGAACGTTTCTACCGGGAAGTGTCGAGCTGAGGCCTCAAGTCTCGGACATTCCGATCAGTTCGCGATAGATCCCGGGTCGCTCGATCAAGCTCTCGTGGTCGCCGATCTCGGCGATGCGACCCTCGTCGAGGACGATGATGCGGTCCGCGTGTCGAATCGTCGTCAGCCGATGGGCGATCAGGAAGATGGTGCGTTGTCCACGAAGCGCCTCGATCGCGATCTGGACGGCACGTTCGGTCTTGGCGTCCAGCGCACTGGTGGCTTCGTCGAAGACGAGGATCGCTGGATTGCAGAGGATCGCTCGGGCGATCGTGATGCGTTGGCGCTGGCCACCCGAAAGGCGCAGTCCGAACTCGCCGACCGGGGTCGCATAGCCCTCCGGTAATTCTTCGATGAAGTCGTGGGCGGATGCGGCGTGGGCGGCCTTCCGAACCTCGGCGTCGCTGGCGTCGAGACGGCCATAGCGAATGTTTTCTTCGATCGTTTCGTCGAAGAGGAAGGGCTCCTGGGTCACGACGGCCACATGATCGAGAAAGGATTTTCGCTGGAGGTCGCGCAGGTCGATGCCGTCGATTTCGATCGAGCCGCGGGTCGGATCGTGAAAGCGCAGCAGCAGATCCATCAGCGTGCTCTTGCCCGTTCCCGTGCGACCGACGACGGCGATGACTTCGCCGGGCTGAACCTCGAAATCGATGCCACGGAGGATTTCGCCTTCGCCATAGTCGAAGTGCACGTCGCGGAATCGGATGCTGTGGGAGACGCCGGTCATGCTTCGGGCGCCGGGCCGGTCGGGTGCCTCTTCCTCCATGTCGAGGACCTCGAAGAGTCGTTCGGCGCCGGCCATGGATTCCATGATCGTGGTGTAGGACGTGGTCAGGGTCTTGATCGGTTTGTAGGTCATGATCAAGGTCCACGCGAAGGCGGCCAAGGTGCCGATCGTGACATCCCAGAGCCCGTTCAGGGTGAGCACGACTCCGATCCCGAGGATCAGCGTGCCGACGGTCTGGTTCAGCGCCTCGGTCGAGGACTTCGCCATCACGCGATTCCAGACCACCTTCATGTGTCGCTTGAAATATTTGTCCGTCTCCTTTTCGAAAGCACGCATTTCGAGATCGTGACCGCCAAAGGCCTTGATGACCTTGATCCCGCTCAGAATCGCGATCAGACGTTGGGAGAGATCTCCCTGTGTCTGTTGGCGTCGCTGCGTCTGGCGCTGTACGCGGCGGCCGAAATACCGCAGCACGACGAGCAGTGGGGGGACCGCGAAAGTGCTGATCAGGGCGAGTCGCCAGCTCGTTGCGAACATGGTGACGCCCCCCCCCACGAGCATCAGAACACTGTTGATGCCGTCTCGGTAGAGCGTATTCAGCGATAGGCAGGCCAGTTGGACGTCGGTCAGCGCGCGTGAGAGATGGTCGCCGCTCGAGCCACCGCGGTGAATCCGAAGCGGGGCTTTCAGGAATTTGTTCGCGACGGCGAGATCGATATCCCGGCGGGCACGCGCCACGATCCAATTGGCCAGATAGGAGCGGTAGAACATGACGATCGGTGTCACGACCAAGGTGATGGCCACGATCACGCCGATCTGCCAAAGCATGGGCCTGACGGCTTCGAACTCCAGAACGCCATTGGCCGCGGGGACCAGGACCTCGTCGAGCAGGGGTTTGGCGACCAATGGACGAATGAAGCGGGTCGCTGCGAAGAGGCCGGCGAAGACGAAGACGCCGGCGACGGCCGACCAATGGCCGAACGAAAGTCCAATCATCCGGCGCAAAAGGCGCCAGGCCGAGGCCCGCTTCTCCTTCGATGGGAACTCGAGGGGGAGCGAGGCGGCCTCGTCGTCTTCGATCAATGGCGATTCCGGATCCAATCGGTTCAGCTCTCTCTACGCCAATTCACGCGCGATCGCGTCGCCACCGCGCCAGCCGAGCAAGAGGTCTCCCTCGAGTCCCAACCCAGCGACCGTCGCGCGATCGAGATGAAAGATGGGCGGGCGGCTAGAGAGTCGCAGGTCGATCTCCGCGGGCCAACCGCTGCCGGGAGGGGGATCTTCGAGCCAGCCGTCCTCGGCATCCCATTGGGGTGCTGCGAACTCGATGCGGTGCAGATGGTCTCCGCAGAAGGGCATCAACGCCTCGAGGCGGCGCCCGATCGAGTCGCCGAGGCGCGTGAGCTGATCGGGCAGACGGATGGGATCCGCTTCGGGGACGATCGCGCGTGCGACGAGATCGATCCAGTTGGGTTTGGTCTGGCTTGGAAAGGCCGTGATCGTCACGGTCGGCGGATCGCCCTCGCCCCCAGTTCGGGTGCTCGGATCGGCGTCGTTCTGCAAGTCGGAAAGGATGACTCGCGCACTCATGCCTTCGGGCAGGATCGTCGTGGGGATCCGAAACAAGAACGCTGCCCGGTAGGCGCGAGTGACCTGCCGATCCAACACGCTCGGGGCCGGTCGGGTGGGTTCGTGATGGACGGCGTCGCGCAATGACGAGAGCGGCGCAGCGAGAACCAGACTGCGACCCAACCAGATCTCGCCCGTCCGAAGCACTCGGATTCCGGGTTGGCCCGACACCGAGACCAATTCGAAATCGCCAGACAGCGTCCGGAAGTCGCCGTAGAGCGCGGTGACGCGTTTTCGAAGGATGTCGTTGAGCCAGGGAGGCGCGTCGGCGAAGCCGGTTCCACCCGCCAATCCGAGCCCCAGGAGTCGAGCTTGTGCTTCGGGGGAGGGGGTCGTTTGGCCGAGATTCGACAGACTGCGAATCTGCGCGGCCAGCACGTCTGCGAGCGCGCCGGTCGCCCGCGCCGCGTCTCCCGGAAGACCCCGCTTGTGATGGCCCAAGCCGGAGGCCGAGCGGCTGCCCGCCGAGCGTCGCCCGATCCGCGCGAAAGGCGCTTCGAGCAGCAATCCGAGCTCGACCTCCGAGGCCTCGATGAGATGCCGGACCAGACTCTGGGCGTCGTCGGGTTTGGCCAGGCCCCAGGTCACGAGCTCTTCGGCGGTTACGAGTGGTTGTCCGATATCGAGGCGATGGGGATCGGCGGCGATCTGATAGGCGAGTCGTTCCGGCGCCAGCCGGCGTCGCTCGATCATCGGCACCGCCAGCGCGCGCAAACAGCCGTCGAGAACGCCCCCATCTCGAAACCCGGCGAGAAAGAAGGGCTCTCGCAGCGCGGGCGGCAGCTTTGCGCGGGCTTCCTCTTCCACGACCAGGACTCTTTGGCCGGTCTTGCCGATGCGAACGGCGGCGACGAGGGCGGGAATTCCGCTGCCGAGAATCAGCGCGTCCCAGCGCCGGGCGCGCGGCGCCTCTCTCGAATCCAGCGAGGGTATTTCGACCATCGGATCGCTACTTGCCCGCGAGGAATCCCGGATCGAAGAGGATGGCGGGATCGCCCTCGTTCTTGCGTTCGATGACGCCAATCTCGTAGGCACGCTCGCCGAGGCCCTGCAATCGTTGCAGGACTTCGGAGACGCTCTTCGCCGGGACGATCACGATCATCCCGATACCGCAATTGAAAACGCGCAGCAGCTCGGTTTCGGGTAATTCGCCCGCCTCCGAGATCCATGCGAAGACTTCGGGGCGGGGCCAGACCTGGGTGTCGATGCGTGCGCGCACGCCCGCGGGCAGCACCCGTGGAACGTTGCCCTCGAAGCCGCCGCCGGTGATGTGGATCATGCCGTGGACTTCGAAATCGCGAACCAGATTCAGCAGCGACTTCACATAGATTCGGGTCGGGGTCAGCAGGGCGCTGGCCAGGCTCGTTCGAAGTCCGGGAGGTTCGGAGAAGAGTTCGAATTTTCCGGCTTGGATTCCCGCATCGAGCACGGACCGCACAAGCGTGTAGCCGTTGCTGTGGAAGCCGCTCGAGGCCAGCCCGACCAACACGTCGCCCTGTGCGATCGTCGAGCCGTCGATGACCTGGTCGCGCTCCACGACGCCCACGCTGAACCCGACGATCTCGAGTTCCCCCTTGGCATACACGCCGGGCATGGTGGCCGTCTCGCCGCCGATCAAGGCGGCGCCCGATCGGCGACAGCCTTCGGCAATGCCGCGCAAGGCGTCGCTGGCGATCTCCTTGCTCAGATCGGCCATCGCAATGTAGTCGAGGAAGATGATCGGTTCGGCACCCTGTACGATGAGGTCATTGACGACCATCGCGACACAATCGATGCCGATCGTGTCGTAGCGTCCGATCTGGGCGGCCAACTTGAGCTTGGTGCCGACGCCATCCGTGGCCGCCACGAAGACCGGATTCTGGTAGCGGTCGGGCGCCTTGAACATGCCCGCGAAGCCGCCAATCGTGCTGAGGATCTCGGGACGGAAAGTGCTTTTTGCGATTTCCTTCACCTCTTCGATGAAGGATTCGTCGTGATCCAGATCGACCCCGACGGCCGCGTAGGCCGGGGCCGAGGTCTTCGAGAACGGCTTGTTGTCCGGGTCGGAGGGTGGGGTCACGGGCGAGTGATAGGCAAACGCTCTTGGGCCGTCAATTCGACGCCGCGGCCTCCGCCATGCCCCGGGGCGAGGGCCCATTCGTGGGCCCGTTCCAGGCCGACGCGATGGGCGAATCATCGCGGGGAGCGTGGGGCAGGGCGGCTCCGATTGGCTAGGCTCGACGGGTGACGATTTCGGTCGTGATCCCGACACTCGATGAGGCTGCGTGCATCGTCGAAGCCGTCGAGAGCGTGGTTGCGCCCGGGGTCGAAGTCATCGTGGTCGATGGCGGCAGTGGAGACGATTCTTGCCGCCTCGCCCGAAAAGCCGGAGCTCGGGTCCTCGTGAGTCCGCGAGGACGCGCCCGCCAGCTCCGGATCGGTGGTGAGAAATCGACGGGGAACGTGGTTCTCTTCCTGCATGCCGACACTCGGCTCGAGTCCGGTTGGCAAGAGGCTGTACGGCGGGCCCTGTCCGATCCGGAATGCGCGGGCGGCGCCTTCGCATTCCGTTTTGCGGAGCGCGGGGCTCGCGAGCGCTGGATTGAATGGGGCGTCGCATTGCGAATCGCGCTCTTTCGGTTGCCCTACGGCGACCAGGCGCTCTTCGTGCGTCGCGATGTGTTGGAGCGAATGGGCGGAATACCGATCGTGCCGATGATGGAAGACCTCGACCTCGTGCGTGGAATCAAGCGCGCGGGGCGCTTGCAGATGCTCGCTTCCCGAGCCACGACGTCGTCGCGACGTTATGCGCGTCGCGGCGGGCTGCGCACGGTGCTTCGACATCAATACGCGTTGTTGGGCTGGTGGCTGGATTGGGATCGCGAGCGAATCGCGGAACGGGTCGGTCGATGAGCGGTGGGGTCCCGATTCTGACCCAGGCCGAGACCGGAGACTCGCCGGTCCGCCACGCGCTCCGACGGCTCTCCGTCTATTTGCGGCGGAATTGGATCTATTACGCCGCCTGGTATCTGGTGATCGTGCTCTATTCAGGGGCGCTGAACACCTTGCCGCTCGCGGTGGGTTGGGCGATCGGCGGCGTGATCGATGTGAGCGTGAATCAGGCGGAAGTGATCGAGCGCTGTTGGGTCATCCTGGCTCTGGCGGTCGTCGGCGGTGGCCTGCGCTTCGTCTCACGCATGCTGGTCTTCAATGCCGCGCGTGAGGTCGAGTACGAGATCCGAAACGATCTCTTCGAGCATCTCCAGAAGCTGCCCCAATCCTTCTATTTCCGTTGGCGAACCGGCGACCTGATGAGCCGTTGTGTCAACGATCTGAACTCGGTTCGCATGCTGCTCGGGATGGGGCTGCTTTCGGTGGCGCAGAGTCCGATCCTCTTCGTCGGCGCGTTCATCGCCATGTGTACGATGAGCGTGAAGCTGGCGATTTTGATGATGCTTCCGTATCCGCTTTTCATTCTCATCTCGAGATGGGTGGCGGGCCGGCTCTATCCGCGAAGCCTGGCGGCCCAGCAATCGCTGGCTTCGATGTCGAATCTGGTCCAGGAGAGCATTGCGGGGATCGCCGTCGTCAAGGCCTACGCGATGGAGGAAGAGCGAGCGGCGCGTTTCGAGGAGGCCAATCAACAGCTGCGAGATCGACAGCTCGGGCTTGTTCGTGCCTTCGCCGCGATGCCTGCGTTGGTTGGTTTGCTGCCGGCGGCGGGGCTCGGCATGGTCATCGTCGTTGGACTTGGTGAGATCGCGGCGGGTCGAATGACGACCGGAAATCTCATCTCGTTCACGATTTTCGTTCGCATGCTGACCCACCCCACCTTCATGATGGGTTTCGCGATCAGTCTGGTCCAACGGGGCGCCGCCGCGATGCAACGGATCGATGAAATTCTGTCGGTCGTGCCCGCGATCGCGGATCATCCCGATTGTGTCGAGCTGGACCATCTGGAGGGCTCGATCGAATTTCGCGGACTGTCCTTTCGATACAACGACGATGCGCGCGACAAAGCGCTCGATGACATTTCGATTCGCGTGCCCGCCGGCACTTCCCTCGGCATCGTTGGCCGCGTGGGCTCCGGAAAGTCCACGCTCGCCTCGATCATTCCGCGTCTCTACGAAGTCGAAGACGGTCAGGTCTTTCTCGACGGCGTCGACATCAACCGGATCGGGTTGTCGACCCTGCGATCGGCGATCGCGATGGTTCCCCAGGATTCCTTTCTCTTCTCGATGTCCCTGGCCAGCAACATCGCCTACGGCTTGTCGCCCGACGCGACGGAGGAGGCCATTCGCGTCGCGGCGGAGCGGGCACAACTCGATCGGGACATCGAAGATCTGCCCTTCGGCTATGACACCCTCGTCGGGGAACGGGGCGTCATGCTTTCGGGCGGACAGCGACAGCGAACCGCACTCGCCAGGGCGTTGGCGCTCGACCCGAGCATCCTGATTCTCGACGACACGCTGTCGGCGGTCGACGCGGAGACGGAACGACGGATCCAGGCCCGACTCGACGAAGTCTTTTCGGGCCGCACGGTCATCGTCGTCGCCTCGCGCGTCCATTCCGTTCGGAATCTCGACCAGATCATCGTGCTCGAACGCGGTCGAGTCGTCGAGCGCGGCAAGCACGAGGAGTTGATGGCCCTCGATGGACTCTACGCGCGACTCGCTGCGGAACAGGCGGAGGACGAAGCTCAAAATCGCATGCAGTCGGCATTTCCGGCCGAGCCGGAATCCGTCGCGATGGCGGAACGCGGATGAGCGCGACTTCCCCTCCGAACGACACGAAGCCGATCTCGCGTGAAGCCGAAGCGCACGAAGAAGAGGCGCTGGGTCGCGCCTACGACGGTCGATTGTTGCTCAGACTCTGGCCCTACGTTCGTCCCTATCGGGGACAGGTCGCGGGTACGATTCTGCTCTTCTTCCCGATCTTTCTACTGGAACTCGCGCCGGCCTGGGTGGTTGCGGTCGGGTTGCATCAGATTCTGGCTGCGCGCGATCTTGGGGAGACGCTCACGACTGCCGGATCGCCGCGTTCTGGAGATCTCGGGGCGAGCTGGCTGGCCAACTTTTTCGAGCCCCTGCTCCTCTGGATGAATAATCCGCCGGTCGGAATTCCCAACGCGGTCTGGCTGGGTTTGATCTTTCTCGCGGTGACGGCGCTCCTCACCTTGCTGGGCTACATCCATCAGATCCTGATGGCGACGACCGGTCAGAACGCGATGCGGGATCTCCGACGACACATCTTCGGCCACATCAACCGGCTCCACATGAGTTTCTTCGACGTGATTCCGGTCGGCCGCCTGGTGACGCGAGCGACCAATGACGTCGAGAACGTGTCGGAGATGTTCTCCCAGGGTCTCGTTGCGCTGGTCACCGATGTCTTCAAGATGCTCGGTTTTGCCATCGTGCTCTTCATGCTCTCGCCGAAGCTCACGCTCTGGACCTTCGCGATCGTTCCGGTCCTCGCGATCGCCGCAGCGCTCTTCAGACTCAAGGTTCGCGAAGCGTTTCGCTCCGTGCGAGTCAAGATCGCGCGAATCAACACCCATATTCAAGAGACCGTGACGGGGATGAAGGTCGTTCAGCTCTTCAGTCGGGAGGCGCGAAATCTCGCCGAATTCGACCGGATGAACGCGGACCATCGAGATGCTTGGCGCCAATCGATCAAATACGACTCGCTTCTCTACGCCACGATCGAGGTCGCGACCAACATGACGATGGCCATCATCATCGCCATGAGCACCGGCCTCGCAGAGGCGGGCATCATCTACGTCTTCATCGACTACATGCAACGCTTCTTCCTGCCGCTTCGCGATCTGTCGGCGAAATATTCGGTGATGCAATCGGCGATGGCGAGTTCAGAACGGATCTTCGAGATCCTCGACACCCAGCCCGGCGTCGAAGACCCCGTCTCGGTCGCACCGGAATCGGCCGCCGCCGATCGGGGGCTCGTGGAGTTCGATCATGTCTGGTTTTCGTATTCCGAATCGGACGGCAAAGCCGAGGACTCAATCGATTGGATCCTGCGCGATGTGAGTTTCAGGGTCGAGCCAGGAGAGAAAGTGGCCTTCGTCGGCGCGACCGGCGCGGGCAAGACGACGATCATCAAATTGCTCACGCGACTCTACGACGTCGATCGAGGCACGGTCCGCGTGGACGGAATCGATGTGCGGGACCTGCCTCAGCAGGAGTTGCGTCGTCGCATCGCGACCGTCTTGCAGGATGTCTTTCTCTTCAGCGGGACGATCGCACACAATATTTCCCTGGGTCGCGAGGATCTCGATCCCGAGGCGGTCGAGCGCGTGGCGCAGGCGGTCGAGGCCGATTCATTCATCGCGAGGCTCCCGGATGGCTACCAGACGGAGGTGCTCGAACGCGGTGCGAATTTCTCCACCGGTCAACGACAGATCCTCTCCTTTGCGCGGGCGATGGCGCATGGCGCACACATCCTGGTTCTCGACGAGGCGACCAGCGCGATCGACAGCGAAACGGAGGCCGCCATTCAGCGCGGGATTCACGTTCTGATGGAAGGCAAGACCGCGATCGCGATCGCCCATCGACTGTCGACGATTCGTGACGTCGACCGAATCTATGTGCTCAAGAACGGTCGGCTCATCGAGTCGGGTTCGCACGAGACCTTGATCGCCTCGGGCGGTCACTACGCACGGCTCTACTGGCTGCAGACGATGCACGATGATTCGCGCACATCCGCGGCACAACCCGCCTGAGCAGCGAAGCTTCAGGCGGAAGGAGGTTCTAAGCATGGCGCTCTTCGAATTGGTTTCGTCCGAATCCGGTCGTCGAACCTATGACGTCAAGAGTCCGGTCACGCTCGAGTCGATCGGCCAGTTCGACGCGGCCAGTACCGCCGAGGTCCGGGAGGCCGTGGATCGCGCGCGCAAGGCTCAGCGTGAGTGGGCCACGAAGTCCTTCGCGGAACGCGCGGAGGTGTTGTGGCGTTGGGTCGATGTGATCGTCGAACGCCAGGATGACATCGTCGACCTCGTCATCAAGGAAACCGGAAAGGCTCGTTTCGAGGCGATCGCCATGGAGGTGATGGCGCCCTGCATGCAGATTTCGCATTACGCGAAGCGCGCCGCAGGTTATTTGCGGACCCGGAAACGCCGGCCGACGGGTGTGATGCGCTTCTCGAAGAAGCTCACGCTGCTCTATCAGCCGCTCGGCGTCGTCGGCCTGATCACCCCCTGGAATGGGCCGATCGCGCTCGCGACCAACCCTCTGGCCCAGGCGTTGATGGCGGGCAACGCGGTCGTACACAAACCGAGCGAGGTCACGCCCTTCTCGGCGGTGCTGCTGAAGGAGTTGACGGTGGCGGCTGGTTTCCCTGAGGACCTCTATCAGGTGGTCCAGGGCGATGGCGAGACGGGCGCTGCGCTGGTCGACGCGGGCGTGGACAAGATCTCCTTCACGGGGAGCGTGGCGACGGGGCGCAAGGTCGGAGAAGCCTGTGGGCGAAATCTGATTCCCGTCACGCTCGAACTCGGCGGCAAGGACGCGATGATCGTTTGTGAAGATGCGGATCTCGACCGGGCGGCGGACGGTGCCCTTCGCGGGTCGTTCTTCAATACGGGCCATTATTGCTGCGGCACCGAGCGCGTCTACGTACCCGAATCCATCTACCAGCCCTTCGTCGAGAAAGTCGTGGCTCAGGCCCGCAAGCTCAAACAGACCGAAGCCTGTGACGGCGATGTGGGGGCCGTCTTCTGGGACAAGCAGATGGACATCATCGAGGCGCATATGGCCGATGCCAAGGAAAAGGGAGCGACCGTTCTGCTCGGCGGTGAACGCAACCGCGCGTTGTCGGGGTACTTTTTCCCGCCGACGGTCGTCGTGGATGTCAACGGCGAGATGGACCTGATGCGCAAAGAGACGTTTGGACCGATCGTGGCGATCCAGAAGGTGCGCGACGAGGAAGAGGCGCTCGCTCTCGCCAACGACTCCGACTACGGACTCTCGGGGAATATCTGGACGACCGATCTCGTGAAGGGCGAAGCACTCGCCGCCCGCGTCACGACCGGCAGCGTGTGTGTGAACGACATTTCGGTCACCTACGGGATTCCCGAAGCGCCCTTCGGCGGTGTCAAATCGAGTGGCGTCGGTCAGGTCAACGGCGAGGTCGGCATTCGGGCCTATTGCCATCTCCATCCGATCATCATCGACACCGGAAAGAAGGCACGCGGGGGTTACCCTTACACGCCCGAAGGCGCCGCAGGGCTCCAGAAACTGATCAAGACGGTTTTTGGAAATCGCTTCCTGAGAAGGCTCTTCGTCTAGACGCGAGGGGTCGCATCGCTTGGCGGGCGGGGGGCGAAAGTGGTATTGATTCGCCACCCCCCAAAAAGACAGCGGCGGTGTCGAGTTCAGCTCTTCGTCGCCCGGGAACCCCGAGTCAGGGTCGTTTTTTTCGATTGGATCGCGAGCCCAAGCTTTCGATTTCCAAGGGAAAATCCGGTTCTGGCGCCTGACGAAGGTGGAAGGTGAGTGGATCATCCGATTCCGGGCGGCGGTCGTCTAGTATCGGGGGTGAATTGCCGCACTGGGTGGGGGCCCTTGGATCTGCTCCAGCGGGCGAATCGCATCGAGCATGCGAAGCGTCGGCCGGAAGCGATGCGAGGAGAGCGCTCCGATCTCGGCGTCGGCCGAT
>Ga0114949_10001474_pt1 | contig 14349 bp, 7 predicted proteins | sample N074metaG_FD_83505 | JGI IMG/M metagenome (GOLD analysis project Ga0114949, IMG submission 83505) | Deep subsurface microbial communities from Kermadec Trench to uncover new lineages of life (NeLLi) - N074 metaG | ecosystem: Environmental > Aquatic > Marine > Ocean trench > Sediment | place... | reverse complement strand
TGCATCATGATTCGAGTATTAATAGAAAGAAATATCGCCGAGGGGTTGGAACATTACTACGACTGTACGGTGAAACGTATGGTCAGCCAGGTCGTGAAAGCACCAGGGTGTATCGCGGGTGAATCACTCATGGACGCGAAAAATACTCAACGACGAATCGTTATGTCCAAATGGGATACGATTGAAGACTGGGATAACTGGTTTCATTCGGTGGAACGAAAGCAGGTTGTGGCAGAAATTTCCCCTCTCCTTGAAGGTGGTGAACGCATTACCATGCTGGAACTCACTCACTAACACCCGCCAGCCAAAAGTATTAATTCAACCGGGAGCCCGCCCAGCTCACGATACTGCTGACTCAAACGAATACACATCGGGGGTTAGCGACAGCAAGCCCGTAATTGCAATCTAGTATGTTTGAATCAGGTGCACCGCAAGGGCCTCCCGATCAGATTTCGATAGCGGAAAGACGGGCATGGGTGGTGTTGGTTTTTCAAGGTAGCTCGATAAACTTGTCACATCGTATTTCTGGTCAAGTTTTTCCAGCAATTTGAGCCCGGCTCCGTTCGGATTGTGGCAGGTGATACAACCAAGCTGTTGATATAGAACTGCACCCCGGTTTGATAGTCTTTCTTTTCGTGCATCAGTGTAGCTTGCCATCGGCTCTTCAGTTTTGCGAGCAGCCTGTTTGCGCACCGGGATTTCAACCGTCTGCACTTCAACCTGCTTGTCCGCAGCTTCCCCGGTCTCGCCTGTAGCTTGCCGGGTATAGACAACGCGATAGATCGCCCCGACATAATCGTCGGAAATGTAGAAGGCTCCGTCCGGCCCCTGGGTGACCTCAGCTGGCCTGCCGATCACCTGGTCTTCTTTCAGGAACCCGCTGACAAAGTCTCTTTCGGTGACATTGCCCTCATCGTCCCAGTGCAGGGAAACCACTTTATAGCCATCTTTCTCGCTTCGGTTCCACGAGCCATGCAAGGCCACGATAGCAGCGCCACGATATTCAGGAGGCAGGGCATCTCCCCTGACAAACTCGATACCCAAAGGTGCATTGTGCGCCTTGAAGCCATGAACTGGCGGGACGGAGCTCGAGATGATCGCCTCATTGCCCTCGCCGAAATCCGGATCGGGAATCTTGTTTCCGTTGGCGAAGGGCCAGCCGTAATGGTTGCCTTGCTCGATCCTGTTAAGTTCACAGGGCGGAAAGTCGTCGCCGAGCAGATCCCGCCCATTGTCGGTAGCATAGATTTGACCATCAGCGGGAGACCAGTCAAATCCGGCGCTATTCCTCAATCCCTCGGCAATAATTTCTTCACCCGTTCCGTCCGGCTGATATCGAACAAGAGCAGCACGGCGTTTGTCTTCCTCGATGCAGACATTGCAGGACGAGCCCATGGCAACATACATCAGGCCATCTGGGCCAAACCGGAGTGTCTTTTTCCAGTGATTCCCGCCGGCTGGTAATCCGGTAACAATGCGCTCGTATTCGCCCCTTGTCTCACCTGCCTCATGATCGAATTTAACCCGGCCTATGGCATCTGTCTCTGCGATATATAACCAGTCTTCAAAAAAATCCAGGCCATTGGGACCGTTTAACCCATCCATCAACAGGGTGTTACTGTCGGCCTGGCCATCTCCATTTTTATCGCGGCCGAGGATTACAATCTTGTCCAGGGACGGATTGGCCACCAGCAGGTCACCCGAACGGGTGAACCGAATGACACGCGCATTGGCAACATTAGCCGCATAAATTCCCATGGAAAAACCATTCGGTAACTGGATCTGCGATCCCAGTTTTTCGGTATCCAGCTCGCCAGCCCCAATGGGCGTGTTCACGCCGATAATAAATCGGGCATAAAGTGCAAACAGGATTAAGGCGGCGATTAGAATGCCGACGATAATCATCACCCACTTCAGGAACCTGACCAATTATCTAACCCTTTGTTTTCGTTATTGTTTCTATTGATATCTGTGACAAGGCTGTTAACGTCTGCCAGCGCCACATGATCTAACGCTTGATGCGATGGGCTTGCTGGATGACGTATTGTTGTATCGCAGCCACATCATCCTGATTCATCACATCAGAAAAACTCACCATACCGCGGTCCTTCAGGATGCCGCCCAATACAATATCCTCGAAGACCAGGTGTTTACCCGATTGCATGTGGCGCAAATCCGGCAGTACGCCCCCGCTTTTGACACCGGGTCCATGGCACACCCCGCAATACTGATGATATACGGCCTTGCCGTGGGCAATTTGTTCTTCGGTGCCGTGAAGTGCCGGTGGCGCTGGAATAGGACCGGCTGGCTGAATCGCCGGCAGTGCCAAATTGGCACCTAATTTGTAGGTGAGTATCCTGCCTCTGTTTTTTAATCCGAGCTTCTCGGCCGCTCCACCGGCGGCCAGTGCAAATGCGCCTCCCCAGCCAGCGACGACTGTTACATACTGCTCACCATCCACTGTATAGGTGACAGGCGGTGCAATAACGCCAGTTTGCGCTTCCGTTGACCATAACTCTTCACCCGTATCTGCCCGGTATGCCACAAATCGGCCACTGGAGTTACCCTGGAACACGAGGTTCCCCCCTGTCGCCAACATGCCGCCATTCCAGGAACCCGCATGCTGGACTCGCCAGACCTCTTTTTGCTTGATTGGATCCCAGGCCGAAATATGGCCACGGACCAGGCCATCAATTTTCTCTTCAACGGCATCATCCCCAATCGGCGCATTAAGCTGCCAGTCGATGGCAACATTCCAACGCCCCGCTTCATAGGTAAATTGAGGTTCATTGCCATAGGCAAAAGGAATATCCAATGCCGGGATATACACAAGTCCTGTCACCGGGCTATAGGCCATCGGGTGCCAGTTGTGTCCGCCATAAGGCGAAGGTTTATGAAAGGCCTTCTCCAGGTCATCAGTACTCATTGCAGCCAGGGCAGCAAGCTGATCTTCCGGTGACAAGGCAGACAAGGGATTAGCAGCCTGGTATCTTGCATTTTCCGTTTCCACAGGACGACCAGATTCAGGGTCCACATGGGTTGCCCAGGAGATGGGGACATAGGGTTTGGCGGAAATAAATTCGCCATTTGTTCTGTCCAGCACGTAGAAAAATCCATTCTTGGGCGCTTGCAGGATCACTTTGCGCATCTCACCATTAATTTCTATTTCGGCGAGTATCATGTGCTGCGTTGCAGTGTAATCCCATGCATCACCTGGCGTGGTCTGGTAATGCCAGATATATTCACCCGTATCAGGGTTCACTGCGACGATTGATGACAGATAAAGGTTATCGCCGCCGCCCGGGCTTCTAATGACAGGATTCCAGGGCGCGCCATTACCCACACCGATATACAACTGATTAAGGTCAGGATCATAGGCCATGGAATCCCACACGGTTCCACCCCCACCCATGGTCCACCATTTTCCGGTCCAGGTTTTTGCAGCCTCTTCCATCGCTGCTGACTCAAATCCATCATCAGGGTTTCCAGGTACCGTGTAAAATCGCCAGGCTTGCTCGCCGGTCGCGGCATCATAGGCTGTGATGTATCCCCGGACATCATATTCTGCGCCACCATTTCCAATGATGACCTTATCCTTGATGATTCTCGGCGCACCCGTGATGGTGTAGGATTTGGTCCGATCGATCGTGTTGACGTCCCAGACTTCCTCACCCGTTACCGCATCGATTGCGATCAACCTGCCATCGATCGTGCCGACATAAACTCTGCCTTTCCAGACAGCAACGCCACGATTGACGACATCACAGCATGCCTTGGCTCCCCAGGCTCTCGGCACTTGTGGATCATATTTCCAGATCAACTCCCCCGTCCTTGCATCATTTGCGAATACGACACTCCAGGAGGCGGTTGAATACATGATACCGTCAACCACAATCGGTGATGCTTCCAAACCCCTGTCCGTACCCGTATCGAAATACCAGGCGAGACCAAGTTCACCAACATTGCCATCGTTGACTTCTTCCAGCGGGCTAAACCTCTGCTCACTATAAGTACGGCCATGGGCCAGCCAGTTCCCAGGTTCACTATCTGCAGCCCGAATTCGTTCATCATTCATCGATAACGTGGCCGCCCGGATATGCTCAACCCGCTGCTGCGCCGGGGTTGTCGCCGGCACTTCCACGACCTCTGTCTTATCCGGCTTATCCATCATTAAATAGGCACCAAGTACAACCAGCAATCCAACAACCAGGGCAACGATACTTCTCATGGTATTTCCTTTAAAAATCAGCACGAAGCGCTAAGGCTACTTGACGAGGTAGCAAGCTGCAAGCCGGCTCCCGAACTGCCGCTTGATTGATTTGCCGTGATCCGCTTCAGGGATTGGGAGGAATAGCAGTGTCGACCATCGTGACGGTGGTCGTTTGTGTTTCCAGATCAAATTCGATTTCTGCTTCACCTGCCTGAATTTGTAACCTGACCTGGTGGGTCTTTTCTTCGAGATTGAATGCCACAGCACCATATTCGGTACCTTCACGAGTAACGAATTCCTGAATCAAACCGGCCAGTGCTGCTTCAGATAAGGATTGCCAGGGAATTTTCATCGTGGTCGAATTATGCGGGACAGACCGCAGCAGGAGAAGGAATATAATGCTGAACTTCCTTGCAGCGATTGCCATGATATCCAGCCTGATGAGAACAATATTCTGCAGCAGAGCTCGAGTTTGCTCCGCGATGGATACATCGCTTGTTATACAGGGCAGAATTTTCCCTCACTCTGCTCACTGTGATATAACTATCACCTCCATAGTAACGGGGGTGTACGCTTTCTCATGGATGAAAATGTTACCAATCTGTTAATTATTGAAGACGAACCGATCACCAGATCCCAGATTGCCGCTCACTTCGAAAAGGAAGGGTATAAGGTTTTCAGTCGAGAGAACGCTGATAATGTGGAAGCATTGATATCTGAGGAAGATATCGCACTCTGCCTCATTGATATTAATCTGCCCGGCAAGGATGGGCTAACACTGACCCGGGAGCTCAGGGCCTATTCCGACGTCGGCATCATCCTGGTAACCGGAAAAGATGAGCAGATAGATCTTATCGTCGGCCTTGATAGCGGCGCTGATGATTACGTCACCAAACCATTTGATCCGAAAGAATTGCTTTCCCGGGTAAACAATCTCCTGCGGCGAATCAATGCGCAAGAGAAACAGAAGATTAAGGGTGTAAAGCGCACCTTTGAAGGCTGGACACTGGAACTCAACAAGCGCCAGCTAGTGACACCGGAGAATAAACTTCAACCACTTTCTCTAGGGGAATTTCAGCTGCTGCTTGCGCTCATAGATAGTGCTGGAGAAGTGCTGACTCGTGATCAGCTAATGAGCAAGATCCGGAACCGGGAGTGGTATCCAGACGACAGGTATATCGACGTACTGGTGGGGCAGGTGCGACGCAAGTTCAGGCGCCATTCGCCCAACACCGATTTTATTAGTACAATTCATGGCGCCGGTTACCTGTTTGCACCAACAGTTTCTTAGCAGAGGTGCTTGATCACCGCTACCGGTGTATATCGCATAGCGAATCGCGAGAGGTGGGCAGGTTCAATCGTTAGCGTGTAGTATAGGCGAATTCCTAACTGCAGCTCCGAGCATTAACAAATGATTTCGGTTCCAGGTTACAGCAATCTTCAAAGCATACACCAGAGTACAAGAACACTTGTTTACTCGGCTACTCGCACTGACGATGGTGAAAAAGTTATCCTGCGCCAGCTGCGACCGAATTTCACATCACCGGACCTGGTAGCGCAATACAAGCGGGAATTTGAATTACTTAAAAATCTCGACTCCAGTGAAGTCATCAAGGTTATCGATCAAATCGACTACAATGGTTCACCCATTCTGGTGATGGAAAATTTCTCCGGCCTTTCCCTCGCTCATATTGTTTCCAGCCAGGATATAGGGCTTAAAGAAGCAATATCAGTAACGAAATCAATTGCCAGCGCACTCGAATATATCCATTCAAAATCAATCGTGCACAAGGACATCAATCCTGCCAATATTATCTACAATAAAAATACCAGGGCACTCAAATTAATAGACTTCGGAATCTCACTAACACTTTCTCCCGGTTCGATTAAGCCGGAACCCAACAGTATTCTTGAGGGGACACTTGCCTATTTGTCACCTGAGCAATCCGGAAGAATAAATCGCTCAGTGGATTATCGTTCTGACTTTTATTCCCTCGGCGCAACGCTTTATCATCTCTCTACTGGCAGCCCCCCCTTTACTTCCAAAGATCCCCTGGAACTGGTACACGGACACATCGCAAAGAACCCAGTACCGCCTGAAGATCAAAACCCGCTAATCCCAAAAGCTCTCTCGCGAATAATTCTCAAGCTGCTCTCGAAAATACCGGAGGATAGATACCAGAGTGCATTTTCAATTCAACAGGATCTTGGACGTTGCCTTGAGTTGATGTCTGATCCGACACTTGACGTCGCGGAACTCGACTTCGAGGTCGCCCTCGATGATATCGCCGAGCAGCTCAACATTTCTGAGCGCCTGCTGGAACGGGAAGATGCCCTGACCATGTTGAGGCAGGCGCTCGCATCCACTATAAATGGCGGCACTGAAACCATCATTTGCACGGGTGAAATAGGGGTTGGTAAATCATCACTCATACGCGAACTGGAAAAAGATGTTATTGAGCTCGGTGGTTTCATTGTTTCTGGCCGGCATATCCCTACCAGTACGCAAACTCCTTACAGCGCAGTCTCAAAAGCTTTCGGCGATCTCGTCAAGCAATTGCTCACGCGGAATGAGTATCCAGAAATAAAGCAGAAAATCAGGAGTGCCCTGGAAGGTACCGAAGACCTGATGATTAATCTTATTCCGGAATTGAGCCTTGTCGTTGACAGTAAAACAACCGACCGCCAATTATCTCCAATGGAATCGAAACGTAAATTGATCCAGGGAATTTCGGCCCTGGTTCACGCCATCAGCAGTAAAGGTCGCCCCTTGATATTTTTCCTTGACAATATTCACTGGATTGATCCCGCCTCTATCGAATTGTTCGAACCTTTGTTCGCCCGTTTACATATCCCCTACGTATTTCTGCTCGGCACTTATCGAGTCAATGAACTTAGCGCCAGCAACGAAATTCGAATTGCCGTTTCACAACTGGCAAAGGCAAACCCGGAAATTAAACTCATCAATCTGCGCAACCTTTCTGTTCGCAGCATTGCAACAATTATTTCAGAATCATGCTTCAGGCCCATTGAAGAGACAACTCCCTTCGCAGAAATCGTATTTGAAAAGACCAATGGGAACCCCCTGGCCGTTAAGGAACTTCTGCAGTCTTTACATGCAAGGGGAATCCTAAAATTTAACCGGAAACACAGGGAATGGGAGTGGGATCTCGCAACTGTCAGCAATGAGCCGCCATCAGAAAGCGTTATCACGTTGCTGGCAAATCACATGCAACAATTAGAAGTGGGTACCAGGAACTTGTTACAAATCGCTGCATGTATCGGCACCGAGTTTGATTTGGATACCCTGCAAAGTGTTGCAGGGCTGTCCTACTCGGAAACTTCCGCCAGGCTCTCCCAGGCAGTCAAGGAAGGTTACATTTTATATCAACCTGGCAAAAACCACGCTAACGAGAAGAAAATATTCTATTCTTTCACCCATGAACGCATCCAGCAAACCGCCTACTCACTGCTAGGCAGCAATCAACGCAGGGAAATTCACAGCAGTATCGGGCGATCATTCCTGGAATCCAGCCAGCAGGACATGGATACTTTCGATATTGTCAACCACTTGAACAACAGTTTCGAGACTCCCGAAAAACTCGGCATCAACAAGAATAAGCTGGCGGAATTGAACTTATCCGCGGGTCGCAAGGCCAGGCAAGGCGCTGCCTTCCAATCATCCTTCAAGTACTTCAAAACGGCTATCGCCTTATTTGGACAAAATATATGGGCACAGTACGACCTTAGCCTTGAACTGCATCTGGAGGCTACGGAGGCGGCTTATCTATGCGGTGATTACGATCAGCTGAATTTCCTGGTAAACACAGCGCTCGAACATACCCGCAACTCACTCGACAAAACCAAATTTCAGGAAATCAAAATTAAAAGCCTGGTAGCTGCTGGCCATCTGCAAGAAGCTATTGAAACGGGTCACACGGTATTGGAAATCCTCAACTTGAAGCTCCCAAGAACCTTACGTTTTGGCAGCATGAGTTTGTTGATAAAACTCTTGTTACAAACCGCCACGATGTCCAGGCAAGAAAAGGGGACGACCAGCCCCATGCAGGATGAAGAGAAATTAGCAGCCATGCGCATACTCATGATTTTGTGTCAGGCAGCTTATATATCAGGAAATCCGGTAACGGCACTCTACATTTTAAAGATGACGGAACTCTCCTTGAAATTTGGCATGGCACCCGAATCCTCATTCGCTTACCCCATGTTCGGTTCATTGCTTATCACCTATATAGGCACAATAGATTCAGGCTATCGTTTCGGTATCCTCGCCCTTGAAAATCTGGATGAGACCAACTTTGAACTACACTGCAAAACATTAACGCTGGTTAACAACTTCATCCTGATCTGGAAGCACCATTTAGAGAATTCACTCGAACCGCTCTTACAGGCATATCGTATCGGTATGGAAACGGGCGAAATAGAGTTTGCCCTTATTGCAGGTGTCACACATTCTGCCAACGCTTTTGTACTTGGGCATGACCTGAATAGCCTGGAAACCAGCCTCGAGACTAACAACAAGAAAGCAAAAGAATTTAACCAGGCACCCATTCTTAACCTGGGGTCAATCTACCAGCAGGCAGTTAATAACCTGATCAGCCAGAACCAGGTTCCCTGGAAGTTGGAAGGTGCCATATTTGATGAGACGACCCAGAACAAAACGAATAGAGTTGATGAATCCAGTATGACCAATCTGTATATACTGAAATCATTCCTGGCAACACTCTTCAATCAACCAGGACCTGCACTGGAATATGCACAACAAGCCAGGCGCACCCTTCGTTCCGTAATTTCATCTCCCGCAGTTCCGTTCTTCACGCTCTTTGAGAGCCTTGCATGCGTCGCAAATCTCGGCAGGGTCAGCTATATAGAACAGTTAAAGCTACGGCTAAGACTTAAGCTCAACCAGCGGCAACTAAGAAAGTGGTCACATCACTGCCCTGAAAATATTCTCCATGGTTATCATCTGGTGGAAGCAGAGCAAGCGAAATTCTTTGGTAATACCACCAAAGCGATGGATCATTATGAACTCGCTATTGGATATGCCGAAGAACACGGATTCCTTAAAGAACAAGGGTTTGCCAACGAACTGGCGGGAAGATTCTATCTTGAACAAGGCAAGCGTGACCTTGCCATGTTTTACCTGGGTCGTTCAAACACTATTTTCAGGCGCTGGGGTGCAACGACCAAGGTTCACTGGATGGACGAAGAATTCCCCGAGCTTTCGGAACCTGATCAGTTTGCCATGGCTAATCGTAGTATAACCACTACAACCGGGCTGCAAAATTTCGGTAGTAATCAATTTCGCACTTACGGAAACTACCTTGACTTAGGCACGGTTATCAAAGCGTCCCAGGCTCTTTCGGGCGAGATTGTACTGGAGAACCTGCTCGAACGTCTCATGCAGGTATCATTGGAAAATGCCGGGGCTCACAGCGCCAGCCTGATACTTACCCGGGACGATCAGTTGGTCGTAGAGATCAGCACCTGGTACAGCGATTCAACCGTCGAGCACCGTCTCGATCGAATACTTCTGGAAAATGCAGAACATCTACCTGTCTCCGTCATTCAATTTGTCGCAAGAACACAGGAAGACCTTGTGATAAATGATGCCCTTGTCGAAAATATATTTGCCCAGGACAAGTACATCATCAATAGCCGACCAAAATCGATTCTGTGCGTTCCGATACTAAGCAAGTCCCACCTGACCGGGATTTTATATCTTGAAAATTTGCATGCGACCCACGCATTCACACAGGATCGCGTTACCATCCTGAAGTTGTTAGCGTCCCAGTCCGCGATCGCTATTGAAAATGCCAAGTTGTACCAGCAACTCAACGACTCGAGGAACAAATACCTATCCCTGTATCGAAACGCGATTGAAGGTATCTACGAGATCGACGCCAACGGTCTCTTGACCAATATCAATCCCGCTGCATCAGATCTGCTGGGTTTTGGCTCACCCGAAGAAACCCTGGAATCTAACCGCAATGCCATCTCCGACGCTTTCGTTAATTCCGATGAATTCGAATCCATGCAGAACGAACTGACGAGCCAGGGCAGAGTAGTGGGATTTGAAACCCAACTCTTTAGAAGAGATAAGTCAACTGTCTGGGTTTCATTGTCAGCACAGATGGTGTTTGATCAGGAGAAGAACGAAAGCCATATCGAGGGATCAATCATAGACATTTCCGAGCGCAGTCTCAGGGAAGAGGCGGTTCAAGCCAGGATTCTCGCCGAGTCTGCTACAGAAACCAAAAGTCAATTCCTGGCGAATATGAGCCATGAAATCAGGACTCCGATGAACGCCATTATCGGCTATACAGATCTTGCCCTGGAAACGAATCTCACACCGGAACAGGATAGCTACCTGAAGACCATCAGGAATTCGTCCAATCGTTTACTGAGGGTTGTCAATGACATCCTGGACATCTCAAAAGTGGAAGCAGGAAAACTGGAGCTTCAAAAGTCTGTATTCAGATTGAAAGACCTGTTTTCCGACCTTAAAAAACTCTTCAGCCTGGCGGCAAAAGAGAAAGACCTTGATTTAATATTACCCGCCGAAGATGAATATCCTCAAGACAGCTATGTTGGGGATTCTGTCAGGATTGACCAGGTCCTTATCAATCTCGTTGGCAATGCACTCAAATTTACTCCCGAGGGTGAAATTCGGGTTGAACTGGAAGTGCTCAATTTAAATGATGGCCGCGCCTGTTTTAATTTTACCGTAATCGACACCGGAGTAGGAATTGAAGAGTCCCAGTTAGATGAAATCTTCGAATCCTTTATGCAGGGAAGCAACACGACAAACGATGGTGGTACCGGGCTTGGCCTTTCAATCTCTCGACGTTTAGTAGAGATGATGGATGGCCACATTCATGCCACCAGCACGCTGGCGGAGGGTAGCAAGTTTTATTTTTCTGTCATCGTTGAACAATCTAAAGAATCGCTGATTGAACCGGATACTGCTACAACATCTGCCAATGTGATCGAGGGTTTTGCGGGTAAACCGATACTGCTGGTTGAAGACAATCCCATCAGCCGGGAGCTCGCAAGAGAAGTACTGTCCAGAGCCGGTTTTTCCGTGACGCTGGCCAACGATGGTGAGCAGGCAATCAAAATCCTCGAAGTGAATGAATTTTTCGCGGTGCTCATGGATATTCGCATGCCGGTTCTCGACGGTATGCAGGCCATCAAGATCATTAGAGCCAGGGAGGAGTTAAAGGATCTGCCTGTAATCGCTCTTTCTGCAGGGGTACTGGATACGCAAGTAACAGAAGCGTTAGACGCAGGTTTTGATCACTACATGAGCAAACCGATTGATTTCCCAAAACTATTGCAACTGCTGGAAGCGTTTGGCGGGATCGAGGCTTCCAGGGAACAGACATCTTCCCTGGTCCGAAAGGAAATACGCGGCATCGATTTTGGCCGGGTTCTTCGCAACCATGACGACGATCTTGTCCTGTTGAACGAACTTACAAGTACCTTTCTCGATATCTATGGACAGTGTGACACGGAACTCAGCGCATTCGTTAACAGTGGTGATCTCAAGAAAGCAGAGCGACTGGTTCACAACATTGCAAGCGTGTCAGGCAGCTTCGGTGCTGCCAAGCTGATGGATGTGTCCAGGAATATTGAACATTGCCTTCAGGATGACCGTTCTGATATCGAAAACCTGCTGACCCTCTTCTCGCAAGAGCTGATGAATCTGGTTCGGGCGATCGAGCAACTTCATGAGGAGCAGGTGGCTTAACCTGCATATTTCACCAGGGCGGCCCTGGTGTTTCGTTAGAAATTGCTAATACAAAAGGTTAAAGCAGAATCAGCCACATAGGTGAAAAGTACAGTTGGGTCCTAATCAATTTTGGACCGGTCCGGCGCCCCGAAATCAGGCTGCACATTTTGAATTATGCAGGCGAAGCAGGCGCCACGAAGTTTACAGGTTGACAACATCCAGTTGATTAACTGGTCTGTTCTGTAGCCCCGTAAAGTCAAATAGTGTTGTGTCCAGGAGATGCGACGGCACTACATCGGTAAGGCTGCGGAATATGGTTTCCATTCTGCCCGGATATTGCTTATCCCACACTTGTAACATTTCCTTAATCACCTGCCGCTGCAGGTTATCCTGGGAGCCACACAAATTGCAGGCTATTATGGGCATCTCTGCCATACTGGCATAACGCTCAATGTCTTTCTCGCGGCAGTATGCCAGTGGCCGAATAACCATATTAGTACCGTCATCACTCAACAACTTCGGCGGCATAGTTTTTAGTTTCCCCCCATGAAAGAGGTTAAGGAAGAGCGTTTCCACAATGTCATCCCGGTGGTGACCAAGGGCTATTTTGTTGTAGCCATTTTCGCGAGCAAACCTGTATAAAATTCCCCGACGAAATCTTGAACACCAGCCACAATATGTTTTACCTTCCGGGACCATGTCTGTGACCAGTGAGTAGGTATCTTCTTCAATAATATGGTAATCGACATTGAGCGATTCGAAATGAGCAGGCAATACCTGTTCCGGGAAGCCAGGTTGTTTCTGGTCCAGGTTGACAGCCGTGATATCGAAGTGAATCGGTGCATGGCGCCTGAGACCCAGCAAGATATCCAGCATCGCGAGGCTATCTTTGCCTCCGGATATGCAGACCATAATGTTGTCACCGTCTTCGATCATGTTGAAGTCGGCGATCGCTTTGCCCGCTTCCCGTTTTAGCCGCTTGTAGAGTTTGTTTTTTTCCCGGGACATTTTCTTTTCCCGATTCTTCTTTTCCCGATATATAGTCGCTTGAGGTAACATAATGATAAAGCCTGGTTAGTGTTTGGTATTTTACACTGCTAACCCGCTGGAACCAATGACCACCCCAGGAATCAAACTATTGTGAAAATTCTCCGCTTTCTTCTGCCTTACCTGCTCATCCTGCTGCCATTCAATGTCAGCGCTTCCCTGGTGGTGCTGCAGTATCACCATGTCTCTGAATCCACACCGGCAGTCACGAGTATTTCCCCGAATGATTTCACGGCACACATGCATTATCTCAACGAAAAAAATTTCAATGTATTGCCCCTGGACGAGGCTATCAATTCACTCAAATCAGGAGAGGCTCTCCCGGATCGCGCCGTAACCATCACTTTTGACGATGCCTATGCAAGTATCTATACAAAAGCCTATCCACTGCTCAAGCAACTCAATTTTCCGTTTACAATTTTTATAGCGACGGACCTGGTGGGCACCAACGCCAGGCTCTATCTCACCTGGAGCCAACTCGAGGAAATGGCCAAACACGGCGCCCTCATGGCAAATCATACCCGGTCACATCTACATTTGCTGCGCTTGCGTCCCGCTGAAACCCGTGAACAATGGCTGGGCAGAATCGAAGAGGAGATCATCGGTGCACAACAAATTATCGAATCCAACCTGGGCGAAGTGCCAAAATTGTTTGCCTATCCATACGGAGAATATGATGAGGATATTCTTTCCCTCATGACAAAACTCGGATACGTTGGCTTCGGTCAACAAAGTGGCGCCATGGGAGTGAACTCGAACTTCCTCGCCCTGCCTCGATTCCCGTTAGCCGGAGTCTATTCAGGTTTGGACTCATTCAGGACAAAAGCCAACACCCTGCCGCTGCCGATTCGATTAATCGACATTGAATCGCTGATATCCGATGACAATTTTAAACCTTCACTTGATCTTGAATTCGTGCAAGGCAAATGGCGAACTTCTGAACTCGCCTGTTATGGTCCAGGCGGTAAAATGATAATTGAGAAAATAAGCGAACATCATTTCAGGGCTCTACCCCAACAGGAAGTACCCGTCGGGCGGTCCAGATACAATTGCACCATGCCATCTAACCAACGAGGGCGCTATTTCTGGTTTTCGCAGATGTGGATAAGAAAAAAAGACGACGGCTCCTGGTACCCAGAACCTTGAACGTGGATTCTTGACACGATCTGACCAGGGTTAGGGAACTAATTAATCTAGTCCCCTGAGAATAGCCGTGGGTGGGGTATTCACGACTTTCAAGGTGGCAATGGTGCCGACAGTGCCGATCAATACCATGCCAATCAGGGGCCCGAGAACCCAGACCTCGGGATTCACGGCGTAGTTTAACTGGAATATCTGT
>Ga0114949_10001469_pt1 | contig 14363 bp, 9 predicted proteins | sample N074metaG_FD_83505 | JGI IMG/M metagenome (GOLD analysis project Ga0114949, IMG submission 83505) | Deep subsurface microbial communities from Kermadec Trench to uncover new lineages of life (NeLLi) - N074 metaG | ecosystem: Environmental > Aquatic > Marine > Ocean trench > Sediment | place... | reverse complement strand
TGGCCGCTGGCCACGACTATTTTTCCCTGGGTGGCATGGCCGTCTCGCCGGACGGGCGCTACCTCGCCTGGAGTGCGGACACCAATGGCAGCGAACGATTCACGCTGTCCATAACCGACCTCGCCAATGGCATCTCACTGGATGATCCGATCGAACTCACCATGGACAGCCCGGTCTGGGCCAGCGACAACGAACACCTTTTCTACCTCCGTCTCAACGACAACTGGCGACCTTACCAGGTGCTGCGCCATCGTCTGGGTAGCCCAATCAACGACGACGAGGTCGTCTACGAAGAAGCCGACGAGGCCTTTTTCGTCGGTCTCGACCAGACTCAGTCGGATGCGTTCATACTGCTGACGACGGGTGATCACGTGACTTCCGAAGTGCGTTTTCTGCCGGCAAACGCGCCGAAGGCAACCCCGCAGCTCATCTGCCCCAGACGTACCGGCCACGAATACGACGTCGATCACCGGGAGGGCGAGTTCTACATTCGCAGTAATGACGAACACAAGAATTTCCGCCTGATCCGAACGCCGCAGAGCCAGCCGACGCCCGAACACTGGAAAACCGTCATCGCCGGCAGCGACGATCACTATCTCACCGGCCACCTGTGCTTGCGCCATTGGATCCTCGTGAGCGAAAGAATCGCCGGACTGGATCAATTGCGGGTAATGCCTGCAGAACCGGAACGCGACTCCCACTACCTTGAATTGAGTGAGCAGGCCTACAGCCTGGATTTCGGCGCCAACGCCGAATACGACACCGGCACGGTGCGACTCATCTACCAATCCATGGTCACGCCCACCACCGTCTACGACTACGATCTGGCGACGCGCGATCTCAAGCGCAGAAAGATGCAGGAAATTCCGACGGGCTACGAGGCCGACGACTATGAGACTCTGCGCATCTCCGCGCCGGCCCGGGATGGCGCATGGATCCCCGTCAGCGTCGTCTACCGCAAAGGCTTGCAGCTTGATGGCACCGCGCCGTTGTATCTCTACGGGTATGGCGCCTACGGAATTGCGATCCCGCCGGGGTTTTCACCGAGCCGTCTGTCGCTGCTGGACCGCGGATTCGTCATTGCAATCGCCCATATTCGCGGTGGTGACGATCTCGGCTATCACTGGTATGAAGACGGCAAGCTCGCAGCACGCGAAAACACGTTCAACGACTTCATCGACGTCGCACGGCACCTCATCGAACAGGGTTTCACGGCATCGGGGCACATTGCCATATCCGGTGGTTCCGCAGGCGGTGAACTCATGGGCGCCGCCGTGAACCAGGCGCCGGAACTGTTCGGAGCAGTGGTCGCCCACGTGCCATTTGTCGATGTGCTCAATACGATGCTGGATGCCGATCTACCACTCACACCAATCGAGTGGCCGGAATGGGGCAACCCGATTGAAGATAAGAGCGTGTTCGAGCACATCCGTTCCTATTCCCCCTATGACGGACTCAAAGCCGGAAGCTATCCGGCAATGCTGGTGACCGCAGGTCTCAACGACCCGCGGGTGACTTACTGGGAACCGGCTAAGTACGTCGCCAAACTGCGCACGCTGAAAACCGATCAGAACTGGTTGTTGCTGAAGACCAACATGGATGCCGGTCACCGGGGACAATCGGGCCGCTTTGATGCGCTACAGGAAGTCGCCGAAGAATACGCCTTCATCCTGGTCAGTCTTGGACTGCCGGATCCCCCCGGGTAGTGCCTGTCCCGAACTTTTTCCAAATCTAGAGTCGATAAGCGTTGCAGTTGCCATCGAACGGCGTACAGAAACTAGTTAACGCTCTCGAGTCGATGGCTACGCCGGTGCTTGAGCTCGTTCGCCTGGGCCATTCTGTTCCTGATGATTTTCTGCACGACCAGCACCGTCGTCGAGTCATGCAGCATGAGACGCCGGCAGCTGTCACACTCGGCTTGCCGGGAATGCGCCACCAGCCTCAGCAACTCGCTGTAGGGCAGCCGCGAGATGTGATTGCAGTGCGAACATTCAAGGCCCACTGCGGGGTCGATGCCAACGTAGTCCATGTCCCAAGAATTCCTTTTCGTCTGCGGGACATTTTAGGTAACGATTCAGCAGAGCGAAGTTTCGAGGTGTCGATTTGTGACCCGTGCCACACAGACACTATGACGGGAGTTGCCTCCGCAAGGTCTCGCGGAACTCGGGGGCCGCAATCTCGAGCAGGGCCTGGGCCCTGGCCCGCACACCTAGATCTGCAATCCGGGCAACCCCGTATTCCGTCACCACCGTGTCGATATCGGTCCGCAATGCAGTCACCATGGTCGTGCGCGGCACAATTCTGGAAACTGTGCCACCCCGAGCGGTTGCCGGCAGGGCAATGATGGAACGCCCGCCGGAAGACGCCCTGGCAGCGCGCATGAAGTCCACCGAGCCACCGGTACCCGAAAGCTGCCGGCCGTTCGCGAACTCGGCGTTGAGTTGGCCGTAAAGATCTATCTCCAGCGCGGAATTGATCGAGACGAACTGCGGAATCTGCCGGATGACGGCGACTTCATGGGTGTAGTCCGCACCTTTGAAGACGACGGCCGGTGTGTCGGCGAGCCACTCGATGAGCCGGTGGGTGCCAAGCGCCATACCGGTTACGTGCCGCTCCCGGTCGATGGGCTTGTTCTTCCCCGTGATATTGCCTGCGTCGATGAGCGCCATGCCACCGTCGTCGAGCAACCCGCCGTGCAGACCCAGGTCGTTGTGTTCCTTTAACGCTGCAAGAATCGCTGCCGGGATGGCGCCGATGCCCGTCTGAATACAATCGCCGTCGGTAATCAGGGCAGCCACGTGGTGGCCGATCTGCCGCGCGGTCGCATCGATCACAGGGGGTTGCATCTCGAACAGTGGACGGCGTGATTCCACGAGGTAGTCGATCTTCGCGGCGTCGAGTTCGGGGCATCCCGGCGGCGCGACAAAGCTGCGATTGACCTCCACCATGAGCACTTTTGCACAACCGAGAACGGCGCCAGCGTAGTCCACGTTCGGACCGATGCGCAGCGTACCCTGGGCGTCGTATGCCGCCTGCAGCATGGCGACATCGATGTCCTGTGAGAGGTAGTCGAACACCTGGCGCATCTGCTTGGGCAGGAAGTTGAGCCTGGCAGGATCCGCATCCAGAAGATGCGAGGTCATGAAAAAGGTCGTGAAGCGAGTGGTCTCGTTGAGCGCGGTAAAATCCGTCCGGTTGAAGCCGCCCAGCGGAAACTGCACGAACTCGAGGTCAGCCGGCAGCGGCTGCTGGCCCAGTTCATCCAGCAGCGTCGTGGGTTCGTTGACGCTGCCGGCCACGAATATCCGTTGGCCGCCTTCAAGGTAGTTGCTCAATTCAGTCATGTGACGGGGGCCGAACTGCGCCAGCTGACGCGCAAGTGTCAGTAGTGATTGTCGTTGCCATCCATTTGCTCCCAAAAACCGCGGCTGAAGTGCGAGAATCGCGTCTCACACAAGCATATTGTGACGATGATTCACGGCAACTTACAGGACCTGTGCGATCTGCTGACGGTGACGCGCTCCGCAGCCGGCTTATTTCTGGGCAGCCATCCGCTCGAGGATCGCTATCGGGTCTACGGTGGCCAGTTTCTCGGCCAGGGGCTGCTGGCTGCGTGCTGGGACCAGCCGTGCGCGGCGCGCTCGCTGCACGCCGTATTCTTGCGTCCGGGCACGCTTGATACGCCCATCGAATACCGGGTCCGCAACCCCGATCCCACGCTCGCCCCGCTGAGCCTGCGCACAGTCAGCGCCCGGCAAAACGGCAGGGAGCTGTTCCTGATGGACGTGGTGCTGGCCGACTGCGTGCCCGCAGACCCGCAGCCAGCCAGGGCGCTGGCGGGACCCGATGAAGCGATACCCAGGGCGGAAGGCATACGGCAGCTCGATACCAACACCCAGGCCAGCTGGGCAAACGCCGACTCACCATTCGACAACCGCTTCATCGAAGATATCTGGAATGACGACTACCACCAAGCCGGCCACCATGTCTGGTTCCGCACGCGCGGAGCCCAGCCAACCCTGGCAACGGCCGCGGTGACCGCACAACAGATGCGTCAGGCGGTGCTTGCGTACTACGTTGATGACACCATCATGGACAACGCACTTTTCCCGGGTGGCTGGCTGACAAGCTGGGACACGCTGGAAACCGCGAGTCTGGATCATTGCATGTGGTTCCATCAGGACTTCCGCTACGACGAATGGCTGCTGCACGATCAGGACAGTCCCGTAGCCGCACATGGGCGCGGCTTGACGCGCGCCACGGTCTACACTCAGGACTGGCGGCCGGTGGCGTCATCGTATCAGGAGATTCTGATGCGGATCAGTGGCGCGGGTTCGTGAGTTCAATGGGTTTTCATCCAAGCGTGCAGGACTGGTTCAGCCGGGAGTTCTCAGGCCCCACGCCTGTCCAGAGTCAGAGTTGGCCGCTGATTGCAGACGGCTCGCACGTCCTCATCACAGCGCCCACCGGCAGCGGCAAAACGCTGACGGCATTTCTGTGGTCGCTCAACCAGTTTGCCACCGGCGCCTGGTCGACCGGTCACACGAGCGTTGTATACATCTCACCACTCAAAGCACTCAACAATGATATTCAGCGCAATCTGCTCAATCCCTTAAGCGCCCTGAGAGACCTAACCGACTACCCCCATATCAACGTCCAGACTCGCTCCGGCGACACCTCTCAAAGCGAGCGCCAGCGCATGTTGCGGCGACCGCCCGAGATTCTGATCACCACACCAGAGAGTCTTTCGCTGTTGCTGACAACGCACAAAGGCCGCCAAGCGTTGACCGAAGTAAAGACGGTGATACTCGATGAGATTCATTCGATCGTCGACAACCGACGCGGTGTGCAGCTCATGACCTCGCTGGAGCGACTGGTCGATCTGGCCGGTGAGTTTCAACGCATCGCGTTGTCGGCCACTGTGAATCCGCTGTCTGCGGTCGCTGCGTACATCGGGGGCTTCACGGCGCAGGGCCGACCCAGAGAAGTAGCAATCGTGGATGCGCCGCAGGACAAGGTCATCGATTTCAGAGTCCGCTTTCCGGAAGCCGCGCGCCACGCTGCCCAGAACGGCAATAAAATCTGGCTACCGCTGGCAGACAGCTTTCGCGACATCATAGCTGGCAACCGGGCGACGTTGTTCTTCACGAACTCTCGCAGGCTCGCGGAGAAGATCACTCTTCAGATCAACGATGACCGGATCGCGCCGATTGCCTATGCGCACCATGGCTCACTGGCCAGGGATATCCGCACAGAAGTTGAAAGTCGCCTGAAGGCCGGCGAACTGCAGGCAATCGTCGCGACAAATTCGCTGGAACTGGGCATCGACATCGGCCATCTCGATGAAGTGGTCCTGGTTCAATCACCGCCTTCCATTGCCTCAACGCTGCAGAGAGTTGGCAGAGCGGGTCATCAGGTCGGTGAAACAAGCGTGGGCACGCTCTACCCGACGCACGCGCAGGATTTTCTCGAAGCCGCCGTGCTGTCTAAGGCCGTAGACGAACGAGACATCGAACCGCTGACACCCATGACGAATGCGCTCGATGTGCTCGCACAGATAATTATTTCCTGTTGCGCCAACGAAACCTGGGAAGTCGAGGCACTGTGGCGACTCATTACGCGCAGCACACCGTATCGGAACCTGCCGCGTCAGCATTTCGATCTGGTGATCGAAATGCTGACGGGCCGCTACTCGGGATCGAGAGTCAGGGAGCTGAAACCACAGCTGGCGTTCGATCGAGTTGCACAAACGCTGAAAGCAAACAAAAGTGCGCTCTTCTCACTGTACAACTCCGGCGGCACCATACCGGACCGGGGCTACTACAAACTGCGCCACGCGGATTCGGGCGCGGTGATCGGCGAACTCGACGAAGAGTTCGTCTGGGAAGCCCGCATCGGCCAGACTTTTACGCTGGGCACACAGAACTGGCAGATTCAGCGCATCACCCACAACGATGTGATGGTGAGAGCCGCACAGTCAGGTGCGCGGCTACCACCGTTCTGGCGTTCGGAAACGCTTAACCGCAGTTTTCACTTCTCCGAGAAAATCGCACGCTATCTGGAACAGGCGGAAGCGCAGCTCGACGTAGGCGCCGACGCTGAACTGCAACAGGATCTGGAATCGATCCGCGGCTTTGAAGCCACAGCGGCGGAAGAACTCACCGCCTACCTCGTGGACCAGCGCGCAGCGACCGGTACCGCGTTGCCGCACCGCCACCATCTTCTCATCGAACACATCAACGCTGGTCCGGGCGGCTACCGCGGACCCAACGCAATCTCGCAACTGGTGTTGCACACGTTCTGGGGCGGCCGTCTGAACCGGCCCTGGGCGCTTGCTCTGGAGGCCGCCTGGCACGCACAGTTCGCAAGCGCGCTGGAACTGCATGCCGACAACAACGCGATCGTCATCCAAGCTGCAGAGTCGATCGAACCGGCCGCGCTTCTGACCCTGGTGAATTCGGCCAACCTGCATGAGTTGCTGCGCGCCTCGCTCGAACACTCCGGCTTCTTCGGCGCCCGTTTCCGCGAGTGTGCGGGGCGGTCGCTGCTGCTGACCCGGCAGCGATTCAACCAGCGGCTGCCGTTGTGGATGAGCCGTTTGCAAGCCAAGAAGCTGATGAGTTCGGTCAAAGACTATTCGGATTTCCCCATCCTGCTGGAAACCTGGCGCACCTGCCTCGTGGATGAGTTCGATCTCGACGCGCTCAGGGCAATGCTGGACGAATTGCACGATGGCCAGATCATCTGGTCGCAGGTAACCACTTCCTCACCCAGTCCGTTCGCGGCGAACGTAACGTTCGACCAGATAAGCCGCTACATGTATGCCGATGATTCCCCCGTACCGGCAGGTTCGAGTTCACTTTCCGACGAACTCATCGCGAATGCCATCGCCAACGAATCTCTGCGGCCAAAGCTGCGGCAGGACACAATCGATGAATTCGTCAACAAGCGGCAACGACGCCTGGCCGGTTATGAACCGGCAACTGACGCGGACTGGCTCGAGTGGCTGAAGGAGCGGATTTTCATTCCGCAGCAGGAACTGAGCGACCGGTCAGAGATTCCCCGGGATAAATTTGCAACGCTCAGCAGCGGTTCCCGCACCTGGTATGCACATCCTGAACTGCTCCACGCCCTGCTGGATTGTGGATTGATCCTCAGCGATATGTTCGACCACCCCTGCTACCCGGTCGCCGACAGCCGCACGGCTGAACAGTTCGCCCAGGAATTTCTTTCGTTCTACGGCCCGCTGAACACAACGCAGATTGAGGTACTGCTACCGAGTGTTCCAGCCGGACTGCTCGAAGACGACGAGGCATTCATCAGCGGTCAGTTGGTGTTGGATGACGCGACAACCTATTACTGCGATCTGGACAACTTCGAGATATTACTGCGCTTCCAGCGTGCCAGATCACGCCCCACAATCGACGCCCGCAACGTCATTGAGCTGCCCGGTTTCATCGCGGTCTGGCAGCGTTTCGGACAGGCAAAATCCGCCGCCAGCATCAACGAAACTCTGCTGTTGTTGCGCGGTTTGCGGGCGCCGCCCGGCATCTGGCTGCAGGACTTGTTTGCCGCGCGATTTCCTGACTTTGCGGCCCACCATCTCGACACTGCCGTTGCGGATCTGCAGCTTGGCTGGTTCGGCTGCGGCCGCGAATCCGTGAGCTTGGGCTACCCGGAGGACGCCGATCTCCTCAGTCCTGCCGGTGCGAGTCCGTTGCGTGAAATGTTCGTGGATCCCAACGCGCGTTACACGTTCTTCCAACTCGCCGATCGGCACGACGCAGGACTGGAGGCGTTCAACGAGCTGTGGTGGAACAGCATCTGGGCCGGCGAATTGATCGCGGATTCACTGCAGCCGCTGCGCCAGGGCGTCGCCCGTAACTACGCGTGCACCAATGTACAAAACCCGAACCTGCAGACAAGTCGACGCACAAGCCGTCGCACGGCACGTGCGCTGAGCCAGGGCTGGAGTGGTAACTGGTCGCTGAGAACTCCTCGCGAGCGCGAAGCCGACCCGCTGACGCGACTGGAAGATGAAAAAGAGTGCGCCCGGCTCCTGCTGGATCGCTATGGATTTGTCTGCCGGGAACTGGCAAATCGCGAAGGCGGCGAGTTGAAATGGTCGCGCGTGTTCAAAGCACTGCGCACGATGGAGCTGGCCGGGGAAGTGTTTGCAGGCTATTTCTTCGATGGGTTGTCGGGCCCGCAGTTCATCACGCCCGCCGGATTGAACCTGCTCCAACGCAACGACGCTCCCCCTGCGACCTACTGGATCAACGCACTCGATCCAGTCTCGCCGTGTGGCCTGGGATTGGGATCCGACACCCTGCCGCAACGAAGGGCTACAAACTATCTATCCTATCTTGGCCACGAGCTTGCACTCATCACCGAGAATCTCGGCCGTCGACTGACGTTCCTCGTGCCACCGGACCATGCATCGATTCTCGAGGTCGTTACCGTGCTCAGTTATCTTGTGCGGACTCACAAACGTCTCCACGTCGATACAATAAACGGCGAACCTCCGAGCAGCAGTCCTTATCTGAATGTGTTGACTCAAGTTCTCAAGCCGGTGAAAGATCACAAACAGATTTACTTCGAATTACCTTAGGAAATTGTCAAACGTTGAATTCCGTTGCCTATTTCAGTCACCCGGACTGCCTCGCACACGAGATGCAACCCGGGCACCCGGAGCGACCCGACCGCCTGCGAGCCATCAGCAGCTATCTCAGTGCAACCGGCCTGGCAGATGATCTGCTGCTGCGCGAAGCAACGCCGCTGGCGGCTGTTGCGCTCGAGTCGGCGCACAGCACGCAGTATCTGCAGCAGCTGAGCGACAAGGTGCCGCGCGAAGGTCTGGTTGCCGTCGATGCCGACACGGCGCTGGGACCGCAAAGTCTCAAGGCGGCACGCCTGGCGGCTGGTGCTGTGAGCGATGCCGTGACGGCAGTACTCGACGGAACCGTCAGACGCGCGTTCTGCGCGGTGCGGCCGCCCGGACATCACGCGGAGCATTCGGCTGCGATGGGTTTCTGTTTCTACAACAGCATCGCACTTGGGGTGCGCGCGGCGTTACAGGATAGCGAAATCGAACGTGTCGCAGTGCTCGATTTCGATGTGCACCACGGCAACGGCACGGTGGATATCTTCAAAGACCAGCCGCAAGTGCTCGTCTGTTCGAGTTTTCAACATCCTTTCTATCCCTACCGGTACGCCGACATTGAGCGTGACAATATCGTCAACACACCACTACCGGCTGGAACTACGGGTAGTGAATTCAGGCACGCGATCGAACGGGACTGGCTACCGGCGCTGGAAAAGCACAGGCCGCAGCTGATCTTCGTTTCAGCGGGGTTCGACGCGCACAAACTCGATCCGCTAGCGCAACTGGAGCTGACGGAAGCAGACTTTTCCTGGGTGAGCGAACTCATCGTCAATTCGGCAGAACAATATGCCAACGGCCGAATCGTTTCCGCACTGGAGGGCGGCTATGATCTGGACGCGCTCGCGCGCAGCGTGCACGCCCATCTCGAGGCACTACTAGCCTGAAGAAAGCTCTCGCGGCAAAAAAAAGCCCGCGCCTCCTTCGGCCAGCACGCTGCTAGTTCGCTAACGGGCCTCCACCATCACAATAGACGCGCTCACCCGTCAGGTAGGTATTCTGCGGAGAAACAAAGTAGCGCACGACATTTGCAACATCTTCGGGCTGGCAGACTTTGCCGAATGGCATCACCTTGTCCAGTTCCCTGAGGTCCTGCACTCCCGCGGTGGCTTGCATGAGCCGCCGACCCATCTCCGTCTCAACAAGTCCAGGGGCGACGATGTTGACCCGGATCCCATATTGCCGTTCTTCTTTCGCCAGCGTGTAGGCGAGAGCTTCCATCGCGCACTTACCCATATTATAGGGAGCGCCATAGCCACTCAGTGAGCGGGTAGCAACGCTCGAGATCATGATGATGTCGCCGCGCGGTAACTCGCGCATCTTCGGCAGTACGAGCTTAGCCAGATAGTGCGGGCCGAAAGCATGCGTGGCAACGACTCTGTGCATCTCCGCTATTTCGGTGTCCACGACCGCCTGCCCGCGGCTGGCGATACCGGCATTGTTGATGAGAATTCCGACGCCGCCGAGGTCGGCTTCGACGGCCGCGACCATTGCCGCATCCTGCTCGAAATCATCCACCGACGCCTGGTAGGCCACTGCCCGCCGGCCGAGCGCTTGAATCAGACCAACCACTTCCTGCGCTGATTCTGCATCGCGTCGGTAATTGACCGCCACATCCGCACCGGCTTCGGCCAGCGCAAGGGCAATGGCTCTACCCACGCCACGACCGGCACCGGTGACCAGCGCGACTCTACCTTCCAGATCCATCTTTATTCTCCCTTGAACTGCGCATCGCGCTTTTCCAGAAAGGCGCTGACACCTTCTGCGAAATCCGTGGTCCGCCCTGCCTGGTTCTGCAACTGCGCTTCGAGTTCGAGTTGCTGCTCGAAGGCATTGTGCCAGGTGTTCCAGTAGGCTTTACGAATCAACGCCAGCGACTTTGGTCCATCGGCCAGCTTTTTCGCAATAGCCATCGCACCATCCATCAGTGCTTCATTATCATCAAAGAGGCGATTGACCAGCCCCCACTCATGAGCCTTTGCGGCCGGCAGGCGCTCGGCGAGCAGCGACAGTTCCATCGCTCTGCCCCAACCTACCAGGCGCGGCAGCATGAAGGTCGATCCGCCATCGGGGATCAGACCGATACGGGCAAACGCCTGCAGAAAAAAGGCACCTTGCGCCGCGCAGACGATGTCACCCATGATCGCAAAACTCATCCCCACACCCGCAGCTGCGCCGTTAACCGCAGTCACGATCGGCATATCGAGATCCCGCAGGGCAAACAGAATCGGGTGATAGGTTGACCGCAGACCGTCGCCGGCACCGCCGCTTTCGCCGCGATCCTCATCCTGCAGGTTGGCGCCCGCACAGAATGCCCGGCCCTCGCCAGTCAGCAACAGTGCGCGTGCCGCATTGCGCGGATCCGCGATCTGGCGGATGGCGCTGACGAAATCGACGAGCATCTGCGAGCCCACAGCATTCAAGACTTCGGGATGGTTGAACTTCAAAACCGCGACATTGTCTTGAAATTCAAGGGACATTCTTTGCAGGTCACCTGACATTCTTTTCTCTCCTGTTATTGCTCCGGGTTGTCGGTTGTCACGCCTGCGCGCGCGCAGATGTGAAGAAAAAGGCGCACGACAATACCGTATTTGCCGCGCGACTCACAACGCCTTGCAGCGCCGCCCGCGAACGTTAACCTAGCCGGGCAGAGGGAAGCAGCATGACGAATTCAGCAAGCCGCCGGCTGCGGCTGACGGCCATAGTGCTGGGTGTTCTGATCACCAGCAACGCGCTGAGCGCGACTGCAGCGCTGGATCGCTGGCAGAAACTCGCAGCGCAGTTACACGAGTTGCAGATCGCCAACCAGGTGCCTGCGCTCGGTCTCGCCCTGTTTGATGCCGGCCGACCGGTCCTGGTCCGTGGATTTGGCACAGCCGACGCCCATACACCCTTTCGCTGGGGCTCCATCAGCAAATCCTTTACCGCACTGGGGGTCCTGCAACTGTCTGAACAGGGCCGGCTGAATCTCAACGCGCCGTTGCGCGACTACATCGAAACCGGGGCCTACGTTAACCCCTGGGCGCCGGCGCAGCCCGTTCGACTCATCCATCTGCTGGAACTGAGCGCGGGCCTCGGCGATCTGAGCGGCGCAGAATTCAATGACAACACGCCCTATCCGCTGTCCCGGGCACTGGCGCGCAACGCAGACGGCCGCATCGTGCGCTGGCCTCCCGGCCTGCAGCACAGCTACACCAATGTCGCACCCGGCTTGAGCGCTGCGGTCATTGAAGCGGTGAGTGGCCGTGTGTTTGAAGAGTTCATGGCGGATTGCGTGTTGCAACCCCTCGGCATGCGGACCGCGAGTTTCTTACCGCTGAGCGGCCTGCCGGGTGGCTTCAAGGCCGATGGTAAGAGTGAGATCGCCTACTGGGAAATGACCTTCCGCGCCTTTGGCGCGCTCAACGCGCCGGTAGCCGAAATGAGCCGATTTCTGCAACTGCTGCTCAACGACGGCAAACTCGACAGCAAGCTGGTATTCCGGCCGGAGACCATTGAGCGAATGTTCACACCGGCAAGCACGTTGGGCGCGCGCGGTGGTCTGCGCATCGGCTATGGCGCCGGCGCCTATGGCTGGGTCCGCAACGGCCACCTCTTCTGGGGCCACGGCGGCGACGCCGACGGCTACCGCTCCCGCTATGCAATACAGCGCGGCAGCGGCCGCGGCTATCTGATCGTAATCAACACGGACAACCCGCGCCTGCTGCGGCAGTTGCAGGAGCGCATCGAAGTTGAACTCACGCGAGATCTGCCGGCCAGCAAGCCGCCGGCAATCATCCAGGCCCGCGACCTCACCGCCTACACAGGCGAGTATTACCCGGCTTCGAGCCGATCCGGTGGTGCCCGCTGGCGCGCGGGCGACGCCGGCCGGGCATCCATCACGCGGGTCGAAAACAGCCTCGTATTCCGCCGGGGAAAACGCCAAACCCGCCTGTTTCCGGTGGCTCCCGGCCAGTTTCGCCGCGCCGAAGACCCCGCGGTCAGCGTGGTTTTCGTGCGCGATGAGACGGCTGCCTGGTACATGCAGGGTGAACTCGGCAATTTCGTGCACCTATCGCGCGGCCCTTGTCCAGGTTTCCTCGAGCACTGCGTTCGGCAATAATCAAGGCATGGCTGAACTGGGCACTTGTGAACTGAGACTGGCGAAACCCGCCGATGCAGCACTGCTTGCGCGCATGTCGCGCGACTATATCGAGCAGGGGCTGGGCTGGCGCTGGCGCGCCGCGGCGCTCAAACGCAAGATCGCGGCACCTGAAACGGTGGTGCTGGTCGCAGAAGTCGAACTCGCCGGCGTGCGCTTCACCGGTGGCTTCGCGGTGATGGATTTCGAGTTGAACAGGGCGCTGTTGTGCCTCATGGCGGTGCACCCGAACCTGCGCCGTCACGGCGTGGGCAGCAAGCTCTTGCGCTGGTTGCACAAAAGCGCTCGCTTCGCCGAGTGTCAGCATATCGAGTTGCAGGTCCGGGCAGAGAATCACAAAGCCCGCCGTTTTTATCAGCAACTGGGCTACCTCGAAGAAGCGCTCATTCCTAACTATTACAACGGCAAAGACGCCGCCTACCAGATGAAGCTGAGACTGCTCGATCGATGAGCGCCCCGGCCTCAGCCGAGGCGCCAGCCGATCCTCTCGCGCAGGTTGCAAAATTCGCCCCGGAAATCAGACGCCGCGCCGACGAGTTCGAACGCAATAGGCGCATCGCCGATGACCTGGCACAACGCATGGCCGAAGCCGGCCTCTTCCGGCTCCTGGTTCCCGCCTGCTACGGCGGTGGCGAAGTTCACCCCCGGTTGTACTTCGACACGCTGACCGCAACCGCGCAGGCCGACGGCGCTGTTGGCTGGGTGCAGATGATCGCCGTTACCACCGGCCTCATGGCGGCTTCGCTGCCCCACGAATGGTCCGAAATTCTCTACGGCAACAATCCCGGCAGCATCACAACCGGCGTCACGGCACCCCTCGGCAAGGCTTATCCGGACTCGGGCGGATTGCGGGTTTCCGGCCGCTGGCCGTTCGGCAGCGGTTCGCAGGTCGCCGACTGGATCTGCGGTGGCTGTCTGCTCATGGACGACGCTGGTCCCCGCACGGACGAACACGGCGTGCCGCAGTCGCTGCTGGTCTTTTTCCCTGCAGCCGATGTCTTGATACACGAAGATACCTGGGAGACATCGGGTTTGTGCGGCACCGGCAGCCACGACATCGAAGTGACCGATCTGTTCGTACCGGCAGGACGCTGGGCGCAGCTCGGCAAGCGGCCGCGCGTGGATGCACCGTTGTACCGTTTCCCGACGTTCGGAATGCTCGCGCTGGGTGTGTCGGCCGTCGCGCTCGGCATCGCACTCCATGCGATTGAAGCCTTCGTCGCCCTGGCGACCGAGAAGATTCCCACTGGCTCCCGCCGGTCACTGGCGCAACGCTCCGGAGTGCAGAAAGATCTGGCGCGGGCCGAAGCTGCGGTGCAATCCGCCAGGGCACTGACCCACGAGGCGATAGACGAGGCCTGGCAGTGCGCCAATGCAGAAGGTCGCTTGAGCACGCACATCAAGGCTCGATTGCGTCTTGCTGCCAGCAACAATGCCTGGTCGGCGGCAGCCGCCGTGGATCTCATGTACCACGCAGCCGGCGGCACCGCCATCTACACAAAAAACCCTCTACAGCGCTGTTTCCGCGACGTTCACGTCACCACCCAGCACCTCATGGTC
>Ga0114949_10001468_pt1 | contig 14368 bp, 11 predicted proteins | sample N074metaG_FD_83505 | JGI IMG/M metagenome (GOLD analysis project Ga0114949, IMG submission 83505) | Deep subsurface microbial communities from Kermadec Trench to uncover new lineages of life (NeLLi) - N074 metaG | ecosystem: Environmental > Aquatic > Marine > Ocean trench > Sediment | place... | reverse complement strand
TTGCACGCGCTCGGTCGCGCGGAAGGCTGCACGCTGTTCATGGTGTTGCTGGCTGCGTTTGATGTCGTGCTGAGCCGTTTCGCGGGGCAGGAGGATATTGTCGTCGGCACGCCGATTGCCGGGCGTGGCCGCACCGAACTCGAGGGGCTGATCGGGTTTTTCATCAACACGCTCGTGATGCGCACGGACCTGTCCGGTAACCCGCAGTTTCGCGAAGTGCTCGCGCGCGTCAGGCGGACGGCGCTCGACGCGTATGCACACCAGGACCTGCCGTTCGAGAAACTCGTGGACGAAATGAATCCGGATCGCAATACGAGCTTCACGCCGATTTTTCAGGTCATGTTCAACCTGCACAACGAACCGGGACAGAGTTTAGAGTTGGGCGGTCTCAAGGTGACGCCGTTCGGTATCGATCGTGGCACCGCGAAATTCGATCTCAGCGTCGCGCTGACGGAGTCCGAGCACGGGTTATTCGCAAATTATGAATACAACGCGGACCTGTTTGACGCAGAGACTATCGATGCGATGGCGACGTGTTTTGCGGCGGTGCTCGCGCAGGTGGCACGTGCGCCGGAAGCGCATCTCAGTGATCTGGGGGCGCCGGGGGAGTCGGCCGTTCCGGCGGCGTCGGGCTGGGCGGGCAGCCTCATCACGCGCTTCGCGGACCAGGTGGCGCAGGACCCGAGGCGGCTCGCGGTGCAGACGACCGACATCAGCTGGAGTTACGGTGCGCTGAACGCGCGCGCCAACGGTGTTGCGCACGCGTTGGCATCGGCGCGGGCGCCGCGCATCGGCCTGATGGGTGTCCATGATGCACCGCTGTTGGTCGGGCTGCTCGGGATCCTGAAGTCCGGCGCCGCGTATGTGCCGCTCGATCCGGCGCTGCCGGACGCGTTGCTGCAGCAACGTATTGCGGCCGCCGATATCGGTGCGCTGGTCGCCGATACATGCAACATCGACCGGGCACGCGGGTTGGCCGGCAATGGGCTCACTGTCATCAACATTGATATTGATGGGTCAGGGCAGGGCACGGCTGCACCTGACCCGGTGGCGGTGATCGGCTCGGATACGCCGGCCTATATCTTGTATACGTCGGGCACGACGGGCGCGCCGAAAGGGGTGCTGCAGACGCATGGCGGCGTCATGCAGAACATCGCAGCGTATACGCACGGTTTGCAGTTGTGCGCGGACGACCGGCTGAGCTGGCTGTCGGGCTACGGTTATGATGCCGCGGTCCAGGATATTTTCGGGGCGCTGCTGAACGGTGCCGCGGTCTGCCCGTTGGCCGCGCGCGAGGCCGGCGGGAGCGACCTCGTGGCTGCACTGGTCACGGCAAAGGTCACGGTGTTGCATGCGACGCCGACGCTGTACCGGCACCTGTTCGGCGCGGAACTCAACTGTACCCATGATCTGTCACGCATCCGGCGGGTCGTGCTTGGCGGCGAGCAGGCGAGGCGCGCGGATTTCGAGTTGTTCAAGGCACGATTTACGCGCGGCACGGTGTTCGTGAACGGATACGGCCTGACGGAGTCGACACTCGGGCTGCAGTTTGCGGCCGATCACGATGCGCGGTTGCCGGGGCAGCTGGTGCCCGTGGGTCGCGCGGCCGCGGGGGTTGAGGTCGAGTTACTGGATGCCGGGGGCAAGCCGAGCTGGATCGGCGAGATCACGCTGACCGGCGCGGGCGTGGCGCAGGGTTATTGGCGCCAGGCGGAACTGATCCGGCAGCCGTTCTCGACCATCGGCGCCGTGCGCCGTTTCCGGACTGGGGACATTGGTCGGCGCCTGCCGGACGGGCAGATCGCCTGGGTCGGGCGCATGGACGAGCAAGTCAAAGTGCGCGGTTATCGTGTCGAGCCGGGCGAAATCGAGGCGGTGCTTGCGGAACTTGCCGAGGTGACGGAATGCGTGGTGGTGGCTGATAACGAGGTACCGGGCGAGACCCGGCTCGTGGCCTATGTGGTCACCGGGGACGTGTCGATGGCTGATCTGCGCACCCACCTGTCGGATAGACTGCCGGTGTACATGTTGCCGCAGGCGTTCGAGGTGCTCGACGTGCTGCCGCGGCTTCCAAACGGCAAGGTGGACCGGGGTCAATTGCCGCAGCCCGGCTGGGGCCGGGACGTGGCGCAGGCGCTGGTGCCGGCACGCACCGAACTGGAAGGGGTGCTGACGGCGATCTGGCAGGATGTGCTCGGCCTCGATACGGTCGGCGTGCATGACGATTTCTTTGCGCTCGGCGGCCATTCGCTGCTGGCGACCCGCCTCGTCTCGAGGATCCGTGACCGCCTCGAACTGGAGGTGCCGCTGTTCAGTGTGTTTGAATACCCGACAGTGGCGGGTTTGGCCGAAGCCATGGAACACGAGGCGCGGAGCAGCAGCGACGTGTTGCCGAGCCTCGGTCGCCGCGGGCGCGATCCATCGCTGGAACAGGCCGTATAAACTGGTATGTGTACAACAAAAACAGGAAAAAAATAGTGTCTGATCATGATCGGGAAGCAAACATCGAACGCATGGAAGCCGGCTTTCGTGACATCCTCATGGCCCTCGGCGAGGACCCGGCCCGTGAGGGCCTCGTCGATACGCCGCGACGTGCAGCGAAGGCCTTGGAGTTCATCACCCAGGGGTATCGCCAGAACCTCGAGGACGTAATCAACGGCGCAGTCTTCACGAGCGATACCGACGAGATGGTTATCGTCCACAACATCGAGATGTACTCACTTTGCGAACATCACATGCTGCCGTTTATCGGCAAATGCCACGTTGCCTATGTACCGCAGGGCAAAGTACTCGGACTGTCGAAAATCGCGCGCATCGTTGATTATTTCGCGCAGCGATTGCAAATCCAGGAAATCCTGACCAAAGAAGTCGCGTATTGCGTCAATGAGGCGATAAATGCGCAGGGCGTTGGTGTCGTCATCGAGGCTCAGCACATGTGCATGATGATGCGCGGTGTCCAGAAACAGAATTCGATCATGACGACGTCCTGCATGCTCGGCAATTTTCGTTCGCAGCCGCAGACCCGCGAAGAGTTTCTGCGCCTGATCAAGGACTAACCAGCCCGACACCCCTTAGTCGGGCAGTCCGAGCGTGATGACGTTCGGGAGATAGCTGTCGTCCCAGTTCGTCGTGAGGTCGCCGATTCGCACGATCACGAGCCGTCTGGATGGAATGATGTAGACACGCTGTCCACCGAAACCGTCGAAATAAATCACGTCGGGCGCCAGAAAGGGCTGCGAATGCAGAACCCGCGTCGATGTCTTCCGATTGTAATAACGGTACTCGCTATATTCGGTGCCGAGCCATGTGAAAAAACCGTAATTCGGGTTGTGTTTCGACGGCGTGATGATCGCTTTCATCCAGTCGGCCGGCACGACTTGTCGTTCGCCGATGCGGCCCTGGTTCAGGTGCAACAGGCCGAGGTGCAGCCATGAGCGCGCTGTGGCCTCGAGGCAGCAAGAGGTGCGCGCCATGCCGTGTTCTTCGGAATCGAGAATGACCCACGCGTCCGGGGTACCGAGGTGTCGCCAGAGCGCCTCCGACAGGTATTCCGCATAACGCCTGTCAGTCGCGCGTTGAATCAGCAGACCCATGTTCTGCGGCATCGCGCTGTTGTAGTCGAAACGGGTCCCCGGCTCGACTTCGAGCGGCAGGTTCAACGCCGTGGGCACCACGTTGGCGCCGAGCATGAGTTGGAAGAAACCGCCCAGCGGGTTGATTCCGAAGGTCGCGAAATCGATGCCGCTGCTCTGTTGGAGTATTTGCCGAATGGTTATTTTCGAGCGCTCATCATCAGCCCATTCGGTCAGATACAACGACGCAGGATCGTCCACCGAGCCGATATAACCCTCGGCGATCGCAATGCCGACGAGCATCGCGACGACGGATTTGTGCATGGACTGTGTCGACGAGATGCTGTCGGCATCGTAATCCGGGTAGTAATGCTCGAGTTGGATTGCCTGGTCGTGATAAATAACCAACGCGTGGGTGCCTGTCTGCTCACCGTAGGCGATCGCTTTATCGAGAGCCGTCCTGCTGATTACGGGCTTGGCCGCCGAGGCGACGTTGACGAGGGGGCCGCCCGGGACTTTCTCCAGCGGACCGCTTTTGGCGCCAAATGGGGCGGTGACGAGTCGCGTTGTCACGACCGGGTCCATGACGAACATGACGGCGAGGCCTGCGAATATCAAAATCGCGAACGCGATCAAGAGGTTCTTGATAATTCGCAACAACGCATTCATGGCGTCGAAGTATACAAGGGCCTGGGTTTTAGCTGCCGGCGCCGGGCGATCGGAATATGAGATACATGGATGTAACTAATTGTTTTTAATGTACTTTTTAGAGGTCCATTGTCGCCGCCGCCGCTGGCCCCACGGCGATTCACAACCTTAATCGTTTTGGGTACCGAAAAGTGCTATTTTTCGGTCAGCGTCCGCTTTTTTGGGCGTGTTCGTAATGAGGTTTATATGTCTGATCAATTAGTAACCGGTACCGTCAAGTGGTTCAACGATGAAAAGGGATTCGGTTTCATCGAACGCGAAGGCGGAAAAGACGTGTTCGTGCATCACAGTGCGATCGCGGGAGATGGCCGGAAAACACTCCGTGAAGGCCAGAAGGTGACCATGAATGTCACTCAAGGCCAGAAAGGCCCGCAGGCCGAGAACGTAACGCCGGAATAATGGCAGTGCTGAATAGGTGCGTTCGCGCTTCTATTTAGTTCTTGTATTAGTCGTCTGTTGCATCGCCGGTCGAGGGGCGGGAGCCGCGACGGACGAAGTTTTAGTCATACGTGGGGGCACGTTGATCGATCCCGCGCGCGCCGAAGTAACGGATCGCGCGACGATCGTTATTGCCGATGGGGTCATTCGAAGCATCGGCTCTGACCCGGCCCTGCCGTCAGGCGCCAGAGTCATCGACGCCACAGCCCTGTTTGTCCTGCCCGGCCTCGCGGACATGCACAATCATTTGCGCCCTGGCACGTTCCGTCCCGGTGATGACGCGCTCGGCGTGTTGCGCGGCTTGTTGGAATGGGGCGTGACGACAACCTTCGACCCGGGCGTTCCCGAGGAAAAATTCTCGGAATTGCGGGCAACGATCGGGGCGGATCCGGCGGCCTATCCGAGAACATTTCTGATCAAGGGCGTATTCACAACTGAAGATGGTTGGGGGCACGGCTTCAAGCCTGAATCCACCGACGAGGCACGCGCCATCGTTCGGGTGCTCAAGACCGCCGGGTCGGATGGCGTGAAGCTCATGTATGACGACATGAGCTGGGCCACGACGCGGCCGTTCGCGGTCATGCGTCCCGACATCATGGCCGCAATCATTGATGAGGCGCACCGGCAGGACATGCTCACCTTCGCACACGCGCCCGTGCTCGAGTACGCACGACAAACGCTCGAGGCCGGGATCGACTGCCTGCTTCACGGCATCATCAGCGCACCGATAGACGCTGCGTTTATCGAACTGATGCAGCGGAACAACGCCTGCTATATCTCGACACTGGCGATGTTCCAGACGAACGCGGGTTACAGCTCGTGGGCGGACCGGCTCGAAGCGTTCGATCTCGAGGACCGGCTCGATCCGAAGGCGATGGCGTTGTTCCATAAAATACCAACGGGTACGGCCAGGCTCGACAATACGGCCTGGGCGGCGGCGCGTCTGCCGGTTCTGCGCGCGAACCTGATCGAGGTACATCAGGCCGGCATACCGGTCGTGATCGGAACGGACACCGGGATACCCGGCGTATTGCCCGGCATCGCCACGCAACTCGAGATCGTCCTGCACGTCGAAGCGGGACTGACGCCCATGGCTGCGCTCGAGGCCGCGACCGGCAACGCCGCGCGCATGCTGCGGCATCAGGGCACTTTCGGCGGCATTCGCGAAGGCATGGCCGCTGATTTCTTAATCCTGGCGGCCGATCCGATTCAGGACATCAACAATATTCGCCGCATCCGGTATGTCGTGCGGGCCGGAAAGATCGTGAGTCCAGTCGGCGATTGATCGAACAGCGGGACCGCACGCAGCGTTCGCTGTCGCCGAGGTTTTCGTCGCGTCGGGTCGTCACCGTCGCGGCTGCGAAACGCCACTGTCGTCAGACGTTACGACCCGGCACGACCTGCGCCTCGGTTTCGCCCTTGCGCCAGATCTGTCGGGGCGCGTAGCCCTCTGTGCGCATGAGATGTTCGGTGTAAACGATCCGCTCGGCATCGATGCGCGCGAGCTGACCGCGGGGCGGCTCGTCGAGTCGGCGCCCGAGTTCGAACGACGATCCTGGCCATTTGAAAATTTTCATGCCGTGCTCCCACTCCGGCGTGTCGACATCGAGCAACGTCGCCGTGCCAAAGATCTGGCAACCCATGATGCACGCCCAGCCGGCCATCGGGTTCGCGATCGCGATTGCAACCCGCGAGTCACGGCGCATCGCGTAGACCTTCGGACTCTTGGGTTGTGGAAAAATATAAAGGGAGAAACCTTCGTGGTAATACTCGAGCGGGCTGACGCAGGGCTGACCGTCTTTCATGGTCGTGGCGAGGTAGCCCATATTCGTCATGGTCAGCACGCGCTCGATGCGCTTTTCCAGCAGGTCGATCGGCATTAGCTTGGTTGGCCAGGGCTCCTGCTCCAGCCAGGGATGGGCGAGGCTCATAGTCCGTTCCTTCTGTAAGATTTTGGCGAAAAAAATCGCTTTTTATCTTACGTCATCAACGGTCGTCACGGAGCACTTTCAGCCGATGTGTTCGGCAAAGAACTGATTCAGAAGCCGGTTCTCCGGGTCCGCTTTCCGGCGCATTGCGCGGAAGTGCTTGAGGCGTTTGCCATAGGCCCTCGCGGCTTGTTCGGGCGTAAAACCCGGCGTCTGGTTGAACATCGGAATGCCGCCGAAGTTCGACGCGATGCCGGCGAAGTCGATCAGGAAGTTGTCCCAGCCGTTGGTGTTCGTCGTGCGCAGACTGATTGCGAATACGGGCCCGTCGAAGCTCGGGGACAGAACCGCCCCGCGGTCGCGCGTCAAGCGGTAACCGATCGCGGGCAGATCGCAGCGAAAGCCGGTCGTCAGGTAATGCCGGCGGCAGAACTCCCGGTAGGAATACAGCGCTGCACTGAACTTGTTGGCCGGGAACAGCCACGTGCAATGGCGAATCCGGCTCGATGCGCCGACCTTTCGGAACTGTCCGGTCTGTTCGACCGAATTGCTGCCGGCATCCATGAGCCTGGTGTTCACGAGCATCTGGGTCGCCTCGCCGAAACCGTCGATCAGCGGGTCGCGAATGCGGCTGACTGAAAATGCCCGACCGACCGTGTAGACGAGATCAGGCAAGATCCGATTTAGGAGCCAATCCTGTATCTTCCAGGCGAACGAGTGGGGTCGGCCCGCGGCGCTTGCTTCGCGCAGTTCTATGAATACGCGATCGCGAAACGGCAGCAGGTACATTTTCACGCCGGCGCTAATCTTCGCGAGGTTTGGCACGAGCGTCGTCAGTTGGGCGAAACCGATCTTGCTGTGGCGAATGGAATAAGAACGGATCTTGCGTATTCGCAATGTCACCATGTAGATAATGCCGATGAGCCCGTAACTCTGGCGCACCCATCTGAGCGCGTCGGGCTCACTCTCGTCGATCGCGACGATGCGTCCTTGCGGCGTGACAAGTTTGAGTCCGCAGACTGATGTCGCGAGGTGCCCGCCGTCCTCGGGCATGCCGGCCGACAGGGAACCACTGCTGATCACGCCCCCGACCGTCCGGTCCGGGTATTCATAACTGCCGACGAGTTCGAGGCCATGGTCGGCGAGTGTGCGCGCGAGATCACGCAGGCGCATGCCGGCCTGCACGGTAACGGTTCCGGATTTAATCTGTACGAGCCGGGCCATGCCCGTCATGTCGAGCAGTGTGCCTTCCTGGACTTTTGTGCACCGGGTGTTGCTGCTGTTGGCGCCGACGGCGCGTACCGGGGACGGAAATTTCCTCGGGTTCGTCACGACCTTGACGATGTCCTCCCCGGATCTCGGCCGGAAACTGCGTGGCTCCTTGATTGCCGGCTTCCGATACTGGCCGGCGCTGTGCGTCGATTTCCGTTGCATGCCTGTCCCTCAGGTCGAATCTAAAAACTCAACCGGTCGAGGGTTAGTTGCCGAAGGCCTCGCGTCACGTGATCAGGAACGCGAGTGACTGCCGGCAATCCCGCTGTCATAGGACATCGTCCCTTAGACCGGTGACTTTGTGCCCCCGGCTTTCACCGGGTTTACCACTTATCGGCTCGCCGAATATGGCCGAAACCCGTTTTCGCGGCAAGGAATTCAGTCCAAAGTTTGCCTATCGGCCGCCGGGTTTTGGTAAATTGTGAAAAAATTGGCTCACAATACGGCCTGAGAAAATCTTTATGTAAGGTTTTCCGAACGAACTGACGAACTCGGGTCAACGGATTCAGGAAACATAACGTCAAAGCGCTGCATCAAAATGCGCGTTTCGAGCGAAAAGGAACTTCTCATGAGCGACAAAGAAAGGGTCGAGTACAGCGGCAAGAGCGACTAGAGCGCCGCCAATTTAAGCTAACGCCCGGCCCAGTTGTTCGATATGCGATTCATCATGTGCCGCGGACAGGAACCCGACCTCGAACGGACTCGGTGGAAAGTATATGCCGGCATCGAGCAGGGCCCGGAACATGTCCGGAAACGCTCGCGCGGTCTCCTCGCTGATCTGGTCCGGCGCGCGTATCGTCGCTTCGGCGGATGCCGACGCGAGCCAGAATAGCGAACCGCGGCGTTGCAGGGTCAGCTTGTCGATAGGCCGCATGGTCTCGTCGAGCGCTTGTCCGAGCGTTTCGAGGTGTCCGTAGATCTCGCCGTCGAGCAATCGTCGCAGAGTTGCGAGGCCGGCCGTCATCGCGACCGGGTTCGCGTTCAGCGTGCCGGCTTGGTAGACGGGTCCAAGCGGTGCGACCAGGTCCATGATGTGGCGTTTGGCTGCGAACGCGCCGACGGGGAAACCGCCGCCGATAATTTTGCCCCAGGTCACGATATCGGGTTCGATCCCGGACGTTTCGGCGTAGCCGCCGAACCCGAGTCGAAAGCCCGTGATGACTTCGTCGAATATCAAAAGTGCGCCGTGTTTGCGGCACAGTGAGGCGAGCGTGGTCAGGAATGCTTCGGTCTGTGGCAGCAAGCCGTGATTAGCGGGCACGGGTTCGATGATGGCCGCCGCAATCTCTTTCCCGTGCGCCGCAAAAATCGTCGCGATAGCGGTCGCATCGTTCAGCGGTGCGACCAGCGTATCCCGGCCGACGGATTCGGGCACGCCGGCGCTATCGGGTTTCGCCGTACCCGCGAGTCCCGAACCGGCGCGGATCAGCATCGCATCGGCATGTCCATGGTAGCAGCCGTCGAACTTCAGCACTTTGTCTCTACCCGTCGAGGCGCGTGCGAGACGTATCGCAGACATGACAGCTTCCGTGCCGGAGTTTACGAAGCGCACTGTATCGATCCAGCCGACGTTGGCCGTGATGAGTTCGGCGAGTTCGAGCGAAGTCCGTTCGGCGGCGCCAAAGCTCCAGCCCTTGTCGACGGCCTTGGTAACGGCGGCACGCACGATCGGATCGCCATGCCCGAGAATCATCGGCCCGAACGCCATGCAGAAATCGACATACCGGCGGCCGTCGACATCCGTCAGTTCCGCGCCGCTTGCCGATGCGATAAACAGAGGTGTGCCGCCGACCTGTTTGAACGCGCGCACGGGGGAGTGTACGCCGCCCGGGGTTACGCGCCGGGCCCGGTCGAACAGGTCCTCGGACTGTGTCACGACGAAAGGCAGGATCGCGCGCGGCGTGCCGCGTAGCTGATGATCATCGAAGCGCCGGCCCGCACAAACGCGATCCAGGTTTCGCGTTGTGCGACGTCACGACGCAGCAGATCGTGCTTTGCCAGCAGGTCGATGGCGGCCTGCTCGCCGCTCGTCTGATAGACGGCCCAGGGTTTCGGTATGCGCGTCGATAAATCTGCGAGCACGTCGAGATAGGGCAGACCGGGTTTGACCATGAGTATATCGGCGCCCTCGGCATCGTCGCGCTCGGAACTCAGCAACGCGTCACCGGGACGCGCCGGATCGATCTGATAGGTTGCCCGGTCCTTGAGCGCCGTGTCGCCGGCCGGCGCGGAGCCGGCCGCGAGCCGGAACGGGCCGTAAAAGCTCGAATGGAATTTGGCCGAGTAACTCATTATTAATGTGTCATCGTGACCGCTGCACCGGAGCGCTTCGCGAATCGCTTTGATGCGCCCGTCCATCATGTCGCTCGGTGCGACACAGTCGGCCCCGGCTTCCGCGAACGTGCGCGCCGCCGCCGCGAGTTCCTCGACGGTCGCATCGTTGACGACGTGGTCGCCGGCGTCGTTCAGTATGCCGCAGTGGCCGTGCGTCGTGTGCGAACACAGGCAGACGTCGACGCCGAGCCAGAGATCGGCGCCGAAACGTTGCTTGACGGCCTCGATGCGCGCGGCCGTGAATGCATGATCGAATCCCGCCTGACGTTTTTCTGCCGGCACGCCGAACAGCAGAAATTTATTGATGCCGTTTTCGAGGTCGTGCTCGATCTGCGATATTAACGTGTCGGACGTTTCGCGGAATACGTCGTCGAGTCCCGGCACGGCTTCGCGGTTCGCGATGCCGTCCACGACGAACAGCGGCTGAATGAATTGCTCCAGGTGCACCCGGACCTCGCGAGTCAGGTCCCGGATATGCGGGCTCAGCCGCAGCCGGCGCAGGCTCAGCGGAGCCATTCTCGCCAATCCTTACGCGACGGAAACAGCTGTAATGATTCGAGGCCCGACCGCTTGAGTGCTCGTGCCGTTTTGCCGGCGCCACAGGCATGATGTGCATCGGCCGGCAACCACTGTCTGACGTATTGATACTGGCCGATGCTGCCCCAGAAGAAATGCGTCGCCGAGCGGACCTCGTTGCGGTAATTCTCGACCCGCCCGGCATCGATCGATGGCTCCAGTTCGTAAGTCGCGAGGACCGTGCCGATACCAGAATCGGCCCAGCTCGATTCGGCGCCGCGGTGGGTCAGCGCGGTCCAACCGGATAATTTCGGCAGGTGCAGGATATCGGCTTCGAGTGTCGGCACGATGTCGGCGAAGCCGAGGTTGTCGGCGCAGCCTTCGACCCAGTATCCGCGTTCGGCAAGTTGCTTCCAGCTCGCGATGCCGCTGACCCAGATGCGCGCATCGGGTCCGAGCGATATCGACTCGGTCAGGGCCCGCCAGTGCGCGACGAAGACGGCGCCGACGTCGTGCAGGCGCAGATTCAAGAGCGCCCGATGCCGGGCGGCCGCGGTGGATCCGGCTCCAATTAACACCTGGCCGTCCCAGGCACGCGCGTTGCGCGGATGTGGCGGACGATTCCAGATGACCGTGCCGGACTCCCGCCCGCGTCCGCGCACATAGATGAGCGGCCCAAGTCCTTGCGGCTCGATGGCCGTCACACCGACGCCCGCGCGCTGCGACGCGGGCAGGCTCGCGAGCAACTCGAGTTCTCTCTGCACGAGCGTGGCGGTGCCGGGGTGGTGCAGTGCTGTGAGGAAACTGCGCGTGCGTTCGTCATCGCGCCGGCATTCGAGCACGAGCGCGCCCTGGCCCGGCGCGGCCGGACAGGCCGACAGCGGCAACACGATGAAACGAACGTTCCCCAGCAGCGGAGCGATCGCCCGCCGGCCATCGGCATCACGCCAGAGTCGATTCAGTCCGGCGATCGCGAGTACGACGCCGTCGAGGGCATCGGCTCGATCGGGATCGAGGTGTAGCCGACGCAGACGATCGTCTACGCTGCCGCGCAAGGGAGAAAATTTAAGCGGTGAAGAGTCCTGTTGCGATCCGGTTGCGAATCTCGGCAAGGCGTCGCGCAAGAAAGTTTCGACGTTAAACTGACGGCGCGCCGATGAGGAGCCGATACGGATGGCCGCATTTTGCCGGAGTCGCTCGATGACATCGGCCCGAAACACGATGATGTCGCGCGGATTCTCGCGAACCGGGATCGCGGCACGGAAAATCCCGTCGGGACGATCCGGACCGAGGTCCTTGACCGAATGCACGCAGAAATCCACATCATGATTCAGCAGCGCCACGTCGAGTTCGGCCGAAAAGAAATCGGTATCTTGAATTTGGGATAAGGGTGTCTGCCGATCCCGGTCGCCGCGCGTTTCGATGGGTGCGAGCCGGATGTCGAGGCCGGGATGTTTCTTTTCTAGCGCGGCGGCGATCAAGCGGCTCTGCGCGATGGCCAGCAGGGAGCCGCGCGTACCCATTCGTAATGGTTTGGTGTGCATGGCCGGTTCCACTGGGTGCGGCTTACGCCGTCTTGAGACTGGCAAACGGCAAATTGCGATCGCCTCTTATAAAGTCCGTGGCGCATTGCCGGCAGGCTGCGCGCGCGCGCGAAAGTTGCTGCGTACGGATATCAGCCTGTGCGCGTCGCAGATCGAACACATCATCAAGGTCGAACACGCGGACGCGAGATCCGCGCGCCACGGGATCGTGGCCGCGACGATGGCCGAGGTGCACCACGGTCCGAATGTCGCTTGCCGCCAACCATCGCCGCCAGTTATCGTCGTTCACACGGTCGGGCGGCGTCGTCAGGATCACATGATCGGCCCAGTGCGCGGCCCGCTCCCCGTCGCCGGGCCCGAAGGCGGATTCGATCGAAAGCCCTTCCAGACCGACGCTGCGGTGATTCCAGAGGCCGAGCACATGGTTCCGAAACAGCGGCAACATCGAGCGTGCGAGCTTGCCCGTGCCGACGAACAAAATCCGGTCGGTCGCTGCCGGACGGATCAGGCGCCGCACGAGCGTGCCGTACGACGCACCGCCGATGTTCAGCAGGTGCGTGCAGCGGATCGCCTTGGTGTCATTGATGATGCGGTGCACGAGCGGCGCGAGCCGCGCGACCTGCCGGTTCGGCCGCAACCTTTCCCAGGCTTCCTTGAATTGCCCGAACACATTGGTTTCACCCGGGACGGCGCTGCGCAGACCCGTCGTCACCTCGAGGACGAACCGGTACGCATCGACGCCCGAGCGAATCTCGGCGCCTTGGTCGGCCGGCTCATCCGGCGACAGCTGAATACTCAACTGCCGCTGGCAGGTGTCGAGAAACAGGCCCGCCCGGCACGCCGCTTCGGCCGGCTTGACCCAGTGGGCGACGACGAGGTTGTGGATGTCAGCCGAGTTCTGCAAGCCATTCATCATCCGACCCTTCCGTCAGGTCCTCGAAAAGATAAGTACTCAGATACCGCTCGCCGGTGTCCGGCAGCATGACGAGGATCGTCGCACCCGGCTTGGCTTTTTCAGCGATCGTCAGGCCCGCGCTCAACGTCGCGCCGGCCGATAAGCCGACAAAAATACCTTCTTCCATCGCCAGACGCTTGGCGTTGGTCCGACCGTCTTCATCCGTGACCGGCAGCAGTTCGTCGTAAATGTCCCGGTTCAAAACGCCGGGAATGAAATCCGGCGTCCAGCCCTGGATCTTGTGCGGTTGCCACTCCTTGCCGCCGAGTAGTGACGCGCCGGCCGGCTCCGTCGCGATAATTTTGACCTCGGGGCGCGCGAGCTTGATGACCTCACCGGCGCCGGTCAGCGTGCCGCCCGTGCCCCAGCCCGTGACCCAGTAATCGAGCGGGCGGTTCGCGAAGTCGCGCAGGATTTCGGGCCCGGTCGTCTGCCGGTGATAATCGGGATTGGCCGGATTCTCGAACTGGTCCGCCAGGAACCAGCCGTGTTCCTCGGCCAGCTCCGCGGCCTTGCGGACCATGCCGGTGCCGCGTTCGGCGGCCGGCGTCAGGATGACCTTCGCGCCCATGGCGCGCATGATCTGGCGCCGCTCCACCGAGAAGCTGTCGGCCATCGTCGCGACGAACGGGTACCCGCGCGCCGCGCAGACCATGGCCAGCGAGATGCCGGTGTTACCCGACGTGGCTTCGACGACGGTTTGCCCGGGCGCCAACACGCCACGCTTCTCGGCATCGTTGATAATGGCCAGTGCGAGCCGGTCCTTGACCGAGGCCATCGGGTTGAAAGCTTCGACCTTGACGAACATTTCGACATGCTCGGGTGCGATGCGGTTCAGCCGCACGACAGGTGTATTGCCGATGGTCTCGAGGATATCGTTGTAAATCATTTTCGCTTACCCCTGTTTGAGTCGTTCTTATTTATCATCCCCGACCGGCCGCACGCAGGTCGGTCTGCTCGTTATCGTCGCCGATCCAATGCAGCTTCTGAGCGAGATCGACGACCTCCCCGACGACCAGCAATGACGGCGAGCCGAGTCCGGCTGTTGCGGCACGCGTGGCAATGTTTTCCAGCGTACCGCCGATCACGCGTTGGTGTTCG
>Ga0114949_10001467_pt1 | contig 14388 bp, 13 predicted proteins | sample N074metaG_FD_83505 | JGI IMG/M metagenome (GOLD analysis project Ga0114949, IMG submission 83505) | Deep subsurface microbial communities from Kermadec Trench to uncover new lineages of life (NeLLi) - N074 metaG | ecosystem: Environmental > Aquatic > Marine > Ocean trench > Sediment | place... | reverse complement strand
GTGCGGAAAAAAAAGTACTAATGAGGAAAAGAAACAAAGGCGCTGTTAATAGAGGCACTATCTATAAAAGCACTATCGTTAAAGGCACTGTCCATAATCTCACCGTCGATAAAGTCGCCTTCAATAAAATCACTGTCAATAAAGTCACTATCTTTTATGATTTGTTTTGATTCCTACACGAAGGGTTATTAACATAGCCCGCTCAAAAAGTTGCGCCGTGTCGGGACCAGCGTCGCGATGAGAGTGAACCGGGGTGGCATTCCCATCTTGAATGGGTAGGTTTTTTCAGGGTAAGTTTCAGGGTAATTAGGATACTGCATGATAGAAGTTAAGAATTTGCAAAAGAAATTTGGCCATCTGGTGGCTGTGGATGATATTTCGTTTCGGGTAGCTCCGGGAGAAATTCTTGGATTCCTCGGGCCCAATGGTGCGGGCAAGTCCACCACGATGAAGATGATCACGGGGTTCGTTAAACCCACACGGGGCAGCATCAGCATCTGGGGTTGTGATATTGGATCAGACACAATCGCTGCCCAGAAACATATTGGTTATCTGCCAGAGGGAACGCCCTGTTATGACGAAATGACGCCCCGCAGCTTTCTTGGTTTCATTGCTGAAGTTCGGGGGTTTGGCAGGCAGCAACGAACGGAAAAAGTCAATTCTGTTGTACGGACCATGTCGCTTCAAAGTGTGCTCGATCAACGTATTGAAACCCTGTCAAAGGGATTCAAAAGGCGGGTCGGGTTAGCGCAGGCGATTATCCATGATCCTGATGTGCTTATCCTGGATGAGCCGACCGATGGCCTCGATCCCAACCAGAAGTACCAGGTGCGGGATATGATTCGAGGGCTATCAAAAGAAAAGATAGTCATTATCTCAACACATATTCTGGAAGAGGTATCTGCCGTTTGTACCAGGGCGATTATTATATCAAATGGCAACATCGTGTCAGATTGCACGCCGCGTGAGCTCGAAGAAAAATCCCGGTTTCACGAGGCGGTTACCTTGAAATTCAATTCGCCAGGTGATGCGCAAAGCGCAGCCGGTAAATTGGGCGATTCTGAAATAGTCAGCAGTGTAATACAGAAAGACGCAGAACTGCTGGTTTTTCCAGAGCACAAGGATGGCAGTCTTCTACCACTGGTTACGGATCTGGTTCGAAGCGAGGGATGGCAGCTGGCGGGTCTATTCCAGGAGAGAGGCAGGTTAGATGAGGTCTTCCGCAGCATCACCCAGGAGGATTCCCATGTCGGGTATTAACATCGTATTCAAGCGAGAATTTGCCAGTTACTTCGCGACACCCATCGCCTATGTGTTCATCTTAATCTTTCTGATTTTATCGGGGGTATTTACTTTTTACCTGGGAAATTTCTATGAACGTCAACAGGCCGACCTGACGCCCTTTTTTAGTTTCCATCCCTGGCTCTATCTTTTTCTGGTACCCGCCGTATCAATGAGATTGTGGTCTGAGGAACGGAAGTCCGGGACCATAGAATTACTAATGACGTTGCCCCTGGCGAAACATGACGCGATTATTGGCAAGTTCCTTGCCGCGTGGGTTTTCACTGGTATCGCTTTGTTGCTGACGTTTCCTCTCTGGATCACCGTTAACTATCTTGGAGATCCGGACAATGGCGTAGTGCTTGCCAGCTATCTGGGAAGTTGGTTGATGGCAGGTGGTTTCCTGGCGATTGGCTCCTGTGCGTCGGCATTGAGCAAGAGCCAGGTCATTGCCTTTATTATCAGTGGCGTCGTTTGCCTTATTTTTATACTGGCTGGATTTCCGCTTGTGTTGAATGTGTTCAAAGATTGGCTTCCGGTCGTATTGATAGACACCATCGCCAGCTTGAGCTTTCTAACGCACTTTAGCTCAGTCTCCAAAGGTGTACTGTCTTTGAGGGATGTTCTTTATTTCATGTCAATGATCGTATTCTGGCTGGCTGCAACCGCAGTCGTCGTTGAACTCAAGCAGGCGGATTAAAAATAATGAGAAAAAATCTATATTCAGGTACAGGCCTGTTCTTGTTACTGATTGCCTTCATGGTCTTCACATTGATGAACAATTCACTTTTTAGCAACGTCCGTCTTGATCTAACGGAGAACAAACTTTTCACCTTGTCCGAAGGGAGCAGGGAGATAGTGCAAACCATCGATGAGCCTATAAACTTGTACTACTTTTTTTCAGAAACAGCGAGTCAAGATCTCACTTCCCTCAGGGCATATGCTGTCAGGGTCCGGGAATTACTGGAAGAGTATGCTCTGGCTGGAGGCGAAAAAATTAACCTCAGGATCATCGATCCGGAACCTTTCTCCGAGGCAGAGGACGAGGCTAACGGTTTCGGTTTGCAAAGTGTTCCTGTATCTGCAGCGGGTGATGAGCTTTATTTTGGATTGGCCGGTACCAATGCGCTGGATGAGGTCGTTGTCATTGCCTTTTTTCAACCAGATAAAGAAGAATTCCTGGAGTATGAAATAAGCAAACTCATTCAGGGGTTGGTTATCGCCAAAAAGCCAGTGATAGGCGTGCTTTCGAGTCTGCCGGTGCAGGGTGAGTTCAATATGAACACCTTCCAAAACACGCCATCCTGGACTGTAATTCGACAGCTTGAACAACTATTTTCGATTCAGAAAGTGGCTGCAACCGTCAACGAATTACCGGGTGATATAGATATTCTAATGGTCATACATCCGAAGAATATCAGTGATGCCTTACTGTTTTCGATTGACCAGTTCCTCATGAAAGGCGGTAAAATGCTGGCATTCGTTGATCCGTTGGCAGAGACGGACCGACCGGCACAGGCCAGCCCCATGATGCCAGCGCCACCAACCAGCCAGGCTTCAGACCTGAACAAGCTGATGGCGCCCTGGGGTGTGAAGCTAAGGGAAGGTAAGGTACTTGGTGATTCCCAGGCAGCTTTGACGGTGAGTGGTTCAGATGGTGCGCCTGTGCGGCATCTGGCGATTGTTGGAATGGGACCGGCAAATTTTACTTCCGATGATGTGGTCACCTCAAATTTGGAAAATATAAACCTGGCGACTGCCGGTATCATCGATATCGAAAAGGATGCGACAGTCCAGGTAATTGCGCTAATCACTTCGAGTGAACATGCGATGCCGCTGGATAGTTTCCAGTTTCAGTTCCTTTCCAATCCACGGGATTTGCAAAAAACATTTTCCGCCACGGGGGAGCGTTATGTTGTGGCGGCCAGGCTGTCCGGTAAGGCCGGCACTGCATTCCCGAATGGTATTGATGGTTATGAGGGTGAGCTAATTGAGCAAACAGAAAATCTGAATGTGATCCTGGTTGCGGATACAGACATTTTATCCGATAGGCTCTGGGTACAGGTGCAGGATTTTTTTGGTCAACAGATCGCAACACCCTGGGCAAATAATGGTGATCTAGTCGTTAATTCCCTGGACAATCTAAGCGGTAGTTCAGCGCTTATCAGCATCCGCAGCAGAGGCAAGTTCACGCGGCCATTTGAGGTTGTGCAGGATTTGAGGCGAGAAGCGGAAGCCCGTTACCTGGAAAGTGCCGATGACCTCCAGGTTCAGCTAGCAGAAACGGAGCGGAAATTGACGGAGTTACAATCGACTTCCGGAGGCCAGGCTGTTTTTAACCTGAGTCCGGAGCAGGAGGCTACATTGTTTCAATTTCAAGAAGAAAAATTGCGTATTCGAAAGGAATTAAGGGATGTTCGGCATCAATTGAATAAGGATATTGAAACACTTGGATCCACGCTTAAATTTTTGAATATTGCATTCATTCCAATTTTGCTTACCCTTTTATTATTGGTAGCCAATTATTTGCGGACGGCTCGTAACAGTTCTGGCAAAACGGAGGAGACAATCCAGTGACTCAGAAAAATATCACCCTTATCCTGTTGGCTATCCTTGCCATGATGATGTTGACCTTGGGGCAAAATCAAGTTGAAGAGGTTGATGAGAGCGAGAGGCTAATGCCTACGCTAAAGGAAAACCTTAACAATCTTGAAAAACTTGAGGTGCGATCTGCTACGGGTTCCTTTAACCTGATTAAGCAGGATCAGCGTTGGGTTGTCCTGGAAAAAAATTCATATCCGGCGGATTTTAGAATGTTGTCAAGCCTGCTCGAAGGATTGAGCAAAGCGCGTTTGATCGAACAGAAAACGGCCAGGCCGGAGAACTATTCAATACTGGAAGTTCGTGATATATCTGATGAGGGCAGTAAGGCGAAACAGGTATCTGGATCTGCTGAAAACTATGACTTCTCCATTCTCATCGGGAAATCGTCTCAGGGCCGGGAGGGCCAGTTTGTCAGAAGACCGGATGAGACCCAGGTATGGCTGGCAGACAGGTCACTGGATGTCAATACTTCGGTGCTGGCCTGGCTCAAACCCGAATTCATTAATATCGAATCTGAAGAAATCAAAAAAATTGAACAGTTTGATTTAAAAGGGCAACTCCAGTTTACGATTGAGCGAATTGACGGCGAAGACGAACTTGTATTGCAAAACTTGCCTGCGAATCGCAGCCTGAAATATCAGGGAATTACCGGTGAACTGGCAGGTTCCCTGGAAAATTTGCGGTTAATCGACGTCAGACCGCATGAAGAGGAATTGTGGCCAACTTCGTTTCAGACAATTTATACCCTGGCTGATGATGAAAAAATTACGATAAAGGTTATGGATCTTGAAGATAAAAAGTGGCTCCATTTAACCGCCGGTGGGAAAACAGGTCCCGATGCGGAGCCTGGTGCTGGCGATATTGCCACGCCTGGCAGATGGGATTTCCTGGTGACAAGTTATGTGTACGATGATTTCACCAGGAATCTGGATTACTTGCTGGCCGAACAAAAAGAAGTATCCCCTGAATAAGGAGTTGCTTGATTGACGCGGTGCCCACATACTTTGCAAAGGCACAGGATCGGGGTCGTGAGAAGTTGAAATCTTTCAAACCACTATTGCAACTTTCCAGCTACTACCTGATTGTAGGGCTTATAATTACTGCAGTGCTGTTGGTCTTTCCGGCTACCCAGGACTGGCTGCCGGTGGGTGGTAACGCGGACCTGTCACTGGATACTAGTTCCCTGATTACCGGCAAGGTGACCGAGATTAGTTGGGAGCCCATCGCCAAGGCATTGGAGTTAACACTCAGCATGGCAGGCGTCATTATTTTGATGAAACCTGTGGCCTGGGTTTATATGGGTGCCAGGCGCCGTCGCGGCAGGGAACAATCATTTGTCATGACCCTGTTGCTGTTGCCACTGGCGGTTGCGGGGATTGTCATTGTCGTTGAGAACAGCCTCGCACTCGCTTTTAGCCTCGCGGGTATTGTGGCGGGAGTTCGTTTTCGATTGACGCTGGATGACACGCTCGATGCTATCTATATTTTCATGTCTATCGGAGTTGGCCTCGCTGCTGGTATTGGTGCAATGGAGATTGCAGTCGTGCTTTCGATGTTTTTCAATTTTTCGGTTGTGCTGCTCTGGCAGAACCGATACGCCGAGAATGTATCGAGTCGATGGTTTGCAAGAAACTGGATCAACCCGGGCGACATTCATGAACCGGAAAGTATCGAACAAAATAGTGAAGAAAATAAAAACCCCGTTGACGATAGTCACCTTAATAAGCCTTAGTATTTTTGTTGGTTTGCTCTGGGCAGAAAAAGATCCCCTGGGGTTGCCGGAGACTTATATTCCCGTTTCACTCGATGATTATCCCCTGGGTAAAAAACATAGGAATGGATGGTCCCTGCCGGAAGTTCTGCATGAAGTTTCTGGTGTTGCAGTTGTGGACGCCGACAGGATTTTCATTCATAACGACGAATCAGCCGTCATCTATGAATTTAATGTTAGTACCCGGGAAGTCACGCCGCGGTTTCAATTGGGAGACCCTCCTCTAAGTCTGGACCTGGAGGGTATCGCGCTCATTGATAGTGATGTCTACCTGGTACTGAGTACTGGCCAGATATATAAGATTAGGAACGGGGTCAGCCGTCGCGGCATCATTGATGACTATGAGATCTTTGATAGCGGTATGCAAGGCTTGTGTGAAATAGAAAGTCTGGAAGAAGACATTGATGCCGGAGCCCTGGTTTTCGCGTGCAAACAGGTGTATGGGGAAGATTATATTTCTGTTTATCGTTATAAACCGGGTGATGATCGATCGGTGAAACTATTTGACCTGTCTTTTGCGACACTGGGCGGGAAGTTTCACCCATCAGCGATATCAACTCAATTTGGGAGTTATATTATTCTTGCCGGGAAGCAGCATCTTATTCGCCAGGTGTCTTCCGGGGGTGAAGTGATGACTTCGGCTAAACTCAAAAAGAAACATCATCAACAGGCGGAGGGGATTGGATTTTTGCCGGATGGACGCCTGATCATTGCGGATGAGGGAAAGAATCGTAAGGGGCGAATTTCAGTTTATCGACCGGGTGCAGGTCCGTAAAATATACTGCTAGGAACGGCAGGCTCCGGTGATGTATCTATTCATTTTCGTCGGCGAGTCGATGATGGCGTAAAACTTCCTGAGATACTTTTCTACCCGGGATTTGGTTCGTTTGGTCAGTAGGTTGTCACCAGCGAAGAGGATAATGATCTCTTCTTTTTTACTTTGGACTCGCATTATCGCCCCAGGTATGTGTGCATTGGCCTGGCACAAACCCCGGTAGTTCCTGATTTTGACCGACCTGATCGGAACAGCTGGAGATGGTACCGCATACTGGGCATTGATAATCCCTGAATTGTCGAAATCATACGGGATAGGGATGTAAGTGCCGGACTCGTTTTCGTTTCGTTGCATTAGTTTTGTATTGTGACAACAATCTTTTTCACCGCGACCCTGAAAATTTGAATAGTCTGTATTGCCGATCATAAATTGAAAAAGATCGACAGTTACCGCAGATTGCTGGTCGAGATTTTCTGGTGAAACTCGGCTGGCATGAACTTGAGTGAGCCCGAGGCGTTTCCCCATGCGTTTTTTCTGTTCAATAAAGAAGCCAGGACTTGTCCGTGCCTTGTTGTTATCAATGAAGGTAAGCTCCACCCATCGCACCTTGAAGTTGTTATTGGACAGTGAAGCAAACAGCTTGTAGATCAGATATTCCATGCGAACATACTGTGAATATTTTTTCTTGCAGGCCACGACCAGTTTCAGCTCGGATTGTTTTTTAAAGATGGTTCCCTTTACATCTTCTTTATTGAAATAGACCTTGAGGGGCGGGTAAGTGCAGGTGCTTTTTTTTAGTCGATTGTTGCCGCGCACTTGTAGTTTAACTGTCATTTCCCCAGATTCATCCCACAAGAGCCGGGCCGGGTATTGCTTCGTCTTATCCCTTACCCTGTATATTTCAGAGAAGGGTGCAGTAAAGGTGAGTTTGAGGGATTCATCGGTTTCAAATAAAGGATCCGCAGATAGATGAACGGTCGCGAAAAGCACCATACTGAAGATGAAAACCTTATTCACAGGGCGGGCAGCCTGTTACATGAACATAACCCTTGGCCGCAATTATCGTAATGAGATTCAACTTGCTACCTCTGCCCGGGTGAACTGACCTTTATTTAAGTTTCTGCCTGAATGGGTTTAGACGGTCTATGCTGACCGGGTATCGTTTTCCATAAACCAGTTTTGAACCGAAAAGCCATTACTCTCCATTCTCTCATAACTACCTTCTGGTGTGAGCCGCCAAGATTGTGCTGTGTCTTCAATATTTTTAAGCATGACATCATCGAGTACCTGCTCATGAACGACGGGGTCCGTGATCGGGATCATAATCTCTACTCGATCATCAAAATTGCGTTCCATCCAATCGGCAGAAGAGATGAACACCTTTGCATTTCGGCCAGGTAGCGTCTCTCCATTTGCAAAACAGTAAATCCGGGAGTGTTCCAGGTATCGGCCAACAATACTTTTAACCGATATATTTTCCGACAAGCCTGGTAATCCAGGCCTTAAGCGGCATTGCCTGCGAACGACAAGCTCAACCACGACACCGGCAGTAGATGCCTCATAAAATTTGTTGATAATCTTAGGGTCGGTCAGGGAATTTAACTTGGCCATGATTTGCGCCGGTTTCCCGTTTTGCGCGTTCTTAATCTCAATGTCAATAAGTTGTAACAGTTCCCGACGAATGTCTCTGGGTGCAACGACAAGTAATTCACAGGCAGGGAAACTACCGCTGGTCAGGTAGTTGAATACCTTGTTGGCATCGTTGCCCAACGCTCTATTACAGGTGAAATAGGAAAGATCAGTATACAGTCGGGCATTACCCGGATGATAATTACCTGTACCAAAATGAGTGTAGAGCAGCGTCTCATCTTCTTCGCGGCGAACGATGACGGTCATTTTGCAGTGGACCTTAAGATCGACAATGCCGTACACGATTTGCACCCCCGCAGCTTCCATCCGTTTCGCCAACTGGACATTGGCTTTTTCATTGTCCCTGGCTTCCAGTTCAACGACAGCAGTGACTGCCTTGCCTCTTTCAGCAGCGGCGATGAGAGCGTTGACGATGGGTGACCCTTCAGTAGTCCTGTAGAGGGTTTGTTTTATCGCTGTGACGTGTGGGTCTATGGCCGCGTTTTGAATGAAAGTGACCAGCACCTCAAATGAATCGTAGGGATAATGCAGCATCATGTCGCGTTCGCGGATAATACTGAAATAGTCACCGCCTGATTTCTTGACGCGCTGCGGCATTGTCGCTTCATAAGAAGGGAAAACCAGGTGAGGGTACCTTGGCTCCAGGGAACGGGAGATTAGCCCTATCGCATCCGACAATCCTAACAATGCGTCCCTGGCCACAAATTCAGAGGATGCCACACCAAGATTTTGATTTTTCATGGTCTCAATTTCGTCGGCGGTAAGGACGCCCAGCGTCTCGGCGACGAAATAGCCAGCTTCTTCTGGCATCTGGTCATCAAATTTCAATCGGATGACGTTGGCCCGCTCTCTTTGTCGAACCCCGGTCTCGACCATTTCTCGCAAATCATCGAATCTCTCCGCCAGGGCCAGGTCATTATCCCGCAAAATCTGGAAGGTTCCACAGCGAGTAATTTCAATTTCGTTAAAAAATGACTGAATGAATTGAATAACCAGGAATTCCAGCGTGATAATTCGAGTATTTTGTCCCGGCAGCAATTTGAAACGTGGCAGGGATTGGGGCAGGGGAATCAGGATATGCATCCTGGCGCCTTTTTGATCTATTCCTTCAGCCACAACGCATAGACCGCCGCTTGGGACGTAGGGGAATGGATGTTCGCGATCAATCATGAAGGGAGAAAGCGCGAGCATCATATGGTTGTGAAAATAGTCATCGGCAAATTTAAGCTCTTCCTCATTCATTCCGTTGAGAGGAACTATTTCAATTTGATGCTCGGATAACAGGGCCTGGATTTTAATCCATGATTGCTGCTGGGACTCCAGAAGACGGCGGGCATAGATATTGACCTTGTCGAATTGCATAGCCGGGGTTAGCCCATCTACGCTGGGTTTATTGTTTCCACTGTCGATTTTCCTTCGCATCCGGGCAACACGCACTGTATAGAATTGGTCAAGTACCGTGGCGGAAATAGAAAGGAAACGCAGCCTTTCCAGAAGAGGGTGATTTTCGTTACTGGATTCTTCAAGCACGCGCTCGATGAACGCGAGATCTGACAACTCGCGATTGAAATAAAGTTGATTTGTGTCCAAAGGCAGGGCTGAGTCTGCTGCTTTAGTTACCATAATATCGTTATCATGCGGGTTCGATGATGACCAATACCTGGTCTTCTTCAACGGCGTCCTTTTCGCTGACCAGAAGTTCAGTGACGGTGCCGGCGCAGGTTGCTTCAACCGGGATTTCCATTTTCATGGATTCCAGTATTAACAACACATCCTCCTCTTCGACGCGATCGCCTACCTTCGTCTCTACCTTCCAGACCTTTCCTGTCACCTCGGATGCTATTTCAATTCTACTCATTACCATACCCTCTCCTTTCCAGGGAACTGCCGTTGTCCTAGTCGAACATGATGACATGGCGGGCTTCCTCACCGGTCTTGAGCGCATTGAGTGCTTCATTTACATCTTTGAGCTTGATGTGCCTTGATATCATCTCGTCCAGATGTAGTTTTCCTGAAAGATAGAAGTCAATAAAGCGCGGCATATCGACGCGGAAGCGGTTGGAACCCATGTTTGAACCCTGAATTTTTTTCTCCGACAGGAAATCGACACCGTGTAGCTCGACCATTGTACCCACTGGAATCATACCGATGATCGTGGCAGTACCGCCGCTGCCCAGCATTTGGAACGCCTGCTCCGCAGTCGCCTTTAGACCGATAGCTTCAAAAGTATAGTCGCATCCTCCCTGGGTTAATTCCATTACCTCTCCGAGCGCATTACCGGAGCTTGCATTTATCGTATGCGTCGCCCCCATTATTTTGGCAAGCTCAAGTTTCGAATCCACCATATCAACGGCGATGATCTGCCCGGCACCGGCAATGGCTGCGCCGTTGACAGCAGCAAGGCCGACACCACCGCATCCGATCACTGCAACTTTTGAACCAGGTTCAACACCTGCCGTGTGGAAAACCGCGCCAACGCCCGTTGTTGTGGAGCAACCGATTAAAGCTGCGCGGTCAAACGGCATGTCTTCACGAACCTTCACCAGGGCATGCTCATGTATCAGCATGAGTTCTGCAAAGGAGGACAGGTTCAGGAATTGATGAATGGTCTGTTCACCCTGATGCAGCCTCGGTTGTTCATCCGCTTCCCGGGAGACTTCAGGACTCTGGCATAACGCCATATGACCCGTTAAGCATTTATCGCAATGGCCGCAGAATGCAGAGAGGCACGTGATCACATGGTCTCCTTTCTTGACATAGGTGACGTCACTGCCGACTTCTTCGACGATACCCGCACTCTCATGGCCTAAAATCGTGGGTAAATCGTAGGGGTAGGACCCATCCATAAAGTGGAGGTCACTGTGGCAGACTCCGACCGCAACCGGTCGTACCAATACTTCCCTCGCCCCCGGTTTCGAAATCTCGACCTCTTCAATTTCCATGGGTTTGTTTGTCTCACGCAAGACGGCTGCTTTCATACTCATCCTCTGGTCTAAAATGTTTAAATAAGCGAACTGGATCCTTATGGATTTTATTCAGCTTCGTTGTATAACTACATGGTTAAAGTTAAATGTTCGACCTAAATGATGTAACTTGACCCTAATTGCAATCGTTCAACACTGATAGCCCGAATGCTAAAAATATCATGATTCTGAAGCTAATTGCCATGCGCTTGTGTTCCTATCGTTCCACGGAACTTTCTTCAACCCAGAGCAAAGGCCAGGTTTCGTGTCTGAACCAGTGTTTATAGGCATTGGCGGTAATATTGGAAACCCAAAAGAAACGGTTGAGGGGTCTTTCCGGGCGCTCGGCGTTCTGGCCTCTGGGAATATTGTAACATCCAATATCTGGCGATCCGGGGCTTTTAAATTGAAAGAAGAGGGGCCAGGCTTTGCCAATGCGGTTGCCACCTTCCAATGTGACCTGGAACCCGGTGTTTTACTTCGCCACCTTCAATCACTCGAAGTGAAATTTGGGAGACCTGCGGATCATGCGGGCCAGCAGTCGAGGACACTGGATCTTGATATCATCGCATTCGGCCAGAGAAAACTGGTAGAAACCTCACTTCAGATACCACATCCGCGTGCCTGGGAGAGATTATTTGTTCTTCTGCCCCTGCAGGAGGTAGACCCTGATTTTCGGTTTGTAGATAGAGAGGAGTCGTTACAGCAACTCATTGACTCAGCACCCCGGATGGAAGTTTGTTTGTGGGACCAGGGCAGCGACTAGTTCAGTTGGCTGGTTGCGCTAGTAGACCGCAGGATCGATGTTCAATCGGATTTTTTTGGCGTAAAAGCAGACACCGGAAAAGGTGATACATTACCGGCTTTGGCCTCTGAAATTTTACCGATACCTTCTTTCGCGACCTCATCAATCCTGACCACGGCATGCATGGGGATGTAACTTCTGCTCACACCTTCGAATTCTGATTTTAGTTTTTCTTCGCTGGGATCCACCAGCATCTGCGAGCGTTCGCCGAATACCAGTTCTTCGATTTCAATGAACCCATAGAGGTCAGACTGGTAAATTTGACGGGCATAGATTTCAAATATCTGGCCCTGATTAAAAAAGATGATTTTGTAAAGTGGAGTGCTGGACATAGATTTAGTTCGCCCTGGGTGGCAGCCATATGGCCTAATTTCGAAGAGGGAGTTTTAGTTTTCCTTGGTTAAATGTCAATGAATAGGTCAATATTAAAGACAATATGGTAACGCAGACAGGCTATTTCAAGGTCTAAAATATGTTCTTGTCACTACCTTTGACCTCAATGGGTGTCTATAATGATCGCCCTTTTTCTTAAGTACTCTATATTATAGTGACGCACGACAGTGACCAATAAGCTTTTCATAAAAACTCACGGCTGCCAAATGAATGAGTATGACTCATCCAGAATGGCTGATTTGCTGAAGGAAACTCACGGTTTTGAGCTGACTGACCGCGAAGAAGATGCCGACTTGTTGCTCTTAAACACCTGCTCAATTCGGGAGAAAGCTCAGGAAAAGGTGTTCCATCAGTTAGGGCGCTGGCGCCAGCTAAAAATCGATAATCCGGGGTTAAAGATCGGCGTTGGAGGATGCGTCGCAAGTCAGGAAGGCGAGGCCATAAGCCAGCGGGCACCCTATGTGGATCTGATATTTGGTCCGCAAACCTTACACCGATTGCCGGAAATGTTAGCAGATTCTGCAAAGGCGACCTCGGCTGTTATCGATATCAGCTTTCCGGAAATTGAGAAATTTGATCGGCTGCCAGAACCCTCTGTAGATGGACCGTCCGCCTTCGTGTCTATTATGGAAGGATGTAGCAAGTATTGTACTTTTTGTGTTGTTCCTTACACCCGGGGAGAAGAAGTAAGCCGTCCCCTGCGGGATGTGCTGAAGGAGATTATGCAACTGGCTGACAAGGGAGTTCGCGAGGTCAACCTGCTTGGCCAGAACGTCAATGCTTATCGCGGCAGTCTCGGCGATGGTACCACTGCAGACCTTGCCTATCTCATTTCGATTGTCGCCGAGATTGACGGAATGGATCGAATACGATTTACGACATCGCACCCCATTGAGTTCTCGGATAGCTTAATTGAAGTGTACAGGGAGGTGCCTGAGCTGGTGAATCATTTGCACCTGCCGGTTCAGAGCGGTTCGGACCGAGTATTGGCCCGTATGAAACGAGGCCATACGGTTTTAGAGTACAAGTCCAAAATTCGGAAATTACGTGCCATACGCCCAGATATCAGCCTGTCATCTGACTTTATTATCGGTTTCCCCGGAGAATCAGATGCTGACTTTTCAGCAACGATGGATCTGATCCAGGAAATGGCATTCGATAATTCCTTCAGTTTTATTTTTAGCGCGCGTCCCGGCACACCGGCGGCAGATTTACCGGATGAAACGCCGATGGAAGTAAAGAAGGAAAGATTAGCGATATTGCAGGCTCGCATCGTTCAGCAGGCGAGAACAATCAGTCAAGGCATGATCGGTACGGCTCAGCGGATCCTGGTTTCCGGCGTATCAAGGAAGGATCCAGGCCAACTTCAAGGTCGTACCGAGAATAATCGTGTCGTCAACTTTTCTTCAACGCATCGACACCTGATTGGGGAGTTTGTTGATGTGCGGATCATTGAAGCGCTCCCAAACTCTCTGCGAGGTAGCCTGATACCGCTGTGAGACCATATGAAACAAACCTTTTCCTTCCTGCAAAGAGGGTATATCCTGTTTTTCGCCCTGTAAATCCTTCATGAATTTGGAAGTTAATCTGCAACCTCACCAGATCAAACTGGAACCCAATGACAACAGCCTGCTTGCCAATCTCTGTGGCCCTGTCGATGCTCACCTGCGCCAGATAGAAAGCAGGCTGGGTATCAGCATCAAGAACCGGGGTAATAATTTTCAACTGACCGGTGAAGATGATGTAGTGAATGCGGCAGGAGAGTTATTAAAGCACCTGTACCGGGAGGCTGGCAGCGGTACGCGTTTAACATCAGAAGTCGTGCATCTGTTTTTGCAGGAATCAGGTGTTGAACGGATGTTGCATCAGGAAGCTGATAGTGTAGATGACCTGATCCATACTCATAAAAAAAGTGTGAAGCCACGGGGCAAGAACCAGATCAACTATGTTCGCGCCATTCGTGCGGCAGATATCAATTTTGGAATTGGTCCCGCCGGTACCGGCAAAACCTATCTCGCCGTTGCCTGCGCTGTGGAAGCATTTGAGCAGGAAAGAGTCAGAAGAATCCTGCTGGTTCGACCTGCAGTGGAGGCGGGTGAGAAACTGGGTTTTCTTCCCGGGGACCTCAGCCAAAAAATCGATCCAT
>Ga0114949_10001462_pt1 | contig 14418 bp, 11 predicted proteins | sample N074metaG_FD_83505 | JGI IMG/M metagenome (GOLD analysis project Ga0114949, IMG submission 83505) | Deep subsurface microbial communities from Kermadec Trench to uncover new lineages of life (NeLLi) - N074 metaG | ecosystem: Environmental > Aquatic > Marine > Ocean trench > Sediment | place... | reverse complement strand
GGAGACCTGATCGGCGATGTCGATCCGGTGAAGGTCGCCGAAGGGCGCCGCCTCTCCGACGAGTTCACCATCCACTTCGGGCTGGTGCCGCGTACCCACCGCGGGATCTTCTGCATCAACGAGCTGCCGGACCTGGCGGAGAAGGTCCAGGTGAGTCTGTTCAACGTGATGGAGGAACGGGACGTCCAGGTGAAGGGCTACCGGATGCGGTTGCCCGTCGACGTGCTGGTCGTGGCAACGGCCAACCCCGAGGACTACACCAGCCGCGGACGCATCATCACGCCCCTCAAGGATCGTTACAAGGCGCACATCCGGACCCACTATCCGCCGACACGTGACCTGGAGCTGGCGGTGGTGGAGCAGGAAGCGCAAACGGTCGAGGTCGACGGTATCGAGCTGTTTGTCCCTGGCTTCATGCGTGAGATCGTGGGCGAGATGACCTTCCAGGCCCGCGACAGCGCCGATGTGAACCAGGCGTCGGGTGTCTCGGTCCGCATGTCGATCGCGAACTTCGAGACGCTCCAAGCCAACGCCGTTCGCCGCGCGCTGAAGCTCGGCGAGAAAGAGGCAGTGCCCCGGATCACCGACCTGCCGGCCTTGATCGAATCCAGCAGGGGCAAGCTCGAGCTGGAGTATGCGGGCGTCGAGCGCTCGGAGGCCGAGGTGGTCGAGGGGCTGATTCAACGCTCGGTCAAGCGCGTGTTCGATGAACAGGTTCCGCTCGAGGGCGTGGCCTCGGTCGTCGAATCCTTCGATCAGGGTTGGAACGTTGAGGTCTCCGAGCAGATGGAGGCTGGCGAGTACCTGTCCGGTCTCGACGAGATTGCGGGACTCCGCGAGGCCGCGATCCATCTGGCCGGTGGCGATTCGCCGGCTCGGATCGCGTCGGCCATCGAGTTCATCCTCGAAGGCCTACACCTTTCGAACCGGCTGAACCGGCATCAGCACGAGAAGGGTGCCCGCTACTCCCGCTCATGAAGTCCATCGTCTACAGCCACTGGGACGGCAGCCAAGCCGAGTTCAGTCTCGATGCCAAGGAGGCCCTCGACGCGCTGTCCGATTTGCTGATGGAGGGGCTCGATGTCCAGCAGGCGCTGGAGTGGATGCGGCGCCACGGCTTCCAGCTCGGCGGCCTCGACATGCGCGTGATGGGCCTCGACGAAATGCTGGACGGGCTGCGCGCCGAGGCCGAGTCACTCTACGACCGCTACGACCTGGATCACGCCATGGACGAGATGCGGCGCCGTCTCGATGACATCCTCGACCGCGAGCAGCAGAGCCTGCTGGACCGATTCGGCTTCGAATCTGCTCGCATGAACGACTTCATGACCCGACGACATGCCAAAGAGGCGGGGCTGGCCGACAGCATCGAGCGCTTCCGGGACTTCGAATTCGAGAACGAAGCGGCGGACGAGGAGTTTCAGGAGCTGCTGCAGGAGCTGGATCGTCTGCGCGCGCTCGAGCGCTTCGTGGGCGAGCGCGGTCGACGCTTCCAGGGCCCGGAGACGGCCGACTACGAGACGGCCCAGCAGATCCGCGCGCGGATCGAGGCGCTGGAAAAGTTCGCGCGGGACCTGGCCGAAGGGAACTTCGAATCGATCTCACCCGAGGAGCTGTCCGAGCTGCTGAGCGAGGACGCAGTGCGCTCGCTGATCATGATCCGCGACCTCCAGTCGACGCTGGAACAGGCGGGCTACCTCCGGAGTGGCGAGGAAGGCGATCAGCTGACCCCGCGCGCCATCCGCCGCATTGGTGCCCAGGCCCTGGCTGAAGTCTATGGCTCACTTCGCAAGGACCGCCCCGGCGGACACGAGATCGACGCACGTGGCGCGGCGATTCCCCTGCCCGACCAGACGAAGCCCTATGAGTTTGGAGATCCCCTGGATCTCGACGTGGTGCAAACGCTGCTCAATCGGATCAAGCGGGAGCCGCCGAGCGGCTTCCCCATGAAGCTCTCGGTCGAGGACTTCGTGCTGCGCGAGATGGACTACACGACCCAGTCGACCACGGTCCTGCTGCTCGATATGAGCTGGTCCATGTCGTGGGCGGGTCGTTTCCCCGCGGCCAAGCGCGTCGCGCTGGCTCTCGACCAGCTGATCCGGACCCGCTATCCGCGGGATCAATTCTTCGTGGTGGGCTTCTCGACCCGCGCCCGGGAGATCAAGATCCAGGAGCTTCCGGAGGTCAGCTGGGACATGGGGGAGCCATTCACGAACCTGCAGGAAGGGCTGATGCTGGCCGAACGCCTGATCGCCCGGAACCCGAGCCGTAATCCGCAGATCCTGGTGATCACCGATGGCCAGCCCACCGCGTACTTCCTGGGCAAGGAGTTGCACGTCGAGTGGCCGATGGGCTTCGGCGGCGTGTCGCCGCACGCGGTCGCCGAAACCATGAAGCAGGTCCGGCGCGTTACCCGGCGTGGCGTTACCATCAATACGTTCATGCTCGACGACTCACCCGAGCTGCTGGGCTTCGTGGAACACATGACCCAGGTCAATCGGGGGCGTGCTTTTTTCACCGCTCCGAGTCAGTTGGGATCGTTCATGATGATCGACTACCTGAACGGTCGGCGAAAGCAGCGCTGCTGATGGCTGAATTCCACATTGCCGGCGGCTTTCGCCGCGCGGGTGCCAACGTCGGGCGCGTGTTCCGCAAGGCGGCGGCTCGGGCGGTGTTGCCGCGACGGGGCAGGGCCTGGCTGGCGGTTCGACTTTCGGGAGCCGTGCAGGAGCTGGCCCCGCCGCGCCTCTGGGGGCGTAGCCCGCCGTTGGGGTTGCTCGATCTGCTCCGGACCTTGGAGTCTGCGGCCGACGACCCGGACATCGCCGGGGTCGTGCTGCGCTTTGGGCAGCCCCTTGAAGGCTGGAGCCGGGTGCTGTCCTTGCGTCGGGCCGTCGATCACCTGCGCCAACGCGGCAAGCACGTGATTGCATATGGGGAGGTCCTGGGCGCCGAATCGCTGGTCGTGGCCAGTGGTGCGGACAAGCTCTGGATGCCCCCGACGGGCAGCGTCTTGCTGGTGGGACTGCGCTTCGAGGGATTCTTCTTAAAGCGTTTGCTCGACCGGTTCGACATTCGTCCTGAAGTCCTAAGGGTCGGAAGCCACAAGACTGCAGGGGATCGCTTCGTACGCGAAAACATGTCGCCCGAGGAACGCGAACAGCTCGGTGGCCTGGCTGACGATTTGTTCGAAGCGCTGATCGATGCAATTGCGACCGGCCGGAGGTTGGAGCCCGATGCCGTACGTGATGCCATCGACCGTGGACCGTTTTCGGCCGCGGCGGCCGAGCACGAGGGGCTCAGCGACGGATGCCTCTATCCCGACGAAGTGGAGCGCGAACTCGTTCGGCTCGCACCTGACACGGCATCCGAGGGCGAAGACGAGCTGCCGCAGCTGCTCGATGCGCTCTTGTACCACGCGCTGGTGGTGGCGGATCCGGGTTGGCGTCCGCTTCTGGCGGACCTTCCCCGGATTGCTTACGTCGTCGGGACGGGAACGATCCATCGTGGAAGCGGCGCCCGAGGCATCGCCTCGGAAACCTACCGGGATATCTTCGAACGGATCCGGCGTGAAGATGGCATCCAGGGAGTCGTGCTGCGGCTCAACAGCCCCGGCGGTGATGGGGTGGCGTCCGACCTGTTGTGGAGATCGATCTCGCGAGTGTCCGAGAAAAAGCCGGTGGTAGTCTCCATGGGCGACGTGGCCGCATCGGGCGGCTACTACATGGCCGCAGCCGCCGACGTCGTACTCGCCGAAGCCGGCACCGTCACCGGCTCGATCGGCGTCGTCGGTGGCAAGATCAACTTGCAGCGGGCCTACGAGCGGCTGGGCGTAGTGAAGGACGGTGTCGAGCGCGGTGCTCACGCGGGCCTCTTCTCGGAGGCGCGCGCCTACACCGGCGATGAGCGTGCCGCAGTCCAGCGGCTGTTGGACGCTGTTTACGACACCTTCGTAGATCGCGTCGCCAAAGGGCGGAATCTCTCGCGGGAAGCCGTCGCCCGGGTGGCCCAGGGCAAGATCTGGAGCGGGGTACGCGCCCAGACCCATGGCCTGGTCGATGGCTTGGGGGGGCCGCTGGATGCGCTCGCGGAGGTACGTCGTCGGGCCGGTCTCCTGGACAGTGATCGCTTCCTGCTCGAGTGCTATCCCAGGCTGCCTACGATTCCGAGCCTGTTCTCGTTGTTGCGGTTGCTGCCCGGCCGGATGGAGCTGTGGTGATCGATGTCGCGCGCGCTCAAGTACGATATTCCCGGCCACGACTGGCGCATCACGCCCGAGGAGATCAAGGAAAGGGGACTGCGCGAGAGCTTCAACCGGCCGCCGGAAGAGTTCGTTTCGCTGGTGGTCGACCTCGGCTTCGGGCGTGGAGAGTTCTTGCTGGCGCTGGTGCAGAAGGATCCCGATACGCTCTTTCTCGGCGTCGAGTACTCGTTCAAGAGGGTGCTGAAGATGGCGAGACTGCTGGCGCGCAGCGGGTTGACCCGGATCCGTCTGTGCGACGCGACCGCTGAAGAGGTCGTAGAGGAGTGCCTGCCCGATGCCTCGGTGCGCGAGTTCTACGTGAACTTCCCCGATCCCTGGCCGAAGCAGCGACACCATCGGCGCCGCATGCTGCAGCCCGCCTTCATAGCCCAGATCGTCCGGTGCCTCGAGGCCGGTGGCGTCCTCAACGTCGCGACAGACCATCGCGGCTACGCCGAGTGGATCGACGAAGTGCTGTCCAGCGAGGCAGGTCTGGAAAATCTCTACGCGCCCGACTGCTGGCGTGACTCGGTCGAAGGTCGGCCAACCACTTCCTACGAGCTGGCATGGCGTGCCGAGGGGCGCTCCTTTCATTTCTTCCGGTACGGGCGCCGGCTTGGGATCGAGTTGCCGGATTCAGCGCGCCATCGGGCGCAGAGCTAGACTCCTGGTCGTCATGAGCGGTCGTCCCAACCTGAAGGACTACTCCATCGAGCGCCTGCGACAGCGCTTTGGAAAAGAGGGGATTCCGCCGTATCGGGCGGAACAGCTCGCCGGGTGGCTGTACGGCAAGGGTGTGGACGACATCGGTGCCATGACGGATCTGTCCCGGGAGCTTCGTGAGGCGCTGGCCCGGGATTGGGAAGCCGTCGCACTCGAGGTGGAGAGCCTGCACCACTCCGTGGACGGAACAGCGAAGGCCATTCTCAAGGCACGGGACGGCGCTCGGGTCGAGTCCGTGGTGATCCCGGAAGAGGATCGGACCACCCTGTGCGTGTCGACCCAGGTGGGCTGCCCGCTTGCGTGCAGCTTCTGTGCGACCGGAAAGCTCGGCCTGACCCGCAACCTGTCGACCGCTGAGATCGTCGATCAGGTGTGCCGTATGAGTGCCGTGCTCGGAGAGGGTCGGCGCATCACCAACATCGTCTTCATGGGAATGGGTGAGCCGCTCCTCAACCTCGACAACGTCATCGAAGCGATCCGGCTGCTGATTCATCCCAAGGCCTTCGCCATTGCGCCGCGCCGGGTGACGGTTTCGACGGTGGGCGTGGTGCCGCGCATCGAGCCTCTGCTGCGCAGCGTGCCCATCAACCTGGCGGTCTCGTTGCACGCGACCACCGATGAGGTTCGGAACGAGCTCGTCCCCCTGAATCGAAAATTTCCACTCGAGGTGCTGCTTGGGACTCTTCGGGACCTCGACTGTATCACCCGCCGACGTCCCGTGTTTTTCGAGTACACCCTGATCGCTGGCATCAACGATTCACCGGAAGACGCGCGCCGACTGGCGCCACTGCTCCGGGGAATTCCCTCCAAGATCAATCTCATCCCGATGAACCCCCACGAAGACTCGCCCCACGGTTCTCCATCGGAGGCAGTGATCGATCGCTTCCTGCGGGAAGTGGCCGCCACGGGGCTCCGGGTCACGCTACGGCGCAGCCGGGGCTCGGACATCCAGGCGGCCTGCGGCCAACTGGCCCTGCGCTCTGGACGCGAGGTGGCGGCCTAGCGACCGGTCAAGCGCTGCCCCTCCGGGGCCGAAGAGACAAGCGGGGATACGATGCTCTACGCGGTCGGCGACATTCACGGAGAGGTCGAGCTACTCGAGGAACTGCTCGAGAAGCTGCCCTCCAAGAAGGATGACCGGTTCGTGTTCGTGGGCGATTACGTTGACCGCGGCTCGGATTCCAAGGGCGTCGTTGAACTGCTGATCGATTTCTCCAAGCAGCGCGACTGTGTGTTCCTGCTGGGCAACCACGAGTCAATGTTCCTCGACTTCATCGGCTGGAAGGCGGAGGAGTATTTCGCCGGCGACGCCTTCCTGATGAACGGCGGCGATCGGACGCTGGCCAGCTACGGATACTTCGAGATGCTCGAGCCGGACCAGGAAAAGTTCAAGCTGCCCCGGAGCCACCAGAAGTTCTACAAGAACTTGCGACTCCACTATCTGGAAGGCGACTACCTGTTCGTTCACGCCGGCATCGGTCGCGACCTGTTGGGTGAGACGGACGTCGATTTCGCCATGGAGAAGGCCCACCCGGAGGATCTCCTGTGGGACCGCGGCGCCATTGATCGTCCCCACAAGCTGGGGCTGACCGTCGTCTACGGACACACGCCATCGCCCGACTTCGAAGTGCGCTGGAATACGCCCTTCAGCATCGGTATCGATACGGGCGCCGTCTACGGCGGATACCTCACGGCGATCCGTCTTCCCGACGAGACCCTTTTTCAGGTCTGAGGGCTCGAACGAGGTCGCCAGCCCTTGGACAGCAGCCACAAGTGCGGCTTCGTCACGGCTGCTCCAGCCAGCGAATGCGCCATCGGCCCATCCGCCGTCGGCCGCCATCGCCTACCCGAGAAGAACCTTCCCGAAGACGCCGAATTCAGCCGACCCACCCGCCTCGAAGCCCGCTGCGCGTGCAATCTCGCATTGAGCAGCACGGAGCGCAGAGCGTTCCGCACCGGGAAAGGCGTCTTCAGCACCGACAGTTGATGACGATCCTCGAGCACACGCCCCTTCCGCCCAAACACCCGATTCACGGCCCGAGACAAGCGTGCCCCGAGCGACATCATGCCCGCTCCAGCGGTACTTCTCTTGAAGCCCGAGTTCGAGCGGGGTTCCCGGCGCGGCATGATGAAAGGTCGCCGCGACCACCGCGTCGCAGCAGCGATTCTGTCCCTCGAAGGAGTCTCGATCTTCCTCAACACCTCGCGCCGCGGAGAATCGGTATGCAGGTGTCGTGTGACGGCGGTCCCGTATCGGGGTCTGCGTTCTCAGGACCGTTCGTTGCGCGCTTCGATGACCGGGATGACCAGCGGGGTTCCCGCGTGAAGCTTGCCAAAGTCGAGGTCGGGGTTGTACTGGCGGAGCAGCCAGATCGGCACGTCGAACTTGCGGTTGGAGATGTACCAGAGCGAGTCGCCGCGGCGCAGGGAGTACGACAGGGTTCCGGTCACGATGTAGGCGTTGAAGAAGTCCTGCTGCAGGCCACGGTGGTACTGGAGGCGGCGTTGTTCGAAGACCTCGGGCGTCACCCGGCTGAAGTCAAGCCTCTTCTGACGGCCGATCGCCAGCGCTGTGCCGTAGCGCATGCCGTTGAGTCGGCGCAGATCACTGGCAGTGACCTCGAGCCACTCGGCGTAGTGGCCCAGGGTTTCCTCGGCCTGGACGGTGACCTGGTCGTTCTGGTGGACGGCGTAGTTCGAGGGATCCGGCAGCGGGACCGGGTCGCCGTTTCCGGCAACGATGACGACCTGGCCGCTCGGGAGCTCCGCCAGCGAAGGCTCAGGCTGGGTGACGGCGGCAACCACGGGGCTGGAGCTTTCGAATGGCGCGGGCGGAGTCGATTTGGTCTTGACGGCGGTCTCTTTCGGCGGGGTCTTCGGGGCCACCGCCAACGTCGGCGGCGTCAGGCTGGAGGCCCGGGGCTCGGCCGCGCTGGCGACGGCGGGTGCCGACACCCGCAGGCGCTGTCCGACGGTCAGCCGATTCGGGTTCTTGAGGCGGTTCCAGCTCAGCAGCAGCTTGGGCGTGACCCCGAAGCGCTGGCTGATGACCGTGATGTTGTCGCCGCGGCGAACGGCGTAGATGCCATTGGCCGGAGGCGCGATTCGAGAGACGTGGACGACCGGTGCGCTGCCATCGTCGGGGAGCCGCAACACCTGCCCGGCGCGGATCCGGTGGCGGCTGCGCAGGTTGTTCAGCGCCATGAGTTCACGCTCCTTCACGCGGTAGCGGCGCGCGATTTTCGAAAGGCTGTCGCCGCGGCGGACCTTGTGGAACCGGTCGCGCCGCTGCTCGGTGAGGCGTTGACTGCTCGGGATGTTGGCTAGCGCAGTGATGAACGGAGTCTGCACGACGTCGGCCGGGATCTTCAGCGGGTAATTCTTCGGGATGAGCTTGGCGCCGATCCAGACCGACGAACGGAGAGCCAGGTTGTGGTCACGCAGCATCGAGACCTTCACGCCCAGGGCGCTCTCGAGGGTCGTAGCCATGTAGTAGTGGTCCGTCTCCAAGACTGTGTATTGGATCGGCCGGGCGCGCTGGATCGCGCCGAAGTAGCGCTCGGGGTCTTGGTCGATCTTGGACGCCGCCAGGAACTCAGAATAGAAATTCCGGGAGGCGAAACCGAAGGTGCGACCGTTGTACTCCCGGGAGATCTTCCCGATGTCGTGGGTGTTGAGACTTCTTACGGCACGCGCGATGCCGCCGACCCCGTGGTTGTAGGCGGTGATCGCCAGCGGCCAGGTGCCGAGCCGCGCGTAGTTTTGGAGAAGCAGTCGGGCGGCGGCGACTGTGGCCTTCTCGGGATCCATGCGTTCGTCCACGACGTTGTCGATGCGCAGGAAGCGGCGGCCCGTGGATCGCGTGAACTGCCACAGGCCTGCGGCGCCCGCGTGGGAATAGGCGCGCGGATTGAACGATGATTCGACGTGGGGCAGGGCGGCCAGCTCGACCGGGACCTGATGGTCGACCATGATTTGCCGGAAGACGTCGATCCAGTTTCCCGAGCGGATCAACCCCTCCCGGAAGCGGTCGGACTGGCCCAGCTGGAAGCGCAGCCGGTAGGCGGCGCTTCGCAAGGTCTTGTCGCTCACGCCTTTGGGCCAGCGCGCCAGGACCCTGGCTTCTTCCTCGGTCAGAGCGTCGCGCTTGCCCGTCGCCAAGCGGCGCAGGATCGTGCTGTAGTGCTTCTTCGACTTCCCGACAAGTCGCTCGCGGGCGCGTCGGCTCAGGCCTTTGGGAATCCCGATCGTTTCGTACACCACATCGAGATGTTGAGCGTCGTGGATCAGGCCGCCTCGGGTGTCGACCTCGGTGTAGATCCGGGTCCAGAAGCGGACGTTGGGCTCCAGCTCCGCCGGCAGCGGCAGCTTCGGATTGCCGTCGGCGGCGAGGGAACTCGTCGCGACACAAAGCGTCGTCAGGATGATGATCAGCGGCTGGCGCATCGATTCTCCAAACATCGGCAACGAGCCCGCAGAACCTGATGCCGGGCACCGGGCACCAAGCAGCGGGCGCCAGGCACCAGGCGCCTGGCAATCCGCCGAGGCGGCGCACGGCGCTCCCCGAGGGGATGCCGTGCCGGTCTCAGCGCTTTCGGTTCCTTCTCCGCGCTTTGCGAGCTTGCTTCCGCTTGCCTTTTTGTCTCTTTTGATTGCGGGCCTTGCTGGGCTTGCTGCCCCCAGCCATCGGGCCCATCCCCCCCAGAATCGCCCCGGGGCCCAGCGCGCCGGCTGCGCCGGCTCCCGCCAACCGGCCCATTCCCGGGATCCGGGAGAGCAGGCCGCCGGGCGAACCCAGGGACGACATCACCTCTCGCATCTGACCGAAGCGCTCGATCAGCTCGCGGACGTCCTTCGAGCGCCGCCCGCAACCGCGCGCGATGCGCGACGCGCGGCTCTTGTCGATCAGGTCGGGGGTCGAGCGTTCGTCGGGCGACATCGAGCGGATCAGCGACTCGACCTTGACCATCTCGCTCTCGTCGACCTGCTCGGCCATCGATCCGAACATGGGCATTTTGGCGAGGACGTCACGCAGCGGGCCCATCTTCTGGATCATCTTGAGCTGCTTCAGGAGGTCGTCGAGGCCGAACTGGCCTTTCAGGAGCTTGGCGGCTTCGGCTTCGGCTTCCTTCTCGTCCGTGACCTCTTCGAAATCCTTGACGAGGCCGACGATGTCACCCATCCCGAGGATGCGGGAGGCGAGGCCCTCGGGCCGAAACTCTTCGAGGCGATCGAGGCTCTCTCCGGTTCCCACGAACTTGATGGGAACGCCGGTCACGGCCTTGACGGCGAGAGCGGCACCCCCCCGTGCGTCACCGTCGAGCTTCGTGAGCACCAGGCCGTCGAGTTCGAGGCGCTCGGAGAAAGCCTTGGCGACATTGACGGCGTCGCGCCCCATCAGGGCATCGCAGACCAGCAGCGTGTTGGCGGGCGAGGTCGCGCGGTTGATCTCTTCCAGCTCTTTCATCAACTGATCGTCGATGGCAAGGCGGCCAGCGGTGTCATAGATGATGGCGTTGAAGGACTCGTTCCGGGCCCGCTCGGCAGCGGCCGCGCAGATCGATTCGGGAGACTCGCCTCCGGCGCCCGCGTGCACCGGGACGCCGATGCTTTCAGCGAGCTGTTGGAGCTGAAGCACGGCCGCCGGGCGATAGACGTCAGCAGCCACCAGCAGCGGACGCTTGTTCTTCTTTTTCAGGTAGTTGGCGAGCTTGGCCGCCACCGTCGTCTTGCCGACGCCCTGAAGTCCCAGCAGCAAAACCGAGGTCACGCCTCCCTCGGAGCGGGCCAACTCCGGGTTGACCGGACCCATCAGCTCGGTGAGTTCTTCCTGGCACGATCTGACGAAGTGCTGGCCGGGAGTGACATGGATCGAGCGACCGGAGGCGTCGCGGGTGCGGGTGCCCACCTTGACGCCCAGCGACTTCTGCTTCACCCGGGCCAGGAAGTCCTTGACCACGGCGAAGTCGACGTCCGCCTCCAACAGTGACATCCGGACGTCGCGCAGGGCTGCGTCGATGTTCTCTTCGCTGAGTTCGCGTACCCCGGCGAGCCGCTCCCTTGCGGCGGTGAATCCTTGCGTCAGCGTTTCTAGCATCGGATGCGGCAGGATAGCGTCGCTTGCCGGACCTTGTATCCGCGTCTTGCCGGACCTTGTGTCCGCGTCTTGCCGGACCTTGTGTCCGCGTGCACCATGAGAGCGCCGCCCTGCGCGCCCAGCGAGCGCCCGGCGCGGCGAGGAGGGCTCATGGCGACCGAGGTCGAAGCGCAGATTGCGGGGAACGTGTGGAAGATCGAGAAGGCGGTCGGAGACGACCTCGCGGAGGAAGATGTGATCCTCATCATCGAGTCGATGAAGATGGAGATTCCAGTGGAGGCTCCGTGCTCGGGTCGCCTGAGCGAGATCCGGGTGGCAGAGGGGGATTCGATCGAGGAGGGCTCGGTTCTCGCCGTGATCGAGTGAACGCATGACCAACGCTGTGACGGCCCAGCTGATGAGACGGTCTGATTGCGCGGCAGTGATCGAGTATCTGGCGCGCGATCCCCTGCCGAACCTGCTGCTCCTGGAACTCGCGAGTCGGCTAGGACAGGCGACCACAGCCGGCGAAATGCGCAGCGAGATTGCTGTTGCGCGCCGAGCTGGCGAGATCATCGGCGTGCTGGGCCTGCGACCGACGGTGCTCCTGGATGCGGCGGTAGAGTCCGAGGCGATCGCGGCCTTCCTGCCGTTGCTCGAGACCGTCGGGGTCGGCCTGATCAAGAGTCCGGTCGGTCCCGCCACCGAGCTCTGGGATCGGATGTGCCAGCGGGCGGCGCGAAGCACGGTCATTGATCGCCGCGAGATCGCCTACCTGGTGCGGCCGGACGATGCTCGACTGCTGCCGACCCGCGACCGGGTTCCTGCCCGATTGGCCCTGCGCGGTGATCTGGAGCCGCTGGTGATCGCGGCCCGGGAGAGCCTGCGGGAAGAGGGACGGCCCGACCCCTTCGAAGGTGACATTCGCGGTTTTCGTCGTTGGGTGCGCGGCCGCTCGCCCCGGGCGCGTGTGATCGAGTCCAAGGGTCGCGTGGTCTTCGTGGGATATGCCGATGTTCGGCGGCCGGAAGGCTGGCTGCTGCAGGGCGTCTACACCTGGCCCGAGTATCGGAAACAGGGATTTGCCACCGCGGGGGTTTCGGATCTGTGCCGGGAGGCCTTCGAGGCCGGTGCCGACCACGTACAGCTGGCCGTCGTCGAGGGCAACGTCGCTGGCCACCGTCTCTACGAGCGCCTGGGATTTCAGTCGTTTGCGACCCTGCGCACGATCCTGTTCATCGAGGCTTGATCCACCTGTCTAGCGTCGGGTAGGATGCGCCCCGCCGGGAATCGCCCGGATTCACCGGCGATTGTCATGGCGCGGCCGAGCCGCGCATTTCCTCAGAGAGGGAAGGGAGGCGACCATGGGTTTGCTCGATGGGAAGGTTGCGATCGTCACGGGATCCGGCGGCGGCATCGGCCGACAGCACTCGCTCGCACTGGCGAAGGAAGGCGCTGCGATCGTCGTGAACGACCTGGGCGGTGCTCGCGATGGCAGCGGCGCGGGTCACAACATGGCCGACACGGTCGTCGAGGAGATCAAGGCCGCCGGCGGTGAGGCGGTCGCGAACTACGACTCCGTCACAACGGTCGAAGGCGGCCAGTCGATCCTCAAGAGTGCCCTCGACCGCTTCGAAAAGGTCGACATCCTGGTGAACAACGCGGGCATTCTGCGCGACAAGTCCTTTGCCAACACGACCGAAGACCTTTGGGACATCGTGGTCAACGTCCACCTGAAGGGGACCTACTGCGTGAGCCACGCGGTCTACGGCCACATGAAGGAACGGGGCGAAGGCGGCGTCATCATCAATACGTCCTCGACCTCGGGCCTGAACGGCAACTTCGGTCAGTGCAACTACGGTGCGGCCAAGGCCGGTATCGCGGGCTTCTCGCGCTGTCTCGCCATCGAGGGCAAGAAGTACGGCGTGCGTGTCTTCATCCTGGCGCCGGTCGCACTGACGCGGCTCACCGAGGATCTGCCTGGCTTCGATGAGAAGATGAAGGCCACCATGAATCCCGCCCTCGTGTCTCCGCTGGTGGTGTATCTCGCCAGCGATCTCGCCACGGATCACACGGGCAAGACCTTCTACGTGGGCCATGGCCGGATCGCGGAGATGAAGGTGGTGACCCACACGGGCATCACCAAGCAGGAAGACGGCGGCCTCTGGACCCCCAAAGAGATCGCAGCCAAGATGACGGCCGGGGAGATCCTGCTCCCGGAGTGATCGTGCCGGTCGCGGCGCGCCGGCGGCGCTCGCGCGACGCCCCCGGGCGCGCCCCCCGGTGCTGCTTTTCCCTGGAGTGGGACCGGGGTACTCTCTGCACCCATGCCGGAAGATCCCCAGGATCCGGCGCTCGAGCCGTTGCAGGTCCCCGTGCCGTCCCCGGCCGCGCCGGTCGCCGCCGTTGAGGAGCTCGGCGACCCGATCTCGGCGATGACGCGCCGCTACAACCTGCCGGTACGCTCGTTCTCCTGGCGGTTCTTCCGGGACTTCCGCCTGGACGATTCGACCGTCGAGCGGCTTCGGGCGCTGGAAGCGCAGGGCTCGGTCGTGTACGTCATGCGCTATGCGAGCCGGCTCGACTACTTCCTCTTCAATACGCTGTTCCGGCGACACGGTCTCCGGCTTTCGCGCTTCGCCAACGGAATTCGCTTCTACTACTACCGACCGGTGCTCGACACGATCCGCCGATTGTTCGGGGCCCGCAGCAAGGTCGAGGCCGTCGGCGACCAGCAGCGCTCGCGCCGCCACGTGCGCGAGTTGACCCGGGCGGGCGAATCGTTCTTCCTTTTCCTGCGGACCGCCCGACTGAGAATCGGCTCGAGGCGACAGGTCGTTCTCGAGGGCAGGGTCGAGCTCGATCTCCTGGAAGAGGTGGTGCGTTCGGTCTGGAACGGCGAGAAACCGGTGCACGTGGTTCCGCTGGCCATCTTTTGGCGCAAGGGTCCGCGTTCGCGCCGGCGCTTCTTGAATCTCTTCTACGGCGCTGCTACCCGGCCCTCGGATCTGGCGAAGGTGACTTCGTTTCTCACCACCTACCGCGATCTTGCGGTCAAGGTCGGTGACCCGATCGACCTGGGGGCGTTCATCGACGCGCGCCGGGCCCAGGGTGAACATGCCGTGGCACGCATGGTGCGTCGCTCGATCTTGACCTTCCTGTACCGCGAAGAGAAAGTGGTCGAGGGGCCGACGCTGCGGCCGCGTCACAAGATCCAGCAGGTGGTGGTCAGCGATCCGGGCGTCCAGCAGGCGATTCGCGAACGCGCGGACGACCGGCACATTCCGATCGAGCGCGCTCAGGCCGAGGCCGAGAAGATGTTCCGCGAGATCGCGGCCCACATGAACTCGACCTTCCTGGCGCTTCTCAACGTAGT
>Ga0114949_10001460_pt1 | contig 14426 bp, 10 predicted proteins | sample N074metaG_FD_83505 | JGI IMG/M metagenome (GOLD analysis project Ga0114949, IMG submission 83505) | Deep subsurface microbial communities from Kermadec Trench to uncover new lineages of life (NeLLi) - N074 metaG | ecosystem: Environmental > Aquatic > Marine > Ocean trench > Sediment | place... | reverse complement strand
GCCGCTTGAGGTCACGCGCGACACAGTACAGTACGGGCACCAGGAACAGCGTCACGCCGGTGGAAAAAACCAACCCCCAGCCAATTGCGATCGACATCGGGCTCACCATGCTGTCGTAACCTCCGATGCCATACGCCGTCGGAAGAACCCCCCCGAGGGTTGTCAACGTGGTGACGATGACCGGACGTAACCTATCCACGACCGCATCTAGAATGAGTTCGCGTTCGTTCGTGTTTGTGGGGTTGAGCTTCAGGCGGCGGTGTATGGAATCCACCATGACGATGGAGGCGTTCACGACCACCCCGCAAAGCCCGATCGCACCCATCATGGCGATCATGGAAAGCGATAGTCCATGGAGAAAGAAAGCTAGAAACACCCCGGCGATAGCGAACGGAATGACCACCAGAACGAACATCGCCTCCAGGAAGGAACCCAGTAAAATGGTAATGATCACGCCGATCCCCAGTACGGCAAGTATCGCCGCCTGGCCGAGTTCGGCCGTCGTTTCCTGAGTATCCTCGGCCTCGCCGCCAATCAATATTTCGAGATCGGACATGCCGCTGAATCTGGGTAACAGTTCGCGTTCCAGTTGTTGTGCAAAAGAGATCGCGGAGTGACCGCTGTCCGGGGTGAAGCTGCCTCGGACGGTTGTGGCGCGAAATCCATCCCGATGGAAAATTCGGTTGACGGCCGGGACTTCCAACGGGTTGACGACATCTCGCAGGCGCACGAGTTGACCGCTGGCTGCGCGTACCGGCATATCGAGTAACGCTTGTAAATCCCGCCGTGACGCTGGATCGAACTGCACGCGAAGTGCGGTCGTTTCCTCCAGCCCGCGGTGTTCGCTTGCCTCTATCCCGAAAAAAGAGGCCTGCACCGTCAGCGACACGTCCTGTGGATCGAGACCGAGAAGCGCCAGTTTCTCGTAATTCAGATTGAGATCGATTTGCGGCGTGCCGGGACGCTCGTCGATTTCAACCTCCGTAAGACCGGGTGTAGAGATGAGGTACTCATAAATTTCCAACGCGGCAGCGCGTCGTGTCTCGTTGTCGTTGGACAGAAGGTGGATGGTAACGGGTTGGTCGGAGGGCGGTCCGATGTACTCGGACTGAAAGACCAGCCGAACCTGGTCCGGTAAAACCAGTTTCTGCTTGAAGATTTCAATCCATTCGGTGTTGGTGTGCAACCGGTCAAAATCCTTGAAAATGACCGTAACCAGGGCTTCGTTCTCCGCTTCGCCGCGTTCCTTTTCGCCTCCTGCGATGTCCTGATGGCCGATTCTCGCCGTTACCGCGCGAAGTTCGTCACCCGAAATGTGCTGAATCTGAGTTTCGATCGTGGTGGCGATGGCCTCGGTTTGCTCCAATGGCGTTCCGATTGGCGCACTTATCTTGACGAACAGCATACGCGCATCGGCCTGGGGAAAGAGCACAAAAGGCAACCGCGGACCGATGACCAGCATGATGAAGGCCAGAATTGAAAACGCGATGGCCACAACGATAGCGCGGTGGTCCAACGCCAGGTTCAATGCGGTGCGGTATTTTCGCTCCAACACTTTGACGAAGTGGCGTTTGCCTGCGTGAGCCACGGTTTTCAGCGACGTCATGTGGCCCGGTAACAGACAGAAAGACTCGAGCAGGGAAAACGACAGTACTATCACGACGACGGCCGGTAGCTGCCACATGATTTTTCCCGGGAGACCTCCCATTGCAAGCATGGGTGTGAATGCCACAATCGTCGTCAGCGCGGCAGCAACAACCGGGCGTGCCATCTCGGATGCGCCGGAGATTGCCGCGGTCACCGCATCCAAACCGCGATTTCTATGCGCGGCGATATTCTCGGAAACGACGACCGCGTCGTCCACCACCATCCCTAAGACGATCACGAACCCGGTCAGCGACATCAGATTCAACGTCATGCCGCTGAATCCGACCACACCGAGGGCGCCCATGAAGACGATGGGAATACCGATAACCACCCAGAGCGCGGGTTGCGCACCCATGAATAGAAACAGGACCCCGGCAACGAGAACCGCGCCGAGCAGCCCGTTGGTCAGCATCAATTCCAGGCGATTGCGCGTATAGAACGACCGATCGTTGATCAGTTCGAAGCTGACCCCTTCGGGTAGCGGTGTCTGGGCCATGATTTCGCTGATTTTGGCAACGGTATCGATCGCGTCCGCATTTTCGCGTTTGCGGATAACGATGGAGATACCGGGAACTGCGTTGGTATGCGTGATGAGCCCGGTGTCTTCGCGGGTGGATTGGACGCGCGCGATGTCACGAACTCTGACGGTGCCGACTCCGGGAGAGGATTTCACGATGGTTTCAGCAACGTCGGCAGGGTTGGCGAAACGGCTCCACACCACGACCTGTTTACGATTGTCCGAGGATTCCAGAATTCCTCCGGTGCTCGAGACGTTGCGCCGCCTGACCGCACTAACGACATCGAGTATGGTTATGCCGTGTTCGCTCGCACGGACTGGATCGACCAGAATCCGTACCTCGGGATCCTGAAGTCCGACAACGGTCGCACGGGACACCAGATCAAGGCGTTCGAACTTTCGCTCCAATCGTTTTGCAGCGCGAATCAAGGCGTCCGGCGGTCCGGCAAGGGCAACCTCGACCACCGGCCACTTACCCGGGTTGAATTGTTCCAGGGTGGGTTCGTCTTCCATTTCCGGTGGGAAATCGGTGATCCCATCGATGGCTTGCCTGAGATCACCTTCGATGACCTTGATCTGTTCAGGGGTAAAATCGATGAACAGCTCTACCGTGGTGAACGATGCGTTGTCGGAAATGGTGCTGAAAAAAACATCGATACCGTCTACTTCCTGGATGGCTTCTTCGATGGGTATGGTAATTTTGGTCTCTATGTCCCTGGCCGAGGCACCCGGAAGAGATGCGTTGATGTAAATAATCGGGGCGGCGATGCTGGGGATGTATTCCCTCGGCACGTCTTTGATGAAAAAGTAGCCAAGAACGATCGTGGCCACCGCCAGCACGTTCACCAGAAGATGGCGTTCGACGAAAAAGCGAACGAACGTCTGCATGTCAGCGAGTTTCGCCGACCGCTACGTTTGCTCCGTCGCGTAACGCAAACTGTCCGTCGACGACCACCAACTCACCAACAATGACCCCTTCGAGTATTTCCACCAACGTCCCATTGCTTATGCCAACCCGGACGGGGGTGAGCTTCGCCTTGTTATCGAAGACGGTGTAGACGTGCGTGTTGCCGTTTTTGCGAAAGACCGAGGATGCCGGGGCCGCGGTTTTTGTCTCCTCGGCGGACGAAGGGAGAGTGACCGTTGCCACCATGCCTTCGCGAAGGCGAGCGGCCTCGGGACCGTCCAGCCATATTTCCACCGGGTAGGTACCGCTGGAAGCATCTGCGATACGGCCGACGTTCTGTATGCGGCCACGCAGCGCGACGCCACCCAATGCTTCGAAATGAAGCGTCGCAATCTGGTTCGGGGCAATCGAGTTGGCCGCCATGGCAGTGACACCTGCACGTATGCGCACCTTGGAAAAATCGGTGAGCGTGGCAACGGCGGTTCCGGGTTGGAGATAGTCACCCTCCTGAACGTGCACGATCTCCGCGGTACCGGCGAAAGGTGCCAGGATCCGGGTATCTGCAAGTGCTCGTTGGGCCGTTGCAAGCTCAGCTTGTGCGCCAAGCAGCTGCGCTCTGGTGCGTTGTTCGGCAAATCCTAGATCGTCGAGCGTGTCTTCGCTAATGACGGATTTTGCAAACAGCTCGCGGCCACGGCGATATTGGTGACCTGCCTGGTTACGATCTACTGCTCTGGCAGTGGCGATTGCTTTAGCCTGCTCCACGATAAGCTGTGCACGCTGTTGATCGAGTTCGATCAGGAGTTGACCTTTTTCGACTATGGCACCGGGTTCAATCAATCGTTTGGTGACCCGGCCGCCAACCTCGGCAGCCACGGTTGCTTTGCGGAACGCGGAGACCAGACCGGTAACGGTTCCGGCACGGTCGATCCTGGTTGCTACAATCGGTGAAACCCGTACCCGTACCGCGGTCGTCAGCCTCGGTTGCTCGACGACGAGTGCCTCGTTGGCAGTCTCGGAGTGAGTAGCACCACAGCTTGCCAACAGGACTGCCGACAAGGTCACCAGTGCAGCAGTTTCCAGGCGGGTAACAAGCATGAACAAAGCTTGCCGGCTCAAGAGGCAAGCTCCACACGTTCTCGAAGCTCACTTTGCGTTGCAACGGCATACATTTTGCGAATGGTGCCGGCCTTCAGGTGGGGTTCCAGTAGCGCCATATGCTGCCTGAAACCTCGTTGCTGGTGCTCCCAAAGGACTTCCTCGACCTGTTCTCGATCCTGCAGATACGACCACCAGTAACGCACCACGATCCAGATATTGGTGGCCAGTTCATCGAGAATGGGCAGGGGCTTGTGCATGAGTCCTTGCTGACCCATGCGGGCGAGTATGTCGAGGAGCCGTTCGTACTCGTTGGTCTGAAACGTGGCCAGATGCTGCGAGATCCTGCTGTCTTTGATGCTCGTCACCTGCAGGTAGTCGCGCATGATGAAGCGAAAGCCCAGCATGTCCTGCATAACGCCGTGAAAGTAACGGACATACTCCTCTTCCAGCGAATGCCTGCTGCGCGCTGCTTGATAGTGGCCATTCAAGCTCTCGACAAGCTGATCCACCAACGCGTTGACCAGATCTTCCTTGATGCGAAAGTGATACCAGAGATTACCTTCGGTAATGCCGACGGCATCGGCGATTCGCGCGATAGACGTGTTTGCATAACCTGAGACGTTAAAGAGTTCGAGCGCGGCTGCTTGAATCAGCTGCTTCGTCGACGGGCGGGCGGATATGCGGCCTTGCGGCATGATGCAGCTCGGAGCTGAGGGTGTTTTAGGGTAATTCACCTATTATAGGTTGTCTACCCTAAACAAGCCTGCCAGTAGGGGTTTCCAGACTCATGGGTTGTTGTATCATCGTATTCATACCGTACGTGGCATGGGTTATCAGTTTCAGCCACCGGGACCCGAGCCGCGAGGAAATTGACGGTGCTGATTTAGTAACCGCCTGTCTCTCAGGTAAATCTCATGATGACAACGCGAACCGAGTTTATACTCGCTGCGCAACCGGCAATTTCAGGAGAATTCACAGCGAAAATCCGAACGACGATTATCGGCTTGGTGTTTATGATTCTGGCGTCAGCCACCTGGGCCGATGAACACGAGGCTTCGTTGTATGAGCGCCTTGGCGGTGCCGAGGGTATTGAAACCATTACCGATGGCTTGCTGTCGCGACATCTCGAAAACCCTACAGTTGCCAAATACTCCAAGCATCTGGACCTTGCTTGGCTACGGGGCTCGGTAATCGCGTTTCTGGCGGGCGGTACCGGCGGTCCGGCGAACTACACAGGCGCGGACATGGTCACCGCGCATGCCCATCTGAAACTGACAGACGAGGAATTCGACTCCGCGGTAGTCGACGTGTTGGCATCGGTCAAAGCGAGTGGGGCAGACCAGCTCGCCTTTGACGAAGTTCAGGCAATCCTGTTGTCGTTCAGAAGCCAGGTGGTCTCGCAGACATCTCAGCAAGAGGACACTACCGCACAAACGCCGCAGTCATGAGTTCTTTCGTGTAGTCGGTTTGCGGGTTCTCGAACACCTGTTCCGCAGGTCCCTGTTCGACGACCACTCCGTCTTTCATCACCACCAGATAGTGGGCGACCGCGCGCACCACCTTCAAGTCATGGCTGATGAATAGATAGGCCAACTTGTGACGATGTTGAAGTTCCCGTAACAGATCGACTATTTGCGCCTGCACCGACATATCGAGTGCGGAGGTTGGTTCATCGAGAACGATGAATTTCGGCCGCAACGCCAGCGCACGAGCGATGGAAATGCGTTGTCGTTGCCCGCCGGAAAACTCGTGCGGGTATCGGTCCATCTGATCGGGTTCGAGATTGACCTCGGATAACACTTCGGCTACTCGCGCTTCCCGCGCCTGTACATCCATGCCCGGTTCATGAACGCGCAGTCCTTCTTCGATGATCTGGCGAACGGACAACCGGGGCGAGAGACTGCCGAACGGGTCCTGAAACACGACCTGCATGTGCTTGCGTTGAGCCGTCAGCGCCTTTGAACTCAATTTGTGTACGGCTTTACCCTCGAAGGTTATAGATCCCTCGGCTTGAAGCAGACGCAGCAGACCTAACCCCAGGGTTGTTTTGCCAGAGCCTGACTCACCAACGACCCCAACCGTTTGCCCCTCGCCGATGTCCAGGTTCAGATTTTTGACCGCCCGGAATACCTCCCGGGTGCCGAACCAGCCTTTGCCGATTTTGTAGTTCACGTTGAAATCGCGCAGGCTCAATAACGGTTTGGCGTTCGGGTTCCACCGGACCGGATCGCCCTTGGGTTCGGCAGCCAGCAAATGTCGGGTGTACGAATGTTGGGGTTGGCTGAAGATCTTTTCGGTGCTGCCCGCTTCGACAATCTCACCCTCGGTCATGACACACACCCGGTCCGCCATGGATCGAACGATGCTGAGATCATGTGAGATCAGCAGCAGGCCCATGCCTAACTCTCCTTGCAGCTTTTTCAGCAGGGTGAGAATTCGCGCCTGTATCGTTACGTCCAATGCGGTGGTCGGTTCATCTGCAATGAGCAGACGCGGTTCATTGGCGAGCGCCATGGCAATCATCACACGCTGGCGCTGACCGCCGGACAGTTCGTGCGGATACGCACTGAGGCGCCGCTCGGCATCGTCCAGTTGCACCATCTCGAGCAACTCGAGGGTACGCTCACGCGCCTCACTGCGCGTCAATCCCTTGTGAGTCACCAGAGTTTCTCTGATCTGCTTTGACACGGTGTGCAGCGGGTTGAGCGAAATCATTGGCTCCTGGAAGATCATGCTGACCTGGCTGCCGCGTACCGAGCGCAGTTGCGCCTCATTTGCGCCGATCATTTCCTGCCCACCGACCAATACCGAGCCTCTGGGGTGGCTCGCCATGGGATAGGGAAGAAGTTGCAGAATGGACAGCGCCGTCACCGATTTGCCGGATCCGGACTCCCCGACAATCGCGACGGTTTCACCCTCCGCCACGTCGAACGACACCCCCCGAACGGCATGATTGGATCCGAAGCGAACGTGGAGGTCGCGGACTTGTACGAAAGGATCAGACACCAGGACGGCTCTCCATCAGGTCGGTAGAAGGCTCGTTGTCGAGCGCACCTTTTAGCCTTCGACGTGGATCAAAAGCGTCACGTACCGCCTCGCCGACAAAAATGAGCAATGTCAGCATCGTGGCGAGCGTGATAAACACCGAGATGCCAATCCACGGCGCGTGCAAATTGGCTTTGGCTTGAGACAGCAGACGTCCGAACGACGGAGACTCCATCGGCAGCCCGAATCCGAGAAAATCCAGCGCCGTCAGCGTCGTGATCGAGCCGTTCAAGATGAATGGCAGGTACGTGAGCGTTGCAACCATCGCATTGGGTAACACGTGTCGTCGCATGATGGTCAGGTCCGATACACCAAGAGCGCGGGCCGCGCGCACAAACTCGAAGTTGCGTGCCCGCAAAAACTCCGCGCGCACGACGCCGACCAACGCCATCCAGCTGAACAGAGATAAAATAGCGAGCAGCCAGAAAAAATTGGGTTCGACTACGCTCGCGAGAATGATCAGCACGAACAGTATCGGCAATCCCGCCCAGATCTCGACGAAACGTTGGCCGATGAGGTCCGTCAGTCCGCCGAAATATCCTTGCAGTGCACCGACGGTAACGCCGATCACCGAACTTATCAGGGTGAGCGACAACCCGAACAATACGGACAATCTGAACGCGTACAACACGATCGCAAAGGTGTCTGTGCTGAGACCGTCCGTGCCCAGCCAGTGTCTACTGCTCGGTGGTGCGGGGTAGGGTGGCTCAAGATCCCAATCGATAGTGTCATGGGCAAAAGGGACGGGAGGCCAGATCGACCAGCCATTGGACTCGATCTGTTCTCGAATGAATGGGTCACGGTAATCGGCTTCCGTATCCAATACGCCACCGAGCTCACGATCGGTGTAAGAAACCATCACCGGGAAGTACAGATCATTATGATATGAGAACACGATGGGTTTATCGTTGGCGATGAACTCGCCAAAAAGCGAGAGCACGAAAAGCCCGAAAAAAATCCAGAACGAGTAATAGCCTCTTCGGTTGGCTTTGAACATTGCCAACCGTCGCTGGTTCAAAGGGCTCATCTTGCGAGCCTCATTATGTCTTCCGGGTCTCGAAATCGATGCGTGGATCAACGAACACGTACACCATATCCCCAATCAACTGCATGACGAGCCCGATCAGTGTAAAGCTGAACAACGTTCCGAACAGGATGGGATAGTCGCGTTTCACCACCGCTTCGTAACCTAAAAGTCCGATGCCATCGAGCTGAAAGATCACCTCGATCAACAACGCCCCGGTAAACAGAATTCCAACGAACGCAGCCGGAAACCCGGCAATCACAATCAACATGGCATTGCGAAATACATGCCCGTAAAGCACGCGGCGTTCAGTAACACCCTTGGCACGCGCCGTCAGTACGAACTGCTTGTTGAGCTCTTCGAGGAAGCTGTTTTTGGTGAGCATGGTCAGCGTAGCAAAACCGCCGATGGTCAAGGCGGTAAGCGGCAAGGCTAAATGCCAGAAGTAGTCACGGATCTTGCCAATCACCGATAGCTCATCAAAGTTGTCTGAAGTAAGCCCCCGCAGAGGAAACCAGTCGAAATAGGAACCGCCCGCAAACACCACAATCAACAGGATAGCGAAAAGAAATCCTGGTATCGCGTAGGCGGTAAACACCACACCGCTCGTCCAAACGTCGAAACGCTGGCCGTCTCGCACTGCCTTGGCGATACCCAGTGGTATCGAGATGGAATAGATCAGCAGCAACGACCACAGCCCAAGCGAAATCGACACGGGTAATCGCTCCATAACGAGGTCTATAACGGGACGATTTTGAAAATAGCTGGTACCGAAGTCGAGCCGCGCGTAGTCCCACATCATCATGAAGAACCGTTCGTGTGCCGGCTTGTCAAATCCGAATTGTTTTTCCAATCGTTCGACCAGCTCCGGATTCATGCCCGATGAGCCCGAGTATCCTGATTCTGCGCCCGGCCCCATGCTTGCGGACGAAACGCTGGCTGTTGACGACGAGCCAAAACCTGCCGCTTCGGCGAGCGCCTGTTCCACAGGTCCCCCGGGTGCAAACTGGACAATGATGAAGTTGATCACCATGACGCCAAACAGTGTCGGAAGTATGAGTAGTAGTCGGCGGAGTACGTAGCGCCCCACTACATCGACTTCCTGAAGGCGGCGACGCGAGCCGCTTTCTCTTCATCCCACCACCAGTTGGCGACGTAGGAATTTATCCAGATCAGGCGGTCATACTCGGCGCGGCCGAACTTGTCCCAGTACACCATGCTGAAGTTGATTTTCGATGAACCCGGCAACCAGTAGAAATTCCAAAGTAGTACTCGATCTAGGGCCCTGAGTGCCGCGGTAAAATCGTCATAGGTCTGGGCGGCGTAAACGTGTTCGATGAGTTCGTCCACGGCGGGGTCTTTCAGGTTCGACCAGTTGTAGCTGTACTCCTGGTTTGCTGCAGCGCTGGAAAACGTGTTGGAGAGCAACAGGGTTGGCGTGCTGTCCGGTAAAAACTGGATCGCGCCCGCATCGAAATCTCCCGAGCGCATGCGAAACAGCCAATTGGAGATTTCAGGGGCCTTGATTGTTGACGAGATGCCTAACTTCTCGAGGATTTTCGTGTAGGCAATGAACGAGCGGCCCAATGCGGGAGATACCGCAACAAACCGTAAATTAAACGGCTCGCCAGTATTTTCGTGGACGAGTTGACCATCCTCAATCACCCATCCGGCTTCGCGCAGCAGTTCGGCTGCCTTGATGATGTTGTCGCGATGCCAACCCACGTCTCCGTGTGGTGCACGCTGGTAGGGTTCGGTAAATACCCGTTCCGGAATCTTGCCGCGCAGTGGCTCCAGCAGCTTCAGTTCCTTTTCGCTGGGCAAGCCGCTCGATGCGAAGTCGGAATCGTGGAAAAAGCTCGTCGCCTGAGCAAAAAATCCATACGAGCGACGGCTACCCCAATCCCAGCCGGTTCGGGCCATCCACAGGGCTTCGCGTACTCTTATGTCCTGAAAGCGCGGTTGGGCCATATTCCAGAAAATAGGCCACCAGAGCCCACCGGGGCGCAGCGCCCGATTGTCCCGTTTGATCAGATAGCCTTGCTCCACCGCCGGGATATCGTACGACTGTGCCCAGCGGCGCGGTACGTTTTCGAGATGGACATCGACCACATTGGCCTTCACCGCCTCGGTTTGCACCTGGTCGTCTCGAAAGTAGTCGATCTTGATCGTGTCGAAGTTGTAGCGACCCTTCATCACGGGCAGGTCTTTCGCCCAGTAGTCGTCGACGCGTTCGAACTTGACCCAACGTCCCACCGCAAACTCGCCGATCTTGTAGGGTCCGGAACCCAGCGGCGGCACGATCGTCGATTTGGTGATGTCGTGGTTTGCCCAGTAATGTTTTGGCACGATGGGCGGGACGCCGAGGCGTCGTGGCACGACAGGGTTGCCTTGCGCCTCGGGAGTTATGTTGAATCTCACTTCGTTGGGACTCATGACTTGGATGGACTCAATGACCTGCAGCGGTCCGCTGATCGTCGGCCTTGCGTCGTTCATATAGGTTTCGAAGCTGAACACCACGTCGTCCACGGTGATTGGTTTACCATCGTGCCAGCGCGCCTCGGGACGCAGTCTGAATTGCACCCATGAGTAGTTTTCGCCGATGGCTATCCCGTCGGCGATGAGTCCGTAACTCGTCGCGGGTTCGTCCATCGACTGCTCCAGGAGGCCGTCATAGACGTAATTTTGAAAGTGGGTCCAGAACTCCATGCCCCGCACCACTTGACCAAGCAAGGCGACCTCATTGAAGTTGTCCCAGTTACCCATCGCGGGCACCCGGATGATGCCGCCCTTGGGAGCGTCGGGATTGACGTAATTGAAATGGGTGAAATCCGGCGGATAGGCAGGCTCGGAGAGAAACGCATAGCCGTGCTTGTAGACGACTTCTTCGGAAAAATTCGCCCCTGCATCTTCACCCGCTGTTTCATTGGAATATACGGTGAAAGACAAACAAAACAAAAACGCAGCGACACTCATTCGCAGTGTCAAACGAGATCCTCCCCCAGATCGTGAAATGTGGATTCAACAAGCCTGTGGAACCTTACACCATTTACCGGCAAGCTGGCGAATGCCGGCAAGCTGGCGAATGTCCGTCTGACCCTGGTGGTTTTTGCAAGGTTGTCTTGGTCTCTCCTTGTACGCGCCGTCATCGTGGAACTCATCGCATTGATGTTCGCCGCGCATTGCAATGCGTGGGTAGATGAGACGACGTCACGGATGCACGTTGTGCGCACGGGAACTGTTACCGCTAGCGTACCTTCTTGTTCATCTCCAATGGGCTGGGAGAGCGGAACCCGTGTCGGGCTATGGCAATATCTTTTGCACGCTTTGGTGGCGGACGCTATTGGCGCTATCGTCGGTTGGCCCGCCAGGGCACGGCCAATCGCGCGACTGATGCCGAGTTGACGGACGCGCTTGATGGTGACATTGGTCGTGCTTCTTCCGCTGAGATACGATAGAACCTTTCATAATCGGTAATGAGGGAGCGTACGCTGTGGACATTCACGGTACTTGTGACGATCGTTTTGCTGCCGTCAAAACTGTTTTTGAGGAAAACTTCAGCGAACGCGGTGACGTCGGCGCATGTGTTGCCGTCACCTATCAGGGTGAGTATGTGGTGGACCGTTGGGGGGGTCACCGGGACGAAGCAAAGAGCCTGCCCTGGGAGGAAGACACCATTGTGAACGTGTACTCCTCCACCAAACCCATGGCCGCCTTATGCGCCCTGCTGTTGGCCGACCGGGGAGAAATCGACTTTTATGAGCCGGTAAAAACCTATTGGCCGGAGTTCGCCCAGAATGGCAAGGCCAAGGTGGAAGTGCGTCACCTCATGAGCCACAGCGCAGGATTGTCCGGTATGGATGAACCCATGCAAGGTGAGGATGTGTACGATTGGGATCGCATGGTGGGTGCGTTGGCCCGCCAGGCTCCGTGGTGGGAACCGGGAACGGCAAGCGGTTATCACGCGATGACTCAAGGCCACCTGATCGGTGAGGTGGTGCGGCGGGTCACCGGCCAGAGTATCGGCAACTTTTTTCGTACGGAACTGGCAGAACCCTTAAGCGCCGATTTTCACATCGGTACGGGTACCGAACACCATCACCGAATCGGTGAACTCATTCCCCCGGAAAGCACGCCGGCGGATACGGCGGATGAAGATTCCATCGCTGCCAGAACTTTTGCCAATCCTGCCGTGGACGCGCTCGCTTCTCGCACGGATGGTTGGCGTCAAGCCGAAATTCCTGCGGCCAACGGCCATGGAAACGCGCGGTCGCTGGTTCGCGTGCAAAGTCTTGTTGCAAACGGTGGCAGTGTGTTTGGCAAACGGCTGATGTCCGAAGAGGGCTGTAGGGTGATATTTGACGAGCAGTCCAACGGAGTGGATCTTGTCCTCGGCGTTCCGATTCGCTTCGGGATGGGTTATGGGCTGACGAGTGAATTGATGCCCATGGGACCTAACGAGCATATTTGTTATTGGGGCGGCTGGGGAGGATCCAGCATCGTGGTAGATCAAGATGCGAGGCTGTGTGTCAGCTACGTGATGAACAAGATGGAAGCTGACCTCCTGGGCGATCAGCGGGGTTTCAAGTTGCTGCAGGCCGCGTATCAATCTCTGGCTTAGAAGTCGAACGACATTTCCCAAGTTCATGTTGGTGTAAGATCGCTGAGCGGTTCACACCAGATGTACTTGCCTGGACGAGGATGACCATGATCGAGCTATATACCTCATCGACCCCCAATGGCTGGAAAGCTTCCGTGACGTTGGAGGAACTCGAGATTCCCTACAACGTAACGGCCATCAATTTGGGCGCGCAGACCCAGAAGGAAGAGTGGTTTCTCAAACTCAATCCCAACGGGCGTATTCCGGTGATCGTGGATACCGCAAACGACGATTTTGCGGTGTTCGAAACCGGCGCCATCATGGTTTATCTCGCAGAACTCAGCGGACGTCTATTACCGACGGATGTGAAAGGGCGTTCGCGGGTGATGCAGTGGCTGATGTTCCAGATGGGCGGCATCGGGCCGATGATGGGACAGGCGAACGTTTTCTTTCGCTACTTCCCGGAGAAGATCCAACCGGCCATCGACCGCTATCAGCACGAAACGCGACGATTATTCGAGGTGTTGGAGCGACGTCTTGCTGAGAATGAATGGCTCGCGGATGATTTTTCGATTGCCGACATCGCCAACTGGTGCTGGGTGCGAACCTATAAATGGTCCGGTGTATCGGCGGACGGTTTGCCGAATCTCAAGCGATGGCGTGATGCGGTACGCGAACGGCCGGCTAGCCAGCGAGGTATTGAGGTGCCGCAACGTCTGGAAAACATGGAGAACGACGAAGAAAAAGCGGAGAAGTTCGCGAAGAACGCTCGATCGATTCTGCAGACCTGAAGTGAGCACGTGACATGTCAGAACCTTTGACCATCGATGTTTTCTGGTCTTTCCGCAGTCCCTGGTCGTATCTCGCCACACCGAGGCTGCTCGCGTGGAAACAGCAATACCAGTTGACCGTTCGTTTCAAGCCGGTGTATCCGATAGCGATTCGGACTCCCGATTTTTTCAGCAACGTACCACCGATGTGGTTTCCGTACTTCATGCGGGACCTCATGCGGGTAGCGGAGTTTCTCGAACTGCCGCTGACCTGGCCTGATCCAGACCCTGTGGTCAACGAGCCGGGGCCGGATGGTCGGCAGAGTTTTCCGCAAGAGCAGCCCTACATTCATCGGCTCACGCGATTGGGTGTTCTCGCCGAAGAACGGGGCCTGGGTATTGAGTTTGCAAACCACGTGTCGAGCTTGATATGGAGCGGAACCGCCAATTGGCATGAAGGTGACCACCTTGCCAATGCGGCGGCATCAGCGGGTCTGGAACTTGCCGAGCTCGATGCGCTGGCGGAAAGTGAGGCTGAGCGGCTGACGGGTGTCATCGAAAAGAATCAGGCGGATCACGAAGCGGCAGGTCATTGGGGCGTGCCTACCTGCGCATTCAACGGCGAACCCTTTTTTGGTCAGGACCGGTTGGATGTATTGTTGTGGCGGTTGCAGAAGGAAGGCTTGAAGGAGCGCTAGGAATCTTTTCTACCGCACAGACTCCTAGTCTGCGTTATTCATGAACAAGCTACTGCGGTCGCCGATAGCAGCAAAACACCGGGCCTCGCAGGCGGGCGTGCTCCCTCCGGGTGCTTT
>Ga0114949_10001458_pt1 | contig 14432 bp, 13 predicted proteins | sample N074metaG_FD_83505 | JGI IMG/M metagenome (GOLD analysis project Ga0114949, IMG submission 83505) | Deep subsurface microbial communities from Kermadec Trench to uncover new lineages of life (NeLLi) - N074 metaG | ecosystem: Environmental > Aquatic > Marine > Ocean trench > Sediment | place... | reverse complement strand
ATGACCCCATGGTTGCATACTCCACCCGAAAAATGTGATACTGATGATACAATAACGAAAAGATTTTTGTCTCACATTATTATCACTGGGGGGTGAATGATGGTATGTCGCGCCGCAGATCCGGCCACCCTGGATCCCATAGAAACAGCAAGTATCGACGAGCTCCAATCGTTGCAATTGCAGCGACTGCAAAAAACGCTACGGCATACCTATGACAATGTCGCGCCATTCAAAGCAAAGTGCGATGACAAGGGCGTCGCACCGCAAGACCTCAAAACACTGGAAGACCTGACGCTGTTCCCGTTCACGGTCAAGGACGAACTGCGCCAAAGCTACCCCTTCGGCTTGTTCGCCGTGCCACAGAAAGATGTGGTGCGAATTCACGCGTCCAGCGGCACCACCGGCAAGCCAACGGTCGTCGGCTACACGCAAAACGATATCGATATGTGGGCTGACGTGGTTGCCCGCTCGATCCGCGCAAGTGGCGGGGAGCGCGGTGACAAGATCCACATCGCCTACGGTTACGGTTTGTTCACCGGCGGCCTCGGTGCGCACTATGGCGCCGAGCGGCTTGGTGCCACAGTCATTCCGATGTCGGGCGGGCAGACGCCGAAGCAGGTGCAGCTCATACAGGATTTCGAGCCGGACATCATCATGGTGACGCCGTCGTACATGTTGAATATCGCAGACGAGTTTGAACGGCAGAGACTGAACCCGGCGGAATCGTCACTAAAAGTAGGCATATTTGGTGCCGAGCCCTGGGGCGAGGGCATGCGCGCTGAAATCGAACAACGATGTGGACTGGATGCGGTTGATATTTACGGTTTGTCCGAGATCATCGGTCCCGGAGTTGCAAGCGAATGCATAGAAACCAAAGACGGGCCCACAATCTGGGAGGATCATTTCTATCCGGAAATCGTCAATCCTGACAGTGGCGAGCCGGTCGAAGACGGAGAAATGGGCGAGCTTGTATTTACCTCGCTAACGAAAGAAGCGCTGCCCATGATTCGCTATCGCACACGCGACCTGACGCGATTGCTTCCAGGTACCGCGCGCACTATGCGTCGTATGGACAAGATTACCGGGCGCAGCGACGACATGCTGATCATCCGGGGCGTAAATGTGTTCCCGACACAAATAGAGGAACGCGTACTGCAGCAGTCGGAACTGGCGCCGCATTATCAATTGCGGATTTCGCGTGACGGCAATATGGACACGCTGACCATCATCGTCGAGCGCACCAAGGAAGCCAGCGCTGATCATTCGGATTCGATAGCAGCCGAATTACGAAAACAGGTTAAGGATTACATCGGCGTAAGCGCTGTCATCGAAATGCGTGACCCTGGTGGCGTTCCACGATCCGAAGGCAAGGCTGTGCGCGTTATTGACGAACGATACTAATGGGAAAAAATATGAAACTGGGTTGCTATGCACAGGACCGCTGGGTAACAGCGTCTGAAGAGGGTGTCGTTCTACGAAGTGCAGTGAGTGGCGAGCCGATCGCTGAAGCATCAAGTGCCGGCCTCGACTTCGGGTCAATGGTCGAACATGCGCGCCGCGTCGGTGGCGCCAATCTCCGGAAAATGACATTTCATGATCGGGCCTTCATGATCAAGGCGCTGGCGCAATACCTGAACGATAACAAGAAAGCGTTGTACGCACTGTCGACCGAAACCGGCGCGACAAAGGCCGATTCGTGGGTGGACATCGACGGCGGCATATCGACGCTGTTCGTTTTCTCAAGCAAAGGTCGCCGCGAACTGCCAAATGATCATGTGTTGGTCGATGGCCCGCCTGAAGTGATCTCGCGCAACGGTACGTTTACCGGCCAACACATCTATTTGCCGCTGCGTGGTGTCGCCGTACACATCAACGCTTACAATTTTCCGTGCTGGGGCATGCTGGAAAAACTTGCGCCGACCTTGCTTGCCGGTATGCCCGCGATCGTCAAGCCCGCCAGCAGCACGGCCTATCTGACTGAGCTCATGGTCAAGCAAATAGTGGAGTCTGGAATATTACCGGAGGGTGCTCTGCAGTTGATCTGTGGTGGTGTTGGAGATCTGTTCGATCATTTGAACTGTCAGGACGTCATCGCATTCACCGGTTCAAAGTCGACGGCCGATTACCTGCGCCAGCACAAGAACATTATTGATCAATCCATTCGATTCACCTCCGAAACGGATTCGCTGAATTGCTCTATTCTTGGGCCGGATGCGAAGCCGGGTACTCCGGAGTTTGATTTGTATGTTGAAGAAATCGTAAAGGAAATTTCAAGCAAAGCGGGCCAGAAGTGCACCGCAATCCGGCGCATCATCGCTCCTGTCGAGTTGAGTGCTGACCTGGTTAAAGCGCTTTCAACACGCCTCGCTGCATTGCGGATCGGCCATCCGGGTAACAAGGAAACCGATATGGGCGCGCTGGCGAGTCTTGGTCAACGCCAGGAAGTACGTGATCGCGTGGCGGAGTTGCTCGGTGAAAGCAAACTCGTTTACGGCAATCCTGATGACGTTGAAGTTGCCGATGCAGACCCGAAGAAGGGCGCCTTCTTTTCGCCGATCCTGCTGCAGTGCGAAGATCCACTGAACAGCAAAACGCCGCACAGCGTGGAAGCGTTCGGTCCGGTTGCGACGGTGCTACCGTATGAAAACCTCGAAGACGCGGCGACACTGGCGCGAATGGGCGAAGGCAGTCTTGTCGGGTCGATATTTACGGCCGACGATGAAGTTGCCCGAACCCTGGTGTTGGAAACGGCGAGTTATCACGGGCGCATGGTATTGATCAATCGCGACTGCGCGGCAGAGTCAACAGGCCACGGTTCACCGTTGCCACACCTGGTGCACGGTGGTCCGGGACGTGCCGGCGGTGGAGAAGAACTCGGCGGCGTTCGTGCAGTAAAACATTTTATGCAGCGCACAGCGTTGCAGGGGTCGCCGCAAACGATCACTGCGATTACCAGTAACTGGATCCGTGGTGCAAAAGAAAACACGCTTGATACGCACGTATTCCGCAAGACGTTCGAAGATATTCGGATTGGCGACACGCTTAATACGAAAGAGCGTGTGATGACGAAACAAGATATTGAGGCGTTCGCCGATCTGTCCGGCGATATTTTTTACGCTCACATGGATGCGAAAGAGGCTGCACGTAACCCCTTCTTTGAAGGCCAGGTCGCGCACGGTTACTTTATCGTCTCTGCCGCCGCCGGCTTGTTCGTAGATCCACCACTGGGACCTGTGCTGGCAAATTACGGTCTCGATAATCTTCGCTTCGCACAACCGGTCAATCCGGGAGACAGCCTGAAAGTTCGGCTTACCTGCAAGCAGAAAACGTATCGAGAAGGCATGGGCTACGGCGAAGTCCGTTGGGACACGGAAGTGACCAATCAGGATGATGAGATAGTCGCCTCATACGACGTGCTGACGATGGTGGCAACAGCAGAAACGATGGCGGAATTGCCGCCGGCGGAAGATTGATATGGGCGAACTGACCATCAAAGAACTGAACGAGATGGTTGGTAAGGCATTTTCACCGTGGGTTCTGGATCTTGATCTGACGGTCATCGAAGTAGGCGAGCAACACATCAAAATCAGCATGCAACCCGCAGAGCGGCTAAATCGCTTTGGCGACATCGTTTCCGGACAGGCGCTAATGGCTGCGGCCGATTGCGCGATGGTATTGTCCGTTTTTGTCGTCTGTGGCGAATTTACGCCATGTGCAACGGTGGATATGAACACCAGTTTTTTGAAACCGGCGACCAATCACGAGTTGTATGTCACGGGCGCGATCGTGCGCAAAGGCAAAACGATCGTGTTTACGCGAGCGCAAATTGTTAGCAGCAGGGATGGCAAGCCTGTCCTGTCCGCGACCGGCACTTATGTGTTGCCTCCACCGCCGAAGTAGAAATTTAGCCTGGTAAGTCCGTCATCAGCTACCTGCTCCGATCGCAACGGGACGAACCGGCGAGCCGGAATTACCTGCGGAACGCAATGGCAGAATCATGGTGCACGACGCCCATACTTTATCCCTGGCGAGTTCGTCGAGTTTCATGTTTTGTATCTGGTGAATGCCGGATTGCGTCAGGTTGTGGTGATGAATGACGAAAGGCAGGCCCTCCGGTGTGCCTTCTGCGGGCCCGGCCTCCCCGGTCAACTGACCTTCATTGACCGGGTCCGTGAATGGGTTGTCCAGCGCAACGAGCACGACCTGTTTCTCTTCAATGTATTTGGCCGCGTCGTATGCCAATCCGGGACCCTTGGTGTAATACTCGTCTGATTCCCAGAGATCACTCCAACCCGTATAGATATACAGAACATCGCCAGCCATCAGGCCGCGCCAGCCGAGACCCTGTGCCGCAAGCATTTCCTCGATATCGGATGCGGTAATCAGCTGGCCCGGTTTTAGCGCCTCACCGTTGCCCAGGTAGCTGCGGGCATCCAGCAAAATCGCGCTTGTGACAATCGGTGGTGCGTTTTCGATACCGAGTTTAAGCAATGGCGACTCTGCGGTCGGTTTGACGTCTGCCTGCGTGTATCCACCATAATATTTGGCGTTGTCCGCGGGGACATCGGTTCCCGGAATCCAGGGTTCATCGAGGTACGCAAAGTGGCCAAGCGCGTCCATCTGGGTACCTTGCGCGCCGGGTTCGCCGGTGACGATATGCTCGCCGTTGAACGCGTGTTTGCTGTAGGGCACGCTGGCTGTCGGGCGATACTCGTAGACAAGTGGCACACCAAACGGCGATTGCGTCATATCGTTCGAGCGCACGTGCGAGAGCTCATAACTTTTTGCGCCCGGCAGGCCCATATAATGCGCGCAGCGCATCCAGGTACCGTTGCCCAGCGTATTAGCCATACCTTTTTCGTCGCCTTCGGCCCACGGGCCTGCCGGTACCAAAGAGGCCGACGCGGCCGCTATGCTTTGTTCGGTGACAGGTTCGGCCGGCGGTGTTTGATTGCACGCGAAAATCAGCAGCATTGCTGCACTGCCAACAAGCATGTGTTTTACGTATGTCATGTGAATCCCCTCTATTTTTTTCTGCCCGTCATGATACGCCAGCTGTCATACAGCATCACCAGCAACAAGATCGACGGAATGCCGATAAGCAACCAGAAACTCAGTGTGGGCAAGCCGATTATCATGATGACTCCGGAAAAAACTTTTTAATTGCTTCATTGTTTACTGGACCGGTAAAGAATGATACGACGAGCATCAGTATACCGGCGACGGCTAAACCGACAATCCCGGGATGGAGCGAGCTCGCCCAGGACGCCTGCGTAATTGCGCCGGCAATCCAGACGCATGTCGCGAGCGTGCCGCCGATGGAAGAGGCAAGCGCAGCCTCACGGCTAATTTTTTTCGATGTCATGCCGACGAGCAACGGAAAGAAAAAGGCCGACCCTACTATTGCGATCGCGTACGAGACGATTCTCAATATCAATGCGAAGTCAGGGATTGAACAGATTAAGGCAATCACGCCAACCGCGACAATTGCTACGCGTGAAATAATCAGATAGTGGCGTTCGTCGCGTTTTATCCCTTTGGGCTCATCATGGCAGCGGCGCACGAGGTCGTGTGCGATGGCTGATCCCGACATCAGCAACAACGAATCGGTCGTCGACATCGCTGCGCTTGCGATACCTGTAAGTGCGATGGCGGCAAGTCCCGGTGTGAGCAGTCCGCCGACCAGCATCGGGAATGCCTGATCTGGTGATGCGATTTGATCCCAGACCAGCACCCGGGCGGCGGCACCCAGGTAAAAATTGCCGTAGAGAAGAAATATGAGTATCAGTCCGATCGCGATCGGTACGGATACGCGAGCAATTTTGTCATCACGTGCTGCGTACATCTTCGTCACCAGCTCGATACGCGTGCTGTAGGCGACAAACCAGATCAAATACCAGGAAAACATGTAGCTGGCGCTCCAGGCGACGCCGGTTGGTGAAGTCCAACCGGGCGCGATATCTTCCACTTGTTGTAGTACTGATGTCCAACCGCCTACGGCGTCATATACAAATGGCACCAGGATCAATAGCCCTATCCACATAAATATGAACTGGGCCACATTGGTCCAGACGACCGCAAGCAAACCGCCCATGGCGACGTAAGCCACAAATATAACGGATCCCAGAATCAGGCTGGTCAGAAAGCTGAAACCAAGCAATTGTTCGAGAATGAATGCCATCCCGCGCAGCTGTGCAATAAGATAAATTATGCTCGAGACTGCAACAACAATCGCGCTCCATGCACGCAAGCTACGACTGTCAAAGCGATCACCCATGTAATCCGGAATCGTGAAGCCGCCGGATTGCCGCAATTTTTTTGCGAACAGGTAAAATATGACTGCCGATCCGCCGACAAACGAGATATAGGGCAAAATAGCGACGCCGCCGAATTTCCCGGCGAAAGCGACGCCACTCAAAATAGCGCCGCCGTGCATGATGGCCGCCATATTTGCGACGATCATGATGCCAAGTCCGAATCGCCGACCGGCAACCCAGAAATCAGCTGCGGTTTTCTGCTGCCGCGATGCAACCACGCCAATCACGACGATAACCACAAGGTAGAAAAAAAAGATCGTGATGCCGAGAGCGTGTGGACTCAAAACGGGTGCCTGCATTTTTTATTAGTATGCACAGCCGACAAACTACGGTGTCGACCTCTGCGCAGTATATATATTTTAACTATAAAATGATAATCTGAACGTACAAGAAAGAGGTCGGATCCCAACCCTCTACCAAACTGGATACACTCCTGGCATGGCTGAACGATCATTCAAGCGAGAAGTCGAGAAGCTTCGTCTGAAAGAAGGCGAGGAGTTCGCCGGCGAGGGCATTCTCGCGGTGACGAAAGCGCTTCTTCAATCAGGAGTTGCCTACGTTGGTGGGTACCAGGGCGCACCGATTTCTCATCTGATGGATGTACTGTCAGACGCCGAAGAAATACTGACCGACCTTGGCGTGCATTTTGAGTCATGCGCCAGCGAGGCGACGGCAGCAGCAATGGCGGCCGCGTCGGTGAACTATCCTCTGCGTGGAGCCATCACGTTCAAATCAACCGTTGGTACTAACGTCGCGAGCGACGCGCTTGCGAATCTTTCGTCCGGTGGTGTTACCGGCGGTGTCGTCATTATCATTGGTGAAGATTATGGCGAAGGCTCAAGCATCATGCAGGAGCGCACGCACGCGTTCGCGATGAAAAGCCAGATCTGGTTGCTCGACCCGCGTCCGAACATCCCGAGTATTGTTGCCGCGACGGAGCACGCATTCGAGCTGTCCGAAGCCAGCAATACCCCGGTGTTTCTGCAGTTGCGCATACGTTCCTGCCATATTCATGGCAAGTTCACAGCAAGTGACAACCGCCCGCCAGCCATGGCACTTCGAGATGCAATGGAAAATCCGGTCCGCGATATGGATCGGATCGTGCTGCCACCGGCCTCGTTTCTGCATGAGCAGGAGAAAGTAAACAAGCGCTGGCCCGCCGCTGTTGATTACATCAAGTCGCATGGACTGAACGAGACGTTCGAGGGCACTCGCAACGACATCGGACTGATTGTTCAGGGAGGGCTGTACAACACGCTGATTCGAACGATGGAACGCTTGGGACTGTCGGATGCGTTCGGTAATTCCGACATACCGATTTACGTAATGAACGTCGCCTATCCGCTGATCGATTCCGAAGTCATCGAGTTTTGTACTGGCAAGAAAGCCGTGCTACTGGTCGAAGAGGGGCAACCAAACTACATCGAGCAGGCCATTAATATGGTGTTGCGTCATGCCGACTCCGACACCCAGGTCTTCGGCAAAGGCACGCTGCCGATGGCCGGCGAATACACGAGCCAGGTGCTCCGAGAGGGACTGGTCTCGTTCATGGCGACACACGAGTCGAGCTGGCAGGCGCCCGAGGACCCCATGCGCCTGATTGCAGAATTTGTCGGCCAGATCGAAAAGCACGTACCACCGCGCCCGCCGGGCTTGTGCATCGGATGTCCTGAGCGGCCAGTATTTGCGGCACTGAAAATGTTGCAGGAAGAGTTGGGCGAATTTCACGTCAGTGCCGACATTGGCTGCCATTTGTTTTCAATATTGCCGCCGTTCAACATCGGCAATACGACGATGGGTTATGGCCTGGGCGCGGCCGGTGCGGCCGCCTTCAATACCGAAAGTGCGAAACCCGCCATATCGATCATGGGTGACGGTGGCTTCTGGCACAACGGACTGACGAGCGGTATCGGCAATGCTGTATTCAATCAAAGCGATGCGCTGACCATCGTCATCGACAACAACTACGCGGCTGCCACAGGCGGGCAGGACTTGCTCTCGAGCAAGGGCGCCTCCGACAAGCGCAGCACGCAGCATCCGATCGAAAAAGCCGCCAGAGGCGTTGGCGTCGAATGGGCCAAAACGGTTCGCACCTATGACATTGGTGCAATGCGCGCCGCGCTTCGCGAAGCCGTTTCAACGAAGAAGACCGGGCCCAAAGTATTGGTCGCCGAATCCGAGTGTATGTTGAACAAAGAACGGCGGGAAAAACCGTTGTTTGCCAAAGCCGTTAACGCCGGCAAGCGCATGGTGCGCGATCGATTTGGTGTTGATGAAGATACCTGCACCGGCGATCACGCGTGTATTCGCCTGAGCGGTTGCCCGTCGCTGACAGTGAAACCAAACCCGGACCCGCTGCGACGGCAACCGGTGTCCTACGTGGACAACAGTTGCGTCGGATGTGGAAACTGCGGCGAGGTTGCTCACGAGGCCGTATTGTGCCCGTCCTTTTACAAAGGCCAGCTGGTATTCAATGCAAACATGTTTGATCGAATACTGTTTCGTATTCGGCGGTCCGTGATTGGCTGGATGCAAGGTCGGGCTGACAAACGTCGGTTGAGGCTTGCCTGATGGCGTCTATTGGCAGAGACCGACCGATTACCATTGCAATTCTCGCACTCGGTGGGCAAGGCGGCGGTGTTCTTACAAAATGGCTGGTCGATCTGGCCGAGGCGAACGGTTATCTCGCGCAGTCCACTTATGTTGCCGGCGTTGCACAACGTACTGGAGCCACTGTTTATTGCGTCGAACTTTTCGCAAAGCAATTGGCGTCGGATAAAGGCGTGCCGCCGGTATTCACCCTCTATCCGGTGCCAGGGGACGTTGACTTGGTCATTGCCAGTGAGATGGCAGAAGCGGGGCGGGCGATTCAGAAAGGATTCGTCACACCGAACGCGACCACACTCATCTCCAGCAGTCATCGTGTGTACACCATTTCTGAAAAGGAAGCGCTTGACGACGGCATTCTCGATCAGTCGCCGGTTGCAGAAATTGCCGGGAAGGTGGCGAAGAAATTCGTTTGCTTCGATATGGAAGCGGCCGCCCAGGAGACGAACAGCGTTATCAGTTCCGTCATGCTGGGAGCGATCGCTGCGGTTAACGTCCTGCCGTTCGATCGCGACGCATACCTGAACACTATTCGTGACTCGGGGCGCTCTGTTGAGCAGAATCTTGCCGGGTTTGCGGCTGGCTTTGCCGGCGCGGAAAAGCCGACGGGCCTGAGCCCGAATGAAGAGTTGCCTGCTGCCGTACCGCAGGGGAACAATGGAAGGGACCTGGCCAAACGAATCGAAAGCGAGCTTCCCGCGGCGGTGCAAACAATCGCATTACATGGCGCGCTGCGTGCGCTGGATTATCAGGACGCGGCTTACGCGAATGCCTACCTCGATTCAGTAGTCAACATTTACAAGGCGGAGGACTCGGCTGCAGGAGCAACTAAAGAATTCGCTTTGACAACAGAAGTAGCAAGGCAGCTGGCTTTGCAAATGTGCTATGAGGATACTTTGCGGGTTGCGGACCTGAAAACCCGTCGGGATCGCAGCGCCCGTGTTCGCGATCAGTTGGGCGCCACGGTTGATCAGCCCGCACATGTTGTGGAGTATTTTCACCCGCGAATTGAAGAAGTTTGCGATACCCTGCCTGCAGCTCTGGGTAAATACCTCCTGAATTCGCCGCGCCTGCGCAAAATGATGTCCCCACTGTTTTCCAGGGGGCGCAATATCAAGACCTCGTCCATAACGGGATACCTGATGCTGCGCACGATAGCCAAAATGAAACGCTGGCGACGCGGCACGTATCGTTTCGGCGTACAGCAGGCGTTGATCGAGAATTGGCTGGGGCGAGTAACGAAAGCTCTCGAGTCAAGTTACGCGGATGCGTTGCATGTCGCGATTAGCATCGAAACCGTAAAAGGATACGGCGATACTTACGCACGTGGGCTAAAACGATACGAGGAAGCACTGCTGTGAGTTACTTCGACGGCAAGCATGCGGTGGTTACCGGCGGTGGGAGTGGTATTGGCGCAGCGATAGCCAGGTCGCTGGCCAATGCTGGCGCAACCGTCACGATCATGGGCCGTAACAAAGCCAGGTTGCAAAGTGTTGCGAAGGACATTTCCGCTTCATGGCAGGTCGCCGATGTGACCAATCGCGAGCAGGTTGCAGCAGCGTTTTCGAGCGCGGTGGAGGAAAACGGCGATGTGGACATTCTGGTCAATAACGCCGGCATCGCGGAAGCAACGCCGTTTTCCAAAATGCGCGATGAGTTGTGGGACCGGACGATTGCAGTCAACCTGACTGGCGTCTACAACTGTACACGTGCGGTTACCGATTCGATGCTTGCCGCGGGCGCCGGACGGATTGTCAATATTGCCAGTACATCGGCACTGAAAGGCTATGCCTACATCGCGGCCTATAATGCCGCCAAGCATGGTGTATTAGGCTTAACTCGTTCACTGGCACTGGAGTTTGCAAGAAAAGGAATAACGGTGAACGCTGTGTGCCCCGGATATACCAATACAGAAATGGTGAGCAATGCGCTGGACAAAATCGTGGCGACAACAGGCCGGACGCGCGAGGTAGCGCTAGCTGAAATCGTGAAGTCGAATCCGCAGGGTCGGCTGGTCGAGCCAGAGGAGGTCGCTGAGACGGTGATTTGGGTTTGCCAGCAAAATTCAGTAACCGGACAAGCAATCGCTATTGATGGCGGGGAAGTGGTGTAAGTGAGATGACAGAACTGAAAGTCGAACATTTCTTGTGGAACCTTAGCGACAACGGCGTTGCGTTGGTAACGCTGAACCGGCCGGAAAGAAAAAATCCGCTGACGTTCGAATCCTACGCCGAGTTGCGAGATACGTTTCGTTCCCTTGTCGACAGGGATGATGTCAAAGCCGTTATCATTTCCGGTGCAGGTGAAAACTTCTGCTCCGGTGGTGACGTCCACGAAATTATCGGCCCGTTGACCAAGATGACCATGAAGGACCTGCTCCGGTTTACACGAATGACCGGCGATCTCGTCAAAGCGATTCGCCATTGTCCGCAGCCCGTGATTAGTGCGATCGACGGCATCTGTGCCGGTGCGGGCGCGGCCATCGCGATGGCGAGCGATCTTCGATACGGAACGCCGCGAGCAAAAACGGCATTCTTGTTTACGCGAGTCGGTCTGGCCGGCGCGGATATGGGCGCTTGCGCGATTTTGCCACGAATCATTGGCCAGGGCCGGGCGTCGGAGTTGCTTTTTACCGGCAGATCAATGAGCGCGAACGAAGCGGAGCGCTGGGGCTTCTTCAATGCCATTTTCGAACCGGATGACCTTATGTCAGGCGTGCAGGATATTGCCAGCCGCCTCGCTGCAGGGCCTAACTTTGCGCACGCCATGACCAAGAATCAAATCAATATCGAATGGGACATGCCCATCGACACGGCTATCGAAGCAGAAGCGCAGGCACAGGCGATTTGCATGCAAACGGCCGACTTCGAGCGCGCCTACAACGCGTTCGTCAAAAAAGAAAAACCGGAGTTTGAAGGTGACTGATACCTCTTACCTGGCGTGGCCATTTTTTGACGACAAACACCGCGAACTGAAGTCGGCATTGTCATCCTGGTGTAGCGGCTATGACTTCGCTCACAGCGATGATGTCGATTCCGACTGCAAGATCCTGGTTAAAGACCTTGGAAAAGCGGGTTGGCTACGGAATTGCGTGCCTGCCGAATGGGGCGGAGCATCCGAAAAACTCGATGTTCGCAGCATCGCGCTTTGCAGGGAGTCACTGGCCTACCATTCCGGGCTGGCGGATTTTTCATTCGCGATGCAGGGTCTTGGCAGCGGTCCGATCTCCTTATTTGGCAGCAAAGAACAGCGGCAACGCTACTTGCCAGGGGTTGCGGCGGGGGATGTCATATCGGCGTTTGCGCTATCCGAGGCCAAAGCAGGCTCTGATGTTGCCGCAATGGAGACCAGTGCCGAGCTTGTTGGTGACGAGTACATACTGAATGGCGAGAAAACCTGGATTTCGAATGGCGGAATTGCAGATATTTATTGCGTGTTCGCACGCACCGGTGATGCTCCCGGCGCACGCGGCCTCAGCGCGTTCCTTGTAGACGCGAATAACGCCGGCCTTTCAATTAAAGATCGCATCGAAACCATTGCTCCACATCCACTGGCAACATTGTCGTTTGAAGACTGCCGGATTCCGGTGAGCGCACGCATTGGCGAGTCCGGTGAAGGATTCAAAGTGGCGATGGCGACGCTCGATGTATTCCGCACAAGTGTTGCGGCGGCGGCGTTGGGATTTGCGCGTCGTGCGCTGGATGCGACTCTCGAACATACCAGCACGCGGCAGTTATTCGGTGCACCGCTTAGTGCTCTGCAAATGACGCAAGCGAGCATTGCGGACATGGCGACGGAAGTCGACGCCAGTGCGCTACTCGTGTTTCGTTCCGCCTGGGCCAAAGACTGCCATCAGGAACGTGTTACCCGAGAAGCGGCTATGGCCAAATTGTATGCGACCGAAGCCGCGCAACGCGTTATCGATCAAGCCGTGCAGCTATTCGGAGGCAGCGGCGTGACGAAAGGAAATATCGCAGAAAGCCTGTACCGCGAAATTCGCGCATTGCGAATCTACGAGGGCGCCAGCGAAGTACAGAAAGTAATCATTGCCCGACAAACTTACAGTGGTGCGACTAAGTGAAACACTTGCTCCCCGAAGGATGGCCACGACCGAGCGGATACTCAAATGGCATACTTGCTGACGGCAAGCAGGTTTTTGTTGCCGGCATGATTGGCTGGGACCCGGATGGGACTTTTTCGGTCGGCCTGGTTAGTCAATTCAGGACAATTCTGGAAAACACCATCGCCACTTTGGCCGTGGCTGGAGCGAAGCCCGCCGATATTGTGCGCATGACCTGGTATGTAAAGGATCTGGACGACTACCGCCAGAATCTCGCTGGAATCGGCCAAGCCTACCGCGAGCTTATGGGAAAGAATTTTCCCGTCATGGCGGTTGTCGGCGTGACTGATCTGGTCGAGCCCGAAGCCCTGATCGAAATCGAAACCACCGCAGTTATTGAATAAGCGCCAGCGTCCGTTAATTCTGCGCGGACGCGGTTGCGGTGACCGACTCTCGCATCTTTAACAGTAATTTCTGAATATCGTTCATGTCTTGGACCGTTACTCCCGCGAACAAGTCTTCCAGCCAGCGCTCGTGATGTCGCGCCATGTGCTTGAATTCGCTGGCACCGGTTTCCGTCAATTCAATATACTGAATGCGCCTGTCGTGATCCGGCCGCGTTCTTTTTACGAGGCCGCTCTTCTCAAGTCGGTCCACGACGCCGGTAATGTTGCCGTTGGAGACCATGAGTTCCTTCGACAATTGTGACATCGTTAGTTTGTCCGACGCGTGCTCCAATTCCGATAGAACGTCAAACTGTGGCAGAGTCACCTTGAAATTCTCGCGAATCCTGGAACGAATGTGTTGTTCGATTACCGTTTCGCAACTCAAGAGTCGTAGCCAGGTGCGGATGGATTCTTTGCTTCGTTGCGACATAGACGAGTCAGCGTATACCGTCACTGATAAAGATACAATATAAAATGATTCATCATCGAAATTTTGCATATAAAAGAAAATCCGGCATTATCGTAACTCTTATCCGGAGTCGGATTAGATAATGCCTGACGACACTCAGATCAAACGAACATTCCGCGTGCGTTTTGCACAGATCGACGGTGCACGCGTCATCTATTACCCGCGCTACCTGGAAATGATTGCCGACGTCTTTCCGGAAGTAGCGATGGACAATTATCCGTTCGATCTGGCGATTCGATTTGAGCGGCCAAATCGCCTGGGTGACGATATTAAAATGAGCCTGCGGCAACGCGCGAACGGATGGTCGGTATCGGATCAAAGCAGCAGCGAACACTTTTCGGTTACGCTCACCGAGAGTGTGGACGGTAGCGCCTTCGAATGGGATCAAGAAGAGTTTGCGAGTTTCACAACCGACGAACTGACCATTCGTGACTGGATGTGCGGCCCGTCGGGAACGCTGCATTTGTCCCGCTATTACGAATTGATCAGCCACACCGTTGAGCAATGGTTTGAGTCCTGCCTTGGAATAACCT
>Ga0114949_10001456_pt1 | contig 14439 bp, 12 predicted proteins | sample N074metaG_FD_83505 | JGI IMG/M metagenome (GOLD analysis project Ga0114949, IMG submission 83505) | Deep subsurface microbial communities from Kermadec Trench to uncover new lineages of life (NeLLi) - N074 metaG | ecosystem: Environmental > Aquatic > Marine > Ocean trench > Sediment | place... | reverse complement strand
TTCTCGATCCCGGCCTTCTTCAGTGCTGCCTTTAGCGATCCTCGCAGATCCTTCCAGGGCTTACCGCTGCGCTGGCAAAACACATAGTCGCTTGAGATATACCTGGGGATGGTGTGCTGGTCCAGCGATTCTTGCGCTGGAGTCGACAAGGAGAAACCCTTTGATAATGTGAATGTTATGGTGTCTCTTCACGGAGTTCGCAATGAAACACGCGGAGAGCACGATGCCCACCCCAAAACCCCCAAGAATCCCGCTTCCCAAAACCTGGCCATGCCACGTCAAGTCCGCCGTCCTACATATCATCTCGCTGGCGCACTTCTCGATCACCTATGCTCGCGGTTGGGCCGCCAACAGCATCAATGATAGAGTCCGAATAGCTGCCGAGAACGATCGCTTGCACGAAGAGATCGCCTTGTTGAGAGAAGAACTCCGCATCAAGGACGCACGCATGTGTGGAATCGCGGCGCACAGACGGCCACGCTACGCTCCCACTGAACGCCTGGCGATTCTCGAAGTTCGCGCCGCGCGCGGCTGGTCGCTCAAACAAACAGCTGACGCTTTCCTGGTCACGCCGACAACAGTTGCCTCGTGGTCGAAACGCGTTGATGAACTCGGCCCGAAAGCGCTCTTGCAGCTTCTTGAGCCGGTCAACCGATTCCCGGACTTCGTGCGCTACGCCGTGCAGCGATTGAAAACCCTTTGCCCCACGATGGGCAAGGTCAAGATCGCCCAGACACTCGCGCGTGCCGGCTTGCACCTCAGCACCACCACAGTGGGACGTATACTGAGGGAACCGCCTCCTCCCGTTCCCAAGCCAGTAGTTGTTTCCACCGGCCGCGTGGTTACCGCGAAGCGCCCCAACCAGGTGTGGCACCTCGACCTGACGACCGTGTCAACGGTCTCGGGCTTCTGGGCGTCCTGGCTGCCGTTCGCCCTACCGCAGTGCTGGCCCTTCTGCTGGTGGGTCGCCGTAGTCATCGACCATTACTCGCGACGGTTAATCGCTGTGGCCGTGTTTTCCCAAAAGCCCGACTCAGTCGCTGTTTGCAGGTTTTTGGGAAGCGTCGACTCGACGCCGAACTATCTTATCTGCGACAAGGATAAAGTCTTCTGGTGCGAGAGGTTCATGGATCTCTGTCGGTACAGAGGGATTAAGCCCCGCTATGGTGCTGTTGGGAAGCACGGCAGCATCGCCGTGGTCGAACGTGCCATCAAGACCTTGAAGGACGAATGCACTCGCCGGATCCTTGTTCCGCAGCGACGCAAAGCATTCCGCCGGGAGCTTCTATCCTTTCTGGATTGGTATAACGAGTATCGCCCTCACATGAGACTTGATGGCAGGACACCGAATGAGGTTTATTTCAGGCAGCGACCCGCCAATCGGTGTCCGCGCGTCGAACCACGCAAAGGCTGGCCGCGCGGATCGCCCTGTGCCAGACCTTGCACGCTTGTGGCTGGAAAACCTGGTGATCGATTCGACCTCGAGGTGGACTACTTCGGAGGATGTCGCCACCTCCCCATCGTATCACTCAAACGTGCAGCCTAGCCAACGCTAGTCGGCTTTGCTTGCCCTGCACTTCAACTCTGATTATGGACGTAATCCGCCCAGTACGCCTGTTTTTAATCCCCAGCCACCGCAGTGCAGTTCTCTAACCGGGCCCCTTCAAACGAGACTCCTGCGATTCGTCACCGTCGAAGGCACCCTACGACCAGGAAACCGACGGCGCAAAGATCGCTGGACCAGTGCACCAGACCCTCAAGCAACGAATTCAAGGCCGCTCGATGCAAACGGATGAACTGCTCGATCTGGGGTTTCCTCCGTGCTTAACTTCAGGAGCAAATCTGAGTTTTTGCTCTAGAGGTCTAGACTGAGGACTACTGGGACTCTTTTAGGATGGAATTCACTTGACCAAGCTAACGTGCACCCAGCCGGTTGTGCCTGACTCAGTTTCGACGTTATACCAAGACCCAATCAAATCTATCACCTTTAGCTTTTCACCCCGTTGTGCAGTGGAGATTATACTGGAACTGATGGTGCCAGCTTCTCGAATATTGACCACTGAGCTTTGTACCTCAACAGTAGTAGCCGTTAGAAATGACAGGTCAGGCCAGAAGTTCATTGAACTGCCAAGGCTGCTGCTCAGGACAAACAGTAGACCGCAGACTAGCAGGGTGCAATATAAATCAACTGTGACATATTTTTTCACATTCCACGCCTTGAATAAGTAGTAGACGACAAAACCACCAGTTAGGGAAATTAGCCAAAAGAAAACTCCGTTGACTCTGCTTCCCAGAAACACAACCAATACGAGAAAACCAATCAAAAAAGGTAACACGATTTTCAAATCCTGCAGAAACTGGGGTTCTGTAAAGAAATCTCGCACTCTTTCCCAAAATGGCTTACTGCCAGCTTCTTGTCGAGACACTTCTATTTCTCTGTTATGCAATTCATGAAGCTGAGCGGTAACTTGGGTGAGTCTATCTAGTTGCTCTCTCACATGCTTAGTGTGTTCGGAGATTTCGGAGGTGCACTGTGGGCATTTGTTGGCATTGATATTGACCAAAGTGGCACATTGGGGACAAGATGTGAGGTCGTTTTTCTTTATATGTTGCTTTTTGAAGTCCAAAAGCTTCTTTGCTTCGACATCGAGAGAATGAGAACCCGTCTGTTCTTCCCTAGTTGTTACTTCAGTTTCTGGCATAAGCCCATCCAATAATCTCGGTTTGGTACGTTCTCTCCTTTTCCCTTCTCCATTCATCGTTAAAGCTCCAGTTACTACCTTAGCGGTATCACAAGAAGCAGGGCAGTGATGGTAGTCACACCTAGACACCGCTCCTCGATATCAGGAAAACCGGACTCCGACCAGTCTTTGTCTTTCGAAGCGTAGCTAACAGACCACTTGGTTGGACTGCACTGAAGCAGGCCCTCCTGCCCCTCCGCGACGACCGCGCTTCCACGACCTGCGGCGGCGGATGAACCTGGAGCCTTGAGCCGCCGCTTCTCTGAGGAAAACCTTTCCGGCACCGGACACTTGGCCCACATGACTCGTCCATTTGAAAAAACCGGAATAATTTCTCAGCTTGAAGGAATCCATTAAGAGGAAGGGCCTGACGCCGGTCCGGATGGGTCTGGTGAGCGACAGGGGTAGTGTTCTCAAAACCAAGCTGGCACCAGGGAGCACCCCTTGCCTATCCACATGCCACGGCACACCCGCCTGCTATCCTATCTGGGCTATGCCGTGGAAAATACCAGTCCACCCTAGCCGGTGGCTTCCAAGAAGAAGTTCCTCTTCCCTCGCCGATTTCTGTACAAACTCCACCGCATCATGGGTCTAAGTCCCAAGAAGATCTCGGAACTCTACAGAGAGATGTTTGGCTTTTCGATATTGCCGCATGGCGTGAGGACTTACCTGAAAGCATACGGCTTGTTTGAGCCCCGAACCAGAGGAAAGGGTTGTAAGAGTCAAGCTGAAGAATACAAAGGGCTTATAGCCTATTATAAGAAGTTGGTGAGTTCCTGGGAAGAACAGCTTGGGTAAGCCGAACTAATTGAACAGTAAGAGTTTAGCTGGCTGAGGTGGCGGAGTGAGAGTTTTTGACCCCCAGGGGGTAGACCTGTCTCGCTCTCTCTCAGGGGAAATGCCCATTCTTTGACTTAGTTGGAACTTGCCCTGCCTCCGGTGGAATTTGCGGACCATACTGCCGGTTAACCTACTGCAAGAACCACACTTAATCCGTGAACCGTGCAGACGGTCCATTCCCCGTTTTGAGCCGATGTGCACCCTTCCCTTGATGGCGGAACTCCTGTCGTTTTGGGGAGAATCTGGGCTTGGTTCCGTTAACTTGACAGTGCCCCCTCAGGTCTTACCGCCCACCAGATTTTGAGTCTGGGGAGTGGGCAATCCAAAACTATCCAAACCTAGGTAAAACGTAGCTATGACGCGGCTATCGCCACTCTTAGTTGATCCGTTTCTACCCCTTTCTATCCGTTTGTAGGTGGATACAAAGTGGATACACTCTTACGCACACTATCAGCACCACCCCGCAAGCTATTGGAAGTCATCTTCCCACGAAACCCAAATTCCGCAAACGAACTCATCTACACCAACACCGGTGGAAGCCTCAACTCCTTTTTGAGCGGAAGGTAGGTCGAATAGCTGCATGCTGAATCAGATGAAGGAGATGCTTACAAGGTCTGAGAAACGATTTGTTGCGTATTCACTAAAACACACTAATTGGTTCACGATTCTAGATTATTTCATGTGGATATTTCCGGTACTACTTGTTCTGAGTCTCGGTTTGTTTGCAATCTTGCTATCCTACGAGCCTCCAATCGTTACCTTTCGTCTCTAAAACAGGCCGGCAAGTGCACATTGCTGGACAATGCTCAAGTTTCCATGTCCTCGGTTGATCCATGAGCGCTTCTCTTCTATTCCGATAGGTCGGACTTTTTTTTGAGCCAGTCCAATTGCACCTTGAGCTTTCCGATCTGCTGGTACAATTCCACTATCAACGTTTCGTCGGTTTCATTTCCCCGCATTCGGTGATCTGCGAAGACCTGGGGCAATGTGTCAAGGCCATGCCGCTTCCTGGTGAACCTCTCATATCCCATCAGCTTATTTCATGAGTCAAATGATTCATTTTAGGGGGGCACTTGTCCCGGAATATCCGGGAGCTCGCAGGCTCTGACTTCAACGCGCGCTCAACAAAGGCGAAATTCGCGCTCCACGATGCCATTGAGAACCAGGGCGATCAACCCACGCACCAACGGAATTCCTGCAGGCTCCGAACCCACCGGCGCAAGATCTCTGTGTAATGGTGATAAGGCTCACAGATTATCTACCGCGAGTCTGCCAAAAAAGCATCAAAGGGAAATCGTACGAAAATGGAATATTGTATAAACTTTATTAGATCCGTGCGTTGCGAGCCAATTCTGGCAGCGCGTGCCTTCGTCTTTGCCCTCCTGCTCTGCCTGGGCAGTGTCCACGGCTGGGCGCAGCTAAACGACCAACAGCAGATGAGGGGCCTCGACGAACAGGTTCAGGAGGTCAAATCAGACGTCCTCAGCATTGCTGCGGAGCTGAGCCAGCTGGAGGAGAAACTGCTGTACCCGTCAGGGACGCAGGTCGCGATCTTCGTCGCGCTGGCCAAGGGCGACCAGATGCGCCTCGACGCCGTGCGGCTCCAGATCGACGGCCAGCTCGTTGCCCACCACATCTACAGCTTCAAAGAGCTCGAGGCCCTGCGCAAGGGTGGCGTGCAACGGATCTACGTCGGCAATGTGGCGACGGGGGATCACCGGCTCGACGTGCTTGTGGACGGCAAGCTTGAGGGCGGCGCGGACTTCAGCCGTACGGAACACTTTACCTTCCGCAAGGAAGTGAAGCCAAAGCTGGTGGAACTGACGGTGGCCGGACCGCGTTCCGGCAACACTCCGATCGCGCTGGGGGAATGGTAATCGATGCGAACGCCACGACGGCTCATCGGGCTCGGTCTGGCCCTGGGACTTGCCGCCTGTCCGGCCACGGGCGGCGACTTGAGGGACCTCTATTTCGGCGAGGCGCTCTATCACGCCTACCAGGGACAGTATTTCGAAGCAATCCAGCGGCTTGACACCGAACTCGCCCAGTACCACCGTCTGGACCAGCCCGAACTCGATACGCTGCACTATTACATCCACGACGCCGAATTCTCGGTCGGCGATTTCGAGCTCGACTACCGCATGCACAACCGCGCAGGGCGCGCCATCAAGGCGGTGCTCGAAGGCGCCGTCGATGATGCCGTACGAAACGAGGCCGCGTTCAGGCTCGCTCGCATTCACTTCCAGAAGGATCAGCTCGACGATGCGCTGCACGCGCTGGGGCGGATCCAGGGTACGGTGCCCGAAGAAATAAAGGACGACATCGAGTTCCTGCGGGCGAACCTCTATATGGCAACAGGCCGGCCGAGCGATGCCGTCGAAGTGCTCAAGCAGCTGCAGAGCGATGAGAGCCTGGCCGGGTTTGTCGCCTACAACCTCGGTATCGCTTTGTTGCAGGCCGGTCGACAACAGGAAGCGGTCGAGCAACTGGACAAGGCTGGGCGGCTGGTGGCGGGCGATCCCGCCGGTCTCGCGATCCGCGACAAGTCCAACCTAGTGCTTGGCTCCCTCCTGTTCGAATCGGCCAACTTTGAGCAGGCAAAACAGTCATTGAACCGCGTCCGACTCGAGGGACCGTTCTCGAACCAGGCTCTGCTACGGGCAGGCTCGGCCGACCAGTATGACCGTGCGCTCGTTCCCTGGAACATCCTGGTGGAGCGTGAGCCGACGGATGTCGCGGTCCAGGAAGCCATGCTTGCCGTGCCGCATGCGTACGCCAACCTGAAGTTGCACGGCCGCGCCGCGCTCATGTACGGTCGCGCGCTCGAGCTGTTCAGCAACCAAATCGAAAAGGTGGACGCATCGATCGACAGCATCAAGGAGGGGCGGTTTCTCAAGGCACTGATCCGCGAGGAGAGCCGGGAGGACCCAAGCTGGGTCATCCGCCTGCGCAGCCTGCCCGGTGCACCGGAAACCTACTACCTGATGGAGTTGATGGCATCTCACGACTTCCAGACCGCGCTGCACAACTACCTCGACCTCGAGGACCTGCGGTCCAAGCTCATGGCTTGGCAAACCGGCCTCGAGGCCTTCGACGATATCATCCGACTACGCGAACAGAACTACGAGCCGCTGCTGCCGGTGATCGACGCGCAGTTCCGGGAGCTGGATTCGCGGATGCGCCTGCGACTCGAGCAGCGCAAGCACCTCGGCGAGCGCCTGCAGGCGATGCTAACCGCGCCGAGGCCGGATTACCTGGCAACCGCGGACGAGTGGATCGCCGGCGAGCGCATCGCACTCATCGAAAAGCAGCTCGGCGACTCTGATAGCCCCGAATCGCTCACGCTTCGGCACCGCGCGGCCCGCCTGCGCGGCGTGCTCACGTGGCGGCTGGAAACCGAGTACCCCCAGCGGCTGACCGCGGCATATGAGCACCTGAGCGAATTGAATACGCCGGTTGACGCTCTCACTCGACAGTACGACGCCTTCGTCAGGACGAGGCAGGCAGCGATGCACAGCTATGTCGGATACGACGCCCAGATTGCAGGGCTCCGCGAGCGCGTCGGCGGCGCACTGGAGCGTGTCGACATCTTGATGGCCCGGCAGGGACACATGATCGAGACCGTCGCCATCAACAAACTCGAGGCCCGCCGGGAACGCCTGGTGGCCCAGCAGACCGAGGCGCGCTACGGGCTCGCCGATAGCTACCATCGAGCCGTGCTCGCCCAGTCCGGCGTGGAGGGACCGTGATGCGTCGCTTCATCATTCCGATCGTGCTCGCGCCGGCTTTCATGGTCTGCTGCTCCACCCGTGCCAACAATACGGTGGGGACGGTGGGAACGCTGGCGGAGCTGCGGGACGTGCGCCCGGACGTGCAGGATGTGAAGGTCGAGCAGGGCCTCGATCAGGCCATGCACCACTACCGGCGCTTCCTCGAGGAGACACCGGAGACCACGATGACTCCCGAGGCGATGCGGCGTCTCGCGGACCTGCAACTCGAGAAGCAGTTCGGGATAGGCACGGGCTACACCAGGCCGTGGGAAATGGCCGCTCCGCAGCCCGCCCAGGCACTCGCGGGCGCGCAGGCCAACAGGCCCAATCCGGCCGCGGCGGTCGCCGGCGCCGGCCTGGGGGAATCCAATCAGGAATTCGAGCGGCGCACGACCGCGGAGAGCCAGATCCTGGCAAGCGTCCCCTCCGGCGCCTCGCCGGCGGGGACGGTGGGCGCTGACGCAGCTCCCACGGGTCCCCTCGAGGCGATCGCTCTCTATAATCGGCTGCTCACCGAGTACCCCAGTTACAAGGACAGCGACCAGGTCCTCTATCAGATGGCGCGGGCGTACGACGAACTCGGCCGCACCGATGAGGCCATGGAAACCATGCGCCTGATACGCGTGAATCCGCATTCCGAGCACTACGACGAGGTGGAGTTCCGGCGGGGTGAGTACTTCTTCACGCGCAGAAAATATAGCGACGCCGAGAGCGCCTATTCAGCGATCATCAACCTGGGCGCCCATTCCTCGTACTACGAGCTCGCTCTCTACAAGCTCGGGTGGACGTTCTACAAGCAGGAGCTCTACGAGGACGCCCTGCATAGCCACATGGCGCTGCTCGACTATGAGGTGTCGACCGGCTACGACTTCGATCAGACGCACGAGGAGGAGGACGAACGCCGCGTCGCCGATACTTTTCGAGTCATCAGCCTGAGCTTCAGCAACCTCGGCGGCCCGGAGGAGGCCGTCCAGGAGTACTTCTCCACCTTCGGGAATCGATCCTACGAGGACCGCGTTTACAGCAATCTTGGCGGGCACTACCTGGCGAAGCTGCGCTACGACGACGCGGCGAAGACGTACAAGGCTTTCATAGCGCTCTATCCTTTCCACCGTGCTGCGCCGCGTTTCAGCATGAACGTGGTGGAGACTTTCACCAAAGCCGGGTTCCCCAAGCTCGTGCTGGAGTCGAAGCGGGAGTTCGCGTCCATGTACGGACTGCAGGCCGAATACTTGCAACACTTCAAACCCGAAGAGTCGCCGGAGGTGCTGGCCTACCTGAAGGTGAACCTGAAGGACCTCGCGACGCATTACCACGCTGAGTATCAGAGCGCGGAGAAAGCGGAGGAGAAGCTCGCGAATTATCAGGAGGCCCTCAGATGGTACGGCGACTATCTCGAGTCGTTCCCGACGGACGCCGATTCGCCGCCGATCAACTACGAGCTCGCGGACCTTCTCTTAGAGAACCAGGATTTCGGCGAGGCGGCGAGGCAGTACGAGCGCACGGCCCACGGATACCCGCCTCACTCCCAGTCGGCAGCCGCGGGCTACGCCGCCGTCTATGCCTACCGCCAACAGCTGAAGGTCGCGAGCGAGGAGCAGCGGGACGCCGTCAAGCACGATACGGTCGCAAGCTCGCTCAAATTTGCCGACGCGTTCCCGGACCACCCACAGGCCGCGGTGGTCCTGGGAGCGGCCGCCGATGACTTGTACGAGATGAAGGACTATCGCCCCGCCGTCGACTCCGCCCAGCGCGTCATCGACACCTATCCGGGCGCGGAGTTGGCCCTCCGGCGTTCCGCCTGGATTGTCGTTGCGCACGGCTCGTTCGAGCTCGGCGAGTACCCCGAGGCCGAACACGCCTACACCCAGGTGCTGGCGGTCACGCCGGAGGCTGACGAGTCGCGCGCCGCGCTCGTCGACAACCTCGCCGCCTCCATCTACAAGCAGGGTGAGCTCGCAAACGAGGCGCAGGACTATCGTGCGGCCGCCGACCACTTGCTGAGGATTCGCTCGGCAGCGCCTACATCCAGCATCCGGGCCACGGCCGAGTACGACGCAGGCGCCGCGCTGATCCGGTTGCAGAACTGGACGGAGGCCGTGGCCGTGCTCGAGGCGTTTCGCAGCGACTACCCCGAGCACAAATTGCAGGTCGACGCTACACGACAGATCGCATACGCCTACCGGGAGAGCGGCAAGTTGTCGCTCGCGGCTGGGGAGTACGAGCGCCTGGCATCCCAGTCCGAGGATCCGGCATTACGCAGCGACGCGCTGCTCGTCGCCGGAGACCTCTACGAGCAATCCAATGCCCGGGATGGCGCGTTGGATGTGTACATCCGCTACGTCAACGAGTTCCCCGAGCCGGTCGAGACAGCCCTCGAGACCCGCAACAAGATCGCCGAGATGTACAAGGCGGCGAACGAGGAGTCGCTTTATCACCAGGAGCTGGAGCAAATCGTACGCATCGACGCGGATGCCGGGCCGGAAAGGACCGGCCGGACCCGGACGCTCGCGGCACGTGCGGCATTGGTCCTCGCGGAGCAGCTCTACCAGGATTTCGTGGCCGTGAAGCTGCGGCAACCGTTCGAGATCAGCCTGAAGGAGAAGCAGCAGCGCATGGATGTCACGATCGAGGCCATGAGCCGGCTGGTGGAGTACGAAATCGCCGACGTGACGGTGGCCGCCACGTATTACATGGCCGAGACCTACTTCGATTTCAGTCGCTCACTGACGGAGTCGGAACGCCCGGCCGACCTGCAGCCCGCAGAGCTGGAAGCGTTCGAGATGGGCCTCGATGAGGCAGCGTTTCCGTTCGAGGAGAAAGCCATCAACGTACACGAGAAGAACATGGAATTGTTGCACGCCGGCGTCTTCAACGAGTGGACCGAGAAGAGTCTCAGCAGGCTCACCGAGCTGATGCCGGGCCGCTACGCGAAACACGAAATGAGCAGCGGCTTCCTCAGCGCGATCGACAGTTATGTGTACCGATCGCCGGTGTCGCAGGCCTCCCTGCCGACATCGGAAGACGCCGACACGACGCCAGGCGAGCCGGTCCAGACAACGCACCTTGCACCGATGGCCGTGGACGACGGAGGGGCCAAACATGCGAATCCCTAATAAGGCCCTCTCCATGAAGGCGATTTGCCGCGGCCTACCGTGGTTGGCCCTGTTCCTCACCCTAGGCTGCGCACATGATGTTCGGCCCACGCTGAACCCGGGGTCGACGACGAACGAGCCGGTGGAACCACCGACCGGGCTCGTGAACGTCGAGCAGGATGCAGGCGGGTTCACGATCACGCAGAGCGTGCTCGTCACGGACGAAGAACGCGCCGACTACGAGGCTGCGGTGCGCATGCTGGAAGAGGCGCAGTACGAGCCAGGCATCGACTTGCTGCTCAAGGTGACCGCACAGGCGCCCGCATTAACGGCAGCGCACATCAATCTCGGCATTGCATACGAGCGCACCGGCGACCTGGACCGCGCCGAGGCCAGCCTGAACAAGGCGCTGGAATTGAATCCACACCACCCCGTCGCCTACAACGAGCTCGGCCTGGTGCAGCGGCGCAAGGGAGGGTTTGAGAAGGCGCGCGCGAGTTATGAGGCGGCCCTGGCACAGATCCCCGACTTTCACTATGCGCACAGGAACCTTGCCATTCTGTGCGACCTGTATCTCGGGGATTACACGTGCGCGCTGGAGCATTACGAAGCGTACAGCCGGATCGTTCCGGACGACGCCGAGGTCGCCAAATGGATTGCCGACCTTCGCAACCGCGCAAGCCGAAAGGAGAAGCGATGAGGCGAAACGTGGTGTTCGTGCTGCTGCTGGCGACGGGTGTCGTGCTGGCCGAGGCGCAGGTAAAGACTGAAGCAGCGCAGGGACAGACGAAAGAAGCGCAGGCAAAGACGGAAGCAGCACAGGGACAGACCGAAGGGGCGCAGGCACAGACGCAAAAAGACGCGAAGGTGATTTCAGGCATGTCCATCTTGGGTAATCAGGAAGCGCCCAAGTCGCTGGTCATCGTTCCTTGGAAGAGCTCGGACATCGGCAACTCGATGGACATCTCGACCATGCTCGACGACTCCAGGCAACCCGTAGACAAGGAAGTGTTCATGCGGGCGCTGCGTTACTACGAGATCAGGTCGGAAACGAAGCCGTGAGACGGCCGTCGAGTTTCGCTGTGGTGGATTACCGGAAACAATCGAAAAGCTAGTTAAAGGAGGGTTCGTAAATGGATTTTTTGTATTCAATAGTTAGATTCTTCGTGGGGGGGGGGCCATTCATGTACCCCATCCTGATCGTGTTCGCTGTTGGCTCCGCGATCGCGATCGAACGCTATATCACGCTCACGCTGATCAGGCGCAAGAACGCAAGCATGTGGAGAAAGCTCCAGCCCGCGCTCGCGGACGGGGACTTCGAGAAGGCGCGAAATGACCAGTCATGACGACTCCACGGTGTCGCAACTGCTGGCCATGGGCCTTGCGCGCCAGGGCGCGGTGCACGGCCTGGAGGAGATCGAGATCGCGATGGAAGAGAGCATGCTGGAGATCATTCCGAAGCTGGAGAAGCGCACGGCCTACGTCGCACTCGGCGCGAGCATTGCCACATTGCTCGGCCTGCTGGGCACGATCATGGGCCTGATCGCGGCGTTCACAGCGGTGGCGAATGCCAATCCGGCGGAGAAGGCCGACTTGCTGTCCGCCAGCATCTCGGTCGCCATGAACACGACGGCGTTCGGGCTGATGACCGCAATCCCGCTGCTGGTGACGCACTCCGTGCTCAGCGCCAAGACGAGTGAGATTTTGGCCAGCCTCGAGATGGCGTCCGTGAAGGCGCTTAACATCATCACGGGGCTGGCGAAACGCCAGGTCAAGGTGTAACGAGCATGGCAAGAGTAAACCATTACCGGCGTCGCCAAAAGGAGGCGCCTGAGATCGAGATGACCACCTTCATGAACTTGATGGTCGTGCTCATACCCTTCTTGCTCATCACCGCGGTTTTTTCGCACATCCAGATCGTCGAGCTCGACTTGCCGAGCGCCAAGAGTAAGGCGCCAGCCACTCCGACCTTCCGGGTCGAGGTGGTCGTCCGTAAGGCAGGGCTCGAGATCATGGATGGCGCGAAGGTGATCGCGGCGTTCCCGAAAACGGGGGACGCGTATGACCTGTCGAAGCTTTCGGAGTACCTCGTGGCAATCAAGAGCCAGTATCCGGAGAAGGACGACGCCTCCGTGCTGCTCGAACCCGACGTCCTGTACGACCACCTCATACAGGTCATGGATACCGTGCGGAGCGTCGAGACGCACGACGGCGGGCAAACGACTCGTGCGGACCTGTTCACGGCGATATCCATAGGAGATGCCCCATGAAGGCATCGCGCCGGGTCGGACGCATGACGCGCCACAAACGCCCCTTACCGAAGTTGAACCTGATGCCGCTGATGGACGTGTTCCTGGTCCTGGTCTTCTTCCTGATGTTCAACCAGAGTTCCGTCGAGGTGCTGCAGCAGCCCAAGCAGATCAAGCTGCCAGAATCCGTGGTCGAGGAGAAGCCGCGCGAGACAGTCGTGATTTTCGTTGGCAAAGACGAGGTCCTGGTGCAGGGCGTGCTGGTCGCGCGTATCGCTGACATCCAAGCGGCTGGGGACGCCGAAATTGAGTCAATCGGTGCGCGGCTCACCGAACTGAGCAAAAGCGTCATCGGCGTGAGCACGCAAGCGGTCGCGCGGAGTCAGGAGGTAACCGTCCTAGCGGACAAGTCGACCCCTTTCAGTGTCTTGAAGAAAATCCTGGCCACCTGCACGTCGCTGGGCTATACGCGAGTGTCGCTGGCCGTGGTCCAGAAATCCGGGAAATCGAACTAGGCTAGGTATGAGTGACGACTTGAAATCTCAGGAAGAACAGGAACTACTCACCCAGGAGGTGCAGGTTCGCGAAAGACTGGAGGGTCTGACCGCCGATCTGCGCGTGGTCGATGACGAAGTCGAGAGCCTGGCCTCGCAGCGTATGCATCATGAGCTGCTGGATCAGGCCTGCGGCTCCCTTGAAAAGCTCAGCGAGCTCGGTGCCGCCTCGCTTTTCTGGGGCGAGCGGATCGAGCCTGCACGAGTCGCGGAGCAGCTGCGCGGGGTGCGCAGCCGCCTCAGCGCCTTCCAGGCCCAGTTTGGCGAGCTCGACGAGCGACGCCGGGCGATTCTCGCCAAGATCGGCCGTGAAGAGGAAGGCCTCGAGATTCTCGCCGAGGACCTCTACCAGGTCCGGGAAGCGGAGGAGCGCCGCAAGCTCGAATGGGTTGTCGAACGGGATACGAGCCCGGTGCCACGTCGCCTACAGGCCATGGCCTGGGCCCGCGGCGGCGAGGACGACAGGCGCTTCCGCAAGTCGCTGGCCGCGTCGCTGCTGGTCTGCCTGCTCCTCGGTTTGCTGTTCCCGATGATCAACCTGCCGCTGCCCAAACGCTTCGAAAAGGACGACGTGGTGCTCAAGCGCCTCGTGCAGTTTATCCGGCAAGAGCAGGCGAAACCTATACCGCCACCACCTGTCGTTGCGGCGAAGCCACCGGACCAGAAGCCTCCGGAGCAGCAAAAGCCGGAACCCGTGGCGGCGCCGAAACCGTCCGAGCAGCAACCGCTCCCGCCGGAGACACGGACCGTTGCCGCGGCGGAGCCGAAACCGCCTGGGCTGCCCAGGCTGCCGCCAGGTCCGCTCGGCCCGGGGCCATCGGTCGCTGCCCCGCCGGAGCCACCACCGCGGAAGGTGGCAAACGCCGGCATCTTGGCATTCAAGGACCAGATCGCGAGCCTGGCAAAGGATAGGGTCGCGCCGCGTCTCGGAGCGGATGCGCGTTTCGGTGATGCCGATGAGGCGAGCCTGGCATCGTCACCGTCACGTTCCATGTTGACGACCAATGCGCCGGGTTCGAGTGGCGGCATCGACATCGCCTCGCTGAGCCGCAACGTGCGAGGCGGCGGCGGCGGTGGTAGCGGCGGGATGCCGGGCGTGCAGGTAGGCCGCGCAACCAGCTCGATTGCCTCGATCGGCGGCGGCGGCGGCGGTGTCGGTGTCGGCGGCGGTGTCGGCGGCGGTGGCGGCT
>Ga0114949_10001455_pt1 | contig 14443 bp, 16 predicted proteins | sample N074metaG_FD_83505 | JGI IMG/M metagenome (GOLD analysis project Ga0114949, IMG submission 83505) | Deep subsurface microbial communities from Kermadec Trench to uncover new lineages of life (NeLLi) - N074 metaG | ecosystem: Environmental > Aquatic > Marine > Ocean trench > Sediment | place... | reverse complement strand
TAATCCAGTAACGCAATGTTTGTGTAAAGGTGCCATCGTTATTATTGGTAGATTCCATTTCACCAGTAATCCCTGAATATTTACCTGTGCCACCGACAATACTGAGGGTTGAGGTGCCCTGATCAAACTCGCGTCCAGCGACCTGGATACTTCCGTTTTCGAATGTCAGTGTCCATTGGCACTGGAAAATGTGTCCGACTTGAGTTCGTGTGCACGTGCCACTGTTATTGCCGATTTTTTTCATGTCTTTATTCAGTAACGGCTGATCAAATACCAGGATGTCACCAACAGAGTCGCCGGGTTCACCGATGTCTAAGTGTTGCGCGGTATTGACCCGTGCATCTGCGATTGTAACGAGTGTCTGTGGTGTTTCCTGCGAACAGGCGGCGAACCCAAGTAGTGTTGCAGTTAACAGGGCATTGTTTACACAAAGTGAAGTTTCATTCATCAAGCCTTACGATCCAGATTCTTTATAAGCTGGTATAAAGTTAAGTCTAGTAGGATTATCTAAAAATTCTTCCGAATTAAATAAGAAATAGTAACGAGCTAGGCCTTGCGATATCTCACGAGAAATATTGATTGACACAGGATCGGTTATGAAGAGGATTAATAAAAAATCGTGATCTCTTAACGGCAAAGAATTTAGAAGATGCGTTCTGGCTTACAACTAACTTGCCGTACTCTGATAATGCGGTGCCAGCATAAGTATAAGTGCTTGTGCGTGCTCGGCAGCACTCCTGCCGAGGTCGGTTAGGTAGCCACCGTCTATTCGTGTGACCAGGCCTTTTTCGAATAAGCGTTTTACGGCTTCGACATGTTCCTCACCTGCGCTTGAATGTACTTTGATGCCTTGTTGGGTGGTTTCCAGATTGTAGTGAACTAGTATATCGATTTCAGCTATTTGTTCTCTTGAAAAATTCATAGTTTCACCTGCATACTTCATTTGGTTTATACCACCGTGCACTCCAAATAATACATGATATTGAGTGCGGATGTTATGCCCTCATGTATATCATCTTAGTTTTCGTACTTTAAACTTGCGTCCTTTGATTTTCCCTTCTGTAAGAATCTTCAGTGCCTGTTTGGCAACGGCTTGTTCAACTGCGACGTAAGCAATGATGTCGAAGATATCAATTTTGCCGATTTGCTTGCCTGGTAGATCAGTGTTCGCAGTTAATGCACCTAAGATATCTCCGGCACGAATCTTCTCTCTGCGTCCACAATTAATACATAGCGTGACCATGGGTGGACTAAATTTGAAATTTTCTTTTGTGATAAGTGTAGATGTTTTTTCAATTTCGATTGGGCTGTTTAGATAGTCTTCTATGGCATTGACCTTAGGTGCTTCAGAGGCCATAAACAAGCTCAGGGCCAGGCCTTCATTACCCGCACGGCCGGTGCGCCCGATACGATGAATATGTACTTCCGGATCCGGCGATAACTCGAAGTTAATGACGGCTTTCAGATCTTTAATATCCAGTCCACGTGCAGCTACATCCGTGGCAATCAATATGGAACTGCTTTTATTAGCAAACTGTGCAAGCACTTGATCGCGCTCCCTTTGTTCAAGATCGCCGTGCAAGGCCAGCGCATGGAAACCCTGTTGCCATAATTCTTCAGCCAGTTCCTGGCACTGTTGTTTGCGATTACAAAACACCAGGCTGGATTCAGGTTGATAATGCTGTAATAGGGCAACCAGTATTTTGTTTCTTTCACCTTTTTCTATTTCATAGAATACCTGTTTTATTTTGTTATTGTCATGGACGACCTCGACTATTACATCAACAGGGTCTTTCTGGATTGCATTGCTAATCTTTTTTATTTGTTCCGGATAGGTTGCGGAAAATAACAGGGTTTGTCTCTGGCGTGGCGTTATTTTAATCACACGCATGATGTCATCATGAAAACCCATATCCAACATACGGTCTGCTTCGTCCAGCACCAGCATGTTCAAGCTATCCAGTTTTAAAGTCTCTTTTCCCAGGTGCTTTAATATTCGCCCCGGGGTCCCGACCACGATATGGGGGGCACGTTCCAGTGATGCCAGTTGTGGGGCCATTGGTTTACCGCCACATAAGGTGAGCAGTTTGATGTTTGGAATCGCGCGTGCCAGGCGACGAATTTCATTACTTACCTGCTCGGCCAACTCTCGTGTTGGACACAGAACCAGTGACTGTGTTTGGTAGGTTTTCACTTTGACCTTATGCAGTAAACCAATGGCGAATGCGGCTGTTTTGCCACTGCCCGTCTTGGCATGTGCCAGTAAATCTTTACCTTTGAGAATATCAGGCAGGCTTTGTGCCTGTATCGGCGTCATTTCATGGTACTTCAGTGACTGGAGATTACTTAGAAATTCAGGGCTTAAGGGCAGTGTGGAAAAGGCTGTAGAGGTCACGTGTTATTGTCTTTAAAGTAGGGCTTTTGGGCAGGTGGCGCATAATAGCAGATTAAAAACCCGTTCACGACTATTAAGGAGTTGTGACTCTATGGAGGGTCAGAGGTAGAACAATTCAAATGTAGTTGTTGAGAACTATGTCACCAACAGAATCACCGGGTTCCCCCGATATCTATATACTGCGCGGTGTTGACCCGGGCGTCAGCGATGGTTACGAATGTATAAGGTGTTTCCTGCGAACACACGATAAGACTAAGCGTAGTTGCTGTTATCAGGACAAATTTCACTGAAAATGAAGTTTCGTTCATCACATCTTATGATTCAGATATCTGAGACCTTTATTTCTATTGTTTTTCTTGTCAAAAAACGGCTACACTGTCTACCGCTACATTCTATACTGGTTTTTGTCAGAAATACTTTTCAAGTTTTCACCTGTTAAATACCTCGTAAGATTTGTAACACTTTTTATTTTAATACTTAATGAGGTAATTATTATGGCAACAGGAACCGTTAAATGGTTTAACGAAGCCAAAGGTTTCGGCTTTATCACCCCTGACGATGGCAGCAAAGACGTCTTCGTTCATTTTTCTGCAATCGCAAGCGAGGGTTTTCGTACATTGGCTGAAGGTCAGCAGGTCAATTTTGATGTTGAAGAAGGACCAAAAGGCCCACAGGCACAAAACGTAACGGCCTAATCGGTCTTTGATTTGGTGTTTTGAGTAGGCCCTGCGAAATTTCGTGGGGTTTGCTTTTTGTAACGTAACAACGGGAGCTTCAAAGTGAAGAAACTATTTGTTGGCAGTTTGCCGCCCAGTACCACAGAAGATTCTCTGCAGGCTCTATTTTCAGAGTTTGGTACGGTACGTTCTATGAATCTTATAAAAGATTTGTTTTCAGGCAATTGTAAAGGATTTGCCTTTTTGGAAATGGAAGGTCACGAGGCACGCGCCGCTATTGCGGGCTTGGATGGCAAGCCTTTTGAAGGTAATTTTCTAAAGGTCAAATTCGAAGAGCCACGTAAGGGCCAGAAGGGCAGACGCCGCTAAATTCGTAATTATAGATAACTGCCCCCTGAAGTGTAAGCTGCGCGGGGTCAGGTTTGTTTCAGTTCAAAAAACTCTTCTTTCAATGCATCACTATACTCACGTCATACGCATGCACGTGTAATTTAATCTCTTTTCAGGGGAACACTATTTGACTGGATGCCGTAATAAATCCGGTATTACGTTGTTAATATCCCGTTAGTTTGTTGCGGGGACGTTTGTTTCAAACCGTCGCAGTTGATCTTGCACGCTGAGTTCGGTTTCCGGATTTATTATTTCTTTTGCCTGAGCTATTTTTATTGGCAGTATTCGGTTTGCGATTTCTACCATATGCTTGTTGTTCATTAGAACCTTTGTGTTGACCGTATTTATTTTTCGGTTTCTTTGGTCTAGGTCTTTTCAGCGGGGCTGGTTTGATGGAGTCGGTTTCAGGTACTATGTGTCGCGGCTCGAAATTTTCTATTTCTTCGCGCTCAATCTTTTTTTTGATGAGTCGCTCGATATCTCGCAGTTGTTTTTCCTCATCGGCACTGACCAAAGAGATGGCATGTCCGCTAGCACCTGCACGACCGGTGCGGCCAATGCGGTGAATGTAGTCTTCAGGAATATTGGGTAAGTCGAAGTTGACGACATGTGAAAGTTGATCGATGTCGATACCTCTGGCGGCAATATCGGTTGCAACCAATACTTGAATTTTATCCTGTTTGAAATCGGCCAATGCCTTGGTGCGTTGAGACTGACTCTTGTTCCCATGTATTGCCGTAGCGTGGATGTTATCGCGTAGTAGTCTTTTCACCAGTCGATTAGCGCCGTGCTTAGTGCGGCTGAAGACCAATACCTGGTGCCAGTTTTCTGTGCGGATTAAATGGCTGAGAAGTTCTGTCTTGAGTGCCTTGTCCACTGGATGAACCTTTTGGGTGATGGCTTCAATCGTAGAATTGCGAGGAGCAACGTCTATTTCAACAGGATTGTTAATGATACCTTTGGCGAGTTGTCGTATCTCATTTGAGAAGGTGGCGGAGAACATCAGGTTCTGCCTCTGTTTCGGTAGCAGAGCCATGATCTTTTTAATATCGTGTATAAAGCCCATGTCCAGCATACGGTCAGCTTCATCCAGTACCAGAATCTCAATATCATTAAAGCGGATAGCATTCTGCTGATACAGATCAAGCAGGCGCCCTGGTGTCGCAACTAAGACATCGACGCCTCTGCGTAGCTTCATCATTTGTGGGTTGATTTTTACGCCGCCGAAAACAACAGCTGAACGTAGCTGAATATGTTTGCCATAAGTGAATACGCTGTCCTGCACCTGTGCCGCGAGCTCCCGAGTGGGGGTTAATACCAGTGCACGGACACGGTTATTTTCTACTGGTGGTTTATGACTCAGTAGTTGTAATAGGGGCAAGGTAAAACTAGCCGTTTTACCGGTACCGGTTTGTGCTGCGGCCATCACGTCTTTGCCATCTAATATAGCGGGGATGGCTTTTACCTGAATTGGTGTTGGGCTTGTATAACCAGTGTCGCGCACTGCGCGTAATAATTCTTCGGATAGCCCGAGTGTTTCAAATGTCATTCTATTTTTATAAATCCATATTTATGCTTCCTGTCTTGTTTGCTGTTTCACGCAAAGACCAGACCGGAAGGCTTGTGTTGTTGGCGAAGTGTTCTTGCGCCTAATGGACGAGCGCGTATTTACGCGGATTCTGTCCGGGGCATAGATGTAGCTGTGCCAGTCCGTGCGGCATGCAATAATTGGCTCTCTAGAAGATGGGCAGTTAGACTCTAGGTATGGGTTGTTGATTTAGACAGACTACCAAAGTGAGACGAACTAACAAATAAAGATGTCGCTCTGGGAGCCTTTATGGTCTGCCAGATGCGCGCACCCTAACACAATGATGGTTAATATCCGAATTATTTTTCTAAATTACTGAAGATATATAATTTAAAACCAATAGCGGCCAGCAGTTGCAATAATGATGACTAATAAACCGAGAACTAGATTTGTTTTTATCAACACTCGAATCTGATTGAGTTTTGCTCCGCCGGTTTCCCAATGACTCTCAATCACAGCATGTTGCAAATGGCGAAATGGACCGAAGTAGACATGCATAAACAACAGCATCATGAAGATACCGAGTCCCAGCATAATATGTATATGTAACCCTATGTTTGCCATCCCGCCAAGTTCAGCGAATATCATCCAGAAGCCTGAGCCGAGTAATGTAATGATAGATACCCAGACCCAGACAAAGAAACGTTTGAATACAGCGACCCACAGTGTTTGTCGAATGGGAGGTTCAAGCAGGTTGCCTGCAGCTGGTCGTAATGCCATGTAGGCGAAGAACATGCCCCCGACCCAAATGACGACGGCAAGAAGATGTAAGGTGATTACCAATGCCATCATTTGCTCCAGGTGTATTTAACTTTAAACCATCATATCTGATGGGATGAATATGTGCTATAGAACTATTTTAGTCTTTCTATTGCCCTTGTTTTCCTTTTCTAGCAATATTGATTATCACTACCACTAGAAGAGATTATATGTCATCAGATAAGGGGAAAAGTCTGAAACAAGCCCGTACGCTTGCTGAAGCGGGTAAGAACGATGAGGCACGAATGTGCTTGCTTGAATTATTAAAAGAAGATCCAAACAACTATGCGGCATTGTTGATGTTGGGCGGCTCTTATTTTATTGATGAAAAATATTCAGAAGCCGAAATGGTATTTGAACGATTAATCCTGATGGAACCAGGTAAGGGAAAATTCTCAGTCGCTCTGTTTAATACGCTGTGGAAATCAGGTCGGACGGAGGAGGCATTGGAGGAAATCAGGCGTTTTATGTCGAATGCTGATACCGTGAAAGAGAAACAGACGTTCGATCAATATATGAATATTACAAACTCAATTGCAGACGATCTTGGCCAAGATGATACATGAATAGACTTATTAACAGGAATTGATATGTTAAGCGCGATAAAAAAATATTTTGCAAAAAATATATTACCAGAAGACAACGGTGATCTTGATCATGAATTGAAACTTGCGACAGCAGCCTTATTGATTGAAATGATGTATCAGGATGATCAGGTAAATGACAAAGAAATCGATGCAGTCAAAAATGCCTTAACAGAAAGGTTTGAACTTGCTGATGATGAATGCCACATATTATTTGAATTGGCTGAAGAGGAAGTTAAAGAGGCCATTGATTATCATCAGTTTACCCGTTTGATTGCCAGTGAATTTACCCAGGTACAGAAAATCAAGGTCATTGAATTGTTATGGTCTGTTGCATATGCCGATTCACATCTGGATTCATTGGAAGAACATATGGTTCGTAAAATTTCTGACTTGATTTATGTCTCTCATAAAGATTTTATGAAAGCCAAGCATAAGGTACAGGATGCCTTGAATATGGAATGAACAATTATTCATCCATTAGCAAACAGTACATAACTTCAAAAATATATTATGCAAAGCCTAAGGACGGTTGGTATTTCTATTATACTGTTCATGGGGGTATTTGCATTCATCCTGGCATTTATTGGTGGGCCTGATTATTATGCCCCCAGGAGTTATCAATATACATGGAATCTAGGGCATGCTCTGGCTTTTTTCATCTGGACATACTTATGTCTTTTTTATTTTCATAAGGTAAACAGGCTCTCTTTTCTAGAACAATTATATTTATTTTTGATTGTTGCTGCCGTATTAGGTTCTGGCATAGAAATGATTCAAAGCCAGATAGGTCGCGCTTCGAATTGGAATGATGTTATCAATGATGTTTTAGGAAGCATGTTGGCTGTTTTTCTATTTTCTCCCCAACGACATCAAATAACACGGACGATGCTTTTTCTATCAAGCCTTATACTGGTGTTTACAATCGTAGCGCATAATCGAGGTCTGGTTGTAGTGTTGATAGATGATTACCATGCCAGACAACAATTTCCGGTACTTGCTGATTTTAGTGCGCCATTTGAAGTGTCTAGATGGCAGGGTGGTTCGATAGTACAGATAGTACTTGACAGCGCTCGTCCCGGTGATGATATTTTAAAAATAGATTTTACAACTGAGCGCTATTCGGGTGTGAGGTTGCAACATTTCCCGCGTGATTGGCAGGATTATACGGCCTTGCAACTTGAATACTATAATCCTTCTGAAGAGTCGATTTATATTACTTGTCGTATCCATGATAAGACACATGTTAAAGGTGATCAGCTATATAACGACCGGTTTAACAGGCTAATTCAATTACATCCCGGCTGGCATAATTTTCAAATTAGGATTCAGGATATTGTAAATGCACCAATGAGCAGGCAGATGGATATCAATGATATTATGGAACTAGGTGTGTTTGTTTCTCGACAGGAACATCCTCAAACGCTGTACATTAGTGAAGTACGATTAATCCGTTAGTAAACATGAATTATTTTTAAAACATCTACAAGGATTTTAAAATTTATATTTCAATAACACTTCGCTTATTTTGTGGATATGTACTGTTACTTGTAAGCGCATCAGTATTTGCAACACCAAGTGGTAAAGATTTACTGGCTGCTTGTCAGCATTCGCTGGATAAGGATTTCTCTAGTGCTGAAGGAATGATGTGCGCCTGGTACGTCACTCCTTGCGATTGCTTTCATAGTGATGATAGTGAAATACCCCGGGTATGTTTACCTCCTGACCCTGATGTTGATGCTCTGGCGCAGGAAGTTATGGAAGGGCTGATAAAATCACCTGATCTACTAGGTGAAAGTGCTGATGTTGCGGCGGGAATGATTCTGAAAAAAATATATCCCTGTACGGAGTAACATCTGTATTGGCGAATAGGGAATGGAATAGTAAACAATGGAGTTATGGAAATGAAGGTATTCATTACATTTTTTCTTTTATTATTGATGGGTTGTAATCAGTCTATGTGCCTTTCCTGCAATGATCACGGTACTGTGCTGGTGCCTGATCCGCTGGAAGAAGCACATATTATTGATTGGCATGTGCATGTTGCAGGTTTGGGTTATGGAGATTCCGGTAATTTTGTTAATGAAGAGATGCGAGAAAACTATAGATTCAAATATTTTTTAGACTGGATGGATGTTTCGGAAAAGGAGCTTGAAGAAAATGGCGATCAAATCCTGGTTAAAAAGCTCAACGATAAAATAACACAGTCAAGATATGTCGATCAGGCTATTGTGTTGGCCATGGACGGTGTGATTGATGAAAAAACTAAAAAGCTTGATAAAAAACAAACACAGATCTATATATCGAATCAATACGTAGCTATTCAGACAGATAAATATCCTAACTTATTGTTTGGGGCAAGCATTAATCCAAATAGGGAAGATAGTCTGGATTTGCTGGACAAGGTACATCAACAGGGTGCTGTCTTGATTAAATGGATCCCTAATATCATGTATATCGATCCTTCTGATGAGAAATTTATTCCCTTTTACAAAAGAATGGCTGAGTTAGACATGCCATTATTAACCCATACAGGAATGGAGAAATCTTTTGCTAGTGCCAAAGATCATTTTGCCGATCCTAGACTGCTGGAGTTACCACTGAGATGCGGAGTAACGGTAATCGCTGCCCATATAGCAACAACAGGAGAATCAGATGGTCAGGATAACTTCGAAAGGATCTTGCCTATGTTTGATGAATTCCCTAATTTATACACCGATATCTCTAGTCTGACGCAGTTAAATAAACGCGGATACCTGGCAAAAGCTATCAAACATCCGGGACTGACGGAGAGAATGATTTTTGGAACTGACTGGCCCTTACAGTCCTTTCCATTAGTGTCGCCCTGGTATCACGTTAATCATATCGGGATTAAGAATGCATGGCGCATTAGTAGATACGAAAATAAGTGGGATCGTGATATTAAATTGAAAGAGGCTTTCGGCGTGCCACATTCAGCTTTTGTCAGAAAGCTGGGGATACTCAATATTTCTACCAATTGATTCGGGTATTTGCTTAGATAATATTACTTAATTTTCTACGTAGCGCTTCAACCAGTTCACATTGTTGGTGTAGATCGGGAGACCATGTCTTTTCATCGGGATCACATGAATATTTCTGAAATAGTTCCAGGCGGTGAAGAGCGTCTCTGTGTAACATGGAGTGTAGCTGCTCTACAATTTGTCTGGCTTCAGCAATTTGGTTGTCAGTATTTAGATTATTCATATCGGTTGTTGCATTAGTCTGTAGTGATATATTTAACACTTTTATTTAAGAAATGAACTATTTATGGACAAGCGGTAGAATTTCTCAGATGAAAGGCGTAAAAATTTCTTCTGAACCGTCGTGTGTTAACTGTGTCACATTTTATTAATAAGATAATATAGGTAATAATTACCGGTTAAAGACAAATCATGAAAAAACTAATTGTGTTCGTAATTATAATTTTCTCTCTGGCTATGGCTGCGACATATTATCCGTGGCAACAGACAGAAGAAACTGAATCTGTTTTAGAAAAAAAGACTATTGCGAAACAGGATAATTATCTAAAAATACCAGAGGCTAATAAAAAAACTATCATTAAATATCCTGTTCCGGAGACTACTGTTGAGTCAGAAGGGGAGCGAACAGGTAAATTAGCTGCGATTGAGCAAGAACCAGCAGCAAATACAGTAAGTCCCGATCCTGTAGTTCCAGAGGCTCCGAAACCATTGCCTCAACTGGATGAAAGTGACAGAGATGTTGCAGATGCAATCAACCGATTAACTGATGTTACCGGATTATTTTCTTTTAAGAATTTTATTCGTCATTTTGTCGTTACGATTGATAATTTGACTAATCAGAAAATACCGCAACGGTATATTTTTACACAACGTGTGCCCGATAAATTTGCTGTGGTAACAAAGGATGTTGATACAGCATTGCTGGACACTAGAAATTTCATACGTTATGCGGGGTTTGTGAATTTAGCTGAACGAATTGATACTGGAAAGCTGGTCGCTCACTATGTTAGATTTTATCCTTTATTTCAGGAAGCTTATGAAGAACTAGGTTATCCAGATCGGTATTTTAACGATCGGCTTATTCAAGTGATTGATCACTTACTTGATGCACCAGAGGTCGAAGGTCAAATAAATCTTGTGCGACCAAAGGTGTTTTATCAATTTGCCAACCCTGAATTGGAGGCACTTTCGGCAGGCCAAAAGATTTTAGTGAGGGTTGGTGTCGACAATGCGCAACGCGTTAAAGCTAAATTAAGGGAATTACGGACTGTTTTAACGACGCTTCCACTTCAGTAAAATGTACAAGATTTTCTGATTATTTTCTGTTTTTTTGAGATTTTTCATCTTTTATCGACAAATAAATAATACACTTTACCTTGAAAAATAATGACTTAGGGACTTAACTTTAACTATTTTTGATGTAAGCTTGTATTATGCGTTATTTAAGTTTAATCATATTATTGTTTTCGTCGCTACTATTGACTGCCTGTCCCGCAGCAATCATCGGTGCTATTGGATCTCAGGTGACGCGTACGGCCTATGCAAATGATGCGAAGATTAATGATTATTCCCAGCCAGTTTATTATGGTAATGATTCTGAAATTGCAGTTGCTAATCTAAAGCTTGGAATCGGTTATCTGCAAGAGGGTTTTTATGAAAAGGCACTGGAAAAACTGACTCGAGCCAGGGAGGCTAAATCAGATTATCCACCTATCTACAATGCACTTGGCGTGCTGCATCAGAGACTGGGTATTTATGATGTTGCAGAAGATAATTTTAAAAGAGCAATTAAACTTAATCCTGAAGATTCTTCTACTCTGAATAATTACGGATTATTACTTTGCCATATACAGCGCTACGAAGAAGCAGATGAACTGTTCTTGAGGGCGGTGAATAATCCTTTATATGCCACCCCCGAGCTTGCTTACAACAATGCAGGTACTTGCGCACTTAATAACGGGCAGATTGAGCTGGCAGAAAATTATTTTAATGAAGCCTTAAGACGTAACGCAAGGATGGGGACTACATTGATTCAAATGTCAGCGCTTTCCTATGAGAAGGGGGACTATATGCCTGCCAGAGGTTATTTGAGTCGATATCTCGAATCAAATAACCATTCGGCTACAAGTTTGTGGCTGGGGATACGTATCGAAAGAGAACTTGGCGATAAAAATGCTGTCTCTAGTTATGAGTTATTGTTGCGTAATCAATTTTCAGAATCAGAAGAAGCAAAGTTACTTAGCCAGGTAATATATTAGCGCTCTATAAACAAATTAATAAGGAATTAGATTTTCTCCCAAATTAGTATTTTATTGTTTGCGGGCATAGCGATATCTTCCAGTAGTTTGATCCCGGCTTTGTTCGCCAGTGAAATTAAAGCTTCCAGATCACGAATTGCGCTTAAAGGATTTTGCTCTTTTAACCAGATATCAAAACGGGCATTACTCTCGCTGGTATATGTTCCATCGACATTGAATGGGCCATAGCTGCAAAATATCGCACCAGAAAGCATGACTTCACCAAGCGATTCAATAAACACCTGTACACTCTCCCAGCTCATGATGTGCAACGTATTTGCTGTGAAGACTGCGTCAATCTCTGACACAGGCCAGGGTTGTTGATTGATATCGAGCGTCAGAGGTTTCTTTATGTTTTCAAGTTTCGCTGCATTAATCCATAAATTGATTCCCGGCAAATGAATGGCCTGATCTGAAGGCTGCCAGGTCAGATGAGGTAGATGTTCAGCAAAATAAACAGCATGTTGACCTGTACCGCTGCCAATCTCCAGTACTTCACAGGGGTTGACGAAAACTCGTTTCAGGACAGCAAGAATTGGATCTTTATTATTTTCGCAAGCTTGTGAGAAAGGTTTGTTCATTTTAAATATTTATAAATAACGATTGCTATTATAATACCCAAACTACCTGGAAATGCAGGCTTCAGAGTTAAGGTAGAAAACCAGAGCAAGGCTCCAACTTGCCAGATTAGACTCTATTTATCTAGTAGATAATATGTCCAGTACGAATAGTTAAAGCGAACCATGAAAATATCCCTGATTAATCACATTGATGAAATTTCCCGTGAAGACTGGAACGGGATAACGGGTCTTGAGTATCCCTTTATTCGTTATGAGTTTCTTCATGCACTTGAAGAAAGTGCTTGTGTGAGCGAAGAAACAGGATGGACACCTCAACATTGTCTGGTGTATGACAAGGATGGACTAATAGCGCTGATGCCTATGTACAGGAAAACACATTCACATGGAGAATATGTTTTTGATTTCGAATGGGCACATGCGTACCGTCAGCGTGGGCTTGCATATTACCCAAAATGGTTAACAGCGATTCCCTTTACGCCCTGCGAAGGCGAAAGACTTTTTATTAAAGCAGGCGTTGATAAGAAACTCATCTTTAAATCAATAATGGCTTATCTCATTGGAATTGCTGAGACAGAAAATATCTCTGGCTGGCATTGTCTTTTCCCAACATTGGAGGAAGTTAATTTATTCAAATCTACTGATCTGGCTATCAGGGAAGGTGTTCAATTTAGATGGATGAACAAAGGTTATAGAGATTTTAAGGATTACCTTGATTCGTTTAATTCAAAGAAACGCAAAACACTTTTACGTGAGAGGCGTTTCATCAGTGATCAGGGCATTATGCTGAAGCAGGTTTATGGTAAAGATATTACAGAACAACAACTGGATGTGTTTTTTCAGTTCTACCAGTTAACGTATTTAAAGCGCGGCAACCCGCCTTATTTGAATCTGGAATTTTTCAAAGAGATTGCTGAGACAATGCCTGAACAGTTGTTGTTGATACTGGCGATAAAAGACAATACTTATGTAGGCGCAGCATTTAGCCTGGTGGGTAAGGACAGTCTTTATGGACGTTATTGGGGATGTTATGAGGAATATCACAGCCTACACTTCGAAGCTTGCTATTATCAGGGGCTTGAGTATTGCATCAATAACCAGCTGACATGCTTTGACTCCGGTGCACAGGGAGAACATAAAATAGCCAGAGGATTTGAACCGGTGACAACCTATTCTGCACATTGGCTTTCTGATCCAGAATTTGCTGCTGCGATTAAAGGTTTCACAAACAGAGAAGCCAGTCTTGTGGAGAAATATCGAAGTAGTGTAGCTGGATTACTACCATTTAAAAATAAAAGGCACCTCGATTAATAAGATATCAATGATTATAAAGAGAATAGTGTGAAAGATGATGAAAACGAAGCTATTGCTGAGCTGAAAGATGAGCTGCCGAAGAGCAAATCGCAAATTAAACGTGAGATGCATGAACTACAGGCATTGGGCAAACAGCTTGTCGAGTTACCCCCGAAGCAATTAGTCGGTATTCCTATCTCGGATAAACTCAGAGATGCCATCGTTGTTGCAAGATCTCTCAAACATGGGGCAATACGTAGACAACTCCAATACATAGGCAGTTTAATGCAGAAGGAAGATGAAGCATCAATACGGACAATGCTGCATAAATTACAGCAACCACATAAAGGTGAAGTGAAAGCATTTCATCAACTTGAGCAATGGAGAGATCAACTTCTGCAAGGTGATCAAATCCTGCTGGATGAGCTGGTAAACAAGTTCATCAATTTCGATCGTCAATATATCAGGCAACTGATTCGAAATGCAAAGAAAGAACAGGACATGAGCAAGCCACCAAAATCAGCCAGATTATTGTTTAAGTATTTAACTGAAATTCAGATGGTTTAGAGACAGGACAAAATCCCTACAAATACCTTTAATGCCAATTAAACTATACAATTGACCCGTTTAAGTTCATCAGATAATAATCAAGCATAAATGGATAAGTTAATAGATACTTTGTCGATTGAACAGATTCTGGCCACTTCTCGCATGTGGCTGGGTGAGCACGTCCTGAATAATCAAAATTTCATCCAAATGTGCCTTATCGTCCTGACTTTCCTGATCGCCTGGTACCTCACACCCAAAATAAAAGACTGGCAGCAAGAATTACTTAAAAATAGCATCCTGAGTGATTCTTCGGGGAGATATCGTCATATAT
>Ga0114949_10001454_pt1 | contig 14447 bp, 14 predicted proteins | sample N074metaG_FD_83505 | JGI IMG/M metagenome (GOLD analysis project Ga0114949, IMG submission 83505) | Deep subsurface microbial communities from Kermadec Trench to uncover new lineages of life (NeLLi) - N074 metaG | ecosystem: Environmental > Aquatic > Marine > Ocean trench > Sediment | place... | reverse complement strand
ACTGCCAATATAGCGCCCGCATTATGTTCTCAAATGCAGGCAGCATGCAGGGACGGTAATTTCGCAGTAGCCGCCGGGATCCAGCAACGATTGATGCCACTGCATATGGCCTTGTTTGCCGAACCCAGCCCAGCGGGTGTCAAATACGCCGCGTCACTGCTCGGGCTTTGCGATGAGTTTTGCCGATTACCCATTGTGCCGCTGTCCCAAAGTGCGAAATCGGCCATTCACGATGCCATGTCAAGGCTCGAATTGATCACGGGGTCATGATCACGGGGTCAGAGTAAAGTGCCACCTTGCCTCAACCAAAGGAAAGGATATCGCTGATTATTGCGTAGCCGGTTTCGATTCTGCCTGCCCCCGGACCGATGAGCGTAATTTCTCCAAGGAGTTCGGTGCTGAAAGTTATGGCGTTGGTGGCGCCACCGACACCATACAAAGGGTGTGTGGCATTCAGTTTGACCGGTTTGACGGAACCCCGAATTCGGCCATGTACATTTTCGAGTGTTCCAACCAACTTCCAGCGCTGATTCTCCGCCTGGGCGGACTGGATTTGGGCACGGGTTACCCCGCTGATGCCGATGCGCTTGACATCCTCCATCGTCATGCTTTGACCCATCACCAGGTTGGCCAGAATGACGACTTTGGCAGCGGCGTCAAAGCCATCCACATCGCCGGCGGGATCTGCTTCCGCGTAACCTTTAGCCTGGGCATCTTTCAAAGCATCTGCGTAGTCTGCGCCGTTCTCCATCTCGCCAAGAATGTAGTTGGTGGTGCCATTAAGAATGCCCTGTATTCGAGTGACACCGGCAGCGGCCAGCATATCCATACCCAGTGCCAATGTGGGAGTACCGCTCATAACGGTGCCTTCCACGCCGATTGCGCCACCGTAAGCATTGCTCAACTCCAGCAATTTTGGGAAATGCAATGCCGCCGGTCCTTTGTTGGTAGTGGCAACATTCATTCCCGACGTGAGCGCCTGGATCATGTGGCTCAGAGCAGGCTCACCGGTCTTGAGGTCGGTGTAGGACAACTCCACCAATACATTGGCATCGCTGTTTTCGATCGTTTCACGGGCATCCCAGCCTTTATCGGCAGCAGGAAATTCTTTCAGGTCACCCTGGTCAAAAAGGTGATCCAGTAAAGCCTGGGGATCAAAGCCCTTGGGATCTGCGATGCTGCCTTTGTAGAGGTCGCAAATAGCGACAATGCGTATATCCGCGCCAAATTTCTCGCGCAGCAGCGGGGCCTTTTTTGACAAGATTTCTGCCAGCCCCTGGCCTACATTGCCAAACCCGATCATTGCCAGTTTATATTCCATTGTCTTACACGCCAGTGATGTGTCAAAGATTAAAGCAATAGGTTTTTGTTGCGGTCATTTCTAAGATGGCGTGAGCCACTCCTTCGCGACCGAGACCGGAGCTCCCCGTGCCGCCAAAGGGCATGGCGTCAATTCGGTAGTCGCTACTGTCATTGATCATCACACCGCCGCAATTCAAGGCATCGGCTATCCTGTGTGCTGTGGCCAGGTCGCGCGTGAAAACGCCTGCCTGCAAGCCATAATCTACGTTATTGGCCAGGTCGATCGCTTCCTGAATTTCGCTGAATTTATAGAGAGCGACCACCGGGCCGAACACCTCTTCTTTGGAGATGCGGCAATGGGCGGAGACCTGGTCCAGAACCGTTGGCTGGTAGTAGCGGTCCTTGCATTCAGCGCCCGTCAATATTCGAGCCCCGCAGGCTACGGCATCCTGCACAATTTCACTTACTTTGAGCGCTGCCGCGTCGCTTATCAAAGGTCCCATATCCGTAGTTTCATCCATTTTATCGCCCACTTTCAGGCGCCTGGTCCGCTCTACGAATCGCTTGGAAAAGTCCTCAAAATGTGTGTTCTGGATGAAGACACGTTGCACATGCAGGCAGTTTTGACCGGCTGCCCAAAACGCACCACTGACGGTCGCCTCCACCGCCAATTCCATATCGGCATCACCCATTACGATGGTAGGGCAGTTACTTCCCAGTTCCATGCTGATTTTTTTCAACCCAGCCTGCGCCATAACCTTATGCCCCACCAGGGGGCCACCGGTGAAAGACACCATGTGAACTCGAGGGTCAGAAACCAACTGATCTCCAATGACGGCGCCCGATCCGGTGATTAGCTGCAGGATTCCGGCGGGTAGTTCAGTCGCCGCAAACAACTCCACCAGATTGTTGGCGGATAGTGGCGTTGAGGAATGCGGCTTCAGGATCACTGCATTGCCGGCTGCAATAGCTGGTCCGATCTTATGGGCCACCAGATTGAGCGGGTCATTATAAGGAGTGATGGCGAGTACCACCCCGACCGGCAGACGTTTGAAATAGCCAAACCGATTTTCGGAGCCGGGCATCTGGTCAAAAGCGATTGTTGCACCGTCTATGCGCCGGGCTTCTTCTGCGCAAATTCGCAAGGTCTCGACACAGCGTGATACCTCCTTGCGGGCCTCGCGAATGGTTTTGATACCCTCACGGGCAATTAGCCGGGCAAATTCCTCCTGATGTTGCAGAAGTTGTTCGGCAACTTGACGCAATACACTGATGCGCAGATGGGTTGGTACATTCCGAGCAATATTGCTTGCATTACTGGCTGTGGCCAACACCTGTTCCACATCGTTGCCGCTGGCACTTGGAACAGTTCCAATCAATTCACCGTTGCCGGGGTCGAATACTTCAATGATGTCAGACATACCTGAAGTCGTAACCGTTGCCGCGTGGAACTATGTGACCGATCGAAGGCGAGGGAAAGTGCGCCGTTAAAACAAGCGTGTCACTTTCGCAGTACGTACTGAGGAAAGATTTACGGGTTTTGGTCGAGGCTGCCATATCGTATTCAAAGATCGGAGTCCAGGCGGGCTCTGCGAGTTGCAGAGGAGTGTGTATCAGGTCCCCGCACATCACGCCATGATGCTGGCCGGACTTGAGGTGAACTGCCACGTGGCCCACGGTGTGACCCGGTGTGGACTCTAGCCAGATCTCGTCATCCAGCGCGTAGTCCAGGTCAACCAGTACCGCCTGCCTTGCCTCCATAATCGGCAATACATTGTCGATAAATATCTGGTGGTTTTCCTCTTCCATGGCCTGGAATTCAGGGCGGGCAAATATGTACTTCGCATTTGGAAATGTCGGCACCCAAAGTCCATCGACCAAGCGCGTGTTCCAACCACAGTGATCCGAGTGCAAATGAGTGCAGAAAACGTAATCCACGTCTTCGGGGTGTACGCCGGCAGCTACAAGTTTGCCAAGCCAGGCTGCATTGCGAGGCCGGTGCCACTCGGGCGGATCCGTAAAAGACTTGTTACAACCGACGCAAGTGTCAATGAGAATACAGTGGTGTCGAGTCCGAACCAGATATGATTGAACCGGCATGATCATAAGGCCTGTGTGCGGACACAGTGCTTTGGGCTCAAGCCACTCACGATAAGGCTCAACGGCTTCGTCCGTTGCCTGGTCGAAGAAATCAGATGGATGGTAAACGGGAATCTCATGCTCGAGTATGCGCTGAACGGTAATATCACCCATTTGAAGCACGGACATTTAGACTTCATCCTCTTTTTGAAAGCCGATCATTGCTGCACTTTTTCCCCCTTCACAGGTGCTATACAATATACACCACTATCTTAACAAGAAATTACGACTAGTGTGATTAATGTACTGCAAATCTACGAATATTCCAGAGCCTGTTTGATTGTATCGCAGCTTGTCAACCATTATTGACATACGTAGACGGTGTGGATAGGTTATACATTGTAAAACATTTCGGTATTTCAAGGGATCGGTCGTGAGAATAGTGTCATTAGCGGGCCAATTCCGGGAACCGGCCACTGGTCCAAAACAGCTTGATGATGAGCCGACCAGAGAGCATTCTGACATCCTGGGGCCGGATTCGCGCTTGCCTGCTAATTGTGCCACCATTGTTGACGATTAAGGGGTATTACCAAATGGATTCACGGGTGCGGCACCCTATGCAACAAGGTACTCCGGAGGGCCTGTAAGCATGAACGAGCGGGGCTTTATTTCCATCTGCGGCATCTCAAAACTTTTTGGCTCGGTGCGCGCCGTCGATGGGGTTGACCTGGAAATCCAGCGCGGTGAGTTTTTCTCGCTGCTGGGGCCTTCGGGTTGCGGCAAGACAACTTTGCTGCGTATGCTTGCAGGCCTCGAGACGCCCAACGAGGGTGAGATTTACATTGACGACCAACTCATGTCGGCAATCCCGGCTTACCGTCGGCCTGTGAACATGGTATTCCAGAATTACGCCATCTTTCCGCACCTGGACGTACGCGGGAACATCGCCTTTGGCCTGCGTAAGTCAGGCCTTTCAAAAGCAGAGATCGAAACCAAAGTCGGGGAAATGCTGGACCTGATCAAGCTACCGGGCTATGAGGGGCGGTCGAGTTCGCAACTTTCCGGTGGTGAGCGCCAGCGTGTGGCGCTGGCCCGGGCGCTGATCAAGCGGCCGAAAGTGCTGCTGCTCGACGAGCCGCTGGGCGCGCTCGATAAGAAGCTACGCGAGCAGATGCAGCTGGAATTGAGGGCATTGCAGAAGTCGGTGGGCATCACATTCATCTTCGTCACCCACGATCAGGAAGAGGCGCTAACCATGTCAGACCGCGTCGCGGTCATGTCAAAAGGGCGGGTGAATCAGGTGGCATCGCCGATGGGTCTGTACGAGCGGCCCAACTCTCGTTTTGTGGCCGATTTTATCGGCACCATGAATTTCTTCGATGGCCGGGTGCGAAAATCGGATAACGGTATTGCGATCGTCGATGCGGGCCCCCTGGGCTTGGTCGAAGTTGAGGTTGAGGGTGAGACTTCCGGAGCTGGAGCCGATGTGCTGGTGGCGATTCGCCCCGAGAAACTGAAGCTTCATTTCGAAGCACCCGGTGAAGGCAGCAATATCATCGAGGGCCGCATGGGCCCGGTGGCCTACCTGGGCGACCGTAGCCACTTCCATATTTTTCTTCCCGGGCGCGAGCAGCCGGTTGCAGTGGCCGTGCAGAACTTGGAGCGGTCGGCGACGGGACTGGAAGCATCCGACCAAGCGGTCTGGCTGAGCTTTTCGAGCAAGTCCGTGGTTCTGCTGAGACCCGACTGAGCAGTTCACTCCAACGCTCACTTATTAGTTCACAAATCCATGCACAGGCGCCGTGAATCAAGAATGACGCAATTGAAACGGTTGTAATAAGGGATCCCTGGAAACCATTTTCTCAGCTCGTTATATTAACGGTACATCCAGGCGTAAAGAGCCAGCATGGGTTCCTTTCCTGGTCGCTTGCCTTCTGCGCCGTGATACGGACGGCAAATGATGCTGCCGGCTTCATAGCGTTCCCAGGGTTGGTCACCACATTTCCATTCCGGTGACCCGCCAATCACGAGAAAAACCCCTTCCGACTCATAGCTGGTCGGGGGATAGGTTATTTCGGGGCCGAGCAACAGTACGCCAAACGCCATGGCGCTGCTGCCGGTCAGACCCAAAGCGCTCCAGCCGTAATTGTCCATGAAGTCAGCGCCCATGTTATCCACGTTGTAACGCGGATTCTGGGTCCATGCGAGCGTGGGCTGGAGTTCACGCAGGGCATTAGCCACGCGTTCCGCCGCGCTACCCGCCGCCAGATCAAGCGTGCGGGAAAAGTGGCGGCACCCGGGTAATTGCGATGGATCGGGCCGATCCGGATCCAGCCGAAGTTCCTGCATCAGGGCGAGCACCCGTTTCAGTTGCGGGGCAGACGGTCTGTTTTTGGCAACTTCAGCCGCAAAAATATTCCGCACAGCGTCGATCAAGTTCGTAGTAGAACGATTTATTTGGTTCTGTTTCAATTTATTGGCTCTCCAAGTAGCGCGGCATTGGCTCGGGAACATGGTCGTTAATGACGTCGCGTGGGTGGTACATCTGGTCTAGTGTTTCGATCTCGTCCCGGCTGAGTCCAGGCTTCATCGCAGCGATGTTATTTTCCAACTGGCTTATAGAACTGGCGCCGATTATGGGGCAGCAAACGGCTTCCCTCGAGTAAAGCCAGGACAAAGCCACCTCCGCCATCGTTGTGCCACGTTCAGACGCGATAGCCTCGACCCGAGCGATGATTTCAAGATCCAGCACATCACCATGGAACAGGGCAAAGGAGGCATCGGTTTGCGAACGAACCTTTTTGCTGCCCGACAGCCAGCCCCTGGCCAGGGGACTGAAGGCCGTAACGGCAATCCCCTGGTCACGACAATACGGAAACATTTCCCGCTCCTCTTCGCGGTAGAGCAGATTGTACTGGCATTGCATATTCACGAAGGGAGTCCAGCCGTTCAGCCTGGCTGTGTGATTCATCTGCGCAAACTGCCAGGCAAACATTGTGGAGGCGCCCAGATAGCGGACTTTACCGGATCTGACGATGTCGTTCAGTGCCTCCATCGTCTCATCGATTGGTGTCCGAGGGTCAAAGGCATGGATGACGAACAGGTCGATATAGTCAGTGCCCATCCGGCGCAGGCTTGCATCCACGGAAGACAGGAGGTGCTTTCTGGAAAGACCGCGATCATTTGGATCGTCGCTCATGGGGTAATAAGCCTTGGTGGCCAGCACCAGTTGATCACGTGGAACCATGGCTGTCAGAGTGGACGCCACGACGCGCTCGCTTTCGCCGCACGAGTACCAGTTTGCGGTATCGAAAAACGTAATGCCGAGTTCGAGGCATCGTTCCAGCAACGGGCGTGCTTCCGCTTCGTCCAGCACCCAGGGTTTCCACTTGCTGGACCCGATCGTCATCGTGCCAAAACACAGCTTGCTGACCTTCAGGCCGGTTTGACCAAACGAAACGGTTTCCATCATCTATTCCTCTGAATCAGGCTGAACACCGCCTAAATGGCGCGGTATTGGATCAGGAACATAGTCGTTGATGACATCGCGTGGCCGATATAGCTCATCGAGTGTCTTGATCTCATCCCGACTGAGCTCAAAATCAAGTGCTTTGACGTTATCTTCCACCTGGCTCACCGCCCCCGCACCGATGATGGGGCAGCAGATGGCCTCTTTGGAGATTACCCAGGCCAAAGCCACCTCGGCCATCGTTGTAGCGCGGTCTGAAGCGATGGCCTTAACCGTGGCGCAGATTTTACGGTCCAGGGCGTCACCGTAGTTGTTTGCGAATATCACATCAGTTTGCGACCGACAATCCTGACTACCCGCCAACCAGCCCCTGGCCAACGGGCTGAAACAGGTCACGGCAATCCCCTGGTCGTGACAAAAGGGCAGCATTTCCCGTTCATTTTCGCGGTAAAGCAGGCTGTATTGGCATTGCATGTTCACGAAGGGTGTCCAGCCATTTTCCCGGGCAACGTGATTCATTTGCGCGAACTGCCACGCAAACATCGTCGAGGCGCCCAGGTAGCGGGCCTTGCCGGATTTCACGATGTCGTGGAGAGCTTCCATCGTCTCTTCGATCGGGGTGTCCGGGTCAAAAGCGTGCACCATGAAAATGTCGACATAGTCGGTGCCCATTCGACTCAGGCTGGAGTCAATTGCGCGCAGCAGGTGCTTGCGTGAAAGTCCCTGATCATTGGGGTCGTCGCTCATGGCGTAATAGGCCTTGGTGGTCAGTACCAGGCGATCTCGGGGAACCATGGAGGTCAGCGCCGAAGTTACAATGCTTTCGCCTATGCCTGCCGAGTACCAATCCGCCAGGTCGAAGAAAGTGATACCGAGATCGAGGGCCCGCTTAAGAATCGGCCGCGATTCCGCTTCATCCAGCGCCCACGGTTTCCATGCGCTGGAGCCGAGGGTCATGGTGCCGAAACACAGTTTGCTGACTTTAAGGCCGGTACGCCCAAATGAAACAGATTCCATGGCCTTTTCCTCCTACTTCGGCATCACATCGGCAAAAATGTTTAGAGTCAATCGCCCTTTTCGCGTGTCACTGGACAAAAGTTCCGGTGCAGTGATCGCGGCACTGTGAGGCACCATGCCCGAATAAAAAATCAGGCGATTGAATCGTGCCGGAATCGTGCAGAGGAGCTCGGCGATCTCGTTCGATCCCGTCATGTAACAGGCGGGCTTTCGATAGGTCGGGAAGTGTTTCTGCAGGAACGCCAGGCTCTTGCCTGGATTTTCGCGTTCAATCGCTTTCGCCTGCAGCACTAACTCGGGCTCTCTCCAGTGATAAAAGCCGGTGCCGCCGAGGCTTTCATTCTCGAACAGGTACAGCAGCGCCGCATAACACGTTCGGTCGGGAGCTGAAGTGGGATCTGTGTGGCAAAGACGTTGCAGGTACGACAGCTCCTGCGGTTGCAGGGTAGCCATTGAGAAAAACGTCCACAAACCCATGTTGCCTCTGAGAAACGGAAAATGCCGGGTCATTTTGGAACGGATGAAGAGGTAGATGTCTGTCATCGCGTCACCATCGACGCGAAACAGCGGGCCGGGATAATTGCCTCGTTCCGGCATTGAAAACTCACCGGCATGGTGGGCGGCGTACTCGACCATTTCATGCGGGTCTTGCAGAAAGTCGTCGATGATCACGCAGTCCTGGTTACCGGATATCAATTTTCGCCGAATTTTTAAGTCCGTATTGATCTGAAATCCCGGCAGTGTCGTTTTCATCACTGGTGCTCTGTCACGCCTGCCCTACGTTGGTATTGCTGCTGTTCATGGCGGGATATTTATATGTCATAAGCATTAAAAGGCAGATGTCGAACACTCGTCTTTTCACTCCGTGGCGCGACCGCAACATAGCGGGCAACGTTGATCATACTGGTGTTGTGGATACTGGAGTCGCCCCCCATACCGTATTCCGCGTCATAACCGTACAGATGGCCGTCGTTGTCTTCGGTGCCAATGCCACCCTTGTTACCGGCCAGCGCGGGAACGCGAGTCTGGGGCTGATTCGTATCGGTAATGCTGTTAAACGGGTGCCAACACCCCATTTTCGCCGTGTTGTTACGACCCCTCGCTTTGTCGAGATAGGCTGTGGCCGCTTCGACTCCTCCGGCGCGGACGATCATCAACGGGTCATCCTTCAAGTCATCGAACTTCTCGTACCCGCTTCTGCAATTTTTAGCCATTTCAAAATCCATGACAACGGCATAGCGCCGCGGCAAATCCGCGACGCCCCGCGTGAATTCGCCGAACGGGTAGACAGGGAATTCGCTGCCATCGGGTAATTTACCTTCCAGCACATCAAAGGCTTCGCGTTCGGTGATCTTGGCGGCAAACAGCCCGGTAAAGCCGATCTCACAAAAGCGACTCGTATTGGCAAGGAACAGCTTCTCGAATCTTGCCGGTGACCCGAATATGCCGCCACCGTGAACCGTCACCACAACATGATTTCCCTGCGCTGTCCTGGCCACGGTTTCCTCGGTATGGGGGTTAAACCAGGTATTCCAGATAATATTGTCGTAGGCTGCGTTCGCCCGGGCATGCAGCAAAGCCGGCATCGACGCCACGAAGCCATTTTCTCCCGCATACTCCAGGGCCTGCCGCAAGGCATCGGGGAGGTATGAATCGAAAAAAATCTCCGCTTCCATTTTTATATCGTTCGAATTCATGTCGTACTCTTGGTTCAGCCGATGTTTTCAAGCCACAAAGGGCAAATTGCGCACACTGGTGGACTCATTCCGTGGCGCGACCGCAACATAGCGGGCGGTGTTGATCATGGCACTGTCGCCGCGCAGACCAAATCCCGAGTCTCTCGAGACCCGGTAATGCGTGTACCAGCTATCGGAGTCTCCCTGCTGCCGGCTTGCCGGGTCAACTTTTTCACTGGCGCCGCCAAGGCAGTCGAACAGGAACTGTATGTAAGTCTGGGGTTGATCCGGATTCATATCGTCAAACCGGTGCCAGCTCCCCATGGCTTCGGTGTTGTAATAGCCCTGCGCTTTGTCGAGGTACGCCGCCGCCGCTTCGACCCCGCCGGCGCGGACGATCATCAGGGGGTCATCCTTCAGCTCATCGAATAATGCGTAGCCGCATTTCGATTTCCTCGCCATTTCAAAGTCCATGACAACAGCGTAATGCCGAGGCAAGTTTGTGATTCCCTGCTTGAACTCGTTAAAAGGGAAAACCGGGATTTCGCTGCCGTCAGGCAACTTGCCTTCTACCACGCCCAGGGCTTCGCGTTCGGTGATCTTGGCGCCAAAAAGCCCGGTAAAGCCTGTTTTGCCAGAACGGTTAACGCTGGAAAGATAGAGTTTTCTAAATCTTTCCGGTGTCGCGAAGATGCCACCGCCATGAACCGTCACTGCAACGCAATTTCCCTGCGCCGTCTTTGCCAGGGTTTCTTCAGAATTTGACGTAAAAAACCAGGTGTTCCATATTTCATTGTCGAAATCGGCGTTCACCCGGGCGTGCAGCAGCTGCGGCATCGATGCCACAAAGCCCTCATCTCCCGCATATTCCAGGGCCAGTTTCAGGGCGTCGGGCCAATGCGTTTCGAAGATTATTTCCGCTTCCATTTTGACGTCGTTCATATTCATTTCTTCCCTATCGCTTTTTTCTGTGTTTAACCGGCCCTAAAGGTTGCGGCCCGTTACGATTGGTTGGTAGTAACCGCTCTGTTCGGGCACATGCCAGTTGACCTGCTCAAACCCGGCTTCGCGGACCGCGGCCAATATTTCATCGCGCCGCAAGGCTCGCAGCTCGGTGTGAAAATGTTTGAAATCGTAGCTGCCGTCAATCTCCCTGATCAGGAATTGATTCATCTTGTAGCGGCGGCCGTCACTGGCCCAGTCCCACAACTGAAAGACGACGCGCCGACCGTCGGGCTTGTCCTGAACGTGCTCGTTGTTGAATCGTGGCTTGTCCGTGATCAGCGCGTCATAGTCCCTCATGCTCAACAGCAGGAGGCCGCCTGGTTTGAGCCTCGATTTCATGCTCACCAACGCGGCCTCGAGGTCTTCGTCCTTGAGGCAATGGGCGATTGAATTATCGCAGCTGAGAACGACGTCAAAGGTAGCGGCAATGGTGTCGCCCAGTTCGCGAAAGTCGGCGACTCCAAAAGTTATGCTGACACCGAGCCTGACGGCCTCTGCCGAGGCACAGTCAATTGACACCGGGCTCAAGTCCGTGGCATGTATTTGATGGCCTTGAATCGCCAGGCCGATCGCCTGGGTGCCAATTCCGCAAGAGCAATCCAGTAAAGTATAAGGGCCTTCGCGACCTATTTCGCTCGCCAGCAGGCGATCGAGCAATGCACCCTGCTTGCGCACCTCCGCTTCCCAGTCCCAGCCCATGTTGTTACGGTATTCAGGGCTCAAACCATCATAAAAATCAGTTACGGGATTGCTCATCTCGTCACGTCAATATGCGGGCTAGTCCAGCCCTGCCTGGGCTTCGAACCAAAGCTGGTACAACTTGGCCTCTTTAGCCGGTGGAGTAGCGCCCGTGAACACGCCTCGCGAAAACCAGCTGACCGGGTCATCGATGCCGGTCCCTTTGACCCGGTCCGGGTCGATCAACTCCACCGTCCTGGCGTTGGCGTGCCCGTAACTGTACTGGTCGAACAAGGCCACGCCGCTGGCCGGGTCAAGCATGGCATTGATGTAATCGTAGGCTTGTTGCTCTGAGCCTGCGCCGTTGGCGCTGAGGGAGAGTCCGCACATCCACGTCATCCAGGGCTCGACCACTTTGATAGGTATGCCTTCCTTTTTCCACCGCAGCGAGGCACTGCCGAAGACGTAGGATATGCTGACATCTCCGCCTACCCAGGCCTGTTCGAGCTGGGTGCCGTCGGACCAGATGAAGCGCGCATTTTCAAGCATTTTCCTGAAGATTTCAGGCGCCGTTTCCATCTCCGCATCGGTCGGATCCAGCGGATCCGCCCAGCCACCGATAATCCCCGCGATAATGTGATTGACACTGAGCGACGATGTAAGCGCAGTTTTACCTTTGAAGCGCGGGTCGATGAAGATATCGTAAGTCGCGTTCTCAACCTCGATCACCTCCGGATTGTAGGCGACGGTCGAAAACCCCCATTCCCAGGGAGCGAGCCAGTATTCACCGTCTGCCTTAACGTCCGGCACCTCCAGCAAGCTGGGACTGATTTCACCCCAACGCGGTATGCGACTGATATCCAGCGGTTTGATCAGCCCTGCATCCCGAGCTTCAGCGAGTGAGTTGACGCAGAGATGCACCAGATCGACCTGGTATCCGTTCCGCATCCTCTGCATGGCGTCCTTCTCCTCGGCAAACAGCGCAACCTTGGGTTGCCCGCCGTACCGGGCGTTAAATTCCGGATGGTATTTGGCCTGCTGGTAACCGGCCCATTCCAATATCGACAAGTCGACTTCATTGTCGTCGTCGGCCTCCTGGCATGAAATAAGCAGGGCAGCTACCAGGCCGATGCCGACCGATGACCATAATCGGGCCATCCGGCGGCGCGAGAGCTTGTCGTTGTACTTCATGTGTCTCTCAGAGGCCGAAATCCAGGTTTCGCAAACTGGTCGACACATCACGCGGAGCTGCCGCTACGTAGCGGGCCATGTTGTGGATGCAGGCGTCACCACCCAGGCCGTATTCCGCGTCATAACCGTAGAGATCGTCATCGTCGTCTTCAGTACACAGACCACCTTCATTGCCGGCCAGAAACGGAATGCGGGTTTGGGGTTGATCCAGATCGATGCGGTTGTAGGGGTGCCAGTTGCCCATTATCGTGGTGTTGTGCCGGTCTCTGGCCCTGTCAAGATACGCCGCGGCCGCCTCGACTCCGCCGGCGCGCATGATGAAATTCGGTTCATCCTTCAGCACATCGAAAGGGTCGTATCCCCGGGTTGATTTCCGCGCAATCTGCAGGTCCAGGATGACACCATAACGGATCGGCAAGTCAGCGATGCCCCGCTTGAATTCGTCGAACGGGAATACCGGGATTTCGCTACCGTCGGGTAACTTACCCTCCAGTACGTCACGTGCCTCACGCGCGGAGATTTTGCCGGCGTACTGCCCCGTAAAGCCATCCGCATTCGAACGGTCCACGCTCGCCCGGTATACCTGTTCAAACCTTTGGGGTGAAGCGAAAATGCCGCCACCGTGAACTGCAACTACCACATGATTTCCCTTTGCTGTGGTGACTACGCTTTCTTCAGAATTAGAGGTGAACCAGGTGTTCCAGATGACGTTGTCGTAGGATGCGTTGGCCCGGGCGTGTAACAGCTGTGGCATGGATGCCACGAAGCCATCGTCTCCTGCGTATTCCATGGCCCGCCGAAGCGCGTTGGGAACATGCGGTTCGAAGATGATTTTTGCTTCCCACTTCATTTCGGCCATGTTTGTATGTCCTTTTCCAAGTGCTGTACAATATACACCGTAATCTCATTTATTATCGCAAATGGGCGATATTATCGTCAAAATAATTTATCTGTTAATGCAAAGATTGACCGATTTCCTTGCATATTGTCAATACTTATGGCATTTTTCGAAAGATGAAGGTTTGTTATACATTATGTAATCCATGGAAAATTTAGCCTTATGTCTGGTTTGGTAAAACCGAAGCCCCCACGAATACAGGCACTGGCGCGCGCCAGTGCGATTATCGACGTGATCGCTGTCAGCGGCGAGGAGGGTATTGGCTTGAGTGAGATCGCCCGGGAGACGGCGCTCAACAAGACAACAGCTTTCAATCTTATTGCGTCACTCGTCACACTTGAATTCCTGGAGCAAGACGGGAATTCAAAGCGGTACCGGCTCGGATTGCGCAACCTTGAGCTCGGGCGAATCGTCCAGCAACGCCTGCATATTTCGCATTTGGCCAGGCCGATACTCACCGACTTATGCAAGAAAACCAACGAAACTGTAAACCTGGGCTTACCCAAACTTCACGATCTGTTGGTAATCGACAGCTTCCAGGGATCCCGGCAATTGCACGCCACTGCCTACGCCGGTTGGCGATCAATGTATCACTGTACCGCCCTGGGAAAGGCCATGATTTCGCAATGGGATGAGCCGATGCGGCACACCGTTTACCGCCTGCATGGATTACCGCAACAGACACCGGGTACGATCACCGATATCGATTCCCTCGAGGAGAAACTGGCCCAGTATCAGGCGCAGGGATATGCCCTTGATCTGGAAGAAAACGAGCTCGGTGTCAATGGCATCGCCACGGCGATTTTCAACGGCTTGGGCGACGTCGCCGCAGCAGTCAGTGTAGCCGGGCCTTCGAACCGCTTGACCGAGGAGGTTATGCACCGGATGGCAACGGATGTTATAGCCGCCGCTGACTCGATCTCTGCCGCATTAGGCAGTAGTGGACGGCCTGACTTTTTGGTGCCCAGGGAGCGCCGGTGACAACGAAGACCGGACCGAGCACCCTTGCCGGCCGCGAAACCGGTCAATCCTTGAAGTCCCGCTTACTAGCACTTTTTCTTAAACACGAATGGTTGCGTGGTTACACGCTGCTTTCGCCAACCCTGTTGGTGATGGTCTGCGCACTCGCGTT
>Ga0114949_10001452_pt1 | contig 14451 bp, 13 predicted proteins | sample N074metaG_FD_83505 | JGI IMG/M metagenome (GOLD analysis project Ga0114949, IMG submission 83505) | Deep subsurface microbial communities from Kermadec Trench to uncover new lineages of life (NeLLi) - N074 metaG | ecosystem: Environmental > Aquatic > Marine > Ocean trench > Sediment | place... | reverse complement strand
GGGTAGACGAGATTGCGCGAATTCATTCGGTGGGCGTCGAGCGATTGTAGCGTCGCTCGATCTGCTTGTGGGTGAGTCCCGGAAAGAGCCGTTTCGCCCAAGCGATCAGATGGGTCTCCCGGCCAATAAGAACCTCCATCTGATCCAACTCGATCGCCCGAACGATCTTTCGAGCGGCCCGATCCGCCGGGATCGCGCGCCGCGCGAATCTTCTCTGCAATCGGGCCCGCCGATCCCCCGACGCGATTCGACCGGCCTGGATGATATTCGTTTCGATGGCGCCGGGGTAGACGACGCTCAATCCGACGCTCGTACCGCCGAGTTCGGCACGAAGCGCCTCGCTCAGACCCCGTACTGCGAATTTCGTCAAGCTATAGGAGGTCTGGGTCGCCACGCCGATCAGACCGAAGAGACTCGAAATGTTGACGATATGCGCCTCGTCTTCCTCACATAAATGGGGCAGGAAGAATTTACAGCCGTAGAGCACACCCCAAAGATTGATACCGATGATCCATTCCAGATCCTCGATGGACTGCTCATCGAGCGTCCCCACGACACTGACGCCCGCGTTGTTCACGAGAACATGTACGTGTCCATGCGCTTCGATTACCTGGGCCGGCAGGGCTTGCATCTGCGCTTTGCTCGCAACATCGACGACATGGGTCGACAGCTTCGCGTCTCGATCGCGAAGCTCTTCCGCCGCTCGTTCCAGACTCTCCGGATCGACGTCGACGAGTGCGACTTCGCAGCCCTTCGCGACGAGGGCTCGGCTGACCGCGAGACCGATCCCGCTCGCCGCACCCGTCACGACGGCCACACGACCCGCTAGTTGACGCATCGACGATCCCCGGAAACATTCCTAGCCATCAACGGGGCCGCGGGCTGCGTGTTTGCTCGCCACGATCTGATAGACACGGAGCGTGCCGCCCTGGAACGCGACTGAAACCGCCGCCAGGTAGGCCAGCCAGAGCCGCGTCTTCTCGGGACCCGCGAGAGCCTCCGCTTCTTCTTGCTTTTCCCATAGGTTGCGACACCACCGCCGCGTGGTTTCGGCGTAGTGGTCGCGCCATCCCTCCACATGTTGAATTTCGAAGCGCTCGGCCTCCAGCATTGAAATCGTATGCCCGATATTGTCGAGTTCGAAGCCCGGGAACACGTATCGTTCCAGCATGCGAGAACCCCTTCGAAGCCGCCGCGACCGCCGAGCCGTACGCTTCGCTCGCCGAGTCGTTCCCTGGTTGAGCAGCAAACCGCGGTCCACCAACATCGAGCGGAGCTTCCCGAGATAGGCCGGGTACTGGCTCAATCCGATGTGCTCGATCATTTCGATGCTCGCGATCTTGTCGTAGGTGCCGACGAGATCCTGGTAGTCCGCGAGCTGGATCGTCACTTGCCCCTTCAATCCCTCGCGGTGGATCTTTTCCGTGGCGTAGTCGAATTGCGCGGGGGAGAGCGTCACGCCGTGAGCCTGAACGCCATAGTTCTTCGCGGCGTGGCAGAGCAGACCGCCCCAGCCACAGCCGACGTCCAGGAATCGATCGCCCGGCTCGAGCCGCAAGTTCCGACAGATGATGTCGAGTTTATCCCTTTGCGCCTCGTCGAGATCGTTCTCGCGATCTGGGAACTCCCGATCTCGGAAATAGGCGCAGGAATATTGCATCTCTTCGCCGAGAAAAAGCGCGTAGAACTCGTTGCCGATGTCATAGTGGAAACGAATCAAGTCTTCGCTGTCGACCTTCCCCCTGGCATCCGAGAGCGGCTTTGCGTGAGCGGGAGGCGTGAGTGCCACACGAAAGGCGGCGCGCAGCACGGCCGCCTTCGAGGTCTGACGTAGCTTCTTGAAACCAAGTCCCAAGTTCGCCGCCGCGATGAAACCCATGGTGTCACCCCCTTCGATCCTCAGATTCCCGTTGGCGTAGTGAAGCAATAGATTGTCTCGTGTGGGTCGCCGGATGAGGGAACTCAGGACGTGCGGCCCCACAATCACGACTTCATAGCCAGAGGAGACGGAGGGGCCCAACGGAACGAGCGAGCCATCCCATAGGCGCACGGCCAGATCGAGATCCAAGCCCTCGCCAAGCGCCGTAAAGAGTCGACGCGCATGATCCAGGCGGGGCGCGTCCGAGCTTTTGCGATGGCCGATCATCTCGGCCGTGGCGCGGGTGCAACCCTTCGCCACCCCTCCTGCTGATGCTGCCACTCGAGGGTCAGGGGTAAATTCATCGACGACTGTCCGACACGAAACAGATAGCGACACTTTTCGAGTTCCCAGCCTCCCGCATCGGAATCGTAGAAACGCAGGTCATCGTCACGGACCTCGATCTCGAGAGTCGCAGCCGCACCGGAATCGAGTTCGACACGGCCGAAACCCTTGAGTTCCTTCTCGACGCGAAACACTCGCGAATCGCGACAACTCAAATAGAGCTGAACGATCGTTGCGTCGCGTCGTTCGCCGACGTTTCGCACATCCACATGAAACACGAATGAATCGCCTTCCCGACGCACGCACAGATTCTCGAGTTCGAAGGTCGAGTAGCCGAGGCCGAATCCGAAGGGATATTCGGCCTGATGCCGATGATGATCGAGCCATCGATAGCCGTGCAAGAGACCATGCTCCACCGTGAGAGAGGTGACATCCCACGCCATCAACTGGTCCATGTCCCGGGGAATCGAGACCGGCAGCCGGCCGGTCGGGGACAACTCGCCGAAGAGAATTCGGGCAAGCGCCGTTCCGCCCTGCTGGCCTCCGTACCAGGCCATCAACAATCCATCGACCCGATCGACCCAATCGCGAACGACGATTGCAGATCCGCCCTGTAGAACCACGACGACCCGCTTTGCGGCCGCAACGACGCGTTCGATGAGATCCCGTTGCGAAAGGGGCAACTCCAGCCGGGCTCGGTCCCCCCCCTTCGCGAAATCGCTGTCCTCGGCTTCCGCTTGAGCGGTCGGGATGAACTCGCCTTCGTCGCGAAACGTGAGTCCGGCCACGACGAGGGCCACGTCGAACTCGGCAAGCCTCGACAAATCGGCATGGCTCTCGAAAAACTCGACCCTCGCCCCCCCGGCCGCCGCCACGATCGCCTGCAACGGTTTACTCACCTCGCTCGGGTGGACCATGCTGCTGCCGCGATCGCCCAGGTTTTCGAGATCCGCCAGATCACCGACCACCGCGATCGACGTGTTTTTCCCGGACGCCAGGGGCAACACGCCATTCTCGTTCTTCAGCAAGACGATCGACTTTTCGGCGGCTTCTCGCGCCAACGCGACATGCTCTTCGCATTCGACAACGTCTGGGCTGGGCCGCGACTTTCCGGCCACACCGTTTGGCGTCACTCGCCAGGCGATCTTCTGATAGATCGAACGGCGGGCGGCCCGATGGATCACCTCCTCGGTCAACTCTCCGCTCGCGATCGCTTCCTCGAGTTTGTCGTCGGCATAACGAAAGCCGGCTGGCATCTCGATGTCCATGCCCGCATTGAGGGAGGGCGCGGTGGAGCGCGTCCCGAGAAACCAGTCGGACTCGACGAATCCAAGAAAGCCCCAATCGTCGCGCAGGATCTCGTCGAGCAAGAGCGGCTGTTCGCCGCAGAACACGCCGTTCACCCTGTTGTACGCGCTCATCACCGACGCAGCTCGACCCTCGACGACACAGCGCTTGAAATGCGGCAGGTAGACCTCGTGGAGCGACCGAAGGTCGATCTCCGAACTGAGTTCGAAGCGTGTGTTCTCGAGATTGTTCAGGGCAAAATGTTTCGGACTCGTGAGCACATGATTTTGAGCGCCGCAGACGAACGCCAGAGCCATCACCCCCGCGTGATGGGGATCCTCCGAATAGGTCTCCTGGGCGCGACCCCAGCCCGGATGTCGAAGCAAATTGATCGTCGGTGCGAGCAGGACGTTGCCCCCGCGCGCGGCCACTTCGAGGCCGATGGCGTCTCCCACGCGACGTTCGAGATCGGCGTCGAAGCTGGCTGCCCGGGCGATCGCAACGGGAAACGCGGTGGCGGTTCCCGCTCGGGCACCGCGAGGACCATCGACCATCTTCCAGGGCGCGAGCCCCAGCGATTCGTCGCCGCCCGCATAGAACAAGCCGTCGATGGGTTTCGCTTGGCTTCCACGGATCTCGTTAAATTTCTGCGCCAGGGACATTTTCGCCATCAAGAGATCCGTTTCCCGAGCGACTTTTTCGTGGTCGATGCCCAGTGCAAAATTGCCGACTCGAATGGCGTCGGCATCGAACGCTTTGACCTGGGAACTCACTTTGGATCGCATCGCTTTTCTCTCTGCTCGTGGCTCATTGCGTTCGAACTAGGGTAGTCTGATCCCAAACGAATGCAGGACGAATCTTTCCTTGAAACTCCACCAGACCTATCTATCCCCTTTTCCCACCCGTGTACGACTGATGCTCTACGCCAAAGGCATCGAGTTCGAGGTCGTCGAGCCGCCCGGATTTCACGGCGATCCGAGGCCCAAAGGCGAGTACCACGACGTCAATCCGATCGGCCGAATTCCCACGCTCGTGCTGGACGACGGCACCGCGATTCCCGAGTCGGAAGTCATCTGCGAGTACCTGGAGGAAGTCTATCCCGATCCACCGATGCATCCGGCGGACGCGATCGGCAGGGCCCGAATGCGCACGCTATCACGAATCAATGACACCTATCTCATCATGGCCATGCTGCCTCTTTTCTCGATGGTTGCGCTCCCTCCGAACGAGTGGGACGAGAACCGGGTCAAGACGGCGCTTCGAGAGATTGCCACGGCCTTGGGATTCCTCGAAGAGTTCATCGGCGACCAGGGGTACGCGGTCGGCCCGTCCCTCAGCCAGGCGGACGGCGCCCTGATTCCGATCCTGCTTCTCGTAGCCGAATGGTTGCCGATCTTTCGGCCGCTCAACCCGCTCTTCGAAGACACACCCCGGCTCCAACGATATTGGACCGCGATCGGTGAGGACCCGATCGCGGCTCGACTGATCGACGAAACCCGCGAAGCACTGCGCCAATCGATGAAGGGCCGCTCGGAGGCCGCCGCCGGCTAGTCCCGTCGGTTTCGGCAAGCGCCGGGCAGAGGCTACCCTTCCCGGGGACGACCCCCGTGACGACGAAGGCGAGCGAGGAGGGCCGCATGACGACGGACTCAGTCCACTACGAAATTCAGGGCCGGACGATCGACCTTCCTGTCGAGGTTCGCGACGCGAGCTCCGGGGCCGCATTATTTCTCGTACCGGCATCGGCCGCCGCGCGTTTGATTCCCTCGGCGTTCGAAATCGCCGAGGTTCTGCCGGGACGAGGGATCTGCAGTCTCGCGATGGTCGACTACAAGGACAACGATCTCGGCGACTACAATGAAATCGCGATCGGCTTCATGGTGGTCGTAAAGGGGGCGCGCCCCTTCGTTCCCTATTTGGGAACGATGATCGATCTCCTCCGCGGTCGCCTGGCCAGCCACATCATCCATATGCCGGTCGATCAATCTTTCACGCGTGACGCGGGCTGCATGATCTGGGGATACCCGAAAACGCTCCAGGAGATCGAGATCGAAATTCTTGGAGATCAGGCTCGCGCTCGATTGGAGGTGGACGGCGAACATGCGCTGACACTCAGTCTGCCCCGCGGTGGCCATCGAAGCGTCCCCGATGGCCAGATCACGACCCTCTCACTCATCGAAGGAATTCCCCACCGAACCGTCGCGCGCCAACGGATCGAGGGAATGGGGATCCGCTTCGGCGGCGCCGAGGTCGAACTCGGCGTGGGTCGCCTCGCGGACGATCTTCGAAGTCTGGGGCTGCCAAAGCGCGCGATGATGAGCATCTGGATGGAACATATGCAGGCTTCTTTCGGGCCCCCGGAAAAGCTCTGAGCCTGGCGCGTTCGGAACGCTAAGATCTAATGCTCACTCGGAGCTTGCACGCTTTCTACCGCGCAGGCTCCAAGCCCCAAATGGTTTCGAAACGGCGACCCGACTCATTTCGGGCGCCCATTTCTGTGGACACCCCGTCCACGTTGAACGAAGGAGAAAGCGCATATGCGTGAAGCAGTCATCGTCTCGACCGCGCGCACCGGACTCGCAAAGAGTCATCGCGGCGGATTCAACAACACTGGTGGTGTCGCCATGGCGGGCCACGCGATCCAACACTCGATCGAGCGCGCCGGAATCGATCCGTCCGAAGTCGAAGAAGTGGTCCTCGGCTGCGGCACGCCACAAGGAACGACCGGCAACAATATCGGCCGCCTGGCCGCGCTCAAGGCCGGTTGTTCGATCGAAACCACCGGTGTAACGGTTAGCCGCCACTGTTCCTCGGGCCTGAACGCCATCGCGACCGCGGCCGGCCGCATCATCGTCGATGGTTGTCCGATCGTCGTCGGCGCCGGCGTCGAATCCATCACCCACAGCATGACGGGCGCAGGCTTCACGCTTCAGGTGGACAAGCCGCTGGCGGAACAATACCCGGGACTCTGGATGCCCATGATCGAGACGGCCGACATCGTCGCCGAACGCTACAAGATCAGCCGGGAATACCAGGACGAGTATTCCGTCGAGAGTCAGCGGCGAACCGCCGCCGCCCAGGATTCCGGCGTCTTCGACGACGAGATCGTCCCGATGGACACGCGAATGATCGTCAAGGACAAGGAGACCGGGGAAACCTCCGAGGTCGACTACACCGTGACGCGCGACGAGTGCAATCGCCCGAAGACCAACATGGAAGGCCTCTCGGGCCTGAAGCCGATCCGTGGGGAAGAACATTTCATCACGGCGGGCAACGCATCACAACTCTCGGACGGCGCCGCATCGGTCGTCATGATGGAAGCGGGCGAAGCCAAGAAGCGGGGCATCGAACCCCTCGGCGCGTTTCGCGGTTTCGCCGTCGCGGGCTGCAAGCCGGACGAGATGGGCATCGGCCCGATCTACGCTGTGCCCCGACTGCTCGAGCGAGCCGGTCTAAAAGTCGAGGACATCGACCTGTGGGAGCTCAACGAAGCCTTCGCGAGCCAATGCCTCTACAGCCGCGACACGCTCGGCATCGACCCCGAGAAATACAACGTGAACGGCGGCTCGATTTCGATCGGCCATCCCTTCGGCATGACGGGCGCACGTTGCGTGGGCCATATCCTGCTCGAGGGTCGGCGTCGAAAGGCGAAATGGGGTGTGGTCACGATGTGCATTGGCGGGGGCCAGGGCGCCGCGGGGCTCTTCGAGATCTTCTAGACCTTCTAGATCGTCTGGACCACGCGGATGGCTTTGCCGCAAACTCGAAGCCACGAGGTTTTCGCTGCGAGCCTGAATCGAGCCCGCCCATTCCGTCATCGGAGTGGGCGGGTTTTTCTCTGCGCAGCCCCCGGATCCCCCACACCCACGCCGAACTACCCTTTCTTCGCCCGCTTGCCCTTCGAGCGTTTGCTCTTGCCGCCTTCCCCTTTGTCGCGGGCCGAACGCTTCGAATCGCGCGCGCGTCGAAGAACCTCCTGCGCATCGAGATGATCCTCCCCCGCTCGTGAGAGATACTCGTCGTAGCTTCCCTTGAAATCTTGGACACCGTCCGGCGTGATCTCGATGATCCGCGTCGCGATCTCGTTCACGAACCAACGATCATGGGAAACGAAGATCAGGGTCCCCTCGTAGTCGGTCACCGCATGAACCAACGCTTCGATCGCCTCGAGGTCGAGATGGTTGGTGGGCTCATCGAGAACCAGCACATTGGGCTTCTCGACGGCCTGTCGAGCAAACATCAGCCGGGCCGCCTCTCCCCCCGAAAGCGCTTCGAGCTTCTTTTTGCTCTCGTCCCCCGAAAAAAGCACGGCCGCGAGCTGACCCTTCACGAAGCCGATCCCCTGGGCCGGGCAAAACTGGCCGAGCCAATCGTCCAGACTCTGCCGACGCCCCCCGAGTTGTTCTTTGTAGTCCTGGGCGACATAACCCGGATGGGTTTCGTATCCCCACTCGACACTGCCCACGTCGGGCAGGACCTCACCCATCATGACCTTCAACAACGTCGACTTGCCGATGCCGTTCGGGCCGATGATAGCGACGCGCTCCCCGCGCTGAATCGTCAGATCGATATCGTCGAGCACGGTGAGCTCGTCATAGCATTTGGTGATCCCCTTCAATTCGATCACCTGTTTTCCGCTCGGACGTTTCTGCTCGAAGCGGAACCGGGGGTAGCGTCGCGAACTCACAGGCAGGGGCACGATGTCGATTCGGTCGATGGCCTTCAATTTGCTCTGAGCCTGTCTTGCCTTGGACGCTTTGGCCCGAAAACGTTCCACGAAGGCCCTGTGTCCCGCGATCTCGGCCTCGCGTTTTTCGATCTCCGCTTCACGACGCTCACGCTCTTCGCGCTTGGCCCGGACGAAGCGAGCGTAGTTGCCCGGGTAGGACTTGATCGTCTCGTAGTCGACGTCGACGATGGTGGTCGCCACCGTGTCGAGGAATCGATGATCGTGCGAGATCAGGAGAGCGACGCCCCGAAAGCTCTGCAGAAATTCCTCGAGCCAGCGAATCGAAAGGATGTCGAGGTGGTTGGTCGGCTCGTCGAGCAGAAGTGCGTCCGGCTCCGAGGCGAGCACCTGCGCCAGCAGCACGCGCAGCTTGAATCCACCCGACAACGTCGAAAGCGGCTGTTCGTGAACGACGGTCGAAATTCCCAGGCCCTCGAGAATCTCACCCGCGCGCGCTTCGAGCCCGTAGCCATCCCCCTGAACGATGATCTCTTCGAGCGCGGCATAGCGATCCCCGTCGAAATAGTCTTCGGCCTTCGAGAGAATCTTCTCCTTCTCGGTCATCGCGTTCCAGAGTGGTGCATTGCCCATCATCACCACGTCGAGGATTCGCACGTCTTCGTATTGGAAATGATCCTGTTTCAGCACCCCGAGAACGGCGCGTTTCGGAATCGACAGATCCCCATCGCTCGCGCTCTCCTCGCCGCAGAGAATTCTCAGCAACGTCGACTTTCCACAGCCGTTGGCACCGACGATGCCGTAGCGCTCACCGCGGTTGAATTGCAGAGACACGCCCTCGAAGAGGACCTGACCGCCATAGGATTTGGAGAGATTCGAAAGCGAAATCATGGGATTAGCCGGAGGGTTCCTAGCCGGAGGGGCGCCTACCTTAGCGGAGACAGGCGCCCGAAGCAGCGCACCGCCCGACCGCCTTGAATATGGCCTATCATCCGCCGATGCGGCGCACGCTGGTTCTCGCTCTCGCCCTCCTCTCGATCGCCCTGATGGGCGGATCCTGTGAGTTCCGTGCGAGCAGCGGCACAGCACACCCGTCCAATCCGCCCGAGACCGAGCCTTCTGCACAGGACTCAGGCTTTCTACTCGTCATCCGCAGCGGAGAAACGATCTTCCCTTCGACCGATACGACCTCCGGATCCGGGCTGATCTCCGAAGCACTGGCGGTCAGCGTGCTCTCCTCTCCGTCTCCCTCTCAGCCTCTCGCTCCCGAGGGCTCCGCTGGCGCCTCGCCCGATTCCGAGATCCCCATCGCGGACTTTGACGGTGATCTCGCAGGGCCCTCGGCAGCAACGGAAGTTGCCTCGATCGAGGCGCCGATTCCCGAGCCCCATGCGATTCTGCTCTTCGGGCTGGGAACACTCTTTCTCGTTGTGCACATACGCCGTCGGCGTTGACCCCGGTCGTCCGTCGTCCGTCGAGCGCGAAAGGCTCCAGACCAGAACGGCGGCGATGGCGAGTCCGAGTAAAGGGCGGGATTCAGCGCGCGGATCGGCGACCGATCAGCCCGCCGATGCCCCGCACGAGCCAACGCGGATAGAACCCGACGGCCCCTGCCATCAACTGGTTGGGTAGACCCGGCACCACCACCGCGCGTCCCGCAACGCAAGCTTCGTACCCGTCGCGAGCCACCGTCTCCACATCGGACAAGAGAAACTCGGGGATCCCTCGCGCGCTCGCATGCGCGTCATGGGCCCGATCATACATCTCCGTTTTCGTGACTCCCGGACACAGCGCGGTCACCGTCACCCCGCTTCCCTTCAATTCTTCGGAGAGCGACTCGGAAAGGGACAGAACGAAGGCCTTGCTGGCTGCGTAGAGCGCCATCGAGGGAACCGGCTGAAAAGACGAAGTCGAGGCGACGTTCAGGATTCGGCCGCGACGCCGCTTCAGCATCCCGGGCAGCAATCCCCGAGTGAGGGATGTCAAGACGTTCACATTCAGCTGTAGTAGTCGCTCATGCCGATCCGCTTCGATCTCGGCGAAGGATCCCATGTCCATGAGCCCCGCGTTATTCACGAGGACATCGACCCTGAGGTCGCAATCTTCGATCTGCTGAATCAGCTTTGCGGGCGCATCGAGCCCAAGCAGATCCATCGGCAGAACGTCGACACGAGCGCCATGTTCACGCCGAAGCCGCTTCGCCAAGGCCTCGAGTTCCACTTCCCGTCGGGCCACGAGGATCAGATCGAAGTCGTTTGCAGCGAAGTTCCGCGCCAACTCCAGACCGATCCCACTCGAAGCACCCGTGATGAGTACAGTCTCGCGATCTCGCATCTTGAAGACCCCTCGTAGTAGTATCGGGTCAGACTACCACAGCGACCTCTTCGAGTTCGGACTCGCCCGCTCCACGCAAGGCTCGTCGCGGGTTCGAACCAGAGACGGAAAACTCCATGCCGCGTATTCGAAAACTGAACCTGGCTCTGATTCTGGCCACAGCCATCACGCTCCTCCTGGGATGTGCCGAGCGTGGAAAACATCCGCCGATCATCCACGCGGTCGGCTCGACACCCCCTCCCCCTCGTCCAGCGGAGACCGTACTCCGCCTCGGGACGGCGAATCTCTGGGGCGTTTCCATCCTCTCATTCGATTGGGCGGCGGATATCGACGAGCGATTCGCGGCGATGGCCGAACGATTGAGCGCAAATCCCCAAGCACTCGACGTCGTCTTGATTCAGGAAGCCTGGAAAGGTTCTGCCCGGCAAGCGCTCTTGCAAGCGCCCGGCGTCGTGCGCAATTTTCCCTATCGAGTCGACAGTCTCGAAGAGCCGGGCGGCGCCGGACTGGTCGTCCTTTCGCGCTTCCCGATCGAGGCCGCTCACTTCCACCGCTTCGACGCGCAGGGAAACTGTCTCAAATTCTGGGAAGGGGATTGCCTCTCCGGAAAGGGCGTGCTCCTGGTCCGGCTTCGAGTTCACGGTCGATCCCTCTGGATCGCCGATACGCATCTCATCGCCTGCTATGCCGGCGACGACGCACCCGAAACCGCATGTGACCAACGAGACCCGAACGGCCACGCTCGCGCCAATCAGATCCTCGAGACGCGCGAGATGATCGAGACGCTCGTCGGGGACGAACCGGTCTTGCTGGGCGGGGATCTGAATTTCACGCGAACGTCCCGCTACTACAGGATGATGACGAACCCGAAGATTCCGCATGACCCATCGAATGAGAAAGGATCGGAATCCGAGACGACCCCTCGGAGGGGGTGGCTGGAGCCCGGGGAGGCGAGCATCGTGCCGAATCGCCTGGACTACCTATGGACACGATCGGGTCGTGAGTTGCGTTGGCACCCGATCCAGCCGGTTGGCCCGATCTTTGAGGAACCCGTCCGACTCCACTCCGGCAAGTACGTCGCGCTCTCAGACCACCCGATCCTGATGGGTGCGTTCTGTCTCACTCGCGTCGATGACGCCGCCAATCACTGTCTACGGCTGGACGGGGATTTGCCGGCTAAACGCTGAGTGCGAGTTGTCGGCTATGTGCGATCAATATGCCGTCGGCCGTCCACAAGGCGCCGTCCTCTTCCAGAAAACCCCCACTCGCATATTGCGTCGCAAAACGGGCGAGTACCCAATCACCGGGCCGCCAGGGCACCGCGCTCAACATCGCGCGAATATGGATCGTCAGATCGACGGTCGGCACCGCCATTGGCCCGACGTCGGTCACGAAGATCGGCGGCGGAAGAGCATCCGTGATGGCGACCAACATCGCGGCGTCGAGGGGGCGATGCACCGGCGGACGGATCCACCAGTTGAGATCGGGCGGTTGGCCTGCTCCGAACATGGCTCCTGGAGTCGCGCTCCGAATCTCCCATTGCCGATGAATCGGAATGGGTGGCCCCGCCCGCACCTCGGTCAATTCGCCGCACGCCTCCGGTGGATCGACCTCGGGCGCCAGCCACCCCAGAAAGTCGAATCCCTCGCGTTCGGTCGCCCAGGCCCCCGTCGCGAGCAAGATCAGTTTGCCCTTCTGAATCATCTTGAGCCGCAGAAATGCGACGGATCGACCCTTTTGCTCGATCGTCACTTCGATCTGCGCGGCTTCCGCCTTCGGGGGGCGCAGATAGTGCACGGTCAGACTGCGAAGCTGCCGCGTTTTATCGTCGAGGTGTGCCTCGCCGGCACGGGTCAAGATCGCGGCGAGATATCCACCATTGGGACCGGCGACAACCCATTGCTTCTCACTGATATGACAGTCGTAGCGGCCCGCACCGGTCCTCGCGACTTCCGTGTCCGAATCGAATGGCATTGGCGTCCCCTCGTGTGGAGTCATGAGCGGAAGCGGCGTACTGCTTCCAAGTTGATGCGAAGTGGATGGGAGATCAGAAACCGATCGCCGCGCGTCGTTTTGCGAGTCCGGCACGGAGCACGTCGTCGGGAAGGGTCATTCCGGTCGAGAAGGGCCCGCGCGGGTGATCGATCAGCCATACGTGCACCATTTCGGGGCTGCGATTCAGCGGGACGCTTCCCGCCGGGCAGTTCCCATCGTCGTCGATCATGCCGGTCGAGAGCAGACCCCGCCCCCCCCAACAACGAGCGTTGGTGTATTTGTGGTAGTGCCAGATGCTGAGTGGACCCGCAAATTGACGGCCCTTCGCGTCTCGGCCGTCGGCCAGAAACATCAACCCCGTCAGCGTCTGCTCGCCGTTTCGGTTCGGGTCCGGGTAGTACATGAGGTATTCGGGCCGCTCCGGGTCGAGCTGAATGCCATCGAGCACATACTCATCATTGCGATGATGGCGGGCGTCGGATCCAGGCGTCAGGAATCCGTCGGCGATGCCGACCGATTGGTCGAACCAGTCCTTGGCAATCGCGACTTCCAGGCACCGCTTTACAAAATCGTCGCCTGCCTTTCGCTGTTGCGGGGTTGCCAAAGCTTCGGGGCCGTACTCGCTGCCCTCCCAGATCACCATCTGCGGTGAGATCGGCGGGCCCATCGGAATCAGGGTTTCCGAAATCCATTCGGGATCGAAAGGCACGTAGCGCCGCGCGAAACGGCTGTGGGGCTTCTCGTCGGATGAATCCTTGGCGCGGTCGCACCCGGAAAGCACCGACATCATCAGCATGACCACGGTCGCGTGCACGGCGACGCGGATAGCTCTGGCGGATCGTCTCATTTCGCCACTGTAGCGGAATGGCAAAGGGGTATGCGAAACTGCCCGGGCCATGGTGGAGGGCAATGCGCTGCCGCGGATAGAGCCCGACACGCCCGATCGCAGTCAACGAATTCACGGCCGAACGATCCACTCGATGCTCGGGCCGCTGTTTGCGGCTGTGATCCTTCTCGTGTCGATTCCGGCGGCTTGGTGGACAACCGATCGGCTCGAAGCGGATGACGATTTTTGCAATGCATGCCACCTGCCCAGTGGCAGACCTCTGCACAGCCAGATTCGAGCGGACTTCGACGAGCAGCCTCCCCCGAATCTCGCCTCACGCCATGCGCGCCTGACCCTGCCGACCCGATCTTCCTCTCCCGGCATCCGTTGCATCGACTGCCACGGCGGCGTCGGCCTGGTGGGTCGCGCGAGCGTCAAGGTCCTCTCGGTCAAGGACTTGATCCTCTACCTCACCGGCCAATTCGATGAGCCAACCCAAATGAGCTGGCCGCTTGGGGACGCAGATTGTCGGCAATGTCATCCGCATTTCGAGAAGAAGACTCGGGGTTTCGACGGAGAGGCGTTCCATAACAAGACGGTCCACAATTCAGGCCTCGGCGTGGACTGCGTCGAATGCCATTCGGCGCACGACACGACCGGTGACCCCGAACTCTGGTTCCTGAACGCCGAGGTCCAACGCGGCCGTTGCGCACAGTGCCATGTGGAGTATGCCGAGCCTTGAGTTGCGAGTGGCGCGCTTGACCGATTCCTGAACGCCGCCCCCAGGTTAGGCTCTTCGACGCGGTCAAGTTACTGACCGGGCCGGCCGATTCCAGACAAGATGTCTGCCTACCTCCTACTCCCGCTCATCGCGTGTGTGGCCTCTTCGGTTCTTGCGACCGCGTTGCTGACACGCGATGCGAGGAGTGGTGCGAGCCGTCTCTCTGCGGCACTCCTGCTCGGCGCGGCGTTCTGGGCTGGATGTGAGCTGCTCTGGAACACCGCGAGCGATCCCGACGTCGTATTAGCTCTCGTCAAGCTCTCGTCCGCGGGCTGGGTGTGGATCGGACCTCTCGGACTCCACCTGATACTCGAGATCATCGACGAGCCCGCCCCAAG
>Ga0114949_10001451_pt1 | contig 14456 bp, 13 predicted proteins | sample N074metaG_FD_83505 | JGI IMG/M metagenome (GOLD analysis project Ga0114949, IMG submission 83505) | Deep subsurface microbial communities from Kermadec Trench to uncover new lineages of life (NeLLi) - N074 metaG | ecosystem: Environmental > Aquatic > Marine > Ocean trench > Sediment | place... | reverse complement strand
GCGACCTGTAGAAATCCGGGTAAGGCCGAAGTGCTGAATGCGCTCGCGGCGGAAACGCCGGATGTCGTTGTAGAGCAACTCGATGTCGTCGATCATCAGCAGATCGATGCTCTGGCTGCGAAATACCTCAACATCCCGATCGACGTGTTGATCAATAACGCGGGTATCGGTGGCGGCAGCGAGAATCAGTTGTTCGGTCGGTTGAACTACGATGCGTATCGCACTGTGCTGGATGTAAACGCGTTCGGTCCGATCAAGATAGCCGAGGCCTTTGTCAATCAGGTCAAGGCCAGCGAACTGAAGAAAATCATTACCGTGTCGAGCAGCCAGGGTTCCATTGCGTCGGTAGAAATGCCTATGTTGTACTGGTATCGAAGCAGCAAGTCCGCCCTGAATATGCTGATGGTGAATCTCGCGCTGCAACTCAAGCGCCGGAAGATCATCGTCGGACTCGTGACGCCGGGCGCGACGGCGACGGACTTCATCGATGCGCGGTTTCGAAAAGCGATCCCCGGTATTCGGGAACCGGACGTGGCAACCGCCGACATGATTCGGAATATCGACCGGTTTACGCTGGAGAACTCCGGCACATTTTTTAATTACGATGGGGGCATCGTGCCCTGGTAGAACACGAACGGAGGAAGCAGATGAGTTTTATTTCGATGATCGAGGGAATAATGAGCAGAAAAATGATGATTGGCCGGACGATGATGGGCCTGGTAATCGGCATTACCCTGGGGCTCGCGATGGCCGCGGCGAGCGCAGCAGACGAGGAGATGACGTTTGGCGACGACTACATTCCGACCGTATTCATTTCAGGCGCGAATCGTGGCATCGGGTTGGAGTTCGCCCATCAGTACGCGGACCGGGGTTGGCGCGTCATTGCGACCTGCCGCACACCCGACGCCGCTGAAGACTTAAAGAAGATCGCGAGTCATCATCCGGATCTCGTTGTGATCGAGCAGCTCGATGTGGTCGATGACGCGCGAATCGACGCGCTGGCCGAACAATACGCCGACACGCCGATCGATTTGTTGCTCCTCAATGCCGGCATCAGTGGCGGCAATGCGAACCAGATGCTCGGCAAGATGAATTACGAAGTGTTCAAAGATGTTTTGATGGTCAACACCGTCGCGCCGATGAAAATGTCGGAGTCCTTTATGGATCACGTCAAAGCCAGTCGCGACAAGAAAATCGTGGTCGTGTCGAGCAGCGAGGGATCGATTGGCGGTGCAACGCAGCCGAGGCTGTACTTCTATCGCAGCAGCAAGGCCGCCGTGAATATGCTGATGAAAAACCTCGCGCTGCAGGTCAAGAAGCGCGGCGTCAGTGTTGCGATGGTGAATCCCGGCATGACGGATACGGATTTCATGGCGGGCTTGCCGAAAAAGATGCTCCGGCCGACGGAAGAAGCAGTCACGGACATGATCCGAAACATCGACAGCCTGACCGTCGAGACGACGGGCTCTTTTTATCAGTACGACGGGACGATCATTCCCTGGTAGTGATTGGGGGTCTGAAGCCTGTTTCAGACTCTGGTTATGATCACGGTTGCTAAGATCATCGTTCTTCTGATAGGCGCCGCCGGCAGCCTGTTGTCCGCATGGGGTATCTTCGCGCCGGACAATATGATCAGGCTGGTTCAGGGAGTGCTGGGCCGTGAGTCCGGAATTTATATCGCGGTGGGCGCTCGTCTTCTGGCGGGCGTGGCTTTAATATTGACCGCGCCTGTTTCAAAATTTCCTTTAATATTCAATATAATAGGCGCGTTTGCAATCGTTGCAGCCGGCGTGATCCCGTTCATCGGCCGCGCACGGTTGGTGCAACTAATCGGATGGTTCGAGCGTTTCCCAGCTGCGGCCATACGGGCGTGGCTGTTATTCGGGTTCGCCTTCGGCGTGTTTCTGATTTACGGGATTTTGCCCGGACCGATTTGACGCCCCCGCCAATTTATTTAGCATCGAACGAAAAAAAGGGCAGAGAAACTCTGCCCTTTTTGAGTCCTGCCATTAACCGGGCTTGTCTTAACCCGGATACTGGGCGATACCCGCCAATCCCCGTTCGACTTTTGTTTCAGCCTGGGCAAGCGTTTCACCGCTTTCCAGATCCAGCTTGATGAAGGCGCCGGTAAAAAAATTGCCGACAAAGGCCGATTTACTGTCGGCCGAGGTGCCGAGCGAAGCCCAACCGGGGCCCTCTGTGTTATAGGTCCGTATCGCTTTACCGTCTTCGCCGAGCGTCTCGAGGAAAAAGCCCTCGCGGAAATTCGCCTTGATGAACAGTAATGTGCCATCGGGCTGATAGGCCACGGTCATCGCCATATAGCCCGTTTCTTTCGGGTAGGTAATCAGGTCCGGCAGCTGTTCATCGGCTTCGAGGTCATAGCGAAACAGGCGGTTTCCGAGTTCCGAGTTGTAGATCAGTGTCTTGCCGTCCGGAGCCAGTGTCGATGTCGTGACACCGAGAAAGCCGGGCATGCCGCCGTGAGTTTCGGTGTTGTATTCCTGCAATAATTCACCCTCCGGCGTGAATTTGAAAACATGGCCTTCGCCGTAGATATCTGTGCCTGGCACGAACGGCAGCATGGTGCCGAGCGGACGGTCCGGCAGAGCCTTGTATTCTTCACCGACGAGGTGTTCGCCGAGGCAAATATTGCCATCGGGCAGGAAAGTAATATTTGAAAAAGACTTGTCGGCAAATTTAATATCCGGTAACTGGTGGCCTTCCGGGCTGACCCGGATCACCTTGAACGCACAGCTGTCGAACGCCCATAACGTGCCGTCGGGTCCGAATTTCAGGCCGCCGACGAGGTGGGTCGTGCCCTCCGTCCACAGCACCCCTTTCTCGTTGAGGTCGCTGTCGTATTGGATGATGCGGCCGTCTCCGGCATGATCGTCTTTGTCGTTGTTCAGCAGCGTCGCTCCGGCGAAAACATCGCCCTCTTCGAATGGTTGCAGCGTGGATTCCCTTGTCATTTCTTCTTCTCCGGATGAATGTAACGGGCCATTCTACAGTTCCCGTGCCAAGTGGGAAATGGTAGGAGGAAATGGTGTCAGACACCAATTTAGATAAATTGGTGTCTGACACCATTTCCTCCCTTCCTCTAGCGCCCCTTTCGTGCACGCTGCGGTCGGAACAGAATGGCCGTAAAATCGTCGGGTTTTGACGGGCGGCCCAGGGCCTCGGTTATCATGCGGTTCTGTGCAATTTCGGTCAGCCCGATGACGGCCTTCTCGATCGAGCCCTTGCGGATGATTTCGACGCTTTCCTCCTGCCGGACATTATCGGTCAGGCCATCGCTCGCGATTAATAATGTATCCCGCGCCGCGATCGGCAGTTCCGAGCCGATTTCGATGCGCATATCGGCCGAACCGATCACGTTAAAGACGAGATTGAGTTCGTTATGCTGAAGTGCCTCGTTTTCGTCGATCAATCCGGCTTCCATCGCGAAGCCGACCGGTGAGTGTGGCGTCGTCTGCAGTTTCACCCGGCCCCGCTGACCGCACAGCAACAATATCGAGTCGCCGACGTGATAGGTTCGGATATAACCGGGCCCGATTTCCGCGAGCGCCAGTGTGCTGGCCGATCTGTTGCCGAGATCCAGTACCGTCTGGTTGGCGGCTTCGATCCCGTCGAGTATGGCGGTTCGAAGTTTTGTTCCGGTGGTTTCGTCAATATTTAGCACCGTTGCCCCGATCGTCTCGACCGTCAGGTTGGAGGCGCGCCGGGCTCCGGCCATGCCGCCGACGCCATCGGCGACGATCAGAACCAGGTAATCTTCATTGACTGGAATGACCGCGGCAGAATCTTCGTTGGGGCCGGCCTTGTCGAGATCGCCAATCGTGGATACGGCAACTTCGCCGAGGGGGGTCTGTATCAGATCGTGATGTGCATCGGCATTGCCCACGTAAAACCGTGCATCCCGCAGCTCGCTACGGTTCACCGCGTACGTTGACGTTTTGTCAGGCACGTTTCACCAGTTTGAGATGGATCTTGTTGAACGCGCGTTCCATGGTCACGGCGCTGTGGTACCGGTCGTGCGGCTTGATTTCGATGGCTTTGCGCAGCCACGCGAGTGTTTTTGGCCTGAGTTTGGCGCGAATTCGCGGATAACCGGGCGGTGGCCATTTGAACGGCCAGTCAGGCAAATGCCCGCTGAACAATTTATAAATAACCAGGCCGAGCGCAAAAACATCGGATTGGAACATCGGTCGGCCCAGCGCTTGCTCCGGCGCGAGATACCCGACCGTTCCGGAACCCGAGCCGCCTTTTACGGTGCGGGTTACGAATTTTGAAAACCCGAAGTCCGCCAACCGCAGACGGTTGTCGTCAAAAATAATGAAATTTTCCGGTTTGACGTCGCAGTGAATGATTTTTCGACTGTGGGCATGTGCGACGGCGGCCAGCGCCTGCCGGGTCAGGTCGAGTGCAACCGTGTTCGACATGCGGCGTGTCATCCGCTCGGCAAGTGTTTCGACGCCAAGTGGCATGGCGACTACAAAATAGTTGTCGATGAAGCTCGCATTTTGTATCGGCAAAACATTCGCATGCTCCATGCGCACGGAGAGGCGGGCTTCGCGGCGAAACTCATCCAGAAAATCGTCATCCATGATGGAAGGGTCCGGAATCTTGAGTGCGACCTTGACCCCGTGAATCGTATCGTAGGCCTGGTATACGGTCGCACGCGGGCCGTTCGCCAGCTTTCTTTCTATTCTGTATTTGCCGAGCTGTTGCCGTGCTCGCAGCAGTTTTTTACGGGGCACTAGTGACTATCCCTTCATCTAATGAGTGGTGAAATGCGACATCCTTTGAGTCGCTACGCAGATTCTACGTCAGGCGGGGTCCCGGGACGATGTCTATCGACGGTGAATCAATCCGGAACGTCGTTTCAATAGATAAACTGTTATCCTATGCGGCTCGGCCCGGATAATAAAAAGAAGAATTCGTCCGGTGTCAGGTTGTTTCAAGAGCAGGATGCGATGGAAAATCGGTTAAACAACGTCAATGTCGTCTCCAAGACGATCCTGCCGACGCCCGCGGACGTCCGGGCGGAGTTGCCAATGGGCAGCGTGGCCGAAGCATCCGTTTTGAAAAGTCGCGAGATCATCCGGAATATCATCGACGGGCGTGACCCGCGGTTATTCGCGGTGGTCGGTCCGTGTTCGATTCATGATGTCGAGGCCGCCGCCGACTACGCTGAGCGGTTACGCATCCTGGCAAGGGAAGTTTCCGACACGATATATCTGGTGATGCGCGTCTATTTCGAGAAGCCGCGTACGACGGTCGGGTGGAAAGGGTTAATCAATGACCCGAATATGGACGACTCGTTTCAGATCGAGAAAGGCATTCGTATCGCCCGAAAGCTTCTGCTGGACCTGGCTGAATCGGGACTGCCCGCGGCGACCGAAGCGCTGGACCCGGTTATGCCGCAGTATATGGGCGAGCTGATCAGCTGGACGGCCATTGGCGCGCGCACCACGGAGTCACAGACCCATCGCGAAATGGCCAGCGGCCTGTCGACGCCGGTGGGATTCAAGAATGGCACCGACGGTTCATTGCAGGTTGCGATCAACGCGCTTCGGTCGGCTCGTCAGCCACATCATTTTCTCGGCATCAACCAGGAGGGCCGGACGGCGGTTTTTCAAACGCGCGGTAACGCGTATGGACACATCGTGCTTCGTGGTGGTGGCGGCAGCCCGAATTATGACGCGGCTCATGTCGCCGAGACCGGCCGGGCATTGCTCGACGCCGGTTTGCCGGACCGGATCGTGATCGACTGCAGTCACGCAAACACCAACAAGAATCCGGCGGCACAGCCGCAGGTGGTCGGTGATTGTGTAGAGCAAATCGTCAACGGCAACCAGTCGATCATCGGCCTGATGCTCGAAAGCAATATCGGCGCGGGCAATCAGCCGATTCCGGCCGACCTTGCGGATCTCAAGTACGGCATCTCGGTAACGGACGGGTGCATCGATTGGGACACGACGGACGTGGCGATCAGAGATACGGCGGATCGATTACGCCCGGTGATTCGCGCCAGGTGACCCCAATGTCCGAGACTTCGCGTTAGCGGAATACGATGGTCTTGCGGCCGTTCAGAAAAATTCGATGTTCGATGTGCAGCTTCACGGCCTGGGCCAGCGTGAGATTCTCGACGTCACGCCCGACCGCGACAAGGTCGTCAACCGTATGCGCATGGGTCACGCGCTCGACTCGTTGCTCGATGATCGGGCCCTCGTCCAGCTCCGTCGTGACGTAATGCGCCGTGGCGCCGATCAGCTTGACGCCGTGTTCGTGCGCCATCTGATAGGGTTTTGCGCCTTTGAATCCGGGCAGGAAGGAATGGTGGATGTTAATGATCCTTCCGGGAAGCTGCGCGCATAGCTTGCTGCTCAGAATCTGCATGTAGCGCGCGAGCACGATCACATCTGCTTTGGTGTCCTCGATAATTTCGAGCAGCCGCGCTTCTGCCGCGGGTTTGGCATCCGCCGTCACCGGCACATGAAAGAAAGGCACGCGATGCCACTCGGCCAGACCGGCCAGGTCCATGTGGTTGGACACGATCGCGGGTATCTCCACGGGCAACGCGCCGCTCCGGTAGCGATATAGCAAGTCGTTGATGCAGTGCTCGTGCCGGGATACGAGTATCAGAACGCGCGGCCGAACATTGCTGTCATAGATCTGCCATTCCATCTTGAATTGATCGGCGATCGATTCGAAACCGCGCTCGAATTCGGTTCGTGAGAAGGCCTGCCCCGAGGGCGTAAACCGCGTGCGCAGGAAGAACCGGCTGGTGTCGCGGTCGCCAAAATGACTGGACTCCTCGACGAAGTAGCCCTGATCGCGAAGATATCCGGACACTGCCGCGACGATGCCGATCGTATCGGGGCAGACGACAGTTAAGATAAACGAGTCGTTCGGTGTACTCATGCGTTGATTGTTACCGGATTTTGGTGACAATACCAACGGCCGGCGCGTGCAGCGGCAGACAAACTCTTCGAGAATTGTTGGAGCCGAGCGGCGGTCGCTCTCGGGCATCGCGAGTTGGTAGAATACGCGGCTCCGAATGAGGAGAGGGGTAGATGGCAGATTATCGGGCGCCGGTCAAAGACATGATGTTCGTGATCAACGAACTGGCGAGACTTGATCGAATTATGGGCTTGCCGGGCTATGAAGAGGCGACGCCCGACCTGGTCGAAGCCGTTCTGGAAGAGGCTTCCCAGCTGGCGGCCGAGGTCATCGGCCCGGTCAACACGATCGGTGATGCGAAGGCTACCCGGGTCGAAGATGGCCAGGTCTTCGTTGCCAGCGAATTCAAGGCAGCCTATCAGCAATTTCTGCAAGGCGGCTGGAGCGGCGTTTCACACTCGGTCGAGGCCGGTGGCCAGGGATTGCCGTATGTTGTCGGTCTCGCCGTCGAAGAAATGTGGCAGGCTGCCAGCCTGGCCTGGTCACTGTGTCCGTTGCTGACAGAGGGCGCCGCGCGGGCCATTGAAACCCATGGTTCCGAAGCACTGAAATCGTTAGTCCTCGAGAAAATGGTGACGGGCGAGTGGACCGGCACGATGAACCTGACCGAGTCTCAGGCCGGTTCCGATCTCGCCGCGATCAGAACGCAGGCAATTCCCGATGGTGACGGATTCCGGATTTCCGGACAGAAAATTTTTATCACCTACGGTGACCATGACATGACCGACAATGTCATTCACCTGGTATTGGCCCGCACGCCCGATACGGCGCCCGGCGTGAAAGGTTTGACGTTGTTCGCGGTGCCCAAACGGCTGATCAACCCGGATGGCAGTGTCGGGGACAGAAATAATGTCAGAGCAGTGTCGGTAGAGCACAAATTAGGTATTCATGGCAGCCCGACCTGCGTCCTGGATTTCGATAATGCGTTGGGCTATGTCGTGGGTGAAATCAGCCGCGGCATCATCTGCATGTTTACCATGATGAACCATGCGCGTATCAGCGTGGGCCTCGAGGGCGTCGCAATTTCAGAACGTGCGTATCAGCAGGCGGTGGACTATGCGAAGGAGCGGGTCCAGGGCCGCGCGCCCGGTCATGATGGACCGGTCACGATCATCCAGCACGCCGACGTTCGGCGGATGCTGTTAACGATGAAGGCGCATATCGAGGCCATGCGAGCCATCGCGTATCTGACGGCGACCCATCTGGACGAAGCCTATCGGCAGCCGGATGCCGAGGCCAGGAGTCTCGCGCAGGCCCGGTTAGAGCTCATGACACCGATCGTCAAGGGCTGGTGCACGGAAATCGGCCAGATCCTGACGTCGATCGGTTTACAGGTCCACGGCGGCATGGGCTACGTCGAGGAGACGGGTGCGGCCCAGCATCTGCGTGACGCGCGCATCACGACTATCTATGAGGGCACGACCGGAATACAAGCGGCTGATCTCGTCGGTCGAAAGATTCTTCACGACGGCGGTGTGGCGTTGCGATCATTGATCGCCGAAATGCGTCAGGCTGACGATGAATTGGCCGAACATGGCGATCAATTGTCAGTTATCCGTATCGCATTGCGTGAAGGTGTCGACGATCTGACGGCGGCCACTGATTGGTTATTTGAAAACCACGAACGTGACGCTGATATTCCCGGAGCGGTGTCCAACAGTTTTCTGATGTTGATCGGCACCCTTGCCGGCGGCTGGCAAATGGCGCGGGCTGCGGCCGCGGCGGCCAGGCGTATTGCCACGGGCGACGCCGATAAATCTTTTTACGAGGCAAAAATTGTCACGGCGCGATTTTATGCGGAGCAAATCATGCCGGTCGCCTGCAGCTATCGAAAAGCGATCGAATCCGGCAGTGAAACTGTCATGGCGTTGTCTCAGGAGCAGTTTTGAAGTCGCTTTAGCGACGCTCGCCTTATTCGCCGAGTCGCTCCGAGGTTCCGAAAAATGCCAGGACGACGAGGTCTTCCTCGATGTCGAAGAATGAGTGCTCGGCCGTGGCTTCGACAAACAAAATCGATCCGCGACTGATGTCATGGTTTTTGCCATCGATCCGCAGACGCGCACGGCCCTCGATGACCACATAGACTTCGTTCTCGAGGTGGGGGGCCTGCATATCTTTCGCGCCGGCCGGTAGCCGGTAGATCGCCGAACTCAATGTTGGGATTCGAAGAAATTCGAAGTAACGCGGCTCCTTGCCTTCGACCTTTTTCATCAGATCGGGTATTTTGAATAGCTGCCATGCGCTTCCAGTCATTGAGGGGGTCCTCGGCTACGTTGACGGCATAATGATCCGGCAAGCGCGCGGCCGGTGCAACCGGTTAGCGTAAGTATTCTCCGAAATCCAGTACGCGCCGAATAAATCGGGTTAACATTCGAAAAACCCGTTTCCGGACTTTCAGATCACAGGAGCAACTGATGCGCTTTAGCACCAGGCAGATTCACAGCGGTGTTGAGCCGGACCCGGTCACCGGGTCGATTCTTACACCGATTTATCAGACCACGGCTTACGTTCAGGACTCTGTCGATCAGTATCTCGAGAAGGGTTACTCCTATTCAAGGTCCGGAAACCCGACGGTCCGGGCCCTGGAGAAGAGATTAGCGGACCTCGAGGGCGGCCCGGATTGCACGTGTTACGCAACAGGCATGGCCGCTATCAATACCGTGTTACTGGCTTTTTTGAATGCCGGAGAACACGCGGTGCTGTCGGAAGTCATCTATGGTGGGACCTATCGCCTTTGCGAGCAGATTTACAAGCGATTCGGCGTCGAATTCAGTTTCGTCGATACCTCGAACTCTGAAATCGTTCGTGACAGCCTGCGGGACAATACCCGTCTGATTTTGACCGAGACGCCGGGAAATCCAACGCTGAAGCTGGCCGATATTCAGGCGATCTCGCAGATCGCGAGTGACAACGGGATCTTGCATGCGGTCGACAACACGTTTCTGACCCCTTATTTCCAGCGCCCGCTCGAACTCGGTGCCGATCTCGTTATCCATAGCACGACCAAGTATATGGATGGCCACAACGCCACGATCGGCGGCGCGGTCGTGGCCGGATCCCTAGAGCTCGATGAGTCATTGCGCTTTATTCAGAATGCGACCGGCACGATCATGTCTCCGCAGGTGGCCTGGCTGACGTTGCAGGGAAGCAAGACCCTGTCGGTACGCATGGACCGACAGTCCGCGAACGCAATGAAAATCGCGAAATTTCTGGAGGCCCATCCGGCGGTCGAGCGTGTCGGATATCCGGGTCTCGAGTCATTTCCTCAGCATGAGCTCGCTGCGAAGCAGGCCAGCGGGTTTGGTGCGATGGTCTGGTTCGAAGTGCGTGGCGGCGCCGATGCTGGCCGCGCCCTGATGGATCGCATCGAACTCTGGAGCCTGGCTGAAAGCCTGGGGTCCGTGGAATCCCTGGTTACGCATCCGGCCAGCATGACGCATTCGGATGTTGATGCGGCGGCACGGCTGCGCGTGGGCATCAGCGAGGGGCTGGTCCGGTTGTCGGTCGGTCTTGAGGATGCAGACGATCTGATCGAAGCACTTGAAGCAGTCCTGGAATAATGATTCGATTGTCCAGCGGCGACTCGGCGAGCGTTTCATGCAGTGGTATACGTAATTTCCGCAAGAACAATTGAAAACAAATTTTTCATCCCCATATCTGTAAACAAGCAGGCGCCTGGTCGCGCTGCACTAAACATTGAGGAGAGATGAAATGACATTAGTAAGCTGGAGTCCATTCAGGGAATTTGAAGATCTATTCAGCCGCTACAACCGGTTAAGTGGCAACCGGCTTTTGCCCGGAGAGGGCAAACGGGAACCAGCGGTTGCCGATTGGCGCCCGGCAGCGGACATATCGGAATCCGGCAAGGAATACGTGATCAAGGCGGAATTGCCGGCCGTAAAAAAGGAAGACGTCGATGTGACCGTGCATGACGGCGTCATTACGATCAAGGGCGAGCGCCGATTCGAAAAATCAGACGAGGATGAGAAACAGCATCGAGTCGAGTCGTTTTACGGGAGTTTCTCGCGCAGCTTTAGTTTGCCGGCGGATGTTGACGAATCCGCAATCTCGGCTGAAAGCAAAGACGGTGTGTTGCAGGTGCATTTGCCGAAGACCGAGGTTGTGCAACCCAAGCCGATCGAGATCAAGGTCAGTTAAAAAGCGCGCTGGCAGGTTCGGCAGGTAAAAAAAGGGGGCAGTGATGCCCCCTTTGTTCATTCGGATTCTAGTTCAGAGCGTTCAGATTTGCGCACAGCGGGTCAGGATTTCGTTCAGGAACTCGGCCTGAATTCGCTGCCACTCCATCTTCAGCCAGGGCGTGAACCGGCTGCCGTCTTCGGCGATTTCGCGAGTCAGCTCATCGGGGTCGATATATCGCCAGTCGGCAATTTCATCGGGGTGAGCGATAACGCCGTCATCGGTGTAACCCGCGAAGACGTGACAGAATTCGTTTTCCGCACCCAGTTCACCGAAATTAGCCTGATATTGGAATTTGTACAGAAAATCCAGTTCGCATTGCAGGTTAAGTTCTTCGCGCAAACGCCGCCGTCCGGCATCCTCGACTTTTTCCGCCTCGCGCGGATGACTGCAGCAGCTGTTGGACCAGAACAGCGGCCAGAGTGGTTTTTGCTCGCTGCGCTGCTGGAGCAAAACCTTACCTTCGCGATTAAATATAAAAACTGAAAACGCACGATGAAGGAGTCCATTGCCCTGATGGCACTCGGATTTAGCACAGAAACCGATTTGCTCGTCCGTATCGTTGACAAGGATCAAAGATTCGGTCGGACAGGATACCTGGTGATAAACAGCGCTCACTGACTTTCTTCCCCTGAAATGACCATGGCATGGAATCCTTGTCTTTCCATCGCGCCCTGGACCTCTTCGGCATTCCCATCGCATAGCGCGATAACTGCACCGCCCCCGCCCCCGCCCGTGAGCTTGGCCCCTAATGCCCCGGCGTGCCGGGCGATACCTATCAGTCTTTCAATTTCGGGTGTTGAAACCTGCAACGCATTCAACAATCCCTGGCAGACATTCATCAGCTCGCCCAATGTCGCGATGTCATTATCCTGCAATGCAGACACTGCCTGCAGGACCAATGCATCGATGTCATCAAATATTTTCTCATAGAGTTTCGGCTTTCGTTGGCGCGCTTCGCGGACGCGCTGCACCGTTTTAGCCGTAAGCCCTTCTGTTCTGGTCATGCCCAGTACGATCGACAACGGTTCCGGTATGTTGAGGGGCTCAACGAGGGGTGGCGTCCCCTTCCTGAATACCAGCGGCTGACCATACGTCGCGACGGTATTGTCTATTCCGCTCGGCTGCCCGTGGGCAATTTTCTCGGACAGGAATGCGAGATCGTTGACCTTTTCATCCGAAAGTCCGAGGCCATAATGTTTGTCTAATGCGCGGACGATTGCGACGGCGAGCGCAGCCGAGCCGCCCATGCCCATGCCTCTGGGCACATCAGGGAAGACTTCGATCCGCATACCCCGATCGCCGAGGCCCAGTTCGTCGATAATCGCACCGGCGGCATTCTCAAATGAACGTCTTTGCTCGGGTGGCTTCGCAAGCTGGTATTCGATGCCCCAGCGCGGGATCAGGAGCTCCATGCCTTTTTCGCAATCCTCGACGACCGCCCGCATTGTCAGTGGGAGCGGTACCGCGATTGCATGTCGTCCATAAACAACGGAGTGTTCGCCCAATAATATGACCTTGCCGAAACCGACCCCCGTTTTCTCATCAGTCAGATGTTGAACGGGTTTGCCCGGGAATATCTCACTCCGAATATCGCCCAGAATCTGTTCCGCCTTCCAAACCTTAATTTCGCCGCTGCGAACCAGGCGTTCCAGGGTTTCATCAAATAAATTAGCCGGCGCGCCGGCGGCTTTTACAACGCTACGGGCATGCAGTGTCATGTGCCCGGTTTGTATTCCGTCCGTCGCCAGCGCGCGAAGCGCCGCAAAATTTTGTGCCAGACCGACAGCAGCCATGACTTCGGCTAATTCTGTCGCGGATTTGACATCCATCATGCGCAAATTCATGGCGACGCCCGGATTCGATTCGAGCGGGCCGCCGACAATGCCGACTTTCAACGGAAGTTCGATCCGTCCGCGAAGATTTCCATCTTCGTCTTTCCACCAATTTGACAAGGCGCTGTAACGTCCGTGCCGCGACGCGTAGGCGTGCGCCCCGGCCTCGATGGCGCGCCAGTCGTTGCCTGTCGCCAGGGCCACGGCATCGATGCCATTCATGATGCCTTTGTTATGCGTTGTCGCACGGTACGAATCGACCTGTGCGAAATCGGATGCGATGATAATGCCGTCGCGGACTCGCGTTCCTGCGTAGCCTTTTCCGGCGAGCGCATCCGTCGACAGGATTACTTCGGCGGTGGCCAATGCCCGGTCGGTCAGATTAGACAGGATACGCAAAAACACCTGGCCTTCCGTGATTGACTCGACCAGCGATGCGACACCTTCACACATTCCATTGACGATATTCGCGCCCATCGCGTCCCGCGTGTCGACGAGCAGGTGGATTACCAGCATCTCGCCGTCCATCGAGATCATCGGATAGCTTCGGACTTCCACATCCACGGCCCCACCACCGCGCGCGACCATGCGCGGATGGAAACTATTGGCCAGGTCCAGAATCTCCTGTTTTCGCTCCAGCACGGTTGCATTGGCGCGGGCCATGTCGGGGACATCGATGACCTGAATCTGGCCGATGAGAACGGGGTCGGTGGATGTTGTTGTGTAGCCACCCGACGTGCGCGCCATTTTCGCAGCGGCGCTGAGCGCGGCGACGATTGACGGTTCTTCAACGACCAGTGGAATGACATATTCCTGGCTATTGATTAGAAAGTTCAGACCGAGGCCGATTGGCATTCCGAGTATGCCGATGACGTTTTCGATCATCTTGTCCGCAGCGCTGAGGCCCAGCGTGGTTTCGCCCGATACCAGGTTTTCGAAATCGCGATCGGTTAACAGTCCGCGATCATGAACTGCGCGGACACGCTCATCGATAGTCATCTTGTAAAAATGTGGGATTCTTGATCCGGCCATAATTGACTCCATAACCATCAAAAAGGTCAGAAAGCTGCATCTTTGATGTGTTGCATGCAGACAACGCGCACGAGATAAAAGGTAACAGGATTCCGGTTATGATGCCACGCCCGCGCAAAGGTTCGCCACGGAAGCGGATCGTGGACCCCGGATGCAATAAAATAACACCGATGCGAAAATCGCATGGTTGAATGGCGGTGATTCCCCGGTTTAACCCGCGTCAATGAGGATCCTGATTTATGGAGAAAATCTGGCTGGACCAATATCCAGAAGGGGTTCCACCCACTCTGACGCTCGACTCGCAGGAATCCCTGGTGGATATCCTGGAATTAGCCTGTGAACGATTCGCATCGATGCCAGCGTATTCAAATTTCGGGCGCACTATGACCTATGCCCAACTGGATGACTTGAGTGCACGGTTTG
>Ga0114949_10001450_pt1 | contig 14464 bp, 8 predicted proteins | sample N074metaG_FD_83505 | JGI IMG/M metagenome (GOLD analysis project Ga0114949, IMG submission 83505) | Deep subsurface microbial communities from Kermadec Trench to uncover new lineages of life (NeLLi) - N074 metaG | ecosystem: Environmental > Aquatic > Marine > Ocean trench > Sediment | place... | reverse complement strand
GTAGACACCCAGGGCGGCGAAGCCCGCCAGGGAGAAAAGGTCGATGAGGATGTCCGTTGACATGCGCCGGAGATTATCGCATTGGTGCGGTTGTTCGAACAGAGCGCTCGATACGAACCACAATCAGTCTCGGAGAAGATCCTCTTCGCCGGGCCGAGCCGAGTCCGGCGCCCCGTAGCCGCCACCTCCCGGCGTCTCGATGAGAATCGAGGTGCCGGCCTGTACCTGCAGGCTGACCTTGCCGGGCACTTCCTCCTCGACGCGTTCACCGTCAGGGCCGGGGACGCACAAGACGTTGCGGCCGAGGGCTCCCGGTGCCCCCCCATGCAGGCCGTACGGAGGATAGACGCGGCGATCGCTGAGCACGGTGATCTCGGCCTCGCAGCGCAACTCGATCTCGCGGCGGATGCCGTCGCCGCCGCGGTGCTTGCCGTTGCCGCCGGAGCCGCGGCGGATCTCGTAGCGCCGCACGTAGTAGGGGTAGGCGTGCTCGAGGGCCTCGATAGGAGTGTTGCGGCTGTTGGTCATGTGGCAGTGGGTGGCGTGCAGGCCGTCGGCTCCAGGTCGCGCCCCCATGCCACCGGCGGTGGTCTCGTAGTAGGCGAAGGGCTCGCCGGTGCGCGGATCGATGCCGCCGATGGTGAGGTTGGTCATGGTGCCGTAGCTGGCCGCCGGGATGACGTCGGGAATAGCCTGTGCCAAGGCGCCAAGAACGACGTCGACGATACGCTGCGAGGTCTCGACGTTGCCGCCGGCTACCGCCGAGGGGGGCAGCGCGTTGACCACCGTGCCCTGGGGAGCGATGACTTCCAGGGGGCGCAGGGTGCCGTGGTTGGAGGGCACCGCGAACGGCACGATGACACGGAAGCAGTACATCACCGCCGACAGCGTGATGGCGTAGATGGCGTTGATGCTGCCCGGTACCTGTTCATGGGTGCCGGTGAAATCGACCGTCGCTTGGTCGCCTTCCACGGTGATCCGCACGACGATCGGCACCGGGCCGGTGCCCAGGCCGTCGTCGTCCATGCAATCTTCGAAGCTGTAGTCACCATCGGGGATGCGCTGGATGGCCTCGCGAGTCATGCGCTCGGCGTAGTCCTGCAGATGCCCCATGTACTCGGCGACCACGGGGGCGCCGTACTTGGCGGTCAAGCCGACGAGCCGGCGCTCGCCGGTGCGGTTGGCGGCGATTTGCGCCGTGAGGTCGCCCTCGCGCTCGCGCGGCGTGCGCACGTTGGCGAGGATCAACGCCAGTATGTCGGGCACCACTTCGCCGTCGCGCACCAGGTGCAGCGGCGGGATACGGATGCCCTCCTGGTAGATGGAGCGCGACAACGGCATCGAGCCGGGAGTGATGCCGCCGACGTCGGAGTGGTGCGCCCGGTTGGCGACGTAGTAGCTCGCTGAGGCGTCGCCGTCGAGGAACACCGGTTGCACCAGGGTGATGTCGGGCAGGTGAGTGCCGCCTCGGAACGGGTCGTTGAGCGCCACCATGTCGCCGGCGCGCATCTCGGTGTCCTCGATGGCGGCCTCTACCGAAAGCGGCATGGAGCCGAGATGTACCGGCATATGCTCGCCCTGCGCCACCATGCGTCCAAGGTGGTCGAAGATGGCGCAGGAGTAGTCGCGGCGCTCCTTGATGTTGGGCGAGAACGAGGTGCGACACAGCGTTACCCCCATCTCTTCGGCGACCGAATAGAACAGGTTGCGGAAGACCTCGAGGGTGACCGGATCCCAGGCGCTCATTGGGTGTCCTCCCCGGGCTCGAGGATGAGGTTGAACCACTCATCGACGCGCGCATCGAAGCCCGGCGGGACCACCGTCGTGGTGCTGTATTCGATCACCAGGGCGGGGCCGCGGAAGCGGTTGCCGGGGCGCAGTAACTCGCGGTCGATGAGGGCGGCGTCTGCGGCGATGCCGTTGCTGACCATGCGCTGGGTGCCTATGGTGGCGGGCGAAGCGTCGTCGCCCGCGAGGGCGGCGCGCGGCAGATCGATGGGTGCGACGGCGCCGACGGCGCGCAGGCGCACGTTGACCACCTCGGTAGCACGGCCGGAGTCGGCGTAGCCGTAGCGTTGCTCGTGCGCCGCGTGGAAGGTGTCTTGGAAGTGCTCGCCAAAAGGCACGTTGAGCTCGTACCCCTGGCCCCGATAGCGCAGATCGAGGCTGCGCTCCAGGGCCAAGGTGACTCCGGTGTCGCCTTCGGCGGCGAAGTCGGCGCGGGCGCGCTCTTCGAGGGTGGCGAGCGCTGCCTCGAGCTCGGCGATGGTACAGCTCTCGCTGGGCAGCAATAGGGTTTGTGAATAGTCCCGCACGTAGTCCGCCAACAGCATGCCGAGGGCCGACAGCGTGCCGGCCGCCCGCGGCACCAGCACCCGCGGGATACCGAGGCCAAGCGCCAGATCCGCCGCGTGCATGGCACCGGCGCCTCCGAAGCACACCAGGGTAAAGTCGCGCGGATCAAAGCCACGCTCCAGGGAGATGACGCGGATGGCGCGTTCCATGGTGGCATTGGCGACCCGCAGGACGCCCTCGGCGATCTCCGTCGGCGGCAACGTGAAGTCGGCGGCGAGTTGCTCGACGCCGGCGGCGGCGTCCGCCGTGGCAAGCTCGAACTCGCCGCCCAGGAAGTGTGCGGACGAAAGCCGGCCGAGAAAAAGGTTGGCGTCGGTGACGGTGACCTCGGTGCCACCGTTGCCGTAGGCGATAGGGCCAGGCTCAGCGCCAGCGCTCAGCGGCCCGACGCGCAGCGAGCCGCCCTCGTCCCGGCGGGCGATGGAGCCGCCGCCGGCGCCCACCGTGTGGATGTCGATCACCGGCAGGCGGATCGGTAGGTCGCCGATGAGCGCTTCGTTGGTGCGGCTGAGACCACCGGCACAGAGGCACACGTCGGTGCTCGTGCCGCCCATGTCGAAGGTGATCAGGTGGTCGTAGCCGGCCCGGCGCGCCAACTCGAAACCGCCCACGGCGCCCCCGGCGGGCCCCGATAGGACCGTTTGTACGGCGTGCCGGCGTGCTGCCTCGATCGAGATGGTGCCGCCGTTCGATTGCATGATGCGCACCTCTTCGGCGTCGAGATCGGACGCCAGACGGCCGAGGTAGTCGGCCATCACCGGCCCCACATAGGCGTTCACCGCGGTGGTTGAGCAGCGTTCGTATTCGCGAAACTCCGGAAGCACCTCGTGCGACAAAGTGCGAAAGCCGCTGAAGCCGCGGGCACCATCATCGGCCTCTTCGAGGGCAACGCCGATGGCGACCTCGTGCTTCGGGTTGGCGTAGGAATGCAGCAGGCACACCGCAACCGACTCGGCGCCGCTGTCGCGCAGCGCCGCAATGGCGGCCTCGACGCTGTCGGCATCGAGCTGCTGCAAGATTTCGCCCTGTGGACCGATACGTTCGCTGACGCCAAAACGCAGCTCGGCGGGTATTAGGGGGGGCAGGCGGTCGACGTCGAGGGCGTAGATCTGCGGCCGTGTCTGGCGGCCGATCTCCAGAACGTCTTCGAAGCCTCGGGTGGTGATCAAGGCGGCGCGGGCGCCGCGGCGTTCGAGCAGGGCGTTGGTTGCCACGGTGGAACCGTGCACCACGCGTACGGAGCGCCCGGCGGCGAGCTTGGCGAGGCCGCTGCGCACTGCCTCCGAAGGGTCGGCGGGCGTCGACGGCTGCTTGAAGATCTCGATGCCGTCCTCGGTCAGCAGGACGAAGTCGGTGAAGGTGCCGCCGGTGTCGATACCCAGCAGTAACGCGCTCATCGGGTGATCTCGGTGGTCGCCGGCAGGCGCGCTAGGTGTGGCAGGCGTGGCAGCGGTCGTAGGAGAGGTAGGAGTGGTAGGGCGCCGGAAGGATGGCTCACGCAGGCTCCTTGGCTGTGTCGTCATCGGAGTCGCCGTAGACGAAACGTTCGATCTCGCCATGGATGCGCTCCACCGTCTCGGCGGAGGGCGGTGCGGTGAAGCGCGATACCACCATGACGGTGAGGAAGTTCGCCGCCAGGGCCCAGAGGCTGTGGTGAATACCCCAGGGATTGGGCACGATGAAGAGGGTGGTGTACAGGGTCGCGAGGCCGACGCCGATGCCCGTCAGGATGCCGCTGGCGGTGCGCAGGCGGCGTGATGGCATGCAGACCCCGAGCATGGCGGGGAGCAACTGCAGCGCCCCCGAGCCCGACAGCGTCACCAGCGTCACCAGGAAACCGTAGGTACGGACCGACAACAGATACCCGATCACCAGCAGGCCGGCGATGATGGCGCGCCCCACCCAGACGTAGTGCATGTCGTTGGCGTCGCGGACGATGTAACGCTGATAGATGTCCCGCGTCAGCACCGTCATGTTGGCGTGCAGGATCGAATCGAGCGTCGACATGGCGGCGGCGGTGGCGCCGGCCAGGATGAGTCCGGTGAGCACCGGCGGGGCGTGCGCAAAGAGCATCAAGGGAAACACTCGGTCGGGTCGCTCGAGCCCGGGCATGACCAAGGCGCCGCCGAGGCCGACCATTGCTGCCGGGATGTACAGCGTCATCAGGTAGATGGGCGTGGTGGCGCCGAGCCACTTGATGACCCGGCCGGAGGTGGCCGAGTAGTAGCGGATGATGATGTGCGGCTGCAGGATGATGCCGAACGACAACGACACCGTCATGCCGAGCCAAATCCCTGGCGAGAAGAAACCTTCCGGACCGGGAACGGTAAGCAGGTCGGGCCGCTCCGCCGCCACCCTGCGCCACAGCGCCAAAGGCCCGCCGAACAGCTTGTAGGTGAGTACCAATGCCCCGATCCACACGGCGGCGTACATCCACACGCCCTGCACGACATCGGTCCAGTAAACCGCCCGAAGCCCCCCCATGGCCAGGTACAAGGCGGCCACTACGAGGAGGATCAAGGTGCCGAGCTCGAAGGAAATGCGATCTCCGGAGGCGACCGAGAGAATGTAGCCCAACCCCTGTGCCTGCACCTGGATGTAGAGGATGGTGAACAGTACCGAGACCACCGCCACCACGACGCGTACGGCCTCGGATTCGTAGAAGTCGGCCAGCATGTCGGCCGGAGTGATGTAGCCGAAACGCTTGCCGAGCGCCCAGATGCGGCTGCCCAGCACGTAGGTGATGCCGCCCACCAGGACGGTCCAGGTGCCGGCGTCCCAGAAGCCGATGCCGTGGGTGTAGAAGAAGCCTCCGGAGCCCAGAAAAGCGAACGCCGAATGATAGGTCGCGACCATGGTCAGGTAGAGGACAACGAACCCCGCCTGCCGGCCATAGAGCAGGAAGTCCTCGAGATCGGCGCCCATCCTGCGGTTGGCGGCCACACCGATCACCATGGTGAGCAGCAGGTAGGCGAATATCAGCGCCGTGGCTACGACCCATGGCTCCATGTCAGAGGTGCTTCCCTTTGACCCACAGGAGCACGCCGATCATCGCGAGATAGACCCCCAACAGCCAGGCGTACAGGAACGGCAACCCCAGTACCCAGGGCTCGATGCGGTTGACCAGATGGTGCACCACGGGCGGCTGCGCCAGCGCCATGAGGCCGAGAAAGGCGACGAGAGCGATCCATCCATCGCGGCTGCGGGGGCGGAAGTGGCTTTGCTTGACGGGCATGGCGTGGGCTCGGGTCGGGTTAGCGACCGCCTTGCCCCTCCTCTTCCTCTCCCTTGTTCACTGCCTCCTCGCTCTCCTCTTCCGCTACGCCTTTTCCTTCTTGCTGGCTGGTCTCTTCTTCTTCCTCTTCGGGAGGCTTCGGTGGCCGTTGCCGGTGGATCTTGAAGACCATGCCGCCGGCAAAAAGTGTCTCGCTCCGCTCGACGACGTGGTTACCCTCGAGCAGATACTCGAGCAGCGCCTTGTCGTACTGCAGACCGCCGGTCGCTACCAGCTCCATCCACTCGCCGGAGGCGGTCTCGTCGGGGGCCTCGGTAGTACCCGACCACACCGTCACAAGTGGGTTTGACATCGTCCCGTTGCGCCCCGTTCCCCCCTTGATCGGCATGTAGATCAGCACGTCGTTGGTGAAATCGAGCTTGAAGGCATCCTGGTCCCAGGCGAAAGCGTACCGCCGGTAGCGGTCGTAGGCGCGAGCGTTGAGGGCGCTGATGTTGTCGGCTTCGTTGATCTTCGCGGTGATGCGGTCGCGGATCTCGAAAGCGGCGTCCTTGTGGTCCGGGTAGCGCGGGTCGTCGAGATAGCTGAAGCCGGGCATGAACCATCCCCGCATACCCCACCAACTGCGCGACTCGGTGGCGCGGTTGCGCACCCAGCCGGCGTACTCGGAGAACACCTGCACCCATTCGTGCGACGGGTAACCGTGCGGGTTCAGGAAGATATCCGGCAGCCAGGTGTTCCACAGTTTGGGCCGTATGTTGGTCTCCGGGTACATCGGATCCGGACTCCCTTGCCCGGAGGTGACGTCGACGCCGAGTGCTCCCAGGTAGCCGGCGTGCAGCATGTGATTCGGGGTGATCTGGTACAGGTCGTAGGCGAGCTGGGCGCCGTCCGGGTTGGTGATCGGGTGAATGACGACGTTGACCTTGTCGAGCGCCCCCGGGTACTCCTCGTTGCCCAATACGATTTCGCCGAGCTTGAGAACGTGGCTGGTCGAGGACACCTCGTTGGCGTGCTGCCGTGCCGAGTAGATCACCGTCGGCTTGCGCGTTGTCGCCTTGGCCTGCGACCAGTGGCTTCCTTCCAGCGGGGCCATCAGATCGATGGCCCAGATGGGCTTGCCGAGGTAGCTCTCACCCACCTGGTAGGCGGTGCCCTCGGGCCAAGTCTGCATCTTGGCGAGGATCTCGTAGGCCTCACCGGGCGGCATCGGTGTGTCCCACTGCACCAGAGCGCCGTCACGCCACGATTCGTCGGCGGGTAACAGCGCCAAGATATCGGGCAACGCCGCCGGGGCGCCGCTGCGTGGCAGCGTCGCGACCACCTCGGTAGCGGCGCTGCGCTCGCGTTCCCATCCCACCGTGAGCTCGATGTCGCCGAGCCCGTCGTACGCCAGGCTGTCGGCATACAGCCCCGCCTGCCGCAGCGCGGCGGCGTTTTCGATGATGGCGGTGGTCTGTGCGGCGTTGGTGATACGCACGTCGATGCTCTCGGCGCGGGTGCGCCGGGCGAACTCGTCGCGGCGGTCCTGTTCGAAGTCCACCTTCACGTAGAAGCCGAGCTTCTCCACGTTGCCGTCGCGGATGAGTGCCTCCAAGGGGACCGGCCGGTCGATGGTCACCTCCACGATGTCACGCCGCAGCGTCGCCGGTCGCTCACCGCGCTCGCGGTACTCCACGGTTACCCGGGGACGCGGCGCGCCGAACCCGGTCAAGGTGATCTTGGCGTGACCCGGCGCGCCGTCCGACTTGGGCCGCACGATCGGAATGACGCGACCCGGATAGTTGAGCGCCTGACCGCGCGCCATCCGTCCGAACACGTCGAAGAAGTGCAGCGTGCCGAAGTAGATCTCCTCGTGCAGCGCCTCCATCGAGGCGATCTGCTCCTGGTCGACGCCGATCTGGTAGTCGGGCTCGCTCAGCGTCACGTCGATGCGCAGCTCGCCGAAATGAGGGGCGTCGGAAGCCCGTGGCTTACCCTCGCTGATGCGCATGACATATTCGTACATCCGCATCAGCGTGTCGCCCTGGAAATGATCCCAGAAGCGTTCCAGGTCGGTGATAATGCGCTCGTCGATGACCGTCTCGCCGCCCACCGAGGCCTCGATCCAGCCGGTGGTGACGCGCGCCTTCTCGTAGTCAGGGAAGCGATCGAAGTAGTCGCGCAATACCCAGCGGGGCTCGAAGGTCTCGCGCAGAATCTCTTCGCCGCCGGGGCCGGTAGCGATGACCTCGTAGGCGGGCGCGTCCCGGGGCATTTTCTCGAAGACGATCTGCTCGAGATCGAGGCCCATGTCGCGGGCCAGCACCTCGTCGATAGGGAAGATCTCCAGCAGCCAGCGTGTCGGGGTGTACATGGCCTGCTGCGGCCAGTCTTCAGGGGCGCCGATCTCGGCGAAGCGGATCTGGATGTTCTGCACCGCCCGCCCCTCGAGGCGCGGCCGGATGCGATCGTACAACCAGCTATAGCCCTGCTTGTAGGCCGACAGGATGCTGATGTCGGGGCCCTCGGCGGCACCGGCGGCAAGCAATTCGTCACGGGCGCGCGCGGCGATCTGCCGGCGCACCTCGGGGGGCTCGCTCAGCAGCGCCAGCAGCGACACCGGCTCGCCGCGGCGCACGGCGGGCAACACCTGCTCGTTGAAGCGCCGCCAGAAAGCGTCGACCTCGGAGGGGATGTCGATCTCCTCGTCGATCAACACGGCGGCGTTCTGTACATCCATATTGTCGATGACGACGTTGACCTCGTCGGCGGTGAACAGCTCCACGGCGCGGCTGCGGATGAAGTCGGCCAGGGCCGGGTCGGCCTTTTCCACGTGCACGCTGATGGTGACGCGCTCCAGGTCGCGGTCGCTGATGCGCGGCGCCAGGGTCTCCAACTTGTACAGCGCGGTAGCCGCCTGGCCGATGGGGGAGCGAGCCGAGATGGCGCGCCATAGGGCTTCTTCGGCGTCCTCCACCGTCGGACGGTCCTTGCCGCGGTTGCCCACGAGAAAGTGGGGGAGGGTGGCGGCGAGATGATGCACGGCTCCCTGCAGCCCCTCGTCGTCGGCGCCGATGACCACCAGGGCGGTCTTGTCGTCGAACGCCTCGCGCACCACGCCGATCCAGCCTTGTCCGGGCTCGAGCTCGGGCACGGCGAGCTTCTCCTCGTCGACCAGTCGTGCGATCAACGGGTGTTCGGCGCCGATCAACACCAGCGGCGGCTGGTCCGCGGGATCGTCGATCTCGTCCGCGGTCTTGGCGATCGGAATGGTAACGCCGGTTGCTTCGAGGCCGAGGCGCGCCGCCAGGTCGACGGTGGCGGCGGAACGGTCGCCGGACGGGCTCAGCACGATGTCGACGCGGTCGGGGATCAGGTTGCCATCGGTGTCGCTGAAAAAGCCGTCGTTGGTGTAGAGGTTGGAGAGGTCCAGATCGGCTTTGTCGCCGCCGCCGGGGCGCCGGCCACTGTCGCCGGGCGCGGTGGCTTCGTTACGCACCCACACCACAACCGGGTTGGTGCCGGGGGCGTTGATCTCGAGCCGCAGCAGGCGAAGCCCGGCGAACCGAAGGTCCACGATCTTCTCGGCGGGCTCCTCGGCGGACTCCTCGGCGAGCTCTTCCTGCGTCGTTGCCACGGTGTCGGGATCGTCCTGCGGTGTGACCGCGGCATCGGGCTCCTGGCCTGGCGTCACCGCATCGCTTCGCGGCGCGGGTGCCTCACCCGCTGGCTCCGTTGCGTCACGCAGCAGGCGCTCGGTGTCGGCGAGCTGTGCGGCGGCGATGTTGATCTCGAGGTCGGCACGTTGCAGCCCGGGAGCTCCGGACCGCACCTCGAGGGCTCGCACGGTGATCGATGCGGGCTCGACGCCTCCGGCGTTCAACACGGAACGTACCGCCGCGGTAACATCGGCGAGGGTGTCGCCGGAGGGGTCCCAGAGGTACGGCAAGTGCGCGGCGAGGGCCATGGCCGCCGCCTGCGTGCCTTCGTCGTCACCCCCCGCGACCAGTACCATGCGCGCCTCGTCGTCGAGGATGCGAACACGGCCGACACCGGGCTCCAACTCGCCGGCCGCCGGCGCCGAGCCGCCGGCCGCCAATGCCCCGGCACCAATGGCGATGAACGGCGCGTTGCAGGCGCCGCCGCGGGCGCCTCGCAAGGGCAGATCCATCGAGCTGGTCTCGAACCCCAGTCGTGCGCTGATATTCGATGCGGCGACGACTTCGCCGTCGCTCGGCGTGGCGGGCAGGGCGAGGCAGACGTTGACGTAGTCGAGATGGCCGTCGCCGTTGCGGTCGTCGAGAAGGAAGCCAGGTTGGTAAAGCGACTCCAGCCCGAAGTTCTCGACGGCCGGAGAAATTGGGGCCTGTCCCGAAGACCAAGTCAACGCGTCGGCCTGGTCGCTGCGGGCGGGCGCCGGCGGTGCCTGGAGCGCCGGGGTAACCGGCACGCTCAGAGCGGGGCGGGTGGCTCCGGCAATGACGATAATGAGGATTGGGATGATGAGAGGAAGAGAGCTTCGCAGCGCAGGTCGGGTACGGCGATCGGGCATGGTCATGGCGGGTGAAGTCGGTGCCTATGGTGAACGAGTAGCATGTATCTTTACCACACTGTTTCCTTGGCGCGGACATCTCAACGGGCGGCGCAGCCGTTCCCCGTCGATAAGTGCGGGCTGAGGCTTGCGAAGCGCGACGCGAGTGAATTGGCGAGTGCTCGGTACCCACACCATGCCGCCCCGCCGCAAGCGGGCAGGGTTTGCCTTGCTGTTTTACGTCGTTGCCACGCTGCTGCTGGCGGCGCCGCTGCCGTGGCACGTGTTCTCGACGGTAGCTCGGGCGGTGCGCCAGGATGTCTGGCTCAATGTCTGGGCGCTGACCTGGACGTCGGAGCATTTGCTGACCGCCCCGGCGGCGTTGTTCGACGCCAACATTTTTTTTCCGCACGCCAATACGCTGGCCTACACCGACCACTTCATCGGCGAGGCGCTGATCGCGGCGCCGGCCTACTGGATCACCGGAAGCCCCATCCTTGCTTATAACCTGGCCTGGTTCGCGGCCCTCGCGCTCACCGGCTGGGGGGGCTATCTGTGGGTTCGGTGCCTGATCGGCGACGAGCCCGCGGGTGAGGCGGCGGCGCTGGTGGCCGGTGCGGTGTGCCTGCTGGTGCCGGGCAAGCACACAGCGCTGTCGCACCTGCAGGTGATCTCGCTGCAGGGTGTCACGCTGGCGCTGTTCGCCACCCACTTGCTGCTCCAGAAAGCAGGATGGCGTCGTGCCCTGGCGCTCACCGCCGCCGCCGTTTATGCGGCGCTGTGTAGCTGGTACACGGCCGCCTACACGGCTCTGTTGTTGCCGCTCGTCGGACTCGCGGGGGTTTTCGGTATTGGCCCGCATCCCCAACAGCGCCGCACGCTGGCACTCGGCGCCGCGGCGCTCCTCCTGGTGGTTGTCATCATGTACCCGGTGGCCGTGCCCTACCGAGCCGTGCAACACGAGATGGCCTTCCAGCGCCCCATGGAGGAGCTGGTGGCGACCTCGCTGACGCCGCTTGATTTCGTTGCTTCATGGTCCTGGCTGCACAGTGGCTGGATGCCGCAGGGGTCCGGGGCGGGCGGCTACTTCCCGGGCCTGTTGGCCGCACTGCTGGCGGTGCTGGGGGTGCGTGACGGATGGCGCCGGAGAGACCGCTGGCCCCTGCTGTACGCCGGGGGGGCGGTGGGCTTCGCGCTGTTGGCGCTGGGGCCGCGGCTGGCGATCACCGAGGGTTTCACCCTGCCGCTGCCGTACGAGTTGCTGTATCGATGGGTTCCCGGGTTCGGGGCGCTGCGAAACCCGTATCGGGCCGCCTTCTTTGCTTCGCTGTTGCTGGCGGTGCCGGTGGGTTATGGCGCCCGATGGGTGATCGAGTGGGGGCGCGCCCGCCTGCTGTACCGGCAACGGTGGCGGGCCCGCCCGCAGCTCGGCCGTATGGCTTCGGCAACCTGCGCGATGGCAGTATTCCTGGCGGCGGTGCACCTTCCCGAAGCCTGGCCGGGAGCGCAGGAAATCGCCCCCCTGCCGGCGCCACCTTCCGACGCCTACGAGTGGCTAGCGGAGCAATCACCGGGAGCGGCGGCGTTGGTGTGGCCGTTACCGCGCCCCTTCGACGACAATGCGCGCTACCAGCTTTGGACCCTGGGTTGGTGGACGCCTTTGGTGAACGGCCACAGCGGTCTCTACCCGGCGGATTTTGTGGAGCTGTACAGCGCCGGGGCAGAGTTTCCGGAGCCCCGTTTCTTGGAGTTCCTGAAAGAGCGATTCCCGGTGCGCTACGTCGTGGCCCACTACGGACTGGCGGAACAAGGCGACGCGACCCGCGCGGCGGCCGCCGACAACAGCGAGCTCGAGGAGGTGTTCGCGCGCGGCGACGATGTGGTGTACCGCCTCGGCAACGGCACCACGGCAGGTTGGGCGAGGCGGCGGCTGCCCCGGCGCATGCTGGGTGGAGAGCTCACCGTGTCAACCAGCGCCGCCGTGCGGGGCTGCGGGCTGCGTGCGCTGCTGGACGGAGTGGTCGCGGGGGAAGTGCGCCCGCTGGACCTGGATGCCGCGGCGTCGGAGAATAGCCCCCTGGCTGGCTCCCTGGATGACTTTCTGGAGGTCTCCTTGAAGCTCGAGAGTTCTGCGCCGGGGCCGGCGCCGGTGGCGTTGGAGATGTACTTCGTCGGCGAGGACGGGCTGCCCCGCGTGGATCTTTACGCCGCCATGCGCCCCCAGCGGCGGGCCCGCCTGGAGCTCAACGGCACTTTGGTGCTCGAGGGCCAGGTGGTGGTCGCCGTCCTCGACCGGGCCAGCGGTCGGCTCACCTTCGCGCGCACCACCGAGGCTGACGAAGCGGGCGCTGGTGGGGCGGTGCGGGATGCGCTCGCCGCCGCCGGTGCCGGCGACGAAATTCTGCTGGCCATGGCCGAGGCCGTCGACTACCGGCTCATCGAGCGATTGCGCCTGCTGCTCGACCCCGCCGGGGCAGCGCCCAGCGGCGCGACCTTACAGGAGCTCGGCACCACCTTCGCCTTCCGCGGCCGGCTGGGGGCGGCTGCCGGCACAGCTCTGGAGTCGATCGGCGACGAGGTCGCCGAGCTGGTCGAGGGCGATCGCGCCGGCGACTGCCGGATGGCGCCGATCCGTGGTTTCGAGTTCGGCGAGGCGGGCCCTTAGCCCGCATTTCTCAACGGGTGGGTACTGCGCCAGCCGTTGAGATGTCCAGGCTGCGTTGAAGCGCTGCACAGTTTTCAGTGCAGTTCGTCAGGCCCCCCGTCAACACGCTGCCGGCCCGTAACGGAGGCCGGTTTTGCACAAGCTTTTGCACATGTTCAGTGAAGAGTGGTTTCACCGGACGCCACCGTCGCGGACCATGCGCACCACCGAGCGGTTCGCCGGCGGGACTTGGTAGTCGTCGAGATGGTCGGCGGCGATCCAGCGCAACTCGCGGTGCACCACCGGGCGCGGAGTGCCGGCGATGTCGGCGGCGAAGAACTGGATGCGCACGCTCTTCTCCGGGTAGTGGTGTTCCACCGTGGCAACCCGTGATGCGATCGACGAGGACACCTCGAGCTCCTCGCGTAACTCGCGCTCCAGGGCTTGTCGAGGAGACTCGCCCGGGTCGATCTTGCCCCCGGGGAACTCCCACAGCAGAGGCAAGTGAACACCGTCGGGGCGCTGGCACAAGAGCACGCCCTGGGGACGAATGACCACTGCCGCGACCACCTCGATAAAGCCCGGGGCGCTCACCGATCGCCGGCGCCGTCGAGCTCATCGAGTCGACGCTGGTTCCCCTCGATGCGGTCGAAAGCCTGCTCGAGCTTGTCGGCATTGGCGCGGGCGCCGCCCAGGTACAGCTGGTTTTCGCGTGCGGCCTGCGAGCCTCCGGCAACAAGCTCGAGGTTCTCCTGCACGACGCGCAACCAACGTCGACCGTCGGCACTGGCGCTGCGAATCAAGCGCGAGGCTGCGGCGCTGTGCTCCAGATGGTCGCGCTGGGCTTGCAGGGCGCGCAGCAACTGCAGGCGGAAATGGAGCGCGGTGAAGGCGGCGAAGACCAGCAGGCCGGTTCCGATGGCGCCCCAGGGGAGGGGCACGATGCTCTGCAGGCCGCGACGCGCGGCGCTACCGATACCGAGCCAGGACAACGAAGCCGCCGCCACGCCGGCCAACAACCAGCCGTAGTCTCGTATAGGGCTCACGTATCCTCCGGGCCTGGCCCGCTAGCAGGCCGAGGCAAGGGTGTGACGGGTGCGGCACCCCGCCCTGCCGGGGCATGCCGTCGTCGGCAAGGTCCATTATAGTTGCCTCATCACCTCCCGGGTGCCCCGACGGGCCGCGAGGTGCTGTTCATCACCACCGAGGATGACAGATGTCGAGCAAGTACCTGGACCAGGCCCGGCAGGCGCGCCGCGCCCGATACGAGTACGCCTTCGAGGATCGTCTCGACGGCCGCAGCGTGCTGGTCGCCGGGGGCACCGGAGGACTGGGGGCCGCGGTCTGCGCACGGCTCATGAAGGGGGGAGCGCGGGTGGTGCTGGGATACGCCCACGACAGCCAGCGTGCGGGCAACGTCAAGGCAGCGCTCGAGGCCCAGTACGGGGGCGAGGCATGCCTGCTGCAGGCCGATATCGCCACCGATGACGGCCGCGGGACGGTGCTCGAGGCGATCGACGACGAGACCTTCTATGGCGCCGTGGTTTGTGTGGGCGATCCGGCGCGCGTACCCCCTGACGGGCTCGACTTGGCGGCGCTCGAGGGGGCGATGCGGCTCAACTACACGGGTCCTATCCTGCTGGCGCGCGGCTGCGCCGAAATCCTCGCCCGCCGCGCGGTGCCGGGCGCCGTTGTACTGCTGTCGTCCATGCAGGGT